>Ga0111538_10012357_pt1 | contig 11289 bp, 9 predicted proteins | sample SoiMethybrSBSTD1_FD_79669 | JGI IMG/M metagenome (GOLD analysis project Ga0111538, IMG submission 79669) | Bulk soil microbial communities from a Populus tree surrounding site in Tennessee, USA - Soil MetaG P. TD hybrid SBSTD1 (version 2)... | ecosystem: Environmental > Terrestrial > Soil > Tree... | reverse complement strand
TCGGCGGCGCGCTCGAGCCATGCGCGGCTCTCCGGCGGAGACTGGGCGAAGCGCGCCGCCAGGTCGCCTTCGCCAAGGTCCTCCACGAGCTGATTTCCGGCGCCGTCGTCCGCCACCAGGCGCGGGACGCGCACGCGAGCCCCGAGTGCCGCGTGCGCCGCGACCCATCGGCGCCTCGAGTCCGCTTCGTCGGCGGGATACACGACTCCGACGAACGAGCGGTTGTCGGGGAAGTGGATCCGGAAGTAGCGGCGTCTCCCGACGTCGCCGACGAGCGGTTCGACCGCGGCCGGCGTGCCGAGCTCCCGGCGGGCGAGGGCTTCCAGTCCGGCGGCGTCGGGAGGGAACAGCGTCGCTAGCTCGAGCTTTTTGCCTGCGAGAGGAGCACTTTCTTGATGTGGATCGGCTGGTTCGGCCGGTCGTTGGCCCCGCGAGGCGCGGCGGCGATCTTGTCGGCCACTTCCATGCCCGAGACGACTTCGCCGAAGGCCGAGTACTGGCCATCGAGGAAACCGGAGTCCTTCACGACGACGAAGAACTGCGAGGACGCGGAGTTCGGATCCGCGGCGCGCGCCATCGACACGATGCCGCGCTTGTGGGACGTGTCGTTGAACTCGGCCTTGATGCGGTTGCTCCCGTTTCCGCCCGTGCCCCAGGGCTTGGACGGATCCTCGGGCTTCTTGGTGTTGGGGTCGCCGCCCTGGATCATGAAGCCGGGAATCACCCGGTGGAACAGCGTTCCGTCGTAGAACCCGGAGGCCGCGAGGTCGATGAAGTTCTCGACGTGCTTCGGGGCCTTGTCGTAGAAGAACTTGATCTGAATGTCACCCATGTCTGTCTGCAGGGTGGCGATGGTGTTGGCGTAGTCGCGGGCCACTTTCTTCCCCTTTCCGGTTGCCTGCGTGGCGGCCAGAGGGAGTGCGCAGGCGAGCATGAGCGCGATGGCGGTACGAGTTCTCACGTCGGCTCCTTTCCGAACCGGCGAAACATAGCAGAATCCGGAGGCAGGCGGCCGGATACAGGAGGCAGGGAGATTCCTTGTGCCCTGCGATCGGCGGCGATCGGTCTCGCTCCTGCCTCCGGCTTCCTGCCTCCTGGCTGATAGCATCCTGCCCATGTACGCGGCCCTGGCTCGTGCCGTGCTCGACGAAACCAACGCCGGTCGCGCGGCGGAAGACGTCGAGCGTCTTCGACGGCGGCATCCGCGTGCCTCCCGGGACGAGCTGGCGGGGCGCCTCATCCGCCGCGCGGCCCTGCAGTGCGCCTCCGCGGGAGCCCTCCTGACGGGACCGGCGTCGTTCTTCGGATCGATGCCGTTCGGAGCCGACCTGGCCTGGCAGGTCGTGGCGCTCAACCGCCTCGTCTTGTCGCTGGCGGCGGTCTACGGACGTCGGCCGACGGGGCGGGACCGGATGGTCGGCGTGGCCGCGGCCGCGGGCGCGGGGCTGTCGAGCGAGGCCCTCCGCCAGGGTCTCGTGCGCCTGTTGCGCCGGATCGCTCCCCGAAGCTCGGCCGCCCGCACGGTGCTCGGAGCCATGGCGGGAGGGGCCCTCGGGTACTTCGCGGCCGTGGCGATCGGCGGCTGGGCGCGAGAGCAGTTTCGTTCCGGCCGCCTGCTCACTCCCCTCCGCCGGGCGCTCTCGTGAACCGGTCCGCCGACGTCGTCATCGTCGGCGGTGGACTGATCGGGTGCTCCCTGGCGGCCGAGCTCGCGGCGCGCGGGCGCTCGGTCGTCGTGGTCGAACGCGCCGAGCCGGGCGGGGAAGCCTCGGGGGCGGCCGCCGGCATGCTGTCGCCTCAAGCGGACGCGGTCGAGCCTTCGCCTTTCTTCGATCTCGCGCTCGAAAGCCGGGAGCTCTACTCGGACTGGGCGCGGCGTGCGCGGGAGGAGACCGGCGTCGACGTCGGCTATCGCCGGACGGGGATCGTCCGGGTCCTCCCGGCCGGGTCGGCCGAAGCCGAACGCAGCTCGGCGCGCTGGCAGCGGGCACGCGGATTGCGAGTCGACGAGCTCGCTTGCGAAGAACTGCCGGGAGAGATCGCCGTTCGCCTCGGCGCGGAGCATCGCCGGGTCCTGGTGTATCCGGACGAGGCCGTCGTGGATCCCCGCCGTGCGACGCGCGCCGCGTGGCTGCTCGCCGAGCGGCGGGGCGCCCGGGTCGAGACGGGCGTCTCGGTGCGCCGCATCACAATCGAGCGCGGCGTTTGTCGCGGTGTGGAGACGGAGGCGGGATCGATCGCGAGCCGCGCCGTCGTGGACGCCGCCGGCGCCTGGGCGGCCCTCGACGGGAATCTCCCGGTGGCCGTCCCGGTCGTTCCCGTGCGCGGACAGATCGTCGAAATCCGCCTCGCGGGGCGGCCCCTCGAGACCGTGCTGTCGTCGGAAGAGGTCTATCTCGTTCCGCGAGAGGACGGCGCGGTTCTGATCGGCTCGACTCTCGAGCATGCGGGCTACCGCAAGGAAGTCACCGCCGGCGCGATCCGTGGACTTCTCGCCGCGGCGGCGCGGCTGTGTCCGGAAGTCACGTCGGCGCGTTTCGTGACGGCGTGGGCGGGCCTGCGGCCCGGAACGCCCGACGGCTGGCCCCTTCTCGGCGAGTCCGGCCTGGAAGGGTTCTACCTGGCCACGGGCCACTTTCGCAGCGGCATCCTTCTGGCGCCCGCGACCTCGAAATACGTGGCGGATCTGCTCACCGGCCGGCCCGCGCCGGCGCTGTCCCCGTTCTCGGTCGATCGGTTCGCCGGAATGCCGTCCGGCCTCTAAATCCCCGCGTTGGCCGTACGTTTCGGCGGACGGCGGGCGATTTTCGGCTAGAATTCAGGGAATCGATTCCGCTCTCTTCTTGGAAGGACGTTCAACGCACATGAGACGCGCGGTTTATGCCGGAATCCAGAAATCGGCCGACGTGCTGTGGAGCTTCGCCCGGGCGGTCGATCGCCGCTTCGCGGAGCGGTCGTTTCAGCCCAAGTGGGCGCCCGCTCCGCTGCTGAAGCAGCGTGAGAAGACCTTTCCGCCGCTGGGCTTTCCCCGAGAGACCGACTCGCTCTGTCCTCGATGCGTCTCGGAGGTCCGGACCGAGATCCTGTCCGGCGACGTCGACTGGAAGGTGCTGATCGAGGGGAACCCCGGGGAGATCAAGGCCTCGATCGTCGAGGAGGACGGGAAGATCCTGATGCGCAAGGACTGCCCGAAGCACGGCCGCTTCGAGGACGTCATGTCGCACGACCCCGCGTTCTTCCGCCGCCTCGAGACGCTGTACCCCGGGCGGGACTTCGTCATCCCGAAGGACGGCCTGCACGAGCACGGCACCTCGTCGATCAAGTACGGCCGCGGCGCGGTCCTGACGATCGACCTGACCAACCGCTGCAACATGATGTGCAACCCGTGCTTCATGGACGCCAACCAGGTGGGTTACGTCCACGAGCTCGAGTGGGAAGAGGTGCAGAAGCTGCTCGACGACGCGGCGTCCATCAAGCCGCGCCGCCAGCTGTCGGTCCAGTTCTCCGGCGGCGAACCGACCCTCTCGCCCCACTTCCTGCCCGCCGTTCGCTACGCCCGCAAGCTCGGCTACTTCTCCGTGCAGTGCGCCACCAACGGCATCCGGTTCGCCCAGGACGAGAACTTCGCCAGGGAGGCCGGCGAGGCCGGCCTGCGCTTCGCGTACCTCCAGTTCGACGGCGTCGGCAACGAGCACAACGAGCATCGCAAGGTCGGCAACCTCTACGACGTCAAGCTCCGCGCGATCGAGAACCTCCACAAGCACGGCGTGGACGTCACGCTGGTCGTGACGATCGTCAACGGGATCAACAACGATCAGGTCGGCGACATCATCCGGTTCGGCATCGAGAACATCGACAAGGTCACCTGCGTCGCGTTCCAGCCCGTCTCGTTCACGGGGCGCGACGAGGACATCGACGACGAAACGCGCGCGAAGCAGCGCTACACGCTCTCCCACCTGGCCCACGACGTGAAGGATCAGGCCGGCATCGGCGAACCGATGCGCGACTGGTACCCCCTCTCGGCCTCGGGCCCCTTCTCCGACCTCAAGGATCTGCTCGGCGGCCTCGAGTCCGAGTGGGGCGCCTTCAAGTGCGGTTGCCACCCCAACTGCGGGATCGGCACCCTGATGCTCGTCGAGCCGACGACGAAGAAGGCCGTCACGGTGCCCTCCATCCTGGACGTCGACCGGCTCCTGTCGGACATCAAGTCCGTGACGGACTCCGGCCGGACGAAGATGTGGACGGCGCTCCAGATGGGCCTGTCGGTGCTGCGCAACCTGCGCCCCGAGGGCATTCCGGCGGGTCTGAGCCCGTGGAAGGTCGCTCAGATCATGGACGGCCATACCGGCGGCCGGCTCGGTTTCTCCGCGAAAAAGCGCGACTCGTGGCGCGTGCTGTTCATCGGCGGGATGTGGTTCCAGGACCTCTTCAACTACGACTTCCGCCGCACGGAGATGTGCATCATCCCGTACGCGACGCAGATGGGAGAGATCTCGTTCTGCGCGTACAACACGGGCGTGGGCTGGCGCAAGATCATCGAGGAGATGTTCCAGACCGCCTCGCTGGCCGAGTGGTACAAGAAGAACGGGCGCCACGAGGTTTACGCGCGTGGGCGCAACGTGCCCCTGCCCGTGCTTCCCGGCCAGACGGTGCCGTTGCCCGGACTTCCGATTCCGGCCCCGGCGGTTCCCCAGGCTCCGGCGGTCGCCGCGCGGGGCATGCTCCCCGTTTTCAGCGCCGCCGGTAAGTAGCGCTCAGCGAGAGCGGCGTCCGTAGCCGGCAGACGGCTGGGCCGGCTGCCCGTGAGACGGCCGGTGTCCGTGCGCCGGCCTGTGCCCGGGTCCGGCCGGTCTTTGCGCGGGCCGGGCGGGAGACGAAGGCCGCGGGCCCTGGCCGCGACTCGACGACTCGTGCGCCGTCCGGCGCTCGGCCTTCTGCTTCGCGCGCAGACGTTCCTCGGCCTTGCGCGCACGGATCTGGGCGATCCGCTCGGCGAGAGGCACCTCGAAGCGCTCGGCCGGCGCCTTGGCGTAATCGAATCCGGGGACGGTGATCCGGGGAAGCCGTTTCCCGATCGCCCGCTCGATCGCCGAGAGGTCCGTCTGCTCCTCCGGCGACACGAACGTGAAGGCGTCGCCGGTCATCTCCGCGCGGGCCGTGCGCCCGACGCGGTGGATGTAGTCCTCCGGGACGTTCGGCACGTCGAAGTTGATGACGTGCGACAGCGCCTCGACGTCGATGCCCCGGGCGGCGATGTCGGTCGCGACGAGGACGCGGTGCTTTCCGCTCTTGAAGCCGGCGAGCGCCAGCGTGCGCTGCGCCTGGGAGCGGTTGCCGTGGATGCGCTCGCAGGCGACACCCTTCTTCATCAGCGTCTCGGCCAGCCGGTTGGCCCGGTGCTTGGTACGCGTGAAGACCAGCACGTTCTTGATGTCGCCGCGCTGCAGGAGCTCGATGAGGAGGGGGGCTTTCAGATTCTGGGCCACCGGATACACCGCTTGCGTGATCCCGACCGCCGGAGCCGCCTGACGCTCGATGTTGACGGTGAAAGGATTCTTGAGCATCTCGCGGGTGAGCTGGGCGATCGGGGGTGGCATCGTGGCCGAGTAGAAGAGCGTCTGGCGCTTCGTCGGGACGTGCTTGAGGACGCGCCGGATGTCGGGGAGAAATCCCATGTCGAGCATCCGATCGGCCTCGTCGAGGACCAGGATTTCGAGGTGATCCAGCTTCGCGTACGGGAAGCGGAAGTGATCGAGCAGACGGCCCGGCGTCGCGATCAGGAGATCGGCGCCCGTGCGGAACGCGTGCTCCTGCGGCCCCATGGACACTCCGCCGAAGACCGCCGCCGAGGACATGGGTGTGTGGACCGTCAGCGCCTTCGCGTGCTCCTGGATCTGCGCCGCGAGCTCTCGCGTCGGGGTCAGAACCAGGGCGCGCGTGACGCCGCGCTTCTTGCCGATCAGGTGGTTGAGGATCGGCAGCAGGAACGCGGCCGTCTTGCCGCTGCCGGTCATGGCGCAGGCGAGGACGTCGCGGCCCTGCATGGCGGGCGGAATGGCGTCGGTCTGGATGGGAGTGGGGCGTGTGAAGCCCATTTCGCGCACGCCGCGCAGAAGCTCCGGGTGAAGTCCGAACTGGGAAAAAGGCAAGGGAATCCTCCGATGCGAATTCCGGCTGTTTGTCGTGTAGGGAACGGAGGGTTGCCGGCAGGCCTACGTTCGCAGGCAGCCGCGTTGGCCGCCCGGGGAGCGGGCAGAGTGTCACAGTCCCGACGCAAAGGCAAATCGGCGGAGGCATATCATTCCCTCATGACACGCGCGCTGGTCGTCCTCGCGGCGTCTCTCGGTCTTCTGGCCTGTGGCCGGCCTCCCGCCGCTCCCGCCGCCGCGACCGCCCTTCCCTCGCCGGCGCCCGCGGCGACGCCGGCTGCGAACGCTCCGGATCTCGGGGAGCTCATGCTCCTCCAGCAGATGCGGCACGCCAAGCTCTGGCTCTCGGGAGACGCCGGCAACTGGAAGCTCGCCGCCTATGAGCTGGGCGAAATGCGGGAAGCCTTCGATCAGATCGCGAAGCTGCATCCGACCCACAAGAACGCCCCGGTGCCGATCGATCAGGCGATCGAGACGATCATGACCGAGCCTCTCGACCAGATGTCGAAAGCGATCCAGGCCGCGGACCGGAAGGCCTTTGCGGCGGCATTCGACAATCTGACACAGGGCTGCAACTCCTGCCACGGGGCGACGGACTACGGTTTCAGCGTTCTCCAGCGTCCGAAGTCGAATCCGTTTCCCAACCAGGATTTCGCGGCGAAGTAGGTCGGGCGCGGTCAGCCCTTGACCGTCATGCCCTTTTTCGCGAGCAGGTCCCGCAGCCGCTCGCGCTGGTCGCCCTGAAGCTCGATGATCCCCGCACCGACCGCTCCTCCCGTCCCGCATGCTTTCTTGAGCTCCCGCACGAGGCCGTCGAGAAAGCCGCGGTTGTCGGGAAGCCCGTCGACCACCGTGACGTGCTTGCCGGAGGCCCGGTTCTCCAGGCGCAGTTTCGCGACGGGCCGATCGGGCACCGGCTCGGCGCCCCGGGCCAGAGTCGCCGCGCACCGGCAATCGTCGGCGGGCCATCCGCACTTCGGACACACGCGCCCGGCGCCGGTCGAGTAGACGACGGGACCCTTCCGGCTCACGAGGCGGCGCCGTGGAGCAGTTCGAGGATCGCCTGCCCGTACGCTTCGAGCTTCGCGGGGCCGATCCCGGGAATCGCCGCGAGCGCGGAGAGAGTCGCAGGGCGCGCCACGGCGACGGCGGCGAGCGTCCGGTCGTGCAGAATCACGAAGGCGGGAACCGCGCGCCGGGCGGCTTCCGCTCGGCGCCACTCGCGAAGCGCCTCGATCCGCGCGGGATCGGCGTGTGCGGCGGGCTCCGTGGCCGCCGCATCCCTCGCGGCCGCCGCGAGGACCTTCGACGCCCGGCGGCGGGGCGCGCGCGGCGCCGGCGATGCGGGCGGCGTGAGGGCGACCTGGGCGTCGCGGCCGGCCATCACTTCCCGCCCCGCGTGCGTCAGCGAGAGCGTGCGGTACGCGTCGTCGGTCGCCGCCAGAAGGTTGGCGCCGATCGCGGCGTCGATCCAGTCGCCGACCGCCTTCTCGCTTTCGCCGGCGAGAATGCCCGTGGTCGAAAGGGCCGTCAGCGAATCCGGCAATCCCTCGATCCTGCCGGTCAGCATGGCCGCGATGCGGCGCCGGCCCCAGCGCTGCCCGCCGCGAGCCACGCCCGAGAGGATCTTGCGCAGCCTCAGGAGCTCTTCATCGGAGAGCGCGCGGCGCCGCTCGCAGTTTCCGCAGCCGCCGCAGGCGCGCGGCGAGTCGCGCTCGCCGAAGTAGGCGAGGATCGTCGCCCGGTAGCAGCTCGAGGAATCCGCGTAGCCGACCATCCGCTCGAGCTTCTTCCGATCGAGCGCGCGGCGAGCCTCGGTCGAAGCGGACTCGTCCGCCTGTTCGATGAGGAACTTCCGCGTCCGGACGTCCACGTAGTTCCAGAGAAGCGTGCAGTCGGCCCGGCGTCCGTCGCGCCCTCCGCGCCCGATCTCCTGGTAGTAGGCCTCGAGCGAGCCGGGGATCTCGAAGTGGATGACCGCCTCGACGTCCGGCCGGTCGATGCCCATGCCGAAGGCATTCGTCGCGCAGACGATCGGCAGGGAACCGCTCGCGAATCGCTCCTGGACGCGCGTGCGCCCGGCGTCGTCCATCCCGGCGTGATAGGTCTCGGCGGATCGGCCCGCTGCGCGGAGCGCCTCGGCGGCGCGTTCCGTGCTCTTCCGCGTTGCGGCATACACGAGCGCCCGCGCCGTGCCGACGAGCTCGGGCAGAATCCGGCGTTTCTCGATCTCGCCGGAGACCCGGCGCACGTCGAGCCGCAGGTTGGGACGGTCGAAGCCGGCGACGAAAACCGCGGGCTCGGAAAGCCCGAGCAGCGCGACGATGTCGTCGCGAACCTCGGGTGTGGCGGTCGCCGTGAAAGCGAGAACCGGCGGCCGTCCCGCGGCTCCGTCGGCGCGCCGGCAGGCCGCGGCGGCGTCGCCGAGCATGCGGTAGTCCGGCCGAAAGTCGTGGCCCCATTCCGAAACGCAATGCGCCTCGTCGACGGCGAAGCGGGCGATCGGCGTCTCGGCGAGGAGGCGTCGAAACGACGCGGACGCGAAGCGCTCGGGCGCGACGTAGAGCAGGTGCAGCCGGCCCGCGCGCATGGCGCTCTCGGCGTGGTGGCGCTCGGACGGCGAAGCGAGCGAGTGGAGCGCCGCGGCGGCGATCCCCTTGCGCGAGAGCTCATCGACCTGATCTTTCATCAGGGAGATCAGAGGAGAGACGACGAGCGTCGGACCGTCGAGCAGCAGGGCGGGGAGCTGATACCCGATCGACTTCCCGGAACCGGTCGGCATCACGGCGAGCACGTCACGGCCCGAGATCGCGGCGCGCACGACGTCCTCCTGGCCCGTGCGGAAGGCCGCGTGGCCGAAGTGCCGGTGTAGGGCTTCCCGGGGGTCGATCCGCTCCATTCGGGCATTATTCCCCCAACGGGTGGCAATGCGGCCCGACTCGGTGTAGGCTCCGCCGTTCGCCATGACCGCCGACGCCCCGACCTCCGCCCCCTCCGTTCGCCGTCCCGATCGGCGTGGGATCGCCATCGTGGCCCACGTCGACCACGGCAAGACCACGCTCGTCGATGCTTTGCTCAAGCAGTGCGGAACGTTCCGCGTCGGCCAGCACGTCGAGGAGCTCGTCATGGACTCGGGCGAGCTCGAGAAGGAACGGGGAATCACGATCCTCGCCAAGAACACCTCGGTCCACTACAAAGACGTCATCATCAACATCGTCGACACGCCGGGCCACCGGGACTTCGGCTCCGAAGTCGAGCGGATCCTCTCGATGGTCGAAGGGGTGCTCCTCCTCGTCGACGCCTCCGAAGGGCCGCTCCCGCAGACGCGGTTCGTCCTGAAGAAAGCCCTGGAAGGCGGCAAGCGGCCGATCGTGCTCATCAACAAGATCGACCGCGCCGACGCGCGGACGAAGGAGGTCGAGGAGGAAATCCACGACCTTTTCCTCTCGCTCGCCACCGAGGAGCAGCACCTGGAGTTCGAAGTTCTCTACGGCTCCGGCCGTCTGGGCTACGTCTCGCGCGATCCCGACGCGAAGTCGGGTGATCTCCGGCCGCTGCTCGACGCGATCCTGGAGCACATCCCGGCGCCGCAGGTCGGCGAGCTCCCGTTCAAGATGATCGTCGCCAACATCGACTATTCGGACTATCTCGGCCGGCTGGCCGTCGGCCGCATCTTCTCCGGCACCGTGTCGAAGGCGATCGAGCTTGCCGCCGTCCGGCCGGACGGCTCGATCGTCGAGAAGGGCCGGGCCGGCAAGATCTACATGTTCGAGGGCATCACGCGCGTCGAGATGGCCGAAGCCTCAGCCGGCGACATCGTCGTCCTCTCGGGGTTTCCGGACATCGAGATCGGCCAGACGATCCTGGACCTCGCCGAACCGACGCCCCTCTCCGGCATCCGCGTCGACGAGCCGACGCTCTCTATGGAATTCCGGGTCAACGATTCGCCGATGTCGGGGCTGTCGGGCAAATACGTCACGAGCCGCCACCTCGCGGAGCGGCTCGAAAAAGAGCTCGAGAAGAACGTCGGCCTGCGGCTCGAGAAGACCGGCTCACCGGACTCCACGCTCGTGCTCGGCCGCGGCGAGCTCTCGCTCGCCATCCTGGCCGAGACGATGCGCCGCGAGAGCTACGAGTTCGCTCTCGGCCGCCCCCAGGTCATCTTCCACCGGGGCGAGAACGGAGAGCTCCTCGAGCCCTACGAAGAGCTCGTCATCGACTGCGCCGAGGAGTTCACGGGCGCCGTCATCGCATCGGTCGGTGAGCGCAAGGGCGAGCTCAAGCACATGGGCAAGCACGGCGACCGCGTGCGCCTCGAGTTCACGATCCCCTCGCGCGGCCTCCTCGGGTTCCGCCTGGAGTTCCTGACGCTGACCAAGGGCACGGCCCTCATGAACCACCTCTTCGACCAGTACGGCCCCCACCGCGGGCCGCTGCCGAACCGGATCAAGGGAGCCATGATCGCCAAGGAGGGCGGCGACGTCACCGGTTACGCGCTCGACCGCCTCGGCGACCGCGGCATCTTCTTCGTGAAGCCCGGCGACAAGGTCTACGCGGGTCAGATCGTCGGCGAGCAGGTCAAAGAGGGTGACATGGTCATCCAGCCCTGCGAGAAGAAGCACCTGACCAACATGCGCGCCTCCGGCTCCGACATGGCCATCAAGCTGACCCCGGCCCGCGAGCTCAACATCGAGCAGGCCATCGAGTGGATCAACGACGACGAGCTCGTCGAGGTCGCGCCGGCGGCCATCCGCGTGCGCAAGCGCACGCTCGACCACAGCCTGCGTAAGGTGAAAGCCAAGACCGTCGGCTAGCGCCGGCGGTCCTTGGCTTTCATCCCGAGGCGCAGAGCGCCGAGGGATCCCGAACTCACTCCGACGAACCCCCGCAGGAACGATTCCTGCATCCTCCGACTCCCGGAGGTAATTCCATGAAAGCCAGCGAACTGATGACTCGCAACCCGAAGACCTGCGAGCCGAGCCACGACCTCGCGTGCGCGATCGGGATCATGAGGGATGAGGACACCGGCATCGTCCCCGTGACCGAAGGCAACGGCGCGGCGCGCCTCGTCGGCGTCATCACGGACCGGGACATTGCCCTCGGGCTCGGGAATCGCGACGAGCGGCCCTCGGGGGTTACG
>Ga0111538_10012356_pt1 | contig 11289 bp, 7 predicted proteins | sample SoiMethybrSBSTD1_FD_79669 | JGI IMG/M metagenome (GOLD analysis project Ga0111538, IMG submission 79669) | Bulk soil microbial communities from a Populus tree surrounding site in Tennessee, USA - Soil MetaG P. TD hybrid SBSTD1 (version 2)... | ecosystem: Environmental > Terrestrial > Soil > Tree... | reverse complement strand
GAGCTCGACGAGCTCGACGAGCCCGAGCTGCTCCAGCTGCTGCCGCCGCCGGACCCACCACCCCCGCCCGCATCGAAGCCGCCCCGGATGATGGTCCCCAGAAGGGCGCACCCGCCCATGGCATAGAGATAGCGGATCGGGAAGTCGCCGCCGTCCAGCGCGCGCCAGGCCAGGGGCGCCAGGGCGGCGGCGGCGGTGTAGAAGAGCGGCCAGATCACGCCGCGCACGCGCTTCGTGCTCTTGTACTCCAGGGCGTTGGCGGCCAGGATCAGCAGGAACACCGCGCCCAGGGCCGCCGCCACGATGGCGACCGTCGACGTCCGCAGCGGCCAGGGGACGAGGGGCGCGCCCAGCGGCACCGCCGCCGCCACCACGATGGCCGCGCGCCGGAGCGGTTGCACCGCAGGCGCGTGCGAGGCCTTCTTCTTCCAGGAGCGCTCCGAGCCTTCGACGATGCGGGCCGACGCGAAGAGGCCCGCGGCCAGCGCGGCCAGGCGCACCACGCGCTCCTGCTGCATCATGATGGCGGTCATCCCCAGCGCGATGGCGGCGAAGAAGCACGTCACCTGGATGCCGGCGAAGAGCCAGGCGATCGAGCGGCGCTCGTAGGTCCTCCACGCGCCCAGCGCTCCCAGGGCCAGGGAGATGGAGAGCGCGATGGAGAGCGCCTTCCAGGGGAAGTCCAGCCGCGCGGTCTCGGCCACCGTCTGTCCGCTGCCCGCGTAGGCCTCGCCGCGCGCTCCGGCCAGGATGGCGTCGGCGCCCGCCTCCAGCCCGGCCATGAAGTCGCCGCCCTTGAAGTGCGGCTTCACCACGTCGCTCGTGATCTGGCGCGTGCGGGCGTCGGGAAGCACGCCCTCCAGGCCGTAGCCCACCTCGATGCGCATCACGCGGTCGTCGAGGAAGACGGCGAACAGCACGCCGTTGTCCTTGCCCTTCTGGCCGATGGCCCAGGCCTGGAAGGCGCGGTTGGCGAAGTCCTCCAGCGTGGTGCCCGCGGGCAGTCTCGCCCCCACGTAGACGAGCACCTGGGTCGAGGTCTCGCGCTCGAACCGGGCCAGCTTCTCGTTGAGCGCGGAGACGCGGCCGGCGTCGAGGCGGCCGGTGGTGTCGGTGGCGTAGCGGCCAGGCCTGGCGGGGAGCCAGGCGGGAGCCTGGGCGTGGGCCAGCGAAGGGACGAAGGCGGCGGTCAGAGCCAGGGCGCGACAGCCGCGCGCCCACCGGCCGGGCAGGTCCACGGTCGGATTAGACGAGGTTGCCGGCGCGGCCGCAAGTGAGGGCCGTCACCGGCGGGCGGATGCGGTAGAGTCGCGGCCGATGCACATCCGCGGCACACCGGCCGAGATGACGCTGGGCGAGCGGCGCTTCCGCCTGGGGCGGACCACGGGCGGCGTGCTCGAGGTCCACGGGCGCGACGACGCCGACCTGGCCGCCGGCCAGGGCTACGCCCACGTGCACGACCGCCTGGTGCAGATGGAGCTGGTGCGCCTGGTCTCCCAGGGACGGCTGTGCGAGTGCCTCAAGGACGACGCGGCCAACCTGGCCATCGACGTGTTCATGCGCCGCATGGGCTTCGCCGCCGACGCGGACCGCGACGCCCTTCGCCTCACGCCGGAGGCGCGGGTGCTGGTGGAGGCCTATTGCGCGGGCGTGAACGAGGGCCTGCGCCGCCTGCGCCGGCCGCTGGAGTTCCTGCTGGTCGGGCACCGCCCGCAGCCCTGGCGCCCGGCCGACGTGCTCATGACCGCGCAGATCATGTCCTTCGTGGCCCTGGCCCAGTCGCAGCAGGACATGGAGTCGCTGATCGCGGAGGCCTTGCGCAAGGGCGTGGACCTGGCCCTCCTGAAGGAGCTGTTCCGCCCCCATCTCGACGCGGTGGACGAGGAGCTGCTGGGCCTGCTGCGCCAGGTGCGGGTCGAGCTGCCGCTGCTGCCGGCGGCGCTGCAGGGGCTGGCCGTGCTGCCGGCCGCGGGCGCCAGCAACAACTGGGCGGTCGCGGCCGCGCGCTCGACTTCGGGCACCGCCCTGCAGGCCAACGACCCGCACCTCGACTGCGGGCGCCTGCCCGCCGTCTGGTACGAGGTGGTGCAGCACACCGCGGACGACTTCCGCCTGGGCGTGAGCATGCCCGGGCTGCCCGGCATCGTGATGGGCCGCAACCGGCACGTCTCGTTCGGCTTCACGTACGGGTACATGGACACCTCCGACCTCTTCCTGGAGGAGATCCGGGGCGGCCAGGCCCGCGAGGCCGCGGGCTGGAGCCCGCTCGTCCGCCGCCGCGAGCGCGTGCTGCGCCGCAAACACGCGGCGGTGGAGCTGACCGTGTGCAGCACCCCGCGCGGGATCCTCGAGACGGCCGGCGAGCCGGCGGACGGCCTGTGCCTGAGCCGGGCCTGGACGAACCGCCTGACGGGCGCGGCCGCCTCGCTCGACGCCACCGCCCGGCTGATGCGCGCGCGCTCGGTGGCCGAGGCCCAGGACGCGGCGCGCGACGTGACCATCTCCTGCAACTGGGTGATGGCCGACGGCGCGGGCCACGTCGGCTACCAGCAGTCCGGGCCGCTGCCGCGCCGCCGCCACTCGGGCCTGCACCCGGTGCCGGGCTGGAGGCCGGAGCTGTGCTGGGACGGGCTGGAGCCGCGCGAGCGGCTCACCCACTGGCGCGATCCGGCGGACGGCGTGGTGGCCACGGCCAACGACGACCACAACGCCCGCGGCGGCCCGCTCTCGGTCAACCTGCACATGGGCTCCTACCGCGCGCGGCGGGTGAAGGAGCTGCTGGCCGCCAGGCCGCGGCACACGCTGGACGACATGGCGCAGATCCAGCGCGACCTGTATTCGAAGCAGGCCGAGCGCTTCCTGCACGTGCTGGCCCCGCTGCTGCCGCCTTCTCCGGCCGCGCGCCTGCTCGTGGAGTGGGACCGCCGCTACGACGCCGCCGCGCGCGGGGCCACGCTCTTCGAAGACGTCTACGCCGCGCTCATGGCCGCCGTCTTCGGCCGCGGCCTCTTCGGGGAGGCGGTGTGGACCTTCGTGGTGCGCGAGACCGTCCTCTTCGCCTACTACTTCCACCTCTTCGACGACGTGCTGCTCGCCACCGGCGGCCCGGCCTGGTTCGGCGGCGAGGGACGCGAGGGGCTCCTCCGCCGCGTCCTGCGCGAGCAGCTGGAGACGCGCGCGGTGGACAGTGTCCCGGCCTGGGGCCAGCGGCGGCAGCTGCTCATGAGGAACGTCTTCTTCCAGGGCCAGCTGCCGCGCTGGCTGGGCTTCGACCGCGGCCCCTTCGCGGTGGAGGGCAGCCGCGCCACCGTGGCCCAGTGCGCGCTGGAGAGGCACCACGGCCTGCCCCTGCAGATCATGCCCTCGTGGCGCTACTGCACCGACCTGGGCCGGCCGGAGGCGCTGACGGCGCTGGCCGGAGGCGTGAGCGGACGCCGCTCGTCGCCGCTGTACGCAAACGGGGTGGCCGACTGGCTGGCCGGCCGCGCCAAGACGCTGTGCGCCCGGTCCAGCCAGGACTAGGGCCCAGGTTACCGTGACGCGGATGCGACAGCTCTCGCTCCTGGAGGCGCGCCGCCTGGCCCTGGCCGCGCAGGGCTTCTCCCGCCCGCGCCCGGCCGCCGTGCTGGCGGAGCACGTGAGCGGCGTCATCACGGAGCTGGCCCTGCTGCAGCTCGACTTCGTGACCGTGGTGGTGCCCTCCCATTTCATCGTGCTCTTCTCGCGCCTGGGGCCCTACGAGCGCGAGCTGCTGGCGGAGGTGGTCTACCGCCGGCGCGGCTTCACCGAGGCCTGGGCCCACGAGGCCTCCATCGTGCCCATGGACGCCTGGCCGCTGCTGGCCCACCGCCGCGCCGTCCACGGCGTGCGGCCGCGCGCCTTCGGCCCCGTGATCGAGAAGCACCCGGAGTACGTGCGCCGCGTGCTGCGCGAGGTGAAGGCGCGCGGCCCGCTCACCGCCGACGACCTGCCCTCGCCGGAGGGGCTGGCCCGCCGCATCAAGCACTCCTGGTACGGCACCGTGCCGCGCGTGGTGCTGGAGGCCCACTTCGGGCGCGGCCAACTGGCCGTGGCCGAGCGGCGCCCCAACTTCGCGCGCGCCTTCGACCTGCCCGAGCGCATCGTGCCCGACGAGCACCGCCGCCACCGCCTGCCCCCGGCGGCCGCGCAGCGCGAGCTGCTGCTGCGGGCCGCGCGCGCCCTGGGCGTGGCCCAGACGGCCGACCTGGCCGACTACTGGCGGCTGCCGGTGGCCACGGCCGCGGCCCGCGTGCGGGAGCTGGCCCGGGCGGGAGCGCTGGAGGCGGCGCAGGTGGAGGGATGGCGCGCGCCGGCCTGGACGCTGCCCGGCGCGGCGGTGCCGGAGGCCATCGACGCCCGGGCCCTCCTCTCGCCCTTCGACCCGCTCATCTGGTTCCGGGCCCGCACGCGGCGCCTCTTCCATTTCGACTTCCGCATGGAGGTGTTCGTGCCCGCCCCCCAGCGGCGCTGGGGCATCTACGTGCTGCCCTTCCTGATGCGCGAGCGCCTGGTGGCGCGGGTGGACCTGAAGACCGACCGCACGCACCGCCGGCTGCGCGTGCTGGGCGCCTTCATCGAGGCGGACGCGCGCGCGGACGAGGTGGCGCCGGCGCTGGCCGCGGAGCTGCGCACGCTGGCCGCCTGGCTGGGTCTGCGCGCCGTGGCGGTGGGACGGCGCGGCAACTTCGCGCGCGCGCTGGCGGCGGCGCTGCGCGCCGGCACGGGGAGGTGAGATGGATCCCGTCACGATCGCGGTCGCGGCATCGGTCCTGGCCCTGGGCGGAACGGCGTACGCGGTCTGGGCCTCGCGGGCCAAGCAGCGGGCGCTGGGCGGGCCCCGGCTCACCCTCTCCACCACGCCCTACGCCTTCGGCGAGGCCGTGCCCTGCCGGGTGAGCTCGGTGGTGCGCGCGCCCATCCGCGTGGAGCGCGTGCGCTTCCAGCTGTCCTGCTCCGAGGCGGTGACCTGGACGGAGACGGTCCGCCGGGGCGGCAAGACGCGGCGCGTGCAGCGGTCGCAGTCGGAGACGGTGTGGAGCGCGGAGGCGGTGGCGCCCATCGGGCGCGAGCTGCGGAAGGGCGAGCGCTTCGAGGCCGAGGCCGACCTGAAGCTGCCCGAAGAGGGCGGGCCCACGTTCACGGCCCCGCACAACTCGGTGGGCTGGCAGGTGGCCTTCGTGGTCGATGACACCACCGGCGGCATCGCCCGCGGCGCGGAGATGCTGATCGTGGAGCCGCGCCGCCGCAGCGTGGTCCCCGGAGCCCGCCGGTGACGTGGCGGATCGACGTGCGCGTGGAGCCGGACGGCCCGGCGGAGGCCGGGTCCACGGTCTGGGTGTGGGTGAAGGCCGAGTCCTCCGAGGCCGCCGCCTGCCGTGCCATCCACTGCGAGGTGAAGTGGATGACCGGCGGCCGCGGCACGTCCGACGAGGGCCTCGTCTTCAAGAAGGACGCGCCCGGCGGCAGCTCGCAGCCGGGCTCGCCGCTGACGGCCGAGTTCACGCTGGCCGTGCCCGCGGCCGGTCCCGTCTCCTACCAGGGCCGCCTGATCGCCATCGGCTGGACGGTGCGCGCCTGGCTCGACATCGCCTGGGCCACGGATCCCGAGGCCACGGTGCCCCTGGTCGTCGTGCCACGGAAGGGCTGAGCCGGCGGCCCGCCGCGGAGCCGCGCGTCGGGCCGGTAGAGGCCGGTCGGCAGGGGCGGCAGCTCGGCCGGCCACTCGCGGGCGACGAGCAGGCGCCCGCTGCCGTCCAGGCGCAGCACCACCACGCTCCCGTAGCCGTGCGCGGTGGGCGACACGCCCCAGGGCCCGCGGATGGCGGGCAGCGGGTCCACGTGCACGCCGCCGGCCGCGAAGCGCAGCGGGTAGAGGAACGGGTGGCCGTTCCACACCTGTCCCACCACTTCGGGCCCGTAGAGGAGGTGCACCGCGTGGCGGAAGCTGAAGCTGGCCCGCCAGGTGTCGTGCCCGTCGATGAGCAGCAGCAGCGTGCCCGGCCGCGGCGCCGGCGCCAGCTCCGCCAGCTGGCGCAGCGTGCCGCTCTGGCCGGCCCAGAAGCTGTCGCGGTCCCACTGCCGCTGCTGCGCCTCGGTGCGGCCGGCGGCCACGGCCACCAGCCAGGCCGCGGCCACCGGCGCGACGGCCGGCCGGCGCAGCGCGGTGGCCAGCAGGCCCACCAGCGCCGCCAGCAGCAGGCCGGTACCGGGGGCCGACACGATCTGCGTGCGCCCGCCGCGGGCCACGATCGGGCTCAGCGTGAACGTGAGCCAGCCCAGCACGGCCATGGCGATGCCCAGCAGCGCGGCGCGCAGCAGGCGGCGCTCCTCGGCGCGGCCCCGCTTTCCCCAAACCCCCGTAGGCGGCGGGGCGCGGCGGCCGAGCAGCAGCCACACGGCCGCGATCACCGCGACCGCCCCCGCTGCGGCCGGGATCCACAGCTCACGCGGCGGCGTGGCCACCACGGGCAGCAGGGTCCGGCCGAGCTGCCGCAGCAGGCGCCCGCTCCAGCGCAGCGGGTGCGGGTCGAAGCCGGCCGCGCTCTGGTACTGGTAGCCCTCGTGCACGCGCATGGACAGCAGGAGCGGCAGCGTCGCCGCCGCCAGCACCGCCTCCCAGGCCAGCGCGTAGAAGAGGAAACGCCGCCGCCGCCCGTCCGCCGGCCGGGCGGCCAGGGCCACGAGCGGCGCGCCGGCCAGCAGCGCGGTGGTCGACTCCTGGCCCCAGGCCATCGCCGCGGCGAGGACCGCCGCCATCAGCATCAGTGGAATGCCGCCGGCCCTTGCCGCGGCCCGCCGCCGCCAGCCGGCCACGAACAGCGCACTGGCGATCAGCGCGCCCACCGTGTCGCCCGTGTAGCGGCCGCCCATGACCGCGTTCAGCCGCACCAGGTCGGAGGGCGCCCAGACCGCGGCCAGCACGCCGGCCAGCGCGGCGGTGAAGGCGGGCAGCCGCAGCCAGCGCCGGGCCATCCAGGCGGTGAGCGCGCCGGACGCGGCCAGGTAGAGCCCGTGCAGCAGCCAGAACCCGCGCCAGTCGCCCACGCCCAGGTGCGGCGCCGGCAGCACCCACAGCAGGTCGAGCGGACGGTGCGCGTAGGGAAAGGACGTGATGCCGTGCCGCACCATCCAGTCGATCAGCCACTCGTCGTGGCCGGCGAAGTTGGTGGGGGAGACGCGCGCGAAGACGATCGCCAGCACGGCCGCGGGTGCGAGGAGGAGCGCGGCCCGGCGCGGCAGGCTGGCCATGAAGCGCTGATTCTAGCCACCACCGCGCGGGAGTTCCTGGCCGCCCTCACTCGGCCGTGAGCACCACGCGGCCGGCCAGCGCGCCCGACTCCAGCGCGCGGTGGGCGTCCGCGGCCTGGGCCAGCGGGAAGCGCGTGAGCTGCGGGACGGTGAGCGCACCCCGGGCGTGCAGCGCGGCCAGGGCGGACATGGAGGCGCGCACCTCGTCGCGCGTGAGGGTCTCCGAGGAGTAGCCGGTCAGCGTGACCGGGCGCATGAGGTCCCAGCCCGCGAAGGACAGCTCGCCGCCCGAGGTGCCGCCCACGAACAGGAGCCGGCCGCCGGCCGCCAGCAGCCCCACGCTGGCCGCGAACGTCTGGCGGCCCACCAGGTCGAACACGTGGTCCACCGGGCCCACGCGGGCCGCCCACTCGGGCGCGCGCGTGTCCACCACGTCCTCCGCGCCGCAGCCGCGCACCAGGGCGAACTTGGCCGTACGGGTGCCGGTGGCCACCACGCGCGCGCCCTGGTGGCGCAGGATCTGCACGGCCATGAGCCCCACCGCGCTGGAACCGGCGTGCACCAGCACGCGCTGGCCCCGCCGGACGTTCAGCACGCGCAGCGCCATCCAGGCCGTCACCGCGGGCAGGCCCAGCGCGCCCGCCACCTCCAGGGGCAGGCCCTCGGGCGCGCGGGCCACCGCCGCCGCCGGCACGCACACGCGCTGCTGGTAGCCGCCGGGGCGGGCGCCGTGGATGCCGCCCAGGCGCTGCATCATGGTGATGACCGGGTCGCCCACCTCGAGCGCGCCCACGCCGTCGCCCACGCGCTCCACGGTGCCGCAGGCTTCCAGCCCGGGCACGTAGGGCCAGCCGCCCTGCTGCGTCCACTGGCCGGAGCGGATGAAGAGGTCGGCGCGATTCACGCCCGCCACCGCGGTGCGGATCACCACCTCGCCCGGCGCCGGATCCATCTCCGGCCGGTCCACCGGGCGCAGCTCCTCCGGCCCGCCGTAGCGCTCCATCTCCACGCGCAGCGTCATGAGCGAGAATTCTAGCCACGTGGGCGGCATCTATGCCGATTTCGAGCAGGAGCTGGCCGATTTCCGCCAGGCCTACGCCGGACGGCCGCGCGAGGAGCTGGTGCAGCTCTGCCTCATGGCCCTGGAGCGGGAGGAGATCGTCTCCGTGGCCTACCACGAGGACGTGCTCGGCCGCCGCCTGGCCACGCTCGACATCCCCGACGACGCGCGGGCGGTGATCGACCAGGCCCTGACCTGGGCCTGGAAGGACGAGGAGATGCACGCCATCTACGTGCGCGGCGCGCTGCTGCGCCTGGCCGGATGGCGCCTGCGCACGGCCACCCTCGTGCGCCAGATGGCGGGAGCGGTGGGGGGGTGGGCGGCCTCGGTGCGCCAGCACGTGCGCTGGCGCGAGGCGCCCCTCTCGCGGGCGGCGGCCACGCTGCTCACCACGGTGGGCGGCCTCCTGGGCAAGGTGCCGCGCACCGTGCGCGCCCACCTGCGCTACGCCAGCTTCCGCGACTTCTGCCGCTTCAACGTGGAGGCCGAGCGCACGGCCTGGCTGTGCTGGGCGCGCATGGCCGAGTTGGCGGAGGTGGTGCCGGAGGTGAGCCAGGGGCTGGGCCACGAGTTCCGGCGCGTGCAGGAGGAGGAGGAGCGGCACCGCCAGGTCTTCGCCATCCTGGCCGAGTCCCTCGACGACCAGGACCACCTGGCCGCCGGCGTGAGCGCGCGCTCGCTCATGGACCGCATCGGGGCGGTGGGCGAGTTCTTCCTGCCCCGCGCCTACCGGACGAGCGCCGCCTCCCGCAACCCCCTGGGCAGCGGCGACCCGGTGTGGGTGCACCACGGAGAGGTGGGCCAGAAGCGCGACGCCCTGCTGCGCCTGATCGAGGACTCCGGGCTGAGGCGCCGCCTGGAGGAGCAGTCGCGGGCCACGGGTGTGCCGCTGCAGGCCATGAAGGTGGCCATCAAGCCCACCTTCATGCTGGGCTACGCGAAGCGCGACCTGTCGATGGTCACCGACGCCGAGCTGCTGCACGAGCTGGCCGGCTGGCTGCGCGGCCTGGGCTGCGCGGACGTGGCGGTGGTGGAGTGCGCCAACCTCTACGACCGCTTCTACGGCGGCCGCTCGGTGTCCGAGGTGGCCGACTACCTGGGCTTCCGCTCCCCGCACTACCGGGTGGTCGACAGCGCGGGCGAGCAGGTGCCGCACGCCTACTTCCGCGGCATGGCCCAGTACGGCGTGGGCCGCACCTGGAAGGAGGCCGACTTCCGCATCACGTTCGCCAAGATGCGCAGCCACCCCATCGAACACGTCTACCTGAGCGTGGCCAACGTGGAGTGGGTGGGCGGGCGCTGCGACCAGTTCCTCTTCCTCGACCGGCAGGCCCACCGCGAGACGGCCATCATGATGCTGCTCGACGAGTTCCCGCCCCACTACGCGCTGCTCGACGGCTACGACCTGGCCGCCGACGGCCTGGTGGGCGTGATGGGCTGCGCGCGCCCGCCTTCGCCCCGCCGCCTCTACGCCAGCGGCGACGCCCTGGCCCTCGACGTGGTGGCCGCGCGCCACCTGGGCGTGGACGACGCGCGCGAGTCGGTGATCCTGCGCGCGGCCTTCCACTGGTTCGGCGAGCCGGCGCGGGCGCCGGAGGTGCGCGGCCTGGACGAGCCGGTGGCGGGCTGGCGCGGCCCGTACCACAGCGAGTGGTCCACGCTGCTGAGCTTCATGGCCTATCCCATGTACGTGCTGGGCAGCGGCCGGGGCGCTCTCTTCGTGCCCGAGATGGACCAGGCCGCCTTTCCGCTCCTCGTCCCCGAGGGGCTCCTCCTGCGCACCGGCCGCCGGCTGGTGCGGCGGCTCATCGGCCTGCGGCTGCCCGCGTGAGCGCGGGCCCGGTGGTGGTGGTGGGCGCCGGCATGGGCGGCCTGGCCGCCGCCCTGCGCCTGCGGCGGCTGGGATACGCCGTGCGCGTGCTGGAGGCCCGGGCCGAGCCGGGCGGCCTGGCGTCGTCCTTCACCGCGGAGGGCCACACGTTCGACGGCGGCCCCTACATCCTGCTCGACCGCCCCGGCCTGGCCTGGGCCTTCGAGCAGCTGGGGCTGGTGCTCGAGGAGCGGCTCACGCTGAAGCGGCTGGAGCACGTGTACGAGGTGGAGCGGGAGGGCGGGCCCACGGTGCGCGTGCTGGGCTCGGGCCAGGAGACGGCGGAGGGCTTCGAGCGCGAGTGGCCGGGGAGCGGCGCGCGCTATCTCCGCTTCGTGGCCGCCATGGCCGCGCACAACCGGCGGCTGCGCCCGCTGCTCTACCGCTCGCCGCAGGGCGCGCGCGACCTGCTGCGCGGCGGGGCCTGGCGCAGCGCGCCGCTGCTCCTGCGCTCGCTGGGCCACGTCCTGCGCGCCAGCGGCCTGCCGGCGCCGGTGCGGGACGCGCTCGGCATCTGGACGCACGTGGCCGCGCAGGACCTGGCCGCCGCGCCCAGCGTGCTCGGCTTCGTGCCCGCGCTGGTGCACGGGCCGGGCGCGTACTACCCGCTGGGCGGCCTGGGCGCCGTGCCCCGGGCGCTGGCCGCCGCGGCCGTGGAGGCCGGCGTGGCCATCGACTACGGCGTGCGCGTGCGCCGCATCGCCTGCGCGGACGGGCGCGTGCGGGGTGTGGAGACGGCCGACGGCCGCCTGATCGAGGCGGACCGCGTGGTCTCCAACGCCGGCGGACTGGCCACCGCGCTCGACCTGACGGACGTGACGCCGCCGGCCGATGTGCGCCGGCTGCGCGCGCTGCCCCTGCAGTCGCCCGGGGTGGCCGCCTACCTCGTGGCGCGGGGGCCGCTGGACCGCGCGTACCTCCGCTTCCACCTGCCGGGCGGAGGTGAGCCGTGCCGGCTGTGGATCCGGCCGGCGGCCGTGGACCCCGCGCTCGTGCGTGGCGGGAGCTGGCCGGCGCGGCTCCTCTCGCCCCTCGGGCATGGCGCGGCCGAGAGGGGCGGCCGCGACGGGCAGGCCGCGGCCCTGGAGCG
>Ga0111538_10012355_pt1 | contig 11289 bp, 12 predicted proteins | sample SoiMethybrSBSTD1_FD_79669 | JGI IMG/M metagenome (GOLD analysis project Ga0111538, IMG submission 79669) | Bulk soil microbial communities from a Populus tree surrounding site in Tennessee, USA - Soil MetaG P. TD hybrid SBSTD1 (version 2)... | ecosystem: Environmental > Terrestrial > Soil >... | reverse complement strand
CCTGCAGGCCGTGGACTTCTTCATGGACGAGCCGTCCGTGATGGGCACGGAGAACGCGCTGATGGCGGCGGCGCTGACGCCCGGCACGACGGTCATGCGCAACGCGGCCTCCGAGCCGCACGTCCAGGACCTCGCCCGGCTGCTGATGGCGATGGGCGCCCGGATCGAGGGCATCGGCTCGAACCTCATGATCGTTCACGGCCAGGAGGAGCTGGCGGGGGCCGACTACGCGATCGGACCGGACTACATCGAGGTCGGAAGCTTCATCGCGCTCGCGGCCTGCACCGGCGGCGAGCTGCGCATCCGCGACACGCTCCCGTCCGACCTCCGCATGACGAGGCTCGCCTTCGAGCGGCTCGGCTGCCGGATCGAGTTCGACGGCAACGACGTGGTGGTGCCGGGGGGCCAGCGCCTGCGCATCAAGTCGGACGAGGGCGACGCGATCTCGAAGATCGAGGACGGCCCGTGGCCCGCGTTCCCCGCCGACCTCACCAGCATCGCCGTCGCCATGGCCACTCAGGCCGAGGGCCTGATCCTGATCCACGAGAAGATGTTCGAGAACCGCCTGTACTTCGTCGACAAGCTGGTCACGATGGGCGCTCGGGTGATCGTCTGCGATCCGCATCGCGCGGTCGTGAGCGGCCCGAGCCGTCTTCACGGCGAGCGCATGGAGAGCCCGGACATCAGGGCGGGCATGGCGATCCTCATCGCGGCGCTGTGCGCCGACGGCGAGTCGGAGATCGGGAACATCCGCCAGATCGACCGCGGCTACGAGCGGATCGACGAGCGGCTGCGGCTGCTGGGCGCGCGCATCGAGCGCGTGGCCACGGAGCGCGTGCCTGCCTAACTCCGGGAGCGCCTCATGACCCATCCCATCCCTCCGGGGACCCGCGACGTGCTGCCGGAGGAGATGCGCGAGCTGCGCGCGATCGGCGACCGCATGCGCGCGGCGTACGAGGACGCCGGCTACGGCGAGATCCACACGCCGGCGCTCGAGTACGAGGAGGTGCTGCTGCGAGGCGACGAGCGCGCCGCCGGCGCCCGCTACCGCAGCTTCGACGACCAGGGCGCCGTGCTGGCGCTCCGCTCGGACATGACGATCCCGATCGCGCGCGTGGTGGCCACCCGGTACGCCGAGGCCGAGCCGCCGCTGCGGTTCTCGTATGTGGCGCGCGCCTGGCGGGCCACGGATCGCGGGGTGGGGGAGCCGCGCGAGTTCCTGCAGGCGGGCATGGAGCTGATCGGCGTGCCCGGAGCCGAGGGCGAGGCCGAGGTGATCGCGCTGACGATCGAGGCGCTCACCGCGGCCGGCCTACGGCGGCATCGCGTAGGCGTGGGGGACGGCGCGCTGTATCGCGGCCTGCTGAGCTCGTTCGGCGTGCCCGACGAGGCGCACCTGCCGATGCTGGAGGCGCTCTCGCGGCGCGACCTGGTCGGGCTGGAGCACCAGGTGGACGCGCTGGGCGTGAGCAGCTCGGACCGGGACCTTCTCGTGCGGCTGCCCGGGCTCCGCGGCGGGCCGGAGGTCCTCGACGAGGCGCCCGGAGTGGGCGGGCTGCGGAGTCTTTACGAGCAGCTCGAGGCCCGCGGGGTGGCGGACCGGGTGATCTTCGACCTGGGCCTGGTGCGCGAGCTCGGCTACTACACCGGCGCGGTGTTCGAGGTGTACGACCCGGCGGTGGGCTTCACGCTGGGCGGCGGCGGCCGCTACGACAACCTGATCGGCAAGTTCGGGCGCGACCTGCCCGCCTGCGGCCTCGCCGTGGACGTGGCGCGGGTGCATCTGGCGCAGGCGGCGGAGGAGGCGCTGTCGTGAGCGACCGGCTCACCATCGCGGTGCCGCGCGGGGCGCTGTTCGGCGGCACGCTCGACCTCCTCGACGGCCTCGGGATCGACACCGCCGAGGTCCGCTCGAACGACCGCAAGCTGCTGTTCGCGGACATCGGCGTGGTGACCATGCGCCCGAGCGACGTGCCCACCTACGTGGAGCACGGCTCGGCCGACATCGGCATCACCGGCAAGGACGTGCTGCTGGAGCAGTCGGAGCGGAAGGTCTACGAGCTGCTGGACCTCGGTTTCGGCGAGTGCGAGATGGTGGTGGCGGCGCCGGACACCGGCGACCCGATCGGGGACGCCCTGCGCCGCCTGGGCCGCGTCCGGATCGCGACGAAGTACCCGCGCGTGGCCGCCGCCCACTTCGCGGAGTCGGGCCGCCAGGCCGAGATCGTCGAGGTGAAGGGCTCCGTGGAGCTGGCGCCGCTGACGGGCTTGGTGGACGGCATCGTGGACCTCACCGCGACAGGCAAGACGCTCGCCGAGAACAACCTGAAGGTCTTCGAGCGGATCACCACCAGCACGGCTCGCCTGATCGCCAACCCGGTGGCGCACAAGCTGAAGGCGACGGAGATCGACGCGGTCGTGGAGAGGGTGCGCGGATGAGGATCCGCCGCAATCCCCTGGGCCGCAGCACACCCGAGTACTCGGTGGAGCCGGTCGCGGAGATCATCGAGGAGGTCCGCGCGCGCGGCGACGAGGCCGTCCTCGAGTTCACCGAGCGGTTCGACCACGCCGAGCTCGGCCCTGAAGAGCTGCGCGTGGACGCGAACGAGCTCGAGTCCTCCGTCGGCGTGCTCGAGCCGAGCGTGCTCACCGGCCTGCGCACCGCGATCGCGAACGTGAAGGCAGTCGCGAAGGCACAGGTGCGCGACGAGCTCGTGACCGTCGAGCTCCCCGAGGGCCACACCGTCGAGGTCGTGGAGCGCCCCGTCCGGCGAGCCGCCGTCTACGTGCCCGGCGGACGTGCGCCGTACCCGTCGACCGTGGTGATGGGCGCCGTGACGGCGCGTGTCGCCGGTGTACCGGAGATCGCGATCTGCGCACCGCCCGGGCCCGACGGCCGCGCGCATCCCGTGATCCTCGCCGCCTGCGTGCTCTGCGAGGTGACCGAGGTCTACCGGATGGGCGGGGCGCAGGCGATCGCCGCTTTGGCATTTGGCACTGAATCGGTGCAGGCCGTTGACGTGATCGTGGGCCCCGGTAACCGCTACGTGCAGGAGGCGAAGCGCCAGCTCGTCGGGCAGGTGGGGATCGACGGCATCGCCGGACCGAGCGAGCTGGTGGTGGTGGCTGCCGGGGCGGGAGCCGACGCTGAACTGATCGCCCTCGACCTGCTTGCGCAGGCGGAGCACGGGGAGGACAGCCCCGTGTACTGCTTGTCGCCACAGAGCACGCTGCTCGACGAGGTCGCCGAGATTCTGGGGCAGCTTTGGCCGAAGCGTCCGAGCGTCGCGAATGCGGAGGTCCAGCTCTTCGACGCCGACGACGTCGCGGAGGCGCTGGCGGGCGCGGAGGAGATCGCTCCCGAGCATCTCGAGCTCGTCGGCGAGGAGGCCGAGGCGCTTGCGGACCGGGTGCGGAATGCCGGCTGCCTGTTTGTGGGGGCGGCGTCCGCCACCGCGTTCGGCGATTACGTCGCCGGCTCCAACCACGTTCTTCCCACGGGCGGGGCGGCTCGGTTCCAGTCGGCGCTGTCGCCGGCCACGTTCCGGCGGCGCATGGCTCGCGTATCCTTGCCGCGCGAGGCCGCCGCTCGTCTCGCGCCCGCCGGCGCGGCACTTGCGCGAGCCGAGGGCTTTCCTGTGCACGCAGAGTCAATGGAGCGCCGCGCGTGAGCCGCACCTCGCAGATCCATCGCACCACCGGCGAGACCGACGTCGAGCTGTCGCTCGACCTCGACGGCACGGGCGCGGGTGAGCGCGCCACGGGCGTCGGGTTCTTCGACCATCTGCTCGACGCCGTCGCCCGTCACGGGCTGTTCGACCTCGACGTGAAGGTCGAGGGCGACCTCGAGACCGGCTCGCACCACACCGTGGAGGACACCGGCATCGCGCTCGGCCAGGCGCTGGACGAGGCGCTCGGCGACCGTTCCGGCATCCGCCGCTTCGGCCACGCGGTGGTGCCCATGGACGAGGCTCGCGCCTCGGCGGCGATCGACATCTCCGGCCGTCCGTTCACCTCCTTCGAGGGCGTCTTCCCGGCCGAGCGGGTCGGCGATTTCGAGACCGAGCTCACCGAGGAGTTCTTCCGGGCGGTGTCGAACGCCGCCAAGCTCACGCTGCACGTGCGGGTCGAGGCCGGCACGAACGCTCACCACATGGTCGAGGCGTCGTTCAAGGCGTTCGCCCGCGCGCTGCGGGCGGCCGTGGAGCGCGACGACCGGGTGGAGGGCGTGCCCTCGACCAAGGGCGTCCTTTGACGCGGATCGCGATCCTCGACTACGGCATGGGGAACCTGCGGTCGGTGGGCAAGGCGCTCGAGCACGTCGGCGCCGAGCCGTTCCTCACCTCTGACCACGCGCGCGTGCGCGAGGCCGACGGGGTCGTGCTGCCGGGAGTGGGCGCCATGCCCAAGGCGATGGAGCGCGTGCGCGAGCTCGCGCTCGACCAGCTCCTGCGCGAGCGTGTGGAGGAGAGCGTCCCGGTGATCGGGCTGTGCATGGGGATGCAGCTGCTGTTCGAGTCCACGACCGAGCTGGGTGGGGCGGATGGAATCGGCCTCCTGCGCGGGCCGGTGGAGGCGCTCGACGCGCCGGGCCTGAAGGTGCCGCAGATCGGGTGGAACCCGGTGAGCTGGCGGCGCGAGAGCCCGCTCACCGAGGGCCTGCCCTCGCCCTGCGCCTTCTACCACGCGAACTCGTTCGCGCCGCGGCCGGCGGACGACGCCGCTGTGCTCGGGACGGCCGAGTACGGGACCGAGTTCGTGAGCGTGGTCGAGCAGCCGCCCGTGTACGGCCTGCAGTCGCATCCGGAGAAGTCCGGGCCGGACGGGCTGCGCCTCCTGAAGAACTTCGTGTCGCTCGCCGCTAGCCCGCAGCGATGATCCTCCTCCCGGCGGTGGACATCCGCGACGGCAGGGCGGTGCGGCTCCGCCAGGGCCGCTTCGACGACGAGACCGTCTACGCGGACGACCCGCTCGAGGCGGCCCGCTCGTTCGTGGAGGCGGGCGCCAACTTCCTCCACGTGGTCGACCTGGACGGCGCGCGCGAGGGCGAGCCCGTGAACCTGCGCCACGTGGAGCGGATCGCCTCCGAGCTTGACGTGGCGGTGGAGCTCGGCGGCGGCCTTCGCTCGATCGCGTCGATACGGCGCGCGCTCGGGGCTGGGGCGATGCGCGTGGTGCTCGGCACGGCCGCGCTGACGGACCCGGACCTGCTCGACGAGGCGCTGAGCGCGTTCACGTCGCGGATCCTCGTGGGGATCGACGTCCGGGGCGGCCTCGTCTCGGTGTCGGGATGGACGCAGGAGACGCAGATGCGCGGCGACGAGGCGATCAAGAGGCTCCAGAGCCAGGGCGCCACCCGGTTCATCTACACAAATGTGGACCGCGACGGGATGCTGGAGGGCCCTGATCTCGACGAGGTGAGGCGCATCTCGGAGACGGTGCGGGGCCGCTTCCTCTACTCCGGCGGCATCGGCTCCATCGACGACCTCCGCGCGCTCCGCTCGGCCCGGCTCGTGAACCTCGCGGGCGTGATCTCGGGCAAGGCGCTCTACGAGGGCCGCTTCGGCGTCCGGGAGGGCCAGGAGGCGCTCGCCTGATGCTGCTGCGGCGCGTGATCCCGTGCCTGGACGTCGACAAGGGCCGCGTCGTCAAGGGCGTGGAATTCGTGCACCTGCGCGACGCCGGCGACCCGGTCGAGCTGGCCGTGCGCTACCAGGACGAGGGCGCCGACGAGATCGTCTTCCTCGACATCACGGCCTCGCACGAGAAGCGAGAGACCGTCGCCGAGCTGGCGCGCCGCTGCGCCGACGACGTGTTCATCCCGTTCACGATCGGCGGTGGCGTGAGGAGCACCGACGATGCCCAGGCGGTGCTCGACGCCGGCGCCGACAAGGTATCGGTGAACTCCGCGGCCGTGGCACGGCCCGAGCTGCTCAGCGAGCTGGCGGAGACCTTCGGCGCGCAGTGCGCGGTGCTGGCCATCGACGCCCGCCGCGAGGACGACGGGTCGTACGCGGTCTACGTGAACGGCGGCCGCACGCCGGTGGGCCGCGACGCCGTCGAGTGGGCCCGCGAGGGCGCCGAGCGCGGGGCGGGGGAGATCCTCCTCACGAGCATGGACCGCGACGGAACCGAGGACGGCTACGAGCTGGAGCTCACCCGCGCGGTGGCGGACGCGGTGGACGTGCCGGTGATCGCCTCAGGCGGGGCCGGAACGCTGGACCACCTGGTCGACGCCGTCGAGCGGGGCGGCGCCGACGCCGTGCTGGTTGCGTCCATGTTCCACTACGGTCAGCACACCGTGCGCGAAGCGAAGGAACGGATGCGAGAGGCCGGGATCCCGGTCAGGCTCTGATGTCCGCGCCGCCGACCGAGCTGCGCGAGCGCGTGCGGCGCCTACCTGGCATGGAGAGGCTCCTGCCGGCGCTCGCCGGCCTTCCGCCCGCATTTCTGGTGGGCGGCGCCGTGCGCGACCTGCTGCTCGGCGGCCACCCGGTGGACATCGACATCGCCATCGAGGGAGACGCCCGCTCGGCGGCCCGGACGCTCGCGGACCGGGTCGGCGGCTCTGCGCGGGAGTACGAGCGCTTCGGCACGGCAGACGTGAATGTTGGGGGCCAGACCCTTCATCTTGTCTCAACGCGGGAGGAGTCCTACGACGCTCCGGGCGAGCTGCCGCGCGTGGCGCTCGCCTCACTGTCGGAGGACCTCCGGCGCCGCGACTTCACCGTCAACGCCATGGCCATCGGGCTCACCGGCGACGACCTCGGGCACCTGTACGACCCGCACGGCGGGCTCGGCGACCTCGACGCGAAGGCGATCCGGGTCATGCACGACCGCAGCTTCCTCGACGACCCCACCCGGCTCCTGCGCGCCGTGCGGTACGCCACTCGGCTCGGGTTCGCGCTCGAGCCGGAGACGGAGCGGCTGGCGCGAGAGGCGGTGGCGGGCGACGCGCTCGCCACGGTCTCCGGCGCCCGGATCCGAGACGAGCTGATGGACCTGCTCAGGGAGACCGACGCGCCGGGTGGAATCGAGCTGCTCCGCGACCTCGAGATCCACACCGCACTCCATGCCGAGCTCGATCCGGACCCAGACCTGGTGGCCTCGGCGGCCCTCGGCGCTACGGCGATCGGGGCCGACCGCGCGGTGAGCGCGCTTGCCGCGCTGGTGGAGAACGCACCGGAGAAGCTCGATCTTTGGCTCGCCGACCTGAACCTGCTTGCCGAGGAGCGCGACGCGGCGTCGCGCGCGGCGCGGGTGGCCGACAGGATCGCTCAGGCGCTCCGCGAGCGTGAGCACACGCCGTCGGAGCTTCGCGCGCTGCTCGCGCGAGAGCCGGCCGAGGCGCTGGCCCTGGCACTGGCGCTGCACGCTCCCTCTGAGCCGATCCTCCGCTGGGTGACCGACCTCCGCGACGTTGGCCTCGAGATCTCGGGTGACGACCTGCTCGCCGCGGGCGTGCCGGAGGGCCCCGCCGTCGGGCGCGCTCTCGAGGAGACGCTTCGGCGCAAGCTCGACGGGCTCGTGTCCGGGCGCGAGGACGAGCTCGAGACGGCGCTCCAGGTAGCCCGGGAGCCCGCCCAATGAGGCTGCCCGGCGCCACCGTCACATTCACCACCCGCCAGGGCGGCGTGAGCGAGGGCCCGTACGAGTCCCTCAACCTCGGGATCCTCACGGACGACGAACGCGAGCGCGTCCTTCAGAACCGCCGGATCGTCGCCGGAATGGCCGGCGTGGACATCGAGCGCGTCGTCATGGGCTGGCAGGTACATGGCACCGACGTGCGCGACTGGACCGGCATCGCGCCCGACCCCGGCTACGCACACCCGCGGCCGGGCGCCGGCGATCTCCACAAGCTCGACGGGCACCTGACGCGCGACCCTGGCGTGGCGATGCTCGTGATGGTCGCCGACTGCTATCCCGTCGCGCTCTCGGACGGCGAGCAGGTGGCGATGCTCCACTGCGGCTGGCGCCCGTTGGCCGGCGGGATCCTCGATAAGGCGCTGGAGCGGTTCGATCGCCCACCCGCTGCCGCGGTTGGCCCCGGCATCGGCGGCTGCTGTTACGAGGTGGGCGAGGAGGTGCTCGAGGCGTTCGCGGACGTGGACGGCGCGGCGTCGGGCCGCATGCTCGACCTCCGCACCGTGATCTCGGCACGCCTCGCCGCCGCGGGCGTCTCGGACGTCCAGCACGACGACCACTGCACGAGCTGCGAGCCCGACCTGTACTTCTCCCACCGCCGCGACAACGGCGTGACCGGCCGCCAGGCGGGCATCATCGTGCGCGATGGATCCTGATCGCGTCCGGCAGAACCTCGAGGCGGTGCGCGAGCAGATCGGCTCGGAGGTCGAGGTGCTCGCCGCTGTGAAGTACGTGCCCGAGCGCGACCTGCCCGCGCTGGCCGAGGCCGGAATCGAGCTGGTGGGAGAGAACCGCGCTCAGGACCTGCTCGCCAAGCAGGAGGCGCACGGCGACCTGTTCACCTGGGACTTCATCGGCCAGCTGCAGAGCCGCAAGGTCAAGGACGTGGCGCCGCACGTGCGGCTGATCCACTCGCTCGCATCCGAGTCCGCCATGCGGAAGCTGGAGGAGCACCCGGCCAAGGAGGTGCTGATCCAGGTGAACGTGGCCGGGGAGGGGGGGAAGGCCGGCATCGCACCCGATGAGCTGGGCGACTTCATCGCCCGCTGCCCGGTCCCCGTGACCGGCCTGATGACGATGCCGCCGTTCGTGGAGCGGCCCGAGGACAGCCGCCGCCACTTCGCCCGGCTGGCGGAGCTGGCGGGCGAGCACGGGCTCGCCCGCCTGTCGATGGGCACCTCGCAGGACTACGCGGTTGCGGCGGAGGAGGGCGCGACGATCGTGCGCCTCGGCTCGGTGCTCTACGCCGAGTAGCCGACCCGCTCGAAGAAGTCCGCGATCAGGTTCGACAGGCGCGCGCCCTGCCAGGCGAGCGGCGACTGGCCCTTGTCCTCGACCACCAGCTCGCAGTTGGGGAGCTTCCGGCAGTACTCCTCGGCCACGCCGAGCGGGTGGAGCCAGTCGGAGTCGTCCTGCGACCCCACGACCAGCACGGGCACCTCGAGCTCGGACAGCTGGTCGAGTCCCTTCCACGCGACCGAGCTCGGCACCTCGCGGAGCGCCTGTCCCACCGCGGCGAGGTCCCCGTGTCGCTCCATCCGCTGCCGCGTGGCCTCGCGCGCCACCTCGCGCCAGCGCTCGGGCAGGTCCCCGGGCTGGGCGACCTCGAGGAACTTCTCGATTCCGTCGTCGAGCGCGTCGGCGAGCGTCTCCCACGTCGCGCCGTCGGCGTCGCCCGTGCGCGCGTAGCCGGTGTAGGCGGGGGTGATCTGCACGAGCGCCGGCACCCGGTCGGGGTGTTCGAGCGTGAAGGCCATGGCCGTCGCCGCGCCCATGGAGCTGCCCACGAGCGCCGGCTTCTCCAGCTCGAGCTCCTCCAGCACGGCCTCGAGGTCACCCACCAGGTCGGAGTACTCGTAGCTCGGCCCCGGCTGCGACTCGCCATGCCCGCGCGCGTCGTAGGAGATCAGCCGGTAGCCGCGCTTCACGAGAGCGCGCGAGCCCTGGACGACGTTCCGGCGGGTCGCCGACAGCCCGTGGACGAGCACGACCGGCGGACCTTCGCCGAGCGTCTCGCCCTTGAGCGTGATGCTGCCGGCGCCCGGCAGCTGGCGCAGTACCTCGAACTCTGTGGCCTCCACACCCCCTAGCGTATGCTGCGCCGCACGAGCGCCCGGCTCCCGCAACTCGACGGAGACCTGTTCCTCACCGACGGTGGTATCGAGACGACCTTGATCTTCCACCAGGGGTTCGATCTGCCTCTCTTCGCGGCCTTCGTGCTGCTCGATGATGACGGTGGCACGGAGGCCCTGCGCCGCTACTACGAGCCCTACATCGAGCTCGCGCGCGAGCGCGGCCTCGGTTTCGTGCTCGAGACTCCCACCTGGCGCGCGAGCCCGCGATGGGCGGCCGAGCTCGGCTACAGCGCCGAGCAGCTCGACGGGCTGAACCGGAAGGCGATCGCGCTCATGGAGGAGCTCCGGGACGCCGAGGACGGCGCCGCGCCCATCGTCATCAGCGGCTGCATCGGTCCTCAGGACGACGGCTACAGCCCCGAGACGAAGCTCAGCGCGGACGAGGCGCGGGACTACCACTCGACCCAGATCGGGACGTTCGCCGACACGAGCGCCGACATGGTGTCCGCGCTCACGCTGACCTACGCCGACGAGGCGGTCGGCATCGCGCGGGCAGCCCAGCAGGCCGGCCTGCCCTCGGTGATCTCCTTCACGCTCGAGACGGACGGCCGGCTGCCGAGCGGGCAGGGGCTGGGGGAGGCGATCGAGCAGGTGGACGCGGAGACGGACAGCGCGCCCGCGTACTACATGCTCAACTGCGCGCACCCGACTCACTTCGAGGACGCGATCGAGGGAGGAGCGGCCTGGACTACGCGGATCCGCGGCCTCCGCGCCAACGCGTCGACCAAGAGCCACGCCGAGCTGGACGAGTCGGAGGAGCTCGACGAGGGCGATCCCGACGACCTCGGGCCGCGCTACGCCGCCCTGCGGGACCGGCTCCCGAGGCTGAACATCCTGGGCGGGTGCTGCGGCACGGACCACCGCCACGTCTGCGCCGTCCGCGACGCCTGGTCCGAATCGCGCAAATAGCGCCTTTCTGACGCTACGCTTCCCATAACAAGGAGTTTCCTGCCCACGCTCGAAACCCTCGGTCGTATGGCGCTTCGCGACACATGGCATCGCACGCTCGTCTACTTCGGCTTGGCCGAGGAGGAGGATCCGCGCTACGAGGCCATTCCGGACCAAGAGCCGGAGGCCGAGCTCGAGGACCGCTATAGGGAGCGGCCCAACGTCAGGCGCCTCCAGCGCCGCCGCCGCGACGAGTTCGACGACATCTTCGCCGACGAGGCGCCGCGTGGCCGCGAGACCCGCGTGCTTCGCCCCGTGGGGGGCAACGGCAGCGGTCGCGGCGGGGACATCCAGGTCCACCTGGTGATCCCCAAGAGCTTCAACGACGCCCAGCAGATCGCCGACCAGTTCAAGGACGCCGTGCCGGTCATCCTCAACCTCCAGAGCACCGACACGGATCTCTCGAAGCGGCTGATCGACTTCGCCTCCGGCCTCACCTACGCGCTCGACGGCGGCATGCAGCGGATCGCCGACAAGGTGTTCCTGCTCACGCCGCGCAACGTCGAGGTATCAGCCGAGGAGCGCGCGCGGCTGATCGAGAAGGGCTTCTTCAACCAGTCCT
>Ga0111538_10012354_pt1 | contig 11289 bp, 8 predicted proteins | sample SoiMethybrSBSTD1_FD_79669 | JGI IMG/M metagenome (GOLD analysis project Ga0111538, IMG submission 79669) | Bulk soil microbial communities from a Populus tree surrounding site in Tennessee, USA - Soil MetaG P. TD hybrid SBSTD1 (version 2)... | ecosystem: Environmental > Terrestrial > Soil > Tree... | reverse complement strand
GAAGAGCCCGAACTTCGTGGTGCCCCACGAGAGCGCCGCGTTGCCGCCGCCGCCCTGATAGGTCGTCGTGCCCGAGACGGATACTTCGCCACCCAACGTCGATCCGGTTGGCGCGAGCATCGGCGTCTTCGTCAGGAACTGCACCGTTCCGCCGAGCGCGTCGCTGCCGTACTCGGCGCTGTTGGGACCGTGCACGACCTCGATGCCGTCGATCGCGGATTGATCCAGCAGGTTGAGGAACGTGTTGACGCCGCCGCGCTGCGCGCCGTTCGAGTAGCGCACGCCGTCGACATAGATGTTGACCTTGTTTCCGGTGAGACCGCGGACGAACACGCCGGCCATGCTCGGGCTCGTGCGCTGCAGGTGCACGCCCGACTCTTCGACGATCGCTTCGGCGATCACGCTGTGGGCACGTTGATCGAGTTGTTCGCGGGAAATGACGGTGACCGGCTGGATGGCGCGGGCGGTGTCGTGCGCGACGCCGGGCTCGGAAGTGACGGTGACTGTTTCTCGGACGCCGTCCACGTCCAGAACGATCGAGAGCGGTGGTGCGTTCGCAAACACCGTGGCGGCGATCCGTTGCAGTCCAAAACCAGCGGCCTCGACCTGGACGACATAGTCGCCGGGCGCGAGGGAGTCGATGCGAAAACTTCCCGTGGGGTCCGTCACCGTCGTCGCGACAACGGCCTGGCGCGCCGTGAGCACCGTGACGGTGGCGCCGGCGATCACGCTGCCGGATTCATCCTTCACGGTTCCGGTGAACGTCTCGGCGTCGGCTTCGACCGGCGACAGCATGAAGAGTCCAAGAGCAAGGGTCCTGATCAGGTGCATTGCCTTGGACGATACGGGAGATGCGTGAACTACTACCAGCCATAGTAGCGTCCGCCTTCAGGCGGACCGTTCAGCGGCCGAATTGAACGAGGTGTTCGATCGTGATGAAGATCTGTTCGAGCGTGGCCGGCGATGACACGGCGGCGATCATCGCGATGGAAACCACGGCCAGCGTGACGAGCGGAACAATCGCAAGCGGCGCGGGCGGTTCGAGCTCCGGCCGCAGCAGCCGGAGGACGCGGCGCTCGAGTCCATGTTGCTCGACGAACGGGCTGACGACGGCGGCATTCCACGACGGCGCGGGCGCGAGCCGGACGATCTTCAAGAGCAGGGCAGCAAGCTCGGCGCGGGCGATCGCTTCGCCGCCGGTGGTCGCATCGTCCGCCGCATCCTCGGCTGCGTGGTGCCAGGCATCGACGATCTCGCGATGCACCGGGGTCCAGCGCAGCATGTCGGGCAGCGACGCCATGATCCAGCGCTTCAGGTTGTCGCGCGCGTCGAAGTGCCCACGCTCGTGACCGGCGATGCGCGCGATCTCTTCAGCGGTGCAGGCGTCGACGACGCTCGTCGAGGCAATCAACTTCGGCGCGAATACGCCCACGAGGGCGACCATCGGCGACGTTGATTCAACCGCAAACGCCCGCAGCCCCGCCGACTCGCTCGATTCGAGTGCTCGAGAATTCCGCAGCCATTCACGCTCCACCCGATGGGTGAGCCACACGCTGCGCGCGGCGATGAGGGCCGCGACGATCAATTGACAGAAGGCGAGTGCCGCCAGCAGGGCGAACACCGGTCCGATCTCTTCCTCGACGTGTGCCGGCTCGAAGATCGCGAACGCCGGCATCACGACCAGCAGCGTGATTGCCGCCGCCGCCACGCTCGGCACGAGCCGCAGTTGCAGCAGCCGCCGCGCCCGCACCGTGGGCGGGAGATCCGCCGGGGCGACCGCGCGCGTCCGCCAGATCATCGCGACGAGAAAAGAGACGGCGATATCGAGCAGGCAGTACGCCGACAACGAGGCCAGCACGATCAACGCCGGCCGGCTCATTTCGACGAGCGCCCTTTCAGCTCATCGCGACGCGCCTTGACGAGCTTCTCGAGCTCGTCGAGCAGCGCATGATCGCGCTCGCCGACGGTGTCGACGAACATCGAGAGGATCGGCCGCGCGAATGCGGCGTCGTTGGGCAGCAGCGTCGCGAACGTCGAGCCGGCCAGCTCGGAAATCATTTCCTGTTGCGTGGACTTCGGGCGATAGAAAAACGCCCGGCCGCTCTTGACGCGCAACAGCGCGCCCTTCCTGAACAGCCGATCGAGCGTCGTCATCAACGTCGTGTAGGCGACACCCGGGAATTGCGGCTGCAGATCGCGCACGCAGGCGGGCGCTTCTCGCTCCCACAACGCTTCCAGGACCCGGATTTCCAGAGGTCCGAACGTCGATTCGAGTTGGCTGCCGTTCTTCCCGTTCATAGAGGAGTCCGATTATATGATCGGCCGCGAATGTTCAGCCGAACGGCTGTTTTTGGCCTGTTTTATCTATCGGGGATCGCCGGCTTGATCTACCAGGTGCTGTGGCTGCGGCGCCTGTCGGTGATTTTTGGCGTCACGGTGTACGCCGCCAGCACCGTTCTTGCGGCGTTCATGGCCGGCCTGGCCATTGGCAGCGCGCTCTCAGGCCGCGTGCTGCGCCGGGGCCTCGCGCCGCTGGCCGCATTCGGCATCGCCGAGATCCTGATCGGCGCAACCGGACTGCTCTCGCCGATCCTGCTCGATGCGGCCGCCGCACTCTACATCGCGCTGCACGACATCGCGCCCGATTCGCTCGGCGTGCAGACGGTGGCGCGCCTCGTCAGCTCGTTCGCGATCCTCGCGCTGCCGACCACGATGATGGGCATCACGCTGCCGTTGCTCACGGCGGCGGTATCGCAACGAAAGGATTCAGCGGGCACGAGTGTGAGCTGGCTCTATGCGCTGAACACACTCGGCGCGATGACAGGTACGCTGCTGGCTGGATACATCCTCATCCCTGCGATTGGCATCAGAGCGGCATTTCTTCTCGCGGCCACGCTCAATGTCGTGGTCGGCTTCACCGCCCTGATGTTGAGCCGCACTCAATCAGCCAATCAATCTGACATCGGCAATCTGCAATCTGCAATTGATCAGCAATCTGAAATCAGCAATCTGAGATTTTTGTTTGTCGTTGTCGCTGTTTCTGGATTCGCATCCCTTGCCCTCGAGCTCGTGTGGTTCCGGCTGATGCTGCAATTCGTCGTCGCCACCACCGAGGCCTTCACCGCGATGCTGACGACCGTGCTCGGCGGCATCGCGACCGGCGGCATGCTCGCGGCGCTGATCCTGCGATCGCGGCCCGATCACACGACCGCACTCGGCATCGTGCAGGCGATCACCGGCATCGCCGCGGTCGGGAGCATGTCCTTCCTGTTGTGGACCGTGAAGCACGGCTGGGAGACGATGGCGCTGTGGCGCGCGGTATCGATCGCGATCCTGCCGCCGTCGTTGTGCATGGGCATCGGGTTTCCGCTGGCGCTCGGCATGGCGGCGCGATCGATCGGCGGCGTCGATCGCGGCGAGCTGGCGAGACGCATCGGGCGGCTCTATTCGCTGAACGTCGCGTGCGCCATTCTCGGATCGCTCGTCGGCGGCTTCTTGCTGTTGCCCAAAGCCGGCAGCGTCAACACCCTGATCGTCCTCGGCGCCATGTTCGTGGTTTCGGGACTATTGGTCTTGATGATACGGCGCGGCGTCCTGGGCTGGGGAGCGGCGATCGCTCTCGCCACCGCCTTCTTCCTGGTCGCGCGCGACCTGCCGGATCCATTCAAGGTCGCGATCGATCGGCGCTACGGCAACCTGTTGCTCGAATTCTGGCGCGACGCAGGGCCGCAAACCGCGGTCAGCGTCCGCGCCTCGCAGTTGCAGCACGTTCTCTATCTCGACGGCCTGCACCAGGCCAACGATTCGCCGGCGATGGTGCTGCTGCACCGCACCATCGGCCATTTGCCGATGGTGCTGCACGGCGCTCCGAAAGAGGTGCTGGTCGTGGGCATGGGCGGTGGCGCCACGCCCGGCGCCGTCAGCCAGTACCCGGAAACGCGCGTGCAGATCGTCGAGCTGTCCGACAGCGTGCGCAAGGCCGCAACGCACTTCGCCCACGTCAATTACGATCTGCTCAATCGCCCGAACGTGAACATCCGCATCGACGACGGGCGGAATTTCCTGTCGCTGACGAATCGCCGCTTCGACGTCATCACCGCCGACGTGATTCAACCGGGGCATGCCGGCGCCGGCTTCGTCTACTCGAAGGAATACTTCACGCTCGTCCGCAACGCCCTTCACGAAAGCGGCGTCGTGCTGCAGTGGATCGGCCTGCGCCCGTCGGTGGAATACAAGTTGATCATGCGGACGTTCCTCGACGTGTTTCCGCACGCCACGTTGTGGTACGACGCCAACTTCATGGTCGGCACGTTGAAGCCGCTGTCGATCGATCCATCCGCGCTCGATCGCCTGAGGCAGGACCCCGTGGCGCGCGAAGCGCTCGACGCCGTCGGCTTGAGGCGATTTGACGATCTGCGCACCCGGTTCACTGCCGGCAGCGACGCGATGCGCGCGTTCGTCGGCGACGGTCCGTTATTGACGGATGATCGCCCGCTGGTGGAATATCACCACTGGCTGCCACGGCCTGAAGAGCAACCCCCGCTCGACGTGTCGTCGCTCAAGGGAGACGTCTCCCGCTTCATTGCGGCGGCGCCTCCGATCTACCGATGAAAGAAGGCACGATAGAAACTGTGTTTCTCGATGCCGGGGGTGTGCTGTGCCACCCCTCGTGGACGCGTGTTGCCGACACGATGGTGCGTCATGGCGCGCAGGTCACCGCCGCGGCGCTCGCCGCCGCCGAGCAGAAGGCGACGCGCGACATCGACGACGCGCACACCATCGGCACCACCGACGATCGCAAACGCGGCTGGCTCTATTTCAACCTGGTGTTGCAGCACGCCGGCGTGGCGCAGAACGGCGGCACCGATGCGGCGCTCGCCGAGCTTCGTGAGTATCACCGCCAGGACAACCTGTGGGAGCACGTCGAACCCGATGTGGCGCCGGCGCTCGCGGCGTTGAAAGGCCGCGGCTTGAAGCTCGTCGTCGTCTCGAACGCCAACGGGCGCTTGAAGCACCTCTTCGATCGCCTCGATCTCACCAAGTGGTTCGATCACGTCCTCGATTCGCACGAGTGGGGCGTCGAGAAGCCGGATCCGCGGCTGTTCCAGCACGCGCTCGAACAGTCACGCGCCGACGCGTCGCGGACCGTGCACGTCGGCGACCTCTATCACGTCGACGTGATGGGCGCGCGCAAGGCCGGCCTGCGCGAAGGCATCCTGTTCGATATGGCGGGACTTTACGACGAGGTCGATTGCCCCCGCGTGAACTCCTTCGCCGCGCTCGTCGAGTGGATCGACAAGCCAAGCGGGAACCAGACGCGGAATCGCGTGCCCTGACCTTCAGCCGACGTGACGCGCAGCGCGGCCCGATGGCTGCGCACGATGCCGCGGACCGCGGCCATGCCGAGACCGCGTCCCTGATCCTTGGTGGAGAAAAACGGATCGAACATGCGCTGCATGGTGTGTTCGTTCATGCCGTGGCCGTTGTCGACCACGTCGATGAACACGTAGCGTCCGGGCTCGACGTTGTCGCCGAACGTCATCTGCTTGAGCAGGGCGGCGTCGAGCCGCTCCTCGCCGGTTTCCACCGTGATGACGCCCGCATCCTCCACGGCTTCCGCGGCGTTGACGATCAGGTTGAGCACCACCTGGCGAATCTGCGTCGGGTCGGTCTCGACCAGCGGCAGCGGCCCGGGGCTGTGGTAGTTCAGCGTGCAATGCCGCGCCACCGACGCGCCCAGCAGATCGACCATTTCCTTGACCAGCGAATCGAGGTCGACCTTTTCGGCGACGACGCGGCCGCCGCCTGCATACGCCAGCATCTTCGACACGAGATCGGCGGCGCGCTGCGCGCCGATGACGATGGCTTCGGCGGCACGGCGTTGATCGGATTCCGGCGGCGACAGGATGGCGATCAGATCCGCGTTGCCGAGGATGCCGGTCAGCAGGTTGTTGAAGTCGTGCGCGACGCCTCCCGCCAGCACCATCAGGCTCTCGCTCTTTTGCTGTTCCTGCAGGCGCCGCTCGAACGCATACCGCTCGGCCTCGTTGCGACGGCGGTTGGATACGTCATGGACGATCACCAGCCAGCCAACGAAGCGGCGTTGGGCATCGCCGACCGCCGAGACCTTCACCTCGAAGAAACGCGGGCCCGGCTCCACCTTGACGATCGCCGGATGCCCCGCACCGAACGGGCGGTCCTCGTCGATGGCGCCGGTCCACCACGCGACCACTTCATCGATCGGCTGGCCAAGAGAGGCGACGGTGCATCCCGTATAGCGCTCGGCCGCGGCATTGAGATCGACGATCCGGCGCTGCGCATCGAGCACGATCACGCCGTCGTCCATGCTGTCCACGACCATCTCGCGCGCGACGGGTACCACGCCGAAGAGGCGATAGCGATAAATGCCGAACGTGAAGCAGGCGCCCGACACGGTGAAGGCGATCGGCGTGAGATCGAGGCCGGCCACCGGCAGCGCTCCCGTCAGGTAGAGGAGGTTGCCGGTCCACGGCACGATCGCGCCGATGATGATGAGCGCGGTTTGCCGCCGGTACGGCGGCGGGAAGCGGCGCAGGCCGCCGACCAGCGTCGCGGTACCAATCAGGACGAGGACATAGCTGTAGGACGCGAGGACCCAGTACCACGTGCCGCCCCGGTAAACGAGGCGCCGCCCCATCGGCGTCAGCACCTCGTCGATCGCGCGCCAATGCCAGTAGTGCTGCTCGTTGGTCGCGACCAGCAACAACGTCGCGACCGGCACGATCCAGACGAGCACGCGCGTGATGCGCTCCGCCGGCCATTCGATGCGGCTGTATTCGGTCGTGAAGAGCAGCCACAACACGCCGATCGGCGCGACGCCGAGATACTGGAATTTCGAGATCAGGACGCGTGCCTGGAAGTCGTCGATCAACGTGTGCATCGCGCTGGTGAAGCTCCACCACGCGATCGCGAGCATCATCCAGCCGAACGCCGTTCCCCCGGGCACGCCGCGACGCGTGCGCGCGATCGACGCGGCCCAGATCGACAAGGCAGTCGACGCAAACAGCGCCGCCACTTGCACGGTTGTTGGCCAGGACACGGACACTTCATTATCAACCGAAGAGACAGGAAGAGCCGTTGACGAACATGAAGACAGCTGAAGAAAAAACGTCTTGATGAGGTGCGTCCGGTTGGGATAGCTGCCTAAAGATTTCTGGTAGACTCGAAAGTGCTGTAGGGGAAGGCCGCCCAGAGGCGGCCTTCGGTGTTTCAGGGTCTAGGGAGAGCGTCCGGCACGAGCCGGGCCAAAGATAGAGTGCCTCAGGTAGTCCCAAGCAGCCTTCAGCGAGACAGAGGAGAAAGACGATGGGTCGGAAGTTGTACGTGGGAAACCTTCCCTACAGCGCGGCGGAGCAGGATCTTCAGGAATTGTTCGAGAAGGTCGGGCCGGTCGAATCAGTGACGGTGATGCGCGACATGGCGACGGGCCGCGCGCGCGGCTTCGGCTTTGTCGAGATGGCCACGGATGAAGGCGCGCAGAAGGCGATCACGGAGCTGCACGAATCACAGCTCGGCGGCCGCACGCTCACGGTCAACGAAGCGCGTCCGAAAGAAGCGCGCGGACCCGGCGGCGGCGGTGGCTTCGGTGGTGGACGCGGCGGCGGTGGCGGCTTTGGCGGCAACCGCGGCGGCGGCGGTGGCGGCGGCGGGCGCCGCGAGCCCCGTTGGTAGTGGCGGGTTCATACTGAATGGCCACACGAGGACCTCTCGGTAGAGGAAAACGCGAGCGCGAGCGGGCGCGGGCAGAGAAGCAGAAGCAGAAGGCGGTGCGCCGGGAAGAAACGAAGCAGCGCCGCAACGAAACTTCGCCGCGCGACCCGAACGTCGATCCGGATATCGCGGGCATCGTCCCAGGACCACAGCCCAATCCGTGGCTCGATGATCTCGAGGACGACGCAGCCGAAACAGAAGAAGATAAGTAGCAATAGCAAAGGCCGGGATCACCTCCCGGCCTTTTGTTTCTGTGACGTCCGCCCTGGCGCGGATTTATTTCAGTCGCGCGTTCGTCAGCTGCGCAACGCCGGAGAGCGTGGTCTGCGCCGCGTTCAATCCCAAACGAAAATCCTTGTCGGAGAACGTCGCGAAGACGTCGATCGGTTGATGCCACGTGGGGTTCCAGCCCGCGCCGGTGTGCATGCCGCGCTCGTTCTCGCGCAGGCTGAGCGACGGGACGATGTCCTGGAACGCGCCCGAGTCCGTGTTGGTCATGTGCGGACCGACAGCGGCCGGATAATCGGTGGCGTACTTTTCGTTGGCATAACGGAAATGGAACGCCAGCTTCATCGCCTCGTCCGCGAACTTGGACTCGGACTGGAATTCGATGTTCACATCGGCTTCGGGCCGCTGCTCGGGATTCCACGTGCCGTCGGCGCGCGGCATGCCGTGATCCCACATCATCATGTCGTGCTGGATCATGGCGAGCCACTTCGGCTCGGGATAGCGTCCTGATCCCGGCGGGTTCTCCTTGCCCTGCAACGCCTGTCGCTGCTCGACGTAGGCGCGCGCGCCGTTGAGGCCGGTTTCTTCGTTGTTCCACAGCGCGAAACGAATCGATCGATCGGTGACGACGTCGGGCATGCTGAAGACGCGGGCGAGCTCCATCACCAGCGCGGTGCCGGAGCCGTTGTCGTTGGCCGCTTCGCCCCAGCCATGTCCATCCATGTGCGCGCCGATGATGTAGACCTCGTCGGGTCGCGTCGATCCGACCTTGGTGCAATAGACATCCTGCCGCTGGCCGTCGGTGGCCGGCTCCATGTTGAGCGCGCGCAGCTTTTCGTCGGGCTGATTCATCGGATCGTTGTTGACGCCGGTGCGCCGCGTGGTGCCGCGATAACGCGAGCCACCCGGCCCGGATCGTACTTCGCCACTGGCAATGATCGGGCCGGGCGGTTTCTGTCCGGCGCCCTGCCCGCCGCCGCCACCAGCGCCACCGCCCTGCCGCGGTGGATTGGTTTTGTATTCATAGGTGAGGCGCTCGACGTTCGCGCAGCCGTAGCTCTTCAGCTGCGCTTCGATCCAGTCGACGGCGTCGCGATTGCGCTTGGTGCCCTGGCGGCGATCACCAAATGCGGTGAGGCCTTTGATGGTGGCCTTGTATTTCTCGAGATCCAGGCGGCTCACGAGAGTGCGGATCGGGTCGTTTGCGGGCGCGGACGCCGCCGGCTGCTGCCGCTGTTGCGCATCGAGCGACACGGCTGCCATCAGGATCGCCAGGCCCAAAAGGGTGCGTTTCATGTTGCGCAGTATATGCGCGCACGCGGCCAGTGTGAAAAGCCGCGCATCGAGACTCCTTTCAGGCGTAGTGAAACATTTCGATCCGGCCGAGAGTAGGAATACAGGAGAGGTCGGCGTGAGCCTTCGGACGGCGGTCATTTGTATCGGACTGTCTCTTTGCGCGCTGAGCACGCAGAGCCCGCAACTGCATGCCCAGTCTTCGTCGGACCTCTTCAACGCGCAGTCGCTGCAACGCATCGACATCGAGATGCACTCGGCGGACTGGGCGAAGCTGAAAGAGAACTTCCGGTCCAACGAGTACTACCCGGCCGACATCACGTGGAACGGCATCACGGCCTACAACACCGGCGTGCGATCGCGCGGCGTCGCGTCGCGCAACGCCAACAAGCCGGCGCTCAAGATCGACTTCAATCACTATGCCGCGGGCCAGTCGTATCTCGGGCTGAGGTCGCTGGTGCTCGACAACCTCGTGCAGGATCCGTCCGGCGTACACGAGACCACGTCGATGTGGTTCTTCGCCCGGCTCGGCGTGCCCGCGCCGCGTGAAGCGCACGCGATGGTTTACGTCAGGGGCGAGTACGCGGGCCTCTACGCCGTCGTCGAGCCGATCGACAAGAACATGATCGCGCGCGTGTTCGGCAACGACGCCGACGGCAACCAGAACGACGGCTATCTCTACGAGTTCAACAAGGCCGAGGAATGGTGGATGTCCTACCTGGGTCCCGAGCTCGCGCCGTACAAACAGTACTTCGAGGCGAAGACGCACGAGCACGAGCCCGACGAAACGCTGTATCGCCCGATCGAGAACCTGGTGCGGTTGATCAACGAGAAGCCGGCCGCGGAACTGAACGAGGCGGTGGGGCCGTACCTGGATCTCCGCGGCCTGACGCGCTTCCTCGCCGTGCAAAACTTCATCGGCGAGATCGACGGCTTCGCCGGCAAGTGGGGCATGAACAACTTCTATCTGTATCGCCTCCAGCACCAGGCGCAGCACCGCGTGATCGCGTGGGACGACGACCTGACGTTTCTCGATCCGGCTTACGACCTGATGAGCTTCCAGGACGCGAACGTGCTCGTGAAGAAGCTCATGGAAGTGCCGGAGTATCGCGGGCTGTATTTCGAGACGCTGGCGGAAGCGGTGCGATCGGCCAGCGCGGGCGGGGGCGAGACCGCGCCGGGCGCGCTCGAAACCGAGATTCGCCGCGAGCTCGAGGCGATCGACGCGGCGATGCTCGCCGACACGCGCCGTCCCTACACCGACACCGAATACCTCGACGCCCGCGAGTACCTCAAGCAGTTTGCGGCGCGGCGCGTGCGATATGTCGAATGCGAAGTGGCCCGTCTGACCGGCGGCAGCCCCTGCGGCTAAGCTGGGTCTACCGTCCATCTTCGATTGACATGGGCGGCGTTCTCTAGCAAAGTCCTACACACCACCCGCCGCTCGATGCTTGCGGGCGGACTACCAGACCCCTGATGCGCATTCACCTGATCAACCCAAGCGACGTTTCGTTTGGTGCTGCTGTTATTACGCCCCGCTGGCTGTACGTGCTGGCGGCGGCCACACCGTCCGCCTACGGCGATCCCCAGGTCATCGACGAAACGCTCGAGCAGATCGACATCTCGACCGTGTCGAAGGGCGACGTCATCGGGATCGGCATCCACACCCTCAACGCGCTGCGCGGCTACGAAGTGGGACGCGCGGCGCGCGAGCGCGGCGCCTACGTGATCTACGGCGGCATTCACTCGTCGCTGTTCCCGGACGAGCCGTTCGAGCACGGCGGCGCGCATGCCGTGGTCAAGGGCGACGGCGATCGCGTGTGGCCGATCGCGATCAACGACTGCAAGAACGGCACGCCGCAGCGCGTCTACGAAGGCGGCAAGATCGAAGGCGCGTCGATGCTGCAGGCGCGCTGGGATCTGCTGCCGCGCGACAAGTACATGATCGCGTCGGTGCAGACCGTGCGCGGCTGCCCGAAGCACTGTTCGTTCTGCTCGGTGTGGCGCACCGACGGCCAG
>Ga0111538_10012352_pt1 | contig 11290 bp, 8 predicted proteins | sample SoiMethybrSBSTD1_FD_79669 | JGI IMG/M metagenome (GOLD analysis project Ga0111538, IMG submission 79669) | Bulk soil microbial communities from a Populus tree surrounding site in Tennessee, USA - Soil MetaG P. TD hybrid SBSTD1 (version 2)... | ecosystem: Environmental > Terrestrial > Soil > Tree... | reverse complement strand
GACGACACGCCCGCGCCGCTTGTCGGCACGCGCTTCTTGCCTTACCCCGTCCCGCCGCCGTTGACGCCTGACCCGTTCCTGTCGTGGGACAGGCCTCAACTGGCCGCTGGAACGGCCGGTGATGCCTTCGAGATCCCGCTGGTGTTTCAAAGCTGGCAGCCGCGCGCCACCTGGCAATGGCAAAAGGACGGCCAGGACATTCCCGGTGCTGCGGGCATCTGTGAACGGCCCGGCAACAGGCCCTCCGTCACTTGCGAAGTGCCTCTCGTCTTTACCAACCTCACGCTCGACGACGCTGGCAGTTACAGCCTGCGGATTGATAATGGCAAATCGATAACCATGAGCGTCCCCGCGTTGCTCGGGATCATCGAGCCGCCACGCGGGAGGTTCGCCGCGCTCACCGTGGATGACGAGGTGTGCCAGGCGCGCCTCCATGGCAGCATCGGCGAACGCTACACTATTCAATCTTCGACCAACCTGCGCGATTGGACGACGGTAACCACCGTTACCAACATGGACGGCACAATCCCGCTCCCGAAACCGATCTCAGGCAGACAAAACTTCTATCGCGCCCGCCTGGCGCAGTAGCCCGGATGTTTCACAGTTTCGTAGCGCAGATTTCCAATCTGCCGTATCGCCGATTTCCAATCGGCAGACTGTAGACATCTCGACGCGCTCTGGTGGATCGACAGCGTGTAGGCTGGAAGCACTGCGATACGGCAGATTGGAAATCTGCCCTACAACTGCGGCCTGTTCGAATCCGTCTGACAAGGTGTGAATATCCAGGCTAGTGGAGTTCACGCCCCAGTTGATACAGCGCCCTTCTCGCCGCAGTGTGCCACGCGGACCCCGGTGGTGGTCTGCGGAAAAAGGGAATGATATGCGATATCTATTAATGGCCATTACCTGCGCGGCGTTACTGGCGGGTTGCGCTCGCGATCAACAAACAACCATCGATCCGAGCACCGCCGGCAGCATGGGCGCTTCCGGCAGCGGATCAGTCCGCCTCCCCGACACCACCAACGACGTCTCCACCGTGCCCGTGCCCTAGTCGACGGAGTTCCGAGTTCCGAGTTCCGAGTTTAGAGTAGAGTCCGCCGAGGCCCGCGTGGGCGGCGAGAGACTTCGTCTGCGCGGCCCGAGGAAGAAGGGGAGAGCAACGAATAGGGAGTACCGGTTTGTCCCTCACCCTAACCGAGGCTGGCTCCGTGCGCGGCGAAAGACTGCGTCTCCACAGCCCGAGGGAGAGGGGACGTGCTGCCCTTTAGTTCAGCACGATCGCCCGGCGTAGGCCTGCCTGCCGTTACGTTGATTCAATTGTCAAAGAACATCCCGGTGGTCATGCCGACCAAACCGGGTTTTGAAAAGTTCTGACCTTCTCCCCCGGGGAGAAAGGACAGTGTGCCACCCGCAAACGCGTCGCGGAGCTCCGCCCGCCAGAAAATCGGCGTACGCCGATTTTGGTTTGCGTAAGTGGCTGGTACAGCGTGGTCGAATCGGTAAAAAATCGGCGAACCGCCGATTTTGTACAGTATGTTGAAAGGTTTGTTGCCGCGGGTCCACCACAGAGTCACGGGGCACTGAGACGGCGGCAATGAGAGTAATGGGAAATAATGGGACGTATGGATAAAGCGGTAAGTAGACGGGCAAAGGGCTCGCTGAAACCGCATCCAGGGGTGATTAAGATTAGGATTAGGATTGAGAGTAAGAGGAGTTGGAAAATGCGACCACTTTTTGGGATCAAAGTTGTAAGTTATTGATGCAGAATAGTTAAAGAAATCACATGTGCGTTTTTGTATGCATTTTGGTCGCATTTTGTACGCATTTTCGACCCGAGCGGGGACTGATGCGGAAGGCAGGACGAAAGGAAAGGATCGGGCCAAAGCAGTGTGGCGGCTCCGGGTGGAGCCTGGAACGTGGCCGGCATTTTCCTTCACAAGGTTACCCTTTCCTCGGCTGGTCACGGGCTGTCTGCCGGTGCTCAGCGCGGGCTGATTTACACCCGGTATGTATAGCATATTTAGCTCGACAGCACAACAGGAAAAGTGCAATATTTTTGAAACATGAAAGGAGTAGGTAAGCCGAGCAAATCCACAGGAATTGCGCTTCCAACGCTCTTGAATTATCCTCGCTGCAATCCCGATGAATATCGCGCCGCTAAATAGATGGATTCCTGGCGCGTTGTCGAAAAGACAACTGAAACAATTGTGCCGGCCTGGATGGATAGAAGATGTTGATATGGCCAACGATCCTGTTGGCTATTCGGCAGTCGATCTCACGTTATCCAGCGAGGGCTATCAAATGCTTGAAGGATGTATCAAGCCATTCGGTGAAAGTTATGACCAGATCCTCAAAAACAAGCGCTTCGCAAAACCATTGGAAAAACGAGACGCCTTCATTCTCGAGCCCAAACAGACCTACGTTTTTCTTCTCAATGAACGTCTTGGGGCAAAATTACTAACGTCGAAGGCCGTATACGGACAGGCGACCGCTAGGAGTTCGGTTGGCCGCGTTGATGTGCTCGCAAGGCTGATTGTGGATGGCATGAACAGTTATGAGGGATTCTCTCCCGAATATCTTCGGGAAACGACCGGGCAAATGTATCTTGAAATCACGCCAATAACATTTCGCGTTCGCGTAAAACCAGGAATCGCGCTCTCCCAATTGCGGCTCTTTTATGGGAACCCCGAAAATTGTGAAATAACGGCGAGAGAACTTTTTGGAACGGTTTTGCAGGGCAGCAATTTCACCGATGGTTCGCTTTCTGTTGATCTCAGCGACGATCCAGAAATTGGAGGTTGCGCATTTCGCGCAACCTCCAATCAAAAAGATGTTGTGGCGTTGTGGAAGGGGACGGCGACGAACACAAAGAGGTTATGGACATTAATCAAATCATCTGAAGTTCCGACAGAAGGTGAGCAGAAAAACTCAATCAGGCTCAAGAAAAATGCTTTTTACATCCTTCGCTCAAAAGAAAAAATTTCCCTGCCCGGTGGAATCGCCGTCTACTGTCGAGCGATCGATGAAACAATCGGTGAAATGCGAATTCACTATGCAGGTTTTGTTCATCCCTTATTTGGCCGTGAGCGTGATGATAAGAAAACTGGCACGCCGCTCATTTTTGAAGTTCGTGGTCATGACGTTAAGGTGACGCTCACCGATGGAGAAAAAATGGCGCGACTTACGTTTTACCGGATGTCGGAAGATTGTGAACGGCCCAAAAAGGCGGCTCAAAGCCAAAAAAGCGGTTACGAAAATCAAACATTGAAACTTTCAGAATTCTTCAGCCCATGCGAATGGAAGTGAATAACTCGTGATGTTTTTATGTGTTAAACTGATAAGAGAGGTGTAACTATGAATTCAAGTTTGAAACAGAATTTTCAGATCGTCCGCCTTTCGGAAGGAGATGTGCGCTGTAAATCGGATCATTTAGCGAACTTTTCGGGTTTGATTTTGGCCAACCGGCGCATGTATCCGGAAATCGAACGCTGGTATTTGAGCAAAGTGTTGCCGGGTATTCGTCAGGATGAGCGTGTGGCTTTCATTGGCTACTTGAACGAAAGGCCAGCGGTTTCAGCTGTGGTGAAAAAGGGGAGCCAAGCAAAGTTTTGTCACCTTCGTATTCACCAAGATCTCCAAGACTCCAACCTTGGTGAGGTTTTCTTCTCGTTGATGGCGCTGGAAATTCGCGACCTGGCAAAGAATATTGATTTCACTCTGCCGGAATCACTTTGGGGCGACAAAGGTCCGTTTTTCCAATCGTTTGGTTTCACCTCAGCCGAATTAGCGGAAGCCCAGTACAGACTGTTTGACCGCGAGTTAGCGTGCTCCGCTGCATTCCCCACAGTGTGGAATTCAGTGCTCCAAAAAATTCCAAAACTTGCGGATCTCTATGCGTTTGGGGGGTTCTCAAGCGATAATCAACTTTTGATGAGCGTTAAGCCGGAGTTCGCCGAGAGAATCATGAGACGGAAAAAGACGGTTGAGTTACGGAGAAAGTTTTCGACCCGGTGGATAAATCATCGCATTAACATTTATGCTTCAGCTCCTGTCATGAGTTTAATGGGCGAAGCGCGAATTGCTGGTGTTGTGACAGCCAAACCAGATGTGATCTGGGAACGCTTCCATAACCAAATCGGTTGTTCTCGTGAAGAATTCGATGCTTACGCTGCTGGTACCCAAGAACTCTACGCAATCGAACTCGATGACGTGCGACCTTATCGAGACCGATTTCCCCTGGCTCAAATTTCACACTTATTAAACGAGCAACTTATGCCACCACAGTCTTATGTGACTCTGGAAAGAAACAAACCTTGGGCAAAAGCTGTATCACTCGCCGCTTATCTTCATGGTTGCTTCAAAAGCACAATGTCGTTCGCTTTCGACATTGGTTCATACGGAAATAGGCAAACCGCTTGTCATATTTCTTCTTCGGCTTCGCCGCGTTTGACTCAACCCCAACTGCTTTAATAGAAAATCAACCGCTCTGGAACCTCAGCTTTTGGGAACGCCCTTGGTGGTGTTGCGTTTTTGTTCGCGTTGCCTAATTGAGTCAGGGCGCAGGAAGCACCTGCTTGCCTTTGCCTTTGGGCACAAGATGATTGGCTCGCATCCAAGCCAGCGCGCTAGTCCATCGGTCACAAGGAATCGATAACTTGCTCGGATGCCAATTCTCTGTCGCCTCGCTGACGATTTGCTTGTCGCTGGGCGATTTCCCGCAAAGCAATAAATCATTCCACGCGGCGTAGAGGGTCGCGATGATCTCAGAGCACTTCGTATCAAGGGGGCGCATTAATTCGAGTAAAGTATCAACGGCAGGTTTGTGCTTACCCAGCGTCCGTTCCGCGACTGGCAAAGCTTTGAGAATATTTGGGCCAGGCACATATTTCTGGCCGAGTCGACCAGCCGCAGCGGTTGTGACGTACCAACCTTGCTTGCGAGCCAAACTTTCCACTTTGCGACGAGAAGGATAGTCGACAGGTCCAGCCGCGTCGCGAAAGGGTTCTCGTTCAAAATCAATGTCGCAATGGTACTCTGTTAGGTGAGTTATTTTTTCGATCTTCGTTCGGCCAAGATTCTTGTCGCTTGACAGAGCGTGAACGACATAGGCGTCGAAAGCTGCACGACGAAAGAAAATGCTGCCCTTCTTATGGCGAACGCTTGGTTTCTCATCGGCCACGGTGTGAACCGCAGTCGAAGCTACAGGAAGGGCAGGCCTTGAATGCCCTTTGCCGACAATTCGTCTGAGTACAGCCGCGGAATCTCGCAAATGAGGTGGTAGTGTGACAGGTCGGGCTTTCAGCCGCGCCTTGACCAGTCGAACCTCTTCGATGGTTTCCGGGATGATAACACCTTCCTCCATGAGGGCTCGGCGAATCTTCTCGTCAAGCGCGTCGAAAGCTTCGTCACCCGGCTTAAGTGGATCACGGAATTTCATTTTGCCTCCGGTACGGGTTTTCGTTTACTCATGTATACTAAAATCTTTGTTCGCGCCCGCTGCTTTATCTTTCGAAAATTATCTCGAGAGATTCCCAAGCTTCCGATGATCTCGTCCAAATCCTCGGTAGGCGTCCGCTGATGTTCGCGGCGGACGTAAAATTGGCTTACCGCCCAAATCACTTCTTGTTCTCGCGCGGATAGGCTATCGATTGCCTCCCGTAGCAGCTTCATTTCTTCTGTTTCATCCGCGGCACCCGGCTCATCTTTTTCAATAAAGGTCTCATCCTCTTCTTCTTCGTCGTCGGAGCGCAAATCCGGATCGAGGCAAACGGAATTCGGTTTTCGCCGTATGAAATCAAGAACAACGCGCGTGGCGATCCCGCCGAGCCAAGCATCTACTGCATCCTCCAATTCCTGCGGATCAGTAGTCCCAGGGGCGCGGAAGGTGCTGGCGTGATCACGAGCCTTGGCCATGGTTGATTGAAAGACATCTTCCTCGCTAAAAAATCCGAACTTATAGCGGTTCACGGGATTGTAACAAATCCCATAAAGATACGTCGCGTGGCGGCGATAAAACGCATCAAATGCCTGCTGGCGCTCCTCGGTTGTTCCGTTGGCCATGCAAGAGACAAGTTTGGCGTCGTTCTCCGCGTCCCATTTGGTCATCAGAGTCGCTGCAAAGGTTATTAGCGGGTTTTCCAAGTCGCGTTTGTCCCTTTTGCAAATAATACGCCCAAGCGTGACACCTATGCGGTCGACAGTCGAGACTGTCACGTTCGTGCGTTCTATGATTGAAGGGCAGATTGCTCCTGCTGTTCCGAAGCAAACGACCTTACAGAACAAGACTAATATGAACGATTCAAGGACATTGGGCCACGGCGACGCCGTGGCGGAACACGGGCAGAAACACAGGCGCGCTCCGAAATGGGCAGCTCTGGTGGACGACGTGATGATTCCGTCGCCACAGCGTGAGGTTCGCGCCAGTGTTTTGCTTGCGCAAGCCGGTGCGAAACCAGAATTCGTTTTGGTGTGCGACCACGGTGACGAACAGGATGTTGCATTCGCAAGGGACGAGGTGGTGGACCTAGCTGCGGGCAACATTTTTTATCTCGTTCCCAGTTGCGATGCGCCGCAGAAGGGTCAGTGCATCAAGCCAGCGAAGCTCGCGTTCTTTGTTGATGACCGGGCGGAAATCACGATCAATCCACAGCAGACGGGCAAAACGCTGCGTGAGTTATTCGGCCTCACGGATGAGGTCAATCTCGTTCGCGATTACGAATCGGCCCACGACGAGCCGGTAAGTCTTATTGACGCCGCTTCATTTGAGAGAGGGCCGGTGTTCATTACACGCCGACAAAGCGCGCAACTCAAAATCATCGTAAACAGCAAGCCCTTCGATGAAACCGACGGTGTAAAGAAGGTCATGACCGGGCGCCAGATTGCGGCTTTGGTCAGCGACAATCCTGATTGCACCGAGGTTTTTCTGTTGGAAAAGGGAAAGCCGAAGCCCGTGCCTCTCGACCAGCAGATTCAGGTAAAGAATTGCGACGAGTTTCGTGTCATCCGCAATAACGTGTGCGGTGGCTTCGAGCCGTCGCGCGTCCAGCGCGAGTTGCAAAGGCTGAGCCAAGGCGGTTGCAGCGCCGACTTCTTCTCACAGCCGTTCCCGGCAGTCGTCTATCGTAACGTGCCCACGCGGCCAGGCTATTCGCACCTCCAAATGACTGATGTATTGGTGGCGGTTCCGAACGGCTACCCCGGTCAGCCGCTTGACGGCGCGTACCTGCCGGAAGGATCGCCACTGCTAGGGCGAGTCGCGGGTTCGCCCCAAGGTGTCGTGATCGCCGGTGACGGCCGACGATGGCAACTTGTGAGCTACCATCCCCATAATGGCGGCGGCGCCCCTCCCTGGAACAAAGACAAGCACGGGTTTCACACGTACATAGATGAAATCCTCTGCTGGATTCATCGCGCCAACAATTGATTCACCATCATGCGAATTTGCCTGTTTCGAATCACGGCGGGCGACCGTGAAAAGCTCCAAGCATTGCTGTTCAGGCGATATCCGGACCGCGAGTGGGGAACCTTCTTTCGCTTCGGCTACCGGATAGCGTCCTGGGGACTCCATATTACCTTTGTTGACGCGATTGAGCCTCAATACGGCGAATTGAAACGCGAGAGCGGCATCGTCGAATTTGACGCGGCTTATATCCTGCGCGCTCAACTCGCAATGCCCGAGACGGAGCTTGGCATCGGCGTGATTCACTCCCACCCACAAGGTTGCAGCACCTTCGCAAGTTCCCTTGATAACGACATGGACGGCTACTTTGCACACGAGTTTGCACACTACGGGAGTGGCCGACCGTACATGAGTTTGCGCGTATCGCAAAGCTGCGATGGCCAGTTCGTTTTCAGCGGGGAAGCCTGGCTGGAAGGTCGGCAAATCCCGGTGACGGAATGGCTTACAATTGGCGAAGATCTTCGCCGCGAAGCGGCAGAAGTCGCTTTCGCCATGAACAGGCCACCTCTGGTTGCAGACGAACGCACCGCTCGGTTCATGGAGCTCATCGGCGTGCGTGCGGGTAGCCTCAAGAACTCGGCTGTCGCCATTATCGGTTGCAGTGGCTTGGGCTCGCCTACAGTTCATGTCCTTGTGCGGGCCGGAGTACGTCGGTTTGTCCTGGTTGATCCAGGTTTTTTCGCGGTTTCGAATCACGAACGGATGCATGGTAGTACTTGGCGCGATATCGAGACAAAGCCGTTGAAAGTTGAAATTGCTCGGCGTCTGATTCTCGATGTAGAACCGGCCGCGGAAGTGATAGCCATTCGAGGAAATGTTCTCGACGATGTCGTACTCGACGAAATCTTGCGTTGCGATTTGGTACTCGGCTGCACCGATAGCCAACACAGCCGAGCGGCACTTGGAGACTACGCAATTCATTATCTCCTCCCGTGTCTCGATGCCGCTGTTCTGATGCGGGGGGACAATAACAAGGTTACGGAACAGGTTGGTGAAGTTGCACGTTACTCGCCCGATGAACCGTGTCCGTGGTGCCTAGGGCGAATTAACCAGAAAGCCCTCGCGTATGAGTTGATGACCGAGGAGGAGCGTGAACGACGTGCCGCGGCTGCCGCCGAAGCGGTCCGACGCGGAATTGATGGCACGCAGTATTGGGGCGACAAACCGCCGCGTGAATTGACTGTTGGCTACATGACAACGGCAGTCGGCGCTATCCAAGCCGGGTACGCGGAGGGGTGGATCACGGGTGCCTGGAAAATGCCACACCAAAGATTTCAATTTGATTTGGGAATGCCATTGCTTGGGGTGGTTCCTGCTGACAAACCAGGTCGGCCAGAATGTTCATGCAATCGAACAAAGGGCTGGGGTGATCAAGCGCGAGCCGAACGAAGCGTCACCATGCCTGCGCATTGGCCAAAGGCGGAGTTCGTCTATGCTATAAGCAGTTCAGTAGAGGAGCGAGCCGTGCTATCGGAATGATCGAAGTCACCGGTTATGGCTAACCGCACCCTTAATTCTTAATTGGAAGCGTGCTGTGGCCGGATTGGTCGATGGCTTCCTCGGTGCCGCGATTGTCGCGGAAGCGGCGCTGCAAAAATGGAAGGGAGGAATTTGAGATTTCAGGATTTGAGATTTGAGAGCAAGCCGGTGCGAAGTACCGCAACCCTTTCAGGGTAGCGAATTCTGTGGACCGTATCCCAGGGTAGCTCGTTCCTCGCGACCCTGGGCTGAAAGATGCAATCCCTTCAGGATTGATGATTCTCAATTGGAAGCGTGCTGCGGCCGGACTGGTCGATCGCTTCAAGGGGCGGTCGGACAGAGCATGAGATAGTTTAGATCCGTAAAGGAAGACTCCACCGTGAATCGCAACGTTCGCACGCCTTGCAGACGAACCCGTACTTTCTCGCCGTTCGCATTTCTTAACGGGACGAAGGTGAATGCATTCCAATCGCCCGTGGCTGGGGCACTGAACGTACCAAGAAGTGTTTTCTGTGGCGTTGCGGACGCAGGATCATCGATCAACTCCAGTCGGCCGCCGATGGTCGCGAAAATATCGCCATGTGACGCTCGAAGGTATATTTCGTAAGTGCCCCGACCGCGGTAATTGCGCGTGTAATTGTACCAGTCGGCGTTCGCGTCTGCCCAGCCAATCCTATAGTCGGCGACGGTTTCAAATCCCGGGCGTGGACCGGCACCCCCCCTGTAGGCGTCGTCGACGGTGATCATGCCTACGTTCGGCACTTCGCCATTGCGGTAAGCATCTGCCTCGAAGTTGCCGCTGTCATTAAAGTCGATACCGGTTGTGGCCCCGAGGGTGTTGTATAAACCTTTCGTGTTGAACGGGACGCGGCCAAAGCTGGGGAACGCCAGACCAGAAGCCGTGTTGAAGTCTTCGATTTCGATAAAGAGATTCTTGTCGGCATTGTAAATGCCTTCGGTGTAATTCCAGGTAAAGCTCTCCATTCGTGGTGTCGGGCTGTCGTCCATCCAGTCCAGACGGACTGTGTGCACGGTGCCCGTCGGACTTCCTTCCGGAGCCTGATAGGATATTTGGGCACCGCTGTCGGTATCGACGATCGTGGAGAAGGCGGTCACGTCCGCGCCGTCGAAGGTCAGTTTGATCGAGCTCGGGACTACCCTGGCAATGTCTCCATCCACCAGCGTGGCGAGGATTAACGGGGCACGCGCGTAATCTGAGTTCGCGCGCGGCTCAATCGAGGTCACCCTTGTGGGGGCTTCCTGGACCTCGGCCGGCACGAAAACGAGATAATTGAAGTCCAGGGTTCCCGGCCGGACTGTGAAGCGCAAGGTAGTCAAGCCCTCCAGACGCACACTGACGAGATTGCCTTCGCTATCGCGAAGCGGGATGTCATGGAAAACGGTCCAGCCCCCGGTGGGCGGCGACGCGAATGTCCCGAGAACTTCTTTGGTTTGGTTTGTGCCTGTAGGATCGAAGGTGATGCGGGCGAGCTCGGCATTCATATCAGCGCCGCCGGAGGCGAGCCGGGCGAACACATTGTAGCGCGTCGATGCGCCAAAGTCGCGCGTGTAGTTGTACCAGTCGCCGTCATCATTCCAGCCGACGACGTAGTCGCAGGTGATGGTGCGGTCTCCGCGAGCGGAGTCGCCGGGCTCCGGTCTTGTTTCCACACCGGTTGGAGCCCGATACTCCGGGGATAGGTTGCTGTCAAAGACCTCGAAGTAGTCCATCAAGGGGACAGCATCTTTGCCCAGTAGCGAGCAGTCGGGATCGCCAAAATTAGCGTGCAGCCGTCCTGTGATTCCGTCATCGCTGTAATTGAAGTCTTCGGCCTCAATAAAAAGGGCCCCTGCGGTATTATGAATGTCTTCGCGGTAATTCCAGGTAAAGCTCTCCATTCGTGGTGTCGGGTTATCGTCCGTCCATTCCACACGCACTGTGTGTACGGTGCCCGCCGGACTTCCTTCGGGAGCCTGGTAGGATATTTGGGCACCGCTGTCGGTATCGACTATCGTGGAGAAGGCGGTCACGTCCGTGCCGTCGAAGATCAGTTTGATCGAGCTCGGGACTACCCTGGCAATGTCGCCATCCGAGAGCGTGGCGACGATTAACGGGGCACGCGCCTCTGAGTTCGCAGGCGGCTCAACCGAGGTCACCCTGGTGCGGATTTCCTGGACCTGGGCCGGGACGAAAACGAGGTAATTGAAGTCCAAGGTTCCCGGCTGGACTGTGAAGCGAAGCGTGGTCAAGCCGTCCAGACGCACACTGACGAGATTGCCCTGGCTATCGCGAAGCGGGATGTCATTGAAGACGTTCCAGCCCCCCGTGGGCGGAGATGCGAATGTCCCGAG
>Ga0111538_10012347_pt1 | contig 11293 bp, 9 predicted proteins | sample SoiMethybrSBSTD1_FD_79669 | JGI IMG/M metagenome (GOLD analysis project Ga0111538, IMG submission 79669) | Bulk soil microbial communities from a Populus tree surrounding site in Tennessee, USA - Soil MetaG P. TD hybrid SBSTD1 (version 2)... | ecosystem: Environmental > Terrestrial > Soil > Tree... | reverse complement strand
CGCTGGAGCCACTACGAGTTCACGGCGCCGGAGCGTCATGGCTACGGGATCGGCTGGCCGATCGCCTACGAGGACATCGCTCCGTGGTACTCGCACGTCGAGCGCTTCATCGGCGTGTGCGGGACCCTCGACGGAATCGAGTCGATGCCCGACGGGGAATTCCTCCCGCCGTTCGACTTCAACTGCGTCGAGCAGCACATGAGCGACAAGATCCGCGCGCACTACGGCAATCGCTACGTGGTGCGCGGGCGGTGGGCGCACCTCACGAAGCCCGAGCCGATCCATCTGCAACAAGGACGGAGCGCCTGCCGCTCGCGCAACCTGTGCTGGCGCGGCTGCCCGTTCGGCGCGTACTTCGCCTCGAACTCCTCGACGCTCCCGTGGGCAGCGAAGACCGGCAACATGACCCTGCGCCCCGACGCCGTCGTGCATTCCATCATTTACGACGAAGGCAAGAACCGGGCGACGGGCGTGCGCGTGATCGACGCGAAGACTCATGCGGTCAGCGAGTATCGCGCCCGCATCATCTTCGTGACCGCGTCGGCGCTGAACACAGTGCTGATCCTGTTGAACTCGACCTCGTCGCGATTCCCGCACGGGCTCGGCAACGACAACGGTCTGCTCGGCAAATACGTGGCATTCCAGAACTATCGCTCCGGCGGCGGCGGGCTCATCGACGGCTTCGAGGACAAGTACTTCTTCGGCCGCCGGCCCTCGGAATGCATCCTCGCGAACTTCCGCAACCTCGGGAAGAAAGAGATGGACTTTGTGGGCGGCTACACCACGTTCACCGGCGCACTGCGCGACCGCGGCGAAGCCACGCCGGATCGGGTGGGCGGCGCGTACAAGGATGCGCAGGCCCGACCCGGGCAATGGCGCATCTACATGTACCTGCAAGGCGAGACCGTGCCGAAGGAGTCGAACCACGTCCGCCTGCACGAGACGCTGAAGGACGAATGGGGTATGCCGCAGCTGATCACGTCGGTGGCTTACGACGACAACGACGCGCGGATGATCCGCGACTTTCGCACGCAGTGTGCCGAGATGCTCGAGGTCGCCGGCTGCCGCAACATCCAGACGGACGAGAACAACTGGAACCCGGGCCGCGATATCCACGAGATGGGCGGTTGCCGCATGGGCCGTGACGCGAAGACTTCCCTGCTCAACCGCTGGAATCAGTTGCACGCCTGCCCGAACGTCTTCGTCACCGACGGCGCCTGCATGACGTCGACCGGCAATCAGAGTCCTTCACTCCTCTACATGGCTCTCACGGCTCGCGCGGTGGATCATGCCGTCGGGGAACTGAACAGGCACAACCTGTGAAGCAGACGCAGCCCCCAATCGGAGTGACGCGACGCGAGGTGCTGAAGACCTCGACCGTCTTGCTGGGCGGTGCGCTGCTCGCGCCCGGTCTGCTGATCGGTTGCGCGCCCAAGAGCCGCGAGCCGGCAGGGGAAAGCACCGCGAGCCCCGATCAGGCCTTGCTCGAAGATATCGCCGACACGCTCCTGCCGACGACGGCGGCGTCACCCGGCGCCAAAGCTGCGGGCGTCGGCCCGACGATGGTCCTGCTCCTGAACGATTGCATGGAAGCGGAAGTGCAGCAGCGCGTGGCGAAGGGACTGCAGGCATTCCGTGCGACGTCCCGGGACGCAGGCGGTGACTTCAGCTCGCTGCAGCAGTCCGAGCGCGAGCGCTTGCTCCGCGAGCTGGACGTGGCAGCACAAGCTGACGAGGAGCACTGGTTCGCGGCCGTGCGCGAGCTCGCACTCCACGCCTACTTCAGCTCCGAAATCGGGCTCACGCGAGCGTTGCGCTATTCGATCACCCCAGGACGCTACGACGCGTGCGTTCCGCTCCAGCCCGGGCAACCGGCGTGGGATTGATCAGGGCGCTCAGCGGCCTGCTCCTCGCGCTTCTCGTATTACCTGCAGCCGCGGAAACGTTCCGCTTGCACGCACCGACGGAAGCGTTGGAAGCGGCTATTCGCGCCGAGGATACGCTCACTCTCGAAGTGCGTTACCGCGGCAAGACCGTGGTGCGCACACCGGCTCTAGGTCTGGAGATCGACGGACACCTGCGCGCCAACTCGCTTCCTCGGCTGAGCGGCAGCGCGCGACGCACAGCGAACGAGACTATCCGGCCCGTCGTGGCGGAGAAGCGCGCTGTCATCGCGGACCGCTACAACGAGCTGCGCCTGTCCTTCGGTCCCAAGCTCGCCGCGACATTTCGCGCCTACGACGATGGCGTTGCCTATCGCTTCGAAACCGCAATCGACGGCGAGGTGATCGTGCGCAACGAAGGCGCCGGGCTGCGCCTGGCCAAAGACGACTCTATCTGGATCGCGCTGGTGAACTGCCGCACCGAGCCGGGCGTCGATTGCTTCCAGTCCAGCTACGAAGAGAACTACCAGCAGTTGGCGGCGGGCGCCGTGCCGGACGCGCGGCTTGCCTATCTGCCGATTACGGTGCAGACCGCCGGCGCCTACGTCGGCTTCACGGAATCGGACCTGCGTGACTATCCCGGACTGTGGCTGCGTCGCGTGCCGGGCGAGCCCGCGCTCGCCGGTGACTTCGCGCGCTATCCGCTCGAGGAGCAAATGTTCGGCGGCGAGTTCCGCCAATCGCTGGTCACACGACGCGCCGACTACCTCGCACGCACGCCCGGCACGCGCACATTCCCCTGGCGCGTGCTGATGGTTTCGCCGGATGCTGCTGGCCTGCTCGGCAACGATCTCGTCTACCGGCTTGCCAGTCCGCTGGAACTGCAGGACGTCAGCTGGATCCGGCCGGGCCAGTCCACTGAGGAGTGGATCACGAGCCGGCTGCTGTACGGCGTCGATTTCAAGTCCGGGCTCAACACCGCGACCTATCGTCACTACATCGACTTCGCCGCCGAATACGGCGTCGAATACATGATGTTCGACGCCGGCTGGTCCGACGCGGGCGACAACACGCGGCTCCATCCCGATATCGATGTCCCCGGCCTGATCGCCTACGCGAACAGCAAGGGTGTAGCGGTGCTGCTGTGGAACGAGGCGCACGCGCTGACGCGCAACCTCGAGGAAGCGCTCGACCGCTACGCGGCCTGGGGTGCTCGCGGAATCATGGTCGATTTCATGGATCGCGACGACCAGCCGATGCTGCGCTTTCAGGAGCGCCTGGCGCGCGAAGCGGCGAAGCGCCGCCTGGTCGTCAATTTGCACGGCGTCGCCAAACCGACCGGCCTGCAACGCGCCTACCCCAACCTGCTCACGCGCGAGGCCGTGCTCGGGCACGAGTACAACATGTGGAGCGACCGCGTCACTCCCGATCACGCGCTGACCGTACCGTTCGTGCGCATGCTGGCTGGTCCGATGGACTGGGAAGGCGGCGCCATGCTCAACGGCACGCAGAAGAGCTTCCGCGTGGTCGGCGAACAACCGATGAGCCAGGGCACGCGTGCGCAGCAGCTGGCGCAGTACGTGATCTACGACAGCCCGCTGCAGTATCTGGCGGGCACGCCCTCCGACTATCGCGCCGAGCCCGAGTTCACGCGCTTCCTGGGCGGCATCCCCACGACGTGGGACGAGACGCGGCCATTGCAGGGCGCGATCGGCGACTACGTCGTCGTTGCGCGCCGCGCGGGTGACACCTGGTACGTCGCGGCGATGACCGATTGGACCCCGCGCAAGATCGAGCTGCCGCTGTCCTTCCTGCCGCCGGGCGAATACACCGCGACAGTCGTGGCCGATGGGATGAATGCCGATCGTTACGCGGCTGACTACAAGATCGAATCGCGCACCGTCGGCCCGCGGTCGTCACTCGTGATCGAACTGGCGCCGGGCGGCGGCTACGTGGCGCGACTCACTCACTGACAGCAAGCGGCGGCTTTGGGCGGCGTGGCAGCGGAGCGGAACGAGAGCCGGAATATCTCTCGCCAAGATCGCCAAGACCGCCAAGGAAGACAAAGAATCGACAATCCGGAATCCGGAAACATGCAAATTCTTTCCGGTTCTTCTTCGCGTCTTGGCGATCTTGGCGAGAGAATTTTCTTCCTCTTCTTCTTCTCCGCAGACCACCTTTCAACGACCCTTCTTCTCCGCTTCGCGCGCGCCGGCCAGAATTCCGGGCAGCGCATAGTTGCCCTCGTGGCACGCGTACTCATACAGCGGCGAGTCGGTCGCATTGAGCGGCACCTGGCCGCTCCACGCTTGCGTGAAGATCTCCGGGTCCTCCACCGTGAACTCGTACAGGATCGTGCGCGGGCCGGTGCGCGTGAAGCGCTCGATGACTTTCAGGTTCTCGCTCGACGGCACGTAGCGATAGCTGCCGCCGCCGCCGATCGAAATGTATTGCTCGCGACGCAGCCCTGACGTCTCGACGACCAGCGTCTCGCCCTCCCAGCGCCCGATCGAATGGCCCATCCACTTGCGCATGCCGGCGGGCGGCCGCTGGCCGTTGAGATGAATCATCCGAACGTCGTGCGGCATCTCCACCAGGATCATCACCGTGTCTGCGGTCTGCACGACCTGGTAGTTGCTGTTGTACATCACGGGCAGCATCGGCGGTCCGGATGCATTGCCGAACGCCAGCAGGCAGCGCTCGCCGAGGGGCCGCTGCTCGGGTCCGTCGTAACCGCGTCGCTCCGCCGCGCTCACCAGCTTTTCTGCCGCAGGTCGCAGCGCGGGCACGCGTCCCTGCGGCGGATCGACGATCAGCGAGCTGCGGCGCTCGCCATTGACGATGGCGATCTTCGTGCCGAAGTCCGCCCAGAACATGTTGTAGCCGCCGACTGCCTGTCCGGCTTGCTGCACTTCGTTCGGATCGCTCGGCGCGTTCGCCGCATCCATTCGCTGCGCAAACTGGCCCTCCATCGCGGTCGCCTCGGCTTCGGACAGCACCAGCTTGTCGCCGAGTGCCGCGGAGCGCTCGACCGGCGTTAGCGTGGCGTTGGTCCAGGAACCCTGCAGATCCGGCTGGCCGTCGCCAGTGCGGGGCGCTTTGTAAGTCTGGGCGGCGGCCGGCAGGCACACGAGCAAGGCGCAGATGGCAGTCGCGCTTCGAGTAGTCATAGGCTCCTCGCGCAGGAACGAAATCATTCTCGGTGCGTTCGTCCGGGCGTACAAGCAAGAATCGTCAGCATTGCCAGGGGTATCAGGAGGTCAGCCATGAAATCAAACATTTTCGTCGCGCTCTGCGCCGTACTGCTGCTCGGACCGGGCCTCGCGCTCGCCGCAGATTCCAAGGTCACGTTGTCCGGCAAGGACGAGGTACCGGCCGTCGAAACGCAGGCTAGCGGCAGCGGCACGATCAAGGTCGCCGCCGACAAGTCCGTCACCGGCAGCATCAAGACCAAGGGCATCGAAGGCATCGCCGCGCACATCCACCAGGGCGCCGCGGGCAAGAACGGCCCACCGATCATTTCCCTGGAGCAAACCACCGCCGGTGAGTGGAGCGTGCCGAAGGACTCCAAGCTGACAGACGAGCAACTCGCGGCCTACAAAGCTGGCGAGCTCTACGTCAACGTGCACAGCGCCGCGCACAAGAACGGCGAGATTCGCGCACAGCTGAAGCCGTAGTTCTCCGACAGCGGCGACGCTGTCACGTCATTGCTACCGGCGCGCGACCGACTTCAGCTCGCGCGCCGGAGACAATGCATCCCGATTGCAGCACCACAGGAGATCGGGATGACTTTGCGAATCGGCGACACGGCACCGGATTTCCGTGCGGAAACCACGCGCGGCCGCATTGAGTTTCACGCCTGGCTCGGCGACAGCTGGGGCCTGCTCTTCTCTCATCCCCGCGACTTCACACCCGTCTGCACCACCGAGCTCGGCCGGGTGGCGGCGCTCGAGCCGGAGTTCGAGCGACGCAACGTCAAGCTGCTCGGCCTGTCGGTCGACACCGTCGTGTCGCACGAGGAATGGCTGCTCGACATCCGCGACACGCAGGGCGTGAACGTGCACTTTCCGATCGTCGGCGATCTCGACCGCTCGATCGCGCTGCGCTACAGCATGCTGCATCCGGAGCACGACTCCAACCACACCGTGCGCACGGTGTTCGTCATCGACCCGGCGAAGAAAGTGCGCCTGACGATTGCCTATCCGAACACGTGCGGCCGCAACTTCGACGAAATCGTGCGCGTGATCGATTCGCTGCAGCTGACGGATTCGCACGCGGTAGCGACGCCCGCGAACTGGCGGTGCGGCGATGACGTGATCATCCTGCCGTCGCTTTCGGACGAAGAAGCGCGCGACCGATTTCCGCGCGGCTGGCATGCACGCAAACCCTACTTGCGAGTGACACCGGATCCGCGCGTATAGAGGTCCGGAAACACCTTCGACACTTTGCTCAGCAGATACTCGCCGTACGTGCCGCGCAGCGCGTGCGGATCGATGCGATCCCAGCGCACGTTCGTGTGGGGCTGATCCGAGCCTGGTGCGACGCCCGGCAGCGGCTCGAGCTGCGCCTCGAAGGCCGGATCGAGGAACAGCACCATCGACAGGCGCTCGTGCATCGTCAGGTTCTTCGCGCGATGCAGTGCCGAGAGATACCGGCCATTGGTCAGCCGTTCCAGCATGTCGCCGACATTGCACACGAGCGAGTCCGCGAGCGGCGGCACGTCGAGCCAGCGATCGCGATTGAGCACCTGCAGGCCGCCGACGGTGTCCTGCTGGAGCAGCGTCAGCAACCCATAGTCCGTGTGCGCACCAACGCCCCAGCCGGCACGCGCCGCGTCGTCCGGCGGATAGCGGAAGATCCGGAACAGCACGGTCGGATCGCCGGTGTAGTGACGTTGAAAATAATCGGTGTCGAGTCGCAGCCCCTCAGCGAGCAATGACAGCACACGCTGGCCGGCCGCCTCGAGCGCGGTCATGTAGTCGAGCACGGTCGCGCGAAATCCGGGGATTCCCGGGAACAGATTGCGCCCGTGCATCGGCGTGCCGGCGCGGACTCGCGGGTCGCTCTCGTCGAGCTCAGTGCCGAAGTACAACCCTTCCTTCAGATCCGGCTCTCCGGACGTGAGCTCGCCGCCCACGGGAAAGTAGCCGCGCCACGCTCGGCCGCCGTTCGACATGTGGATCTGCAGCTTCTCGGCCTCATCGCGCGCGAAGAACTCGCGCGACAGCTGCACCAATCGGTCGCTCAGCTGCGGATCGATATCATGGCCGACGAGATAGAAGAAACCGAATTCGCTGCACGCCAGGTCGAGCTCGCGCGCGACGGCAGCACGCGCAGCCCCGCCCTGCCCGGCCAGGCGGAGATCGATCACAGGCACCGAAGCAGAAGCCGCGGATGGCGACACGCTCATTGGGGGAGAATACCTCCGAGGGAGTGCAGCGTGCTCAACCATCCGCGACGGGGGCACGATATCGGCTAGTAGTGAGCTTCGCGGGCCTCGCGCCGGCTGACTTCCCGCAGCGTTCGGCCCGCACCATCGCCCTCCAGTTTCGCGATGTCGGACCGGCTGATGATGCCGACCAGCGCGCTGTCGTCATCGACGCACATGATGCGTGACTTGCGGTAGTCCGCCATCAGCGCTTTCGCGACTTCGATGTCGTCCTGCGGAGAGCAGGCAATCACCTCGCGCGTCATGATCTGCTCGACCGGTGTGGCGGCAGTCCGCCGCTCGGCGACGATGCGCAGAGCGATGTCGCGATCGGTGACGGTGCCGAGCACCGTCATGGCGTCGTCGCAGACCGGCAGAAAGCCTATGTTCTGTTCGCGCATTCTCTCGGCCGCCGCCTGCGCGGGTTCGCGCGGCGACAGGCACTCGATCTCGCGCTGCATGATGTCCCGACATTGGTTCATCGCTCACCTCCGTCAGTACGGGTCACGTGGGTTGTCGGGCCGCGGCGGGGTTCGTTGCGTCGGGTCCGTCGCCGCCGAGTCCGATTGGTCCTTCTGCATGCGAGCGCTGTATTCGCGCTTCGTCACGTAGCCGTCGCCGTCGACGTCGAGCGCCGCGAATTTGCCCGCGATGTTCTCGTCGCTCTGTGCTTCCTGCTGACTCAGGCGCTGGTCGCTGTTGCGGTCGAGCGCTTCGAACTGCGCGGTGGAGCCGCTCTTGTGCTCATTGCCGCCGGCGTATGCCGCGCCGGAGCCGAGCGCGATGGCGAGTGCGGAAATTGGCATGACTAACTTCATCAGAGACCTCCTGCAACGTGGAGGCGGGCGCCGAGGAAATGGCTGTTGAATTGCGCCCGCTCTAGTGGGCCAATGCATGGGCCCGATCGAGGTTCCGACCGTACGATTACGATTCCCGTTACTTATTCACTGACGCGCAGGCGATAGCCGAGCCCCGGCTCAGTCACGATGTAGCGCGGCCGCGCAGCGTCGGGCTCCAGCTTCTGCCGCAGGTTTTTCAGGCACACGCGCAAGTTGCGCGTGTCGTCGTCGGGTCGATCAGGTCCCCACGCCTGCTGAATCAACTGACCCGCCGTCACGATCATGCCGGCTTGACGCGCCAGCGACTCCAGCACGCGGTATTCGAGCGGCGTCAGGTGCACGTCGCCGTCGGGCGACTGCGCTTCGCGCCGCGCCAGATCGATCGTGATCTTGCCGAGTCGCAGCAGCGGCGTCGGTTCATTGCCGCGCACTCCGCGTCGTAGCGCCGCGCGCACGCGAGCCAGCAACTCTGGTGCGCTGAACGGCTTGGTCACGAAATCATCCGCACCGGCATCGAGTGCGGCCACCTTCTGCGCCTCCATCGCACGCGCCGACAAGACAACGATCGGCACCTGCGACCACTGACGCACATGCTCGATGACCCTGAGACCGTCGCCGTCGGGCAGCCCGAGATCCACGAGCAACAGATCGGGCTTGTGACTGCGCGCTTCGATCTCGGCGCGTGCAGCCGTCGACGCCTCGATCACGCGATACTGCTCCGCCTGCAGCAGCAGCCGCACGACGTTACGGATCGCGTCGTCGTCTTCGATGACCAGAACCTGGTGCATCGCCTGCGTCACGCCGCCGGCTCCTTCGTGGGCAGCGTGAACTCGAAGCGCGCGCCGCCGCCTGGACGATCGCCTGCCCGGATCTCGCCGCCGTGCGCCGTGACGATGGCGCGGCAGATTGCGAGGCCGAGCCCGGCGCCGACCACGGTGCCCTCGTCGCGACCGCGTTGGAACTTGTCGAACAAGCGATCGCGTCCGGCCGCGGGCAGGCCAGGCCCCTCATCGTCGACTATGACGCACACCCATTCATCTTCGGCGCGCGCCACAACGTGCACACGCGTACCCGCTGGCGTGTACTTGGTCACGTTGTCCAACAGGTTCGCCAGCGTCTGCACGATCAGATCGGCATCTACATAGATCGGGGGAAGATCCGCCGGAACCTGCACCTCGACCGGATACTCGCGCAGACGCTCCTCCACGCGGGCCAGCGCCGAGCCGACCAGGTCGTCGAGCGACTCCCAGTCCCGGCGCAGCGCGATCTGGCCGGACTCGAAGCGCATGAGGTCCAGCACATTGGACACCAGCTCCGAAATCTCGCGCGCCTTGAGCTCGATCGATCGGGCCAGTGTCGCACGCGAGCTCTCATCCAGATCATGTCCGCGCTCGGCAAGCGTGCTGCTCGCACCGGTGATCACCGCCAGCGGTGTCCGCAGATCGTGCGAGATCGATGCAAGCAACGTGTTGCGCAAGCTTTCGGTCTCTGCCGCGACCAGCGCTGCTTCAGCCTGCTCCGCGAGCCGCGCTCGTTCCATTGCGAGGCCAAGCTGTCCGGCGAATGTCTCCAGCAGGTGCCGTTGCTCGGGCAGTTGCACGCGTCTGCGATTCTCCGGCAGCACGGCGAGCACACCGAGTCGCTGACGCTCATCGCTCAGCGGCACGTACAGCGCCGGCGCCGCCGGCAAGGTGTCTGAGTCGAGGCCGGCGCGCTTGCCGTGATCGACGACCCATTGCGCAATCGACAGGTCGGCTTTCTGGAATGATCCGTCGATGGGAGCTTCGCGTGGATAGTGCAGCCTGCCGTTCTCGTCCGGCAGCAAGACGACGGCCTTGCAGTCGAACACCTCGGTGACGTGCCTGACTGCCACGCGCGCCATGGCCGAGACGCCACGCGTCGCCGCCAGCTCACGACTCATCGCATACAGCAACGCGGTGCGGCGTTGCCGCGCCCCTGCAACACGCGTCTGTTGTCGCACGCTCGCCATCAGGTTGGCGATCACCAGCGTGACCGTCAACATGACGATGAACGTGATCAGGTATTGGAAATCCGAAACCGAGAAGGTGTACTGCGGCGGCACGAAGCAGTAGTCGAATGCGAGCACGTTCGCCACCGCGGCTACTGTGGCCGGCCCGCGGCCGAAGCGGATGCCGGCGATCGTCGAGCCCAGCACATAGGCCATGACGATGTTCGTCGGCTCGAAGAACGGGTACATGAGGAACGCGATCGCCGTGCACACTGCCGTGGTGCTCAGCGCCCACGCATAGCGCTCCCAATGGACCGATGGCGCCTGCCCTTCCGCAGCCGCGCCTGCATCAGTCGTCCGTGACTCGCCACTGCGCAAGCCCTCCGCGACGCCGATCGTGATGACGTCGAAGCCGCGCGCTTTACGAACGACTTCCGTAGTCGTCGAGGGGCGCAGCCAGGCGCGCCAGCCCCGACGCTTCGCCGCACCGATGACCATGCGCGTCGCGTTGCGAGTGCGCGCGTACTCCAGCAGCACTTGCGCCGCCGAAGGTCCGTCCAGCGTCACCGTCTCAGCGCCGAGCGACTCCGCCAGCCGCAGCAGGTCGATCCGCCGATTGCGCTCGAGCGCCGACAACTTCAACAGCTCGGGAGTTTCGACATAAACGACGGACCAATGCGCATCGAGAGCATCGGCGACCCGCTTGCCGGCGCGCACGACTTGTTCTGCCTGCTCGTCGGGACCGATCGCGACCAGCACGCGGTCGCGCGCCATCCATGCCCGCGACGTGCGATCCCCGAGAACCGAAGCCCGCGCGGCTGCATCGACGCGGTCGGCCACGCGCCGCAGGGCGATCTCGCGCAGCGCCAGCAGATTGGACTTGCGGAAGAACCGATCGATCGCAGTCGCGACCTGCTCAGAAACGTAGACCTTGCCCGCCTTGAGACGCGCGATCAGGTCATCGGGCGGCAGGTCGATGAGCTCGACTTCGTCCGCTTCGTCGAAGATGCGATCGGGGATCGTTTCGCGCTGGCGCACGCCCGTGATCTGTGCGACCAGGTCGTTGAGACTCTCCAGGTGCTGGACGTTCACCGTCGTCCAGACGTTGATGCCCTGCTCCAGCAGCTCTTCGATGTCCTGCCAGCGTTTCGCGTGACGCGGCGGCGGATCGCCT
>Ga0111538_10012346_pt1 | contig 11294 bp, 8 predicted proteins | sample SoiMethybrSBSTD1_FD_79669 | JGI IMG/M metagenome (GOLD analysis project Ga0111538, IMG submission 79669) | Bulk soil microbial communities from a Populus tree surrounding site in Tennessee, USA - Soil MetaG P. TD hybrid SBSTD1 (version 2)... | ecosystem: Environmental > Terrestrial > Soil > Tree... | reverse complement strand
GCAGGCCGGACGCACGGCCGTGATCCTCGAGTCGAGCGCGCGACCCGGCGGGCGCGTGCTCACCCTGCGCGAGCCTTTCGCGCACGGGCAGCACGCCGAGGCGGGCGCGATCTTCGTCCCGAATTCGCACGAGATCACTCGCGACTGGTGCGACGAGCTGGGGGTCGAGCTCGGTCCCGCGTTCCTGAAGATCCCGGGCTCGGCCTACTACCTGCGCGAGCGGCTGCTCGCACACAACCCGTTCGCGGCCGATCCGGAGTGGCCGCTCGAGCTCTCGGACGAGGAGCGCTCGCTCGGGCTCTTCGGGATGTTCCAGCGCTACGCGCTCGACGGAGTCCAGGCCGAGCGCGCGCACCTCGAGAAGCCCGACTGGAGCTCGCCCGACGTGCAACGGCTCGACGGGCAATCGTTCGCCGACTTCCTGCGCTCGCGCGGCGCGTCGCCCGCCGCGGTCGAGATGCTCGGCCTCGGCTACCTGGGCGTGATGGGGGACGGCATCGAGAGCGTGTCGGCGCTGGCGATCCTGCGCGACCTCGCCGGCAGCGACGGGCTCGACTCCGGACGCATCGTGGGCGGCTCTTCGCGCCTGCCCGAGGCGATGGCCGAGCCGCTCGCAGCGGTGCTGCGCCACGGAGCGGAGGTGCGGGCGCTGGAGGAGACCGGGCGTGGCGTGCGGGTGCGCTTCACACGGGCGGGTGCTCCGGCCGTGATCACGGCGCGGCGCGCGATCGTCACGCTGCCGACGACCGTGCTGCGCACCCTCGAGCTCCCCGCCGGCCTGTCCACCGCGAAGCAGCGCGCCATCGCCGAGGTCGGCTCGACCTCGGTCACGCGCACGTACCTGCAGTGCGCGCGCCGCTTCTGGGAGCCCTACGCGATGGTCGACGTCGATCGCCCCAGGCTGCAGATCATGGACGCGACCAGCGCGCAGGAGGGCGAGGCCGGGATCCTCGAGGGCTACGCCGCGGGCGCCACGGCGCGCGAGCTCGACGCGCAGACGGAGGCGGAGCGCGGTCGCCGCTTCGCCGCTGAGGTCGAGCGCATCTTCCCCGGCGCTCGCGAGGCGATCGAGCGCACGGCCTCGCATTCCTGGGACCTCGACCCGCACGCGCGCGGCGGCTACGCGTGGTTCCGTCCGGGCCAGATGGCGGCGCATTTCGCGGCGCTGGGCAGCGCGGAGGGCCGCCTGCACTTCGCTGGCGAACACACGTCGCGCTGGACCGGCTGGATGCAGGGCGCGCTGAAGTCGGGCGAACGCGTCGCGAGCGAGGCGCTGGCCGCGCTGAGCGGTTGAGCGCTCGCTCGGATCGCGCTCTCGAGACGAGCGCCGAGCCGCCGGCGGCCTTCCTTGCACGGAGGGGACGAGGGGGAGCAGGATGGCTCCGTGTTCGAGCGCAAGTCGCACGCGCTGCTGTCGCCGCGCGCCTTCCGCCGGCGCATGCTGCGCATGGCGGGGCTGGCACTGGCGCTCGTCGTGCTCGCCCTGACGGTCGGCGCGGCCGGCTACCGCGGGTTCGAGGGACTCTCGTGGCTCGACGCCACGCTGAACGCCGCGATGATCCTCACGGGCATGGGACCGGTCGACCCGGTCCGCACGACCGAGGGGAAGCTCTTCGCGATCGCCTTCGCGCTGTTCAGCGGCGTCGTGTTCCTGACCATCGTCGCGTTGATCCTGGCTCCGATAGGACACCGGCTCCTGCACCACTTCCACCTGGAAGACGACGGGGACGCGCAGGGCCGTCCCCGGGAATGACCGCTCGAACCGTGCGCCCGTCCTCGCTCGCGAGGAGCCGAGGATGAGCCTTCGCGCTCGCCTCGCCGGGCTCGCCGGGTTCGTCGCCGGAGTCGCGATCTTCGCCGGCGCGCTCTGGCTCTTGCACCGCGAGCTGCGCCGGTACGACCTGCGCGAGCTCGTCGCCGCGGCTCGCGCGATCCCTGGAGAGCAAGTCGCGCTCGCGCTGCTCTGCACGGCGGGGAGCTACCTCGTGCTCGCGTACTACGACGGCCTCGCGCTCGAGCACGTGGGTCGACGCCTCGGCAACGGCAAGACGGCGCTCGTGTCCTTCACGTCCAACGTGATCAGCCACAACCTCGGCTTCGCCGGGATGGGCGGCACGGCCGTGCGCTACCGGCTGTTCACCGCGTGGGGCCTGTCGGCCGCGGAGATCGCGGAGGAGGTGGCGTTCTTCGGGCTGACGTCATGGATCGGGCTCTTCGTGCTCGGCGGAGTCGTGTTCCTCGTCTCGCCGCTCGAGCTGCCGCCCGCGCTGCACTCGGTGGTCGGCACCACGCAGCCGCTCGGTCTGCTCTTCCTCGCCGCGATCGCGCTCTTCCTCGGCTGGGCGCTCGTCGCGCGCACGCCGCTGCGCTTTCGCGCGTGGGTCCTGAAGCCGCCCGTGACGCGCGAGCTCGTGCTCCAGCTCGTGCTCGGTGCACTCGACTGGACCCTCTCGGCCGCGGTGCTCTTCGTCCTCCTCCCCGGAGCGCGCGAGATCGGCTTCCTGCCGGTGCTCGGCACGTTCCTCGCGGCGCAGACGATCGGGAGGATCAGCCACGTTCCCGCAGGCCTCGGGGTCTTCGAGACCGTGATCCTCCACGTCCTGCCCGGCGAGATCCCGACCCCCGAGCTCGCCGGTGCGCTGCTCGTCTATCGCGCCGTCTACTACCTCTTGCCGCTCGGGCTCGGCGCCGTTCTGTTCCTCGGCACCGAAGCGGTGTTGCGGCGTCCGCAGATCGCCGCGCTGCAGCGCCTGGCCGCTCCGGTCGGGGAGACGATCGTGCCCATCGCGCTCGCGTCCGCGACCTCGTTCGCGGGTGCGATCCTGCTCCTCACGGGAGCGCTGCCGGCGGAGGGCCACCGCATGGCCTGGATCCGCGACGTCGTGCCGCTCCCCGTCGTGGAGTTCTCGCACTTCCTCGGGAGCCTCGTCGGCGCGGGCCTCTTGCTCGTCGGACGCGGCCTCGCGCGTCGCGTCGACGCGGCCTGGTGGCTGTGCGTGGGGCTACTCGTGTCGGGGATCGTGTTCGCGCTCGCGCGCGGGCTCGACTACGAGGAGGCGACGCTGCTCGCCGTGATCCTGCTGGTGCTGTTGCCGTTCCGCCGGGCGTTCTACCGGCGCGCCTCGCTGCTCCAGGCGTCCCTGCGCCCGGGCTGGTGGATCCCGATCGGCGTCGTCGCGGCGAGCTCGGTCTGGCTCGGGCTGCTCGCGTTCCGCCACGTCGAGTACTCGAGCGATCTGTGGTGGCGCTTCGGGTACGAGAGCGATGCGCCGCGCTTCCTGCGCGCGAGCACGGGGCTGCTCGCGCTGCTCGCGATCGCGGGCGGCGCGCGCCTCTTGCGCGTCGCGCCGGCCCGGCTACCGGAGCCGTCCAGCGCGGATCTCGCACAGGTGCGCGCGATCCTCGCGAGCGAGCCCGACACGCTCGGGCACCTGGCGCTGCTCGGCGACAAGCACCTCTTGTTCGACGAGTCGACCACGGCGTTCGTCCAGTTCGCGGTGCAGGACACGACCTGGATCGCGATGGGCGATCCGGTCGGCGGCTCCGCGTCCACGAAGCGCGATCTCGTCTGGCAACTGCGCGAGAGCGCCGATCGCGCCGGTGGCCGCGCGGTCTTCTACCAGGTCGCCGAGGAGAACCTGGCGTGGTATGCGGAGGCGGGCCTGAGCCTGCTCAAGGTGGGGGAGGAAGCACGCGTAGATCTCGCGCTGTTCCACCTCGAGGGCCGCGAGCACAAGGGCCTGCGCTCGGCGGTGCACCGCATGGAGCGCGAGGGGCTCGTCTTCGAGGTGCTGCCGGCCGAGAGCGTGCGCGAGCACCTCTCCGAGCTGCGCGCGATCTCCGACGCCTGGCTGGCGACGAAACGCACGCGCGAGAAGGGCTTCTCGCTCGGCTACTTCGACGCGGACTACCTCGCCGAGGGCCCGGTGGTCGTGCTGCGTCAGGGAGAGCGCGCGCTCGCGTTCGCGAACCTGTGGCTCGGGGCGGCGGGCGGCGAGCTCTCGATGGACCTCATGCGCCACGTGCCTGATGGACCCGGCGGCGTCATGGACTTCCTGTTCGTGCGCCTGATCGAGTGGGGCCGCGAGCGCGGCTATCGCTGGTTGTCGCTCGGGATGGCGCCGCTCTCGGGGCTCGAGGACCGCGCGTCGGCTCCGGTGTGGAATCGCATCGCCGGGCTCGTGTTCGAGCACGGAGAGCGCTTCTACAACTTCCAGGGCCTGCGCCAGTACAAGGAGAAGTTCGACCCGGTCTGGCGCGCGCGCTACATCGCTGCGCCCGGCGGCCTGGCACTGCCAGGGATACTCGCTGACATCTCGGCGAAGATCTCCGGGGGAGTCGTGGCGGCGATCCGGCGCTGAACAAGCGAGAAGAGAGAGCAAACCACGGAGAGCACGGAGAGCACGGAGAAGCGAGGAAGAGCGAGGAAGAGCGAGGAAGAGCGAGGAAGAGAGAGGAAGAGAGAGGAAGAGAGAGGAAGAGAGAGAGCGAAAAACGGGTCAGCGTTCGAGCACGCGACCCTGCTTCACGCGCAGGCGGATGTCGCGCACGCGCTCGAAGCTCGCGAGCGGATCGCCCGCCAGCACGAGCAGGCTCGCCTCGAAGCCGGCCTCGAAACGGCCGATCTCGCGCCCGGGGAAGATCGCGCGCGGTGTGTCCTCGCACCACATGCGCAAGAGCGTCGCCGGGTCGATCACGCCGAGCCGCGCGAGCGCGAGCGCCTCGTGCTGCGCGCTGCCCTCGAACTCGTCCGACCCCAGCGCCACGGTCACGCGGTTCGCCTGCAGGATCTCGAGGTTGTGGAGCACCATGTCGAGGCACTCGTCGGCACGCGCGCGGTCCGGGTGCTCGGGCGAGACCGCCTCGAGCGCGTCCAGAAGGCCGCCGAGCGTCGTGACGACGACGACATGGCCCGCGGCCGCTCGCCGCGCGTCCTCCTCGGCGATGCGGTAGGCGGCGAAGTCGCGCGCCTGGTCCGCGCGGAAGCCCGGCATGTGGTTGATCTCGTCCACGCCGGCCGCGACCGCGTGGTGGAAGTCCGTCGCCGTCTCGACGTGGGTCGAGACGCGCCAGCCGTGCTCGTGCGCGCGCTCCACGATCGCCGGGAGCAGCGCGGGGTCGAGGCCGCGCCAGCCGATCGACGCCGGGTCATCGCGGCGGCGCTCGTACTCCTCCGAGTACAGGAGGAACGTCTTCAGGAAGTCGCGCGGCTGCGCGACGATCGCGGGCCACTTCGCGTCGAGCTCGGCGCGGTCGCGCACCGTGAAATAGAACGCGCCCTCGCCGTCGGCCTCGGTCCACGTGCCGCGCTTCACGTTGTTCTCGACGAGCTCGACGGGATGGCCGCCGGGCGCCGTGATCGATCCGCCCGAGAAGACGACGTCCACGCCGTCGGGTCGGTTCACGAGCGCGCGCACGCTCGTCGTCTGGCGCGGCAGGCTGTTCGGGTTCTTGACGTAGAAGATGCCCTGCTCGAGGTAGCGTGCGAGCGTCGCTTCGGCGCCGTCGTAGACGTTGTGGTTGTGCGCCTCGCCGAACGGCGGAACGACGAAGCCGCCCTCGAGGTCGAGCACGCGGTCGACCTGCGCCGGGCGCTCGTGCGTCAGCTTGCCATCGACCGCGTACCACGTCGTCGGCGTGAACGACCGTCCGTCGAACCACAGGCCCCGGGAGAGCTCCAGCGTGGCGGGTTGCTGCGCCAGGACGAGCGCGAGCGCGAGGAGAGGATCGGACATTGCCGACATCACACCAGTGAACCCTCACGCGCGCACGTCCCGTCGAGGTCTCGCTTGTGTGCGGGAGAGCCACACCTCTCACGTGGTGAGAAGTCTGCCGCCATGCGGCTGGCCACGACTCGCGGGCTCGGGGTGGTGGCAGTGCTCCAGCGCTTCGTGCGCAGGCGGCGCGCACCGAGTTCGTGCGGTTCGTCCGAGTGGCCGACTTCTCGTTGCATCGCATCTCGCTGCCTCGCGTGCTAGCCTGTGCGTGTGACCGAGGCGGCACCGGGCGATTCGGCTCCGCAGTCCAGCCGAACGGGCAGCCCGGTCCTGGCCGTCTTCACCAGCCACTGGCTGGCGATGGTCGGGCTCGGGCTCCTGCTGACCGCCATCGTCATGTGGGCGTGCCTGCTCCCGGCACAGCTCCGCCAAGGGCAGGAGAACCCGTACGTGGGCGTGGCGATGCTGATCGTCGGCGGGGTGCTCGTGCTCGGCGCGGTGCTCGCGCCGCTCGGGCTCCATCTGGGACGCCGCCGCGTCGAGCGCCGTGTCGCGTCGCTGGGAGACCGCGCATCGGCCTGGCGGCGGCTGATCGCCTTCCTGGTCGTGACGACGGCGTTCAATCTCGTGATCGCCTCGCAGGCGGCGCTGCGCGCCGTGCACGGCATGGAGAGCCGGCAGTTCTGCGGCTCGTGCCACGTGATGACGCCCGAGTCTCGCGCCTTCGAGCAGGGACCGCACGCGGGCATCCTGTGCGTCGACTGCCACGTCGGCGACGGAGCGCTCGGCTTCGTGAACAGCAAGCTGCAGGGCACCCGACAGCTCCTGCAGGTCCTGACGGATCGCGTCCACACGCCGATCGAGAGCGCGATCGCATCGGGGCGGATGATCCCCAGCGCGGAGACGTGCGAGAGCTGCCACTGGAAGGAGAAGCCGGCGAGCGTGCGGGTGAAGCTGATCCAGAGTTACGCGGAGGACGAGGCCAACACGCCCGAGACGACTCTGCTGACGATGAACGTCGGCGGCGCACGGACGGGCGGGATCCACGGCGCCCACCACGGCGAGGGCATCGAGATCCGCTTCGTCGCGACGGACCCGGCCCGCCAGGAGATCCCGCTGGTCGAGTACAGCAACGCGAAGACCGGCACGAGCCGGACCTACGTGAAGGCCGGCGCGGACGCGGCAGCACTCGCGGACGCACCGCGTCTGACGATGCAGTGCTTCGACTGCCACAACCGTCCCGCGCACGCCTTCGAGCTGGCCGGTCGCGCCGTCGACCGGGCACTGCTGCTGGGGCGGATGTCGGCCAGCCTGCCGTTTCTCAAGAAAGAGGCGGTCGAGATCCTCGAGGCCGAGTACACGAGCAGCGCCGCGGCCGCGGCGGAGATCCCATCGGCGCTGACGGCCTACTACCGGGCCTCGCACCCCGAGGTCTCGAGCGCGCGCGCGAGCGAGATCGCCGAGGCGGGAGCGGTGCTGGCCGACATCTACTCCCGCAACGTGTTCCCCGAGCTCCACGTGACCTGGGGCACCTATCCAGACAACCGCGGGCACGAGGACTTCCCCGGCTGCTTCCGTTGCCACGGCGGCGAGCACACGACCGCGACGGGCGAGGCGCTCACCAACAACTGCTTCCGCTGCCATCATCCGGCAGCGGTCGCCGAGACGGATCCGGAAGTGCTCGAGGTCCTGGGAGTCGACCGACTGATCAAGGAAACGCAGTCGAGGTGAGCCCGGCGGCGTGGACCGGGCCGTCGACGGCGCCGCGCTACGCGCCATCAACGGCAGCAACTCGGTGCGCGCTCCCGGCTCAGCGCTCGATGCCGGCTTGCGCCAGCGCCTTGCGCAGCGCGGCGCGCGTCTCTTCCTCGACGGGCACGAGCGGCAGGCGCAGCTCCTCGCGGCACAGGCCGAGCAACGAGAGCGCGGCCTTCAGCGGCGCCGGATTCGACTCGAGGAAGAGGGCGCGGACGAGCGGCGAGAGCTTCTCGACGATCCCCGGCGCGCGCGAGCGCTCGCCGGAGAGCAGCTTCTCCACGAGCTCCGCGACCTGTGCCGGTGCGAGGTTCGCGACCACGCCGATGACACCGACGGCACCGATCTGCAGCGCGTCGGCGATCCACGCATCCTCGCCGGCCAGCACGTCGAGCGCGTCGAGCTCGACCAGCTCGCGCACGCGCTCGAGCGTCGTCCCCGCTTCCTTGATCGCGACGACGTTGCGGCTCGCGTGCACGATCGCGGCCACCGTCGTGGGCAGGAGGTCCACGCCCGTGCGCGAGGGGATGTTGTAGAGCACGATCGGGACCTGCGCGCACTCGGCGAGCTTGCCGAAGTGACGCTCGAGCCCGCGCTGCTGCGGCCTGTTGTAGGCCGGCGTCGTGGCGAGGATGCCGACGGCGCCGGTGCTCTGCGCGGCCTGCGCGAGCTCGCAGGCGAGCCCGGTCTCGCTTGCACCGACGCCCGCGAGCACCGGCAGGCGGCGTCCAGCCGTCCCGACACTGAACTCGATCACCGCCAGGCGCTCGCACGCGGTCAGCGCCACCGCCTCGCCCGTCGAGCCGGCGGCCACGAGCCCCGCGCTCTTGCCCGCGATCTGGCGCTCGATCAGACCGCGCAGCGCCGGGAAGTCGATGGCGCCGTTCCGGAACGGCGTGGGCAGCGCGACCCAGCTGCCGTGGAAGCGCGAGCGCGGCGTCGTCGTCATGCCGGCCCCCGCACGAGCGCGAGCATCTCGCGGATGGCCGAGTCGACGCCCGTGAAGAGCGAGCGCGCGACGATCGAGTGACCGATGTTGAGCTCCTCGACGTGCGGCAGCGCCGCCACGGACGCCACGTTCTCGTAATCGAGGCCATGGCCGGCGTTCACGCGCAGGCCGAGCTCGTGGGCGAGGACCGCCGCCTCGCGCAGCCGGCCGAGCTCGCGCTCGCGCGCCGCACCGCTGGCGTTGGCATAGGAGCCCGTGTGCAGCTCGACGAAGTCGGCTTCGAGAGCCGCGGCCGCCTCGAGCTGGGAGCGGTCGGGGTCCACGAACAGGCTCACGAGCTGTCCGCGCTCGCGGAAGCGCGGGCGCACGTCCGTCAGGCGCGCGTGCTCGCCCACGACGTCGAGCCCGCCCTCGGTCGTGATCTCGGCCCGGTTCTCGGGCACGAGGCACACCTCGTCGGCGCCGCTCGCCAGCGCCACGGCGATCATCTCGGGATCGAGCGAGCTCTCGAGGTTGAGCAGCGTCTTCACGCGCGCACGCAGGCGCGGCAGGTCCGCGTCCACGATGTGCCGGCGGTCCTTGCGCAGGTGACAGGTGATGCCGTCGGCGCCGGCGCGCTCGGCCAGGGCCGCCCACTCGACCGGGTCGGGCCGAGCGGCGCGGCGCGCCTGGCGGACGGTGGCGACGTGGTCGATGTTCACGTGCAAGCGCGTCATCCGCCTCGAAGATACGCCCCGGCGCTGGAGATGCGAACGGGGTCCTGTGCCAAACTGGGCCCCCGAAAAGGACTCCCGGAATTGCGAGTGATCGGTGGAGAGCTGCGTGGCCGGCACCTCGAGGCGCCGGAGGGAATCGCGACGCGTCCCATGCTGGACCGCGTGCGCGAATCCCTGTTCGCGACCCTCGTCCCGTGGCTCCCCGGAGCGGTCGTGCTCGACCTCTTCGCGGGCAGCGGGAGCCTCGGGATCGAGGCCCTCTCGCGCGGCGCGCGCCACGCGCGCTTCGTCGAGCGCTCGCCCCGCGCGCTGGACTGCCTGAAGGCCAACCTCGCCGAGCTCGGCCTCCTGGAGAAGAGCGCGGTCGTGCGCGGCAACGCGCTCTCGCGCGCGACCTGGGGCGAAGAACCGCTGGACGTGGTGTTCCTCGACTCGCCCTATCCGCTGCTGCAGGAGAAGCGCGACCGCGCCGCGATCTTCCGCGCCATCGAGGTGCTGGCGCGCGAGCACCTCGCCCCCGAGGGCGTGCTCGTGTTCCACGGACCGCACCGGGGTGTCTTCGCCTTCGAGTTCGGAAAGGGGCTCGTGCTGCGCGAGCGCGCCTACGGCACGAATGCGCTCTGGTACGTGCAGCGCGAGGAGCCCGGAGCGCGCGCTCTCGACGAGACGAGCTCGCCCGACGGCGGGAGCTCGAACGGAGATCGATGAGCGAGCGCAGCGGCCGGCTCCTGCTCGACGGTGCATTCGTCCCGGGACGCGTGCGCTTCGCCGACGGGCGTCTGACCGCGGTAGAGCGGCTCGCGGCGGTCGCGGACGATGCAGCGCTCGTCGTTCCCGGCCTCGTCGACCTCCACGTGCACGGCTATGGCGGCGCGGATCCGCTGGAGGACCTCGCGGGGCTGTCGCTCGCGCTCGCCCGTACCGGTACGACGGCCTACCTGCCGACGCTCTTCCCCGGCGATCCCGCGCGTCTCGGCGTCGAATCGGCAGAGCTGTGGGCCCGCGCGCGCGACCTCGCGCCGGGAACGGCGCGCGTCCTCGGCACGCACCTCGAGGGACCGTTCGTCAACCCGGAGAAGGCCGGCGGCCTTCCGCGCGACCGGCTCGTGCCGCCGTCGCCGGCGGCGCTCGCGGCGCTGCTCGGCTCGTCGCGTGCGTCCGATCGCGGCATCCGTCAGGTGACGGTCGCGCCGGAGCTGCCCGGCGCGCTCGAGCTCGTGCGCGAGCTCGCGGGTTCGGGCGTGCGCGTCTCGCTCGGCCACACCGTCGCGAGCGCCGACGACGCCGCGCGCGCGGCCGAGGCCGGCGCCGGCGGCGCCACGCACCTCTTCAACGCGATGGACGGGCTCCATCACCGCAGGGCGACGCTCGCGGGCTTCGCGCTCGCCACCGACGCGCTCGTGGCCGAGCTGATCGGCGACCTCGTCCACGTCGGTGCGCAGGCGATCCGCATCGCGTTGCGCGCTCGCGGCGCGCACGGCCTCGCGCTCGTGAGCGACGCCTTGCGCGCCGCCGGGACGTCCGCGACGACGTTCGAGTCGCACGGCCGGCGCTGCCGCGTTCGTGAAGGAGCGATCTGGCTCGAGGAGGACGACCCGCGCGCCGCGCCGCGTCTCACGGGCGCCGAGGCCTGCCAGATGGAGGCCGTGCGCCGGCTCGCGCGTGCCGGCGTCGTCGCGCCGGCCGCGGCCCTGACCATGGCGAGCGAGACGCCCGCTCGCGCGCTGGGGCTCGAGGACGAGCTCGGCCGACTCGTGGTCGGAGCCCGGGCGGACCTCCTCCTGCTCGATGCGCGGCGGCTCGAGCCGCTCGAGGTGCTCGTGGGCGGCACGGCCGTTCCAGGGGTCGCCGCCGAGCGCCGATAAGGGGGCGTGACTCTCGCCCTCGCCGCTCTCCAGGCGTTCGCCGCCCTGCACTTCTGTGCTCCCGCGACGCCCACGCAGGATTCCCATCTCATCGTCGCGCGCGCCGAGCGCGAGGTGCGACTGCACGAGCTGCGCGCCAACGCCGGGCGCTACCTCGGTCAGGACGTGCACTTCGCGCTGCAGCTCTCCTCCGTGACCGAGGACTGGGAGCCCTACCTCTCGCGCTTCGGCCCGGGTGACTGGCTCGGCTTCCAGGCCTGGCCCGACGAACTCTTCACGTGGGAGGCCGACG
>Ga0111538_10012345_pt1 | contig 11294 bp, 16 predicted proteins | sample SoiMethybrSBSTD1_FD_79669 | JGI IMG/M metagenome (GOLD analysis project Ga0111538, IMG submission 79669) | Bulk soil microbial communities from a Populus tree surrounding site in Tennessee, USA - Soil MetaG P. TD hybrid SBSTD1 (version 2)... | ecosystem: Environmental > Terrestrial > Soil >... | reverse complement strand
CCTGCGCTTCAGCACGATCCCGCGAAGATGGAAGACGTGAACACCGAGTCCGAGGATCACGCCGCGGACGAGTGGCGCTACGCTTGTATGTCGAGACCGTTCCACCCGAAGATCGTGGCCATTCGGCCAGAGGTGAAGGTGGGATACTATAGTAATAAATCGAAGGCTCCGGGGGACTGGAAGTCCTACTAGGGCGGGTCCGGAAGCGGGTCCGGAACAACAGAGGGTTTATCCCATGGCTTGGAAAGCCGAGGTACAGGTGATCTCCACCGGGAACTGGGACGGGAACCGTCTCCTTTTCGCCTCCAAGGAGGAGGCCGAGGGCTACGGCCATGACCTTAGTCATGACCAACCGGGAGTCCTGGGCTGGCGCGTGGTCGAGGACTTTGGGGACCCCAATTATATCTGGGAAGACGGTAAAATCGAGCCCATACCCGGGAAAACACTCTAGGGGCTTCGCCCCCACTCGGACGAGGTGGAAGGGAGTTCGCTATGGCGAATGCTATCTATCCGATTTACAAGCAAAACCTCTTGGCCGGAACGGCCGGATATGATCTTGATAATAATACAGTGGCCGACGGGCCCTACCTCGCCCTGATCGACACCGGGACATACACCTACAGTGCTTTGCACGACTTCTACAACGACCTCTCGGGAATCGTTGGGACCGACCAGCGCTTGGCGAATCCAAGCGTGGTCAATGGGACTTTCGACGCGGCCGATCTGTTGTTCACTTCGGTAACAGGGCCAACTATAGAGGGTTTTGTTATCTATAGGCATAACTCGGGCGCGAATACTACTTGGCCGCTGGTCGAATACTACGACCAGCCCGGGGGCGGCCTCCCACTGACGCCGAACGGCGGGAATATCACTGTCACTTTTAACGCGCTCGGCATCTTTACTATCTAGGAGAGGGCCGTGGCCCCCAAGGACAACCTCAAACAGCCCGGTGAGGCCCTCTTTGAGGCCTTTGGCCGCTCTGCGGCGGGCCACCCTCCCGACGAGGTTATTTCGGCCGCGATGAATATAGTGCTAAATGTTGTGCGGCAGCGATCTTCGCGCCGGACCGAGGCGATGCAAGCTATGAACGAGCTGTTTGGGAGGTCAATGGACGCCCTCATGCAGCACTACGACGGGACTACGGATCGGCGGCGAAGTGTGGTGCCGTTTGATCAGGTGATTACGGTGGAACACTCGAGGTTCCAGACCACGTTCGGTAGGTTAGGCAAAAATGGCCATACTTAAAAACCGCGCGGGCGTAGCCACTCCTACAGTTGGCACTGGGACTATGACTGTCGGGGCCGCGCTGACAGCCGCCCAGAATCCGAACGCGGCCAGTTGGCAGACTCCGGCCAACGCGGGCGTAGTTAACGGGGATATAGTTCGGTATTTGGTGCTGGACTCGAACGGGGCTTGGGAGTATGGGCTGGGCACGTATTCGAGCACCGGACCTACGGTTACTAGGGCCGCGGGCTCGATGAATGGCAGCGTAGCCGGACAAAAGTCGTCCACAGGGGCACTTTTAGCGCTCTCGGGCACTGCCCAGATCTTTATCGCGGCCATTGCAGAGGATATCGGGGACGTTTTTCTCGCGGCGAACAACGTTTTCACTGGCACGAATACGTTCAGGAATGGAATTACACTATCTACGGCCGCGGCCTTAACGCTGGCTCTTATGGAGGAGTACAGCACTACATTTGGCGCGACGCTGCTTATGCGACGCAGTAAGAGTAACACTCTTGGTGGGCACGCCGCGGTCGCACTGAATGATATTCTAGGGTCACTTCAGGTCGAGGGCAGCAACGGCTCGAGCTTTCTACCGGGTGGCCGCATTGACTATATCGCGACCTCCGCGCCGGGCGGATCTGGTGTTCCATCTAAACTTACTGTTGCTGTTGGTCAGATAAGCAGTGGTGCGTCCGTAGTTGCAGCGGTATTCACGCCGCAGAACGGGCAGTTTCTGCTTGGTGCCACTGATGGTACCGCTGCGAGCGCGGGCCAGGTAGGTGAGACACTCGGTGGTAACGGCGGAGTGGTCGCGTGCGCGGCCGGAGCAGCTACATCACTGGCAACCATTTCACTTTCACCGGGAGATTGGGATGTCTGGGGCTGGATTACAGGCGGGCCGGGCTCTACGACCGCGAGTAGCTATGTGCTGGGGCTGATAGGTACTGTGCTCAATTCGGGCGGGTCGGGCCAAGTCTACAATAGTTCCTACGCTAGTCCAGCTGGAGATGTGCTGTTCGGACTGGTGCCGTTCGTGTCGCGGAGCGCATCTGTTCAGACCTTCTATGTTAATATCCAGCCATCAGCTGCTGGTAACTTTATCGGAAACTGGATCGCCCGTCGGGTACGCTAAAAGGAGCCATTCCTATGGCAGCACTAACCTATGAACAGTCAGCTGAACTGATGAAGGACCCAGTTTTTATTGGCCGGGTCAAGGTGTCCTGTCTGAAGTACGCCACCTTCATCTTTGACGAGCCCGTCTCGACGGCGGGACACGCGAGCCGCCTGCGGTGGGCGCAGAATACCTATACAGTTCCTGACTCCGCTGCCGCGGTGGCTACACCTCCAGTGGTTATGGATGGGGCAGTCCAGAACGCGGGCGCGGCTATTACCGATGCGGCACTACAAACCACGGTCGAGACTGTCGTCAACAAGATGATCTGAGTGATGCTGAATGCTCGGTCATGCAGGCCTAGGCCAACCAAATCTTGCCGCGCTCGGCATTGGGCTGGTCACACCCAGCCAGGATATCGCCGCAGGGCTGCTGACCAACACTCAGACCTTCTTCGCTCCGGTACTAGCGAATGAGGCAGCACAAAACCTAGACGTTGCCCTGTTCAATGAGGGTGATGTTTTCTACGTACCGGACATCGTAGTTGATGCGCTACCGAACCAGATACTTGTAGCGCACTTCGACGATCCAGACTTGTTTTATGCGCCACTCTTGGCGTTCGAGGCCGCACAGAATATCAATGTTGGACTGTTCGTCGATGCTGACACTTTCTACGCTCCGACCGTCTTCGCTGAGGGCACGCTGCTCAACATCACTGTTGGGCACCTTGCCAACCCGAACGAGTTTCTCGCCCCGACCATTGTCCAGGCGGACAAGGAGCCGGTGTATACCTATCCCACTGGAAGGGGGCTCTACTCCGATTATGGTATCCGGGCCTCGATGACGTTCTACAAGCGTAGAATGATTATAGGAAGACGCTGATGCCGAGTTACCAAGCCAGTCAAGAGGGCGAGGGTCCGAGCCGCCGAAGCTTCCTCGGCGGGATGGCTGCAGGCGTGGTAGGAGCGACCCTTCCCGCGCAAGGGCGCACGGGATATAGGCTGATTGAGTACTCGAATGGGGACGAGGAGGGCTATTGGAGCCTTGAGAAGTGCAAGCGATGCTATATGGACTATCTCGGCTCGAAGACCGAGGAAATTGATGAGCAGAAAGTTGCTCGGCAGTACCGGCACGGGGCACAGTGGACACCAGGGCAGGTTGAAATCTTTAACCTGCGGCGTCAGCCGGTTGTCACTTACAACCGGATCGGGAGGAAGATCGACTCCATTGTGGGGCTGATGGAGAAGATCAAGCAGGACCCGAAGGCGTACCCTCGGAATCCGCGCGCGACGGATGAGATGGGGGCCGAGCTGGCCACTGCCTGCGTGCGGTATGTGGTCGAGAGCGACCTCCGCGAGTCGCGCTTTCCGTTCGCGATCGAGAACGGCGCTGTCGATGGGATCGGCGGCGTAGAGATGATGTTGGTTAAGGGGGACAAAGGTGACACTGATGTTGGTTTTGCAGGCGTTAAAACTGATAGCTTCTTCTATGATCCTCGCTGCTTCGATCATGACTTTAGCGATGCTCGTTATATGGGTACTGGTAAGTGGTTGGACATGGAGGATGCGATACAGCTTGCGCCCAGTAAGGCTGTTGCCAAGCAGATTGAGGATCAGAACCAAAGCGGATCAGAGTTGACGAGTCAACCCGATCGCGAGCGGCGATGGTTTGACACTGACCCGACGCACAAGCGCGTGCGGGTAGTTGATATCTGGTACAAGTGCGAGGGCGAATGGAGATGGTGCTTATTTACGGGCTCGTTGAAAATCGACGAAGGGAAGGGGTACTTCTTCAACGAGAAGAACGAGATGATCTGCAAGTATATCATGTTCTCGGCGTTCGTAGATCACGACGGGGACCGCTATGGCTTTCCTCGTGGCTTAAAGAGCTCTCAAGACGAGGTAAATCAACGGCGGTCCAAGGGCCTCCATGAGCTCAACTCCCGAAGGATCAAAGCCGAAGACGGTGCCTTCAGTGACATCGAGGTCACTCGTCGAGAGGCTGTGCGGCCAGATGGGGTTGTCATATACAACAAGGGCTTCGAGATGGAGTTCGACGATCAAGCCCGGATCGCCAACGTCGAAGGCCAACTCAAGTTCCTCGAAGACGCCAAGAACGAAATAGAGAACTTCGGGCCGAACCCGGCCCTGATAGGGCAAGGGCTGGAGTATAAGAGCGGGCGGGCGATTAACCTGCTTCAGCAGGCTGGTATTGCCGAACTCGGCCCCTTCGTGATTAATGTGAAGAACTGGAAACTGCGTCTTTATCGGGCTATCTGGTGCGCGATCCAGCGGTATTGGACCGCAGAGCGCTATATCCGGGTCACAGACGACGAGGGCATCGCGCAGTTGGTGCAGATCAACGGGGTGGGCCTTGATGAGATGGGTTACCCGCGTTTAGTTAACGCGGTCGGCCAACTGGATGTTAACTTCACACTGGATGAGGGTCCTGACGAGGTTAACATGATGGGTGACTCGTATGATACCCTGGTCGCGCTGACCGCCCAGGGCGCTAACATTCCTCCCCAAATCCTCCTTGAACTTGCTCCGCTTCAAGCCAGTTTGAAGCGGAAGCTTTTGGCGCTGATCGAGAAGCCCGACCCGGTGAAGCAGCAGGCCCAGCAAATTACCATTGCTGGCGAAGCTGCCAAGGTAGACGAAACCAAGTCCAAGACGGCCCTTAACATTGCCACTGCCCAGGAGAAGCAACAGGGCGGGGCCCACGGGATCATCGAGCGGCAGATGGACATGGCTGGCAAAGCCCAAGAACACCAGATGAAGCGTGAGGAACATGGACTAAAGATGCAAGAGTCCATGGTTAAGGTGCAGGGTGCTCGCGAGGTCGCGCAGATCAAGGGCGCGACCGAGTTCGATAAGATGCAGACCACCCGGGCCAAGGGCCAACAGGACTTGGCCATGGGCCAGGCCAAGAATGTGATGAGCCTGCAAGCGCAGAGGGACAAGCATGTCCAACAGCTCAAACAACAGGCCCAAAAGGCTACAGGCAAGAGCCCAAAGGGTTTTGCCGAGGGCGGAAGACCTGCCCCCGGCGAGACTGCGATCGTTGGTGAGAATGGCCCGGAGCTGTTCGTGCCTGACGTGTCGGGTACAATCGTCCCTCGCCGAAAGACAGGTTCACCCTACGACCCCTATATCGAGTCACACGCTCGCCGCGCGGGTGTTGATCCCGCACTTATGCGACGGATCATGCAGATTGAGTCCGGGGGAGACCCTCGTAACACAACTGGAAGCTATCGCGGCCTGTTCCAGATGTCCTGGCCTGAGTTTAAGAAGTATGGGGGGCAGGGAGATATCTATGCTCCTGAGCCCAATGTCGCAGCCGCGGCGAATAAGATAGCTGCGGAGTCCGCTGCATTTCAGCGGCGGACTGGGCGGGCCCCGACGCCCACCGAGATTTATATGATCCACCAACAGGGTGAGGGCGGGTCCGCTGCGCACTTCGCGCGCCCGAACGCCCCAGCCTGGCAGAATATGTATTCGACCGCCGAAGGGCAAGAGAAGGGGGCTGGTTGGGCCAAGAAGGCTATCTGGGGTAACATCCCCGACGCGCTTAAGGCGCGATTTGGGAGTGTTGATAATGTCACGAGCAAGGACTTTACCGATCTCTGGAAGGCAAAAGTTGAAGGTGGAGAACTTCCGACAGGCGGTGGGACTACGGCTGTGGCAGGAGCATCAGGAGCGGCGGCTCGGCCGCGGGACCAGGGCATCCAACTCGCCTCACTTCTCTCCAACGCGGGGGGAGGTTCCGCCGGGCCCGCGAAAAGTCTAGACGACCTCGGACCTACGTTCCCAAGATTCACCGATAAGCTCGGTGAAAGTATACTCTCTGGGAGGTACTAATGGTCGAACGTGTCATCTATGCGCTGATCTACATCTGTGGCATCGCGCTCTGTTACTTTCTAATTATCTGGGTGCTGGGCGCCATCGGGCTTCACCTGCCAGCGATGGTGGTCAACATCCTGTTGGTAGTGCTGGTGTTAGTAGCTATCTTGGTGCTGTGGCGACTGTTCGCCGGGTCCGGGATTAGGCTGTGGCCAAATCCCTAAGGAGTTTACCCCAATGCCTCTTGTGCCGGGTAAAAGTCGGGAAAAAATCTCGACTAACATACGTACCGAGATCGCCGCGGGCAAACCGCAAAAGCAAGCCGTGGCAATTGCCCTGTCTAAGGCCCGCGAAAGTGTGGTGCCTAAGCGCCGCGGAGGCATTGACAGCCTTCGCCCGGGAGATTATCGAAAACGCTAGAGGCGGCGACACGCCTCACGCTTGCCGGAAGCGAAATGTCCGGCCTCGTACACGCTACGATACAGCGAAAGGTAGGCTAAGATGGCAGATGAAAACGAGAGAACGCCCGAACAACTGCAAGCAGAGATGTTTGCGGATGCTCAACTAGCACCACAGCCAGAGCCACCACCTGCTCCGGAGCCGCCTGCGGCACCAGTGGTTACTCCGGCTGTGCCGACTCCCGACCCAGAGGCCAATATTCCGTCGTGGCGCCTGCGAGAGGAGTCCGAAGCTCGAAGAATTGCCGAGAACAATGCAAGACAACTTGCTGAACGTCTTGCTGGTATCGAGGCCTCACTCCGCCGGGAGGAGAAACCCCCGGATTTCTTCGAGAACCCCGACCAGGCTGCGCAAGCCTTGCTCATGAAGACGCTTCAGCCGTTCGCGGAAGAAACCCGCAAAACGCTGATGCACATGGGTAGGATGCTGGCGTATTCCACGCACGGGCAAGACAAAGTGCTAGAGGCTGAGAAGGCGTTTATCGAGGCCAAGAATAACGAGAGCCTCGATGTTGCGGACTACGAGAAGGTCGTTACCTCACCCAATCGCTATGACGAGGTCGTCAAGTGGCATCGTCGGCATGAGGCACTTAAGACTGTGGGGGACGATCCGTCAGCCTGGTTTGAAAGCCAGTTGACGGCCAGGTTGGCCGATCCCGCGTTCGCGGCCAGTCTGATTGAGAAAGTCCGAGGCGGAGCTGCCGTCGCTCAACCTACTGCAGTAAGATTGCCACCGTCGCTCTCTAAGAGCACCGCCGCCACAGGTAATGGGGTTGGGGTGCTCGGTGACCTGAGCGATAAGAGCCTATTCGAGTACGCGTCGGGCAAGTTCGAACGACCCGGATAGGTGAATGTCTGGCTATGTCCGTTTCGGATTGAGCCATACAGAGCATGAAGAGGAGTTACGGCTATGGCCGTGACAACTATCGAGAACAATAATAAGCTGGTCCGGTATACCCAGGACATCAACCGGGAAGCTTATCGGCAGAATATGTTCTCGCCCTACATGGGCGAAGGCCTGACCGCGATCATTCGCACGCGCAGCGAATTGAAGGCGGGCGGCGAGGACATGAATATCCCGATGGTCACCAAGCTGCGTGGTAAGGGCGTGGCCACTGAGACCCTCGTCGGGAACGAAGAGAAGATCGACAACTACGGTATGCGCCTGCGGATTGAGTGGGCACGTAACGCTGTGGTCACAACCAAGGCGGAGTCCCAGAAAGACTCAGCCGACATCTTTGGCCTCGCGAAGCCGTTGCTGAGCGATTGGTTCAAGGAGCTTCAACGCGACGAGCTTATCGCCGCGCTGATGTCACTCCCGACCGAGACACTCCCGGCGTCTTCGTCCGGGGTGAGGGTGAATGGTATCCAGTACGACCTGGCTTCGGCCGCGCAGCGTGATTCGTGGAATGCTCAGAACTCGGACCGTATTCTCTATGGTGCGAGCACTCTGAACTTCAACGCCAACCACGTCACCGCGCTCGCGACGCTGGATACGGCTGCAGACAAGTTCACCGCTACGAACCTGTCACTGCTCAAGCGTATTGCGCAGAACGCAGACCCGAAAATCCGTCCCTACAACACTGTGGACGGGTACGACCACTACGTAGTGTTCGCCGGCACGAATACCTTCAGGGACCTCAAGCTGTCTCTGGAGACCATCAACAAGGACGCACGACCCCGCGAGCAAGCGGGGCTCAAGAACCCTATCTTCCAAGACGGGGATCAGATGTACGACGGCGTGATCGTCAGGTGTGTGCCTGAGATCAGCTCGTTCGTTACCAACGTCTGGACGAACCTGCTCACCGCAGGTACCACCAACGCTCGGGTAGAACCCGTCTTCCTCTGTGGCCAGCAAGCCGCAGTGATTGGATGGGGTCAGATGATCAAGCCCACGTTCCGCAAAGAGGACGACTACGGCTTTATCACTGGTACCGGCGTCGAAGCCGCTTACGGCATCGCCAAGATGTTCAAGAGGCACCCACAGCAAGGTACCGCGCTCAAGCAGTGGGGCGTGGTTACTGGGTTCTTCGCCTCGGCTGCAGACTAACGGAGGACCTGAAAATGGTAACTTCTCTTAATAACCAGGTCCCCGCTCGTGAGGCTGGCTACGAAATGGTGCAGTACCTGGCTGCACGTGCGACCGTGGCAGCGGGAGTGGCCAACAAGTCGATCAAGATGGGCGTGCTCCCTGCTGGCTCGATCATCGTAGCTGTCGCCTCTCGCGTCGTGACCGCCGTAAGCGGGGGTACTCCCGCCGCTGGTATTGGTCTTTCGACGGGCGCGGCGAGCGAGTTGTCGGGTGCGTTGACTGTCACCGCTGGAAGTCAGTTCATCCCGCCAGCAACTACGACCGGCGGCCCTCTTGCCGTCGATACTGATGTGTGGCTCAATGTGAGCGGCGGCGCTACCGCAGGCGATGTGGTTGGTAGCGTGCTGTTCATCAAGCCCCTGGCCTAAGGGGCCTTGGCCCGATGGTGACAGCGCTCAACAGGCAGGTTCCCGCCCGGGAGACCGGCTTCGAAATGGCCCAGTTTATCTGTGGCCGCGTCGCAGCCCTTTCGAGCGGGGCCGAGGTAATGGCCTCTATAGGGAAACTGCCTGTTGGCGCAGTCCTCATCGGGATTGTATCACGAGTTGTTACAGCGTTCAACGGCGCGGTAGATGTCGAGAACGAGAACCTTGTGGCCGTACTGGCCACGACGGCGGGCAGTCAGATCGTGATGCCCGACGCCGATAGCGGTGGGCCGTTGCCCTCCGATACCGAGTTCTATGTTACTGTCTCTGGTGGGGCTACGACAGGATTGGCATACGTGTCAGTACTGTACTACAAACCAGTTAAATAGGAGGAATGAATGCCTACGATTACGTGGAAAGGCGTTGGCGACGACGGCCCCGAAGAGACCGAAGGGTTCAAGGGGATGAAGTTCAAGAAGGGCGAGGCGGTCGAGTGTGATAATCCGGAGGTCCTCGCGCGAGCGGCGCGTAATCAGTACTTTGAGGTGTCGGGCTGGGAGCCCGAAGCCAAGGAGGACAACCCGACCTACGACGTGACCAAGGAGGTTACGGTTAAGCCGCCCTCTCAACAGAGCGCACAGCATCCTGTGGCCAAGCACGGTGACGTGAAGACACTCGAGGCCACGCTACCCAACCCTCCCGATCCGGTAGTTCCACCGGCCGAGGGCGAGAGTCAAACGACGAAGTCGGGCTTCAAGCCCATTCCGCTCAAGTAGGAGCTTGCTCCCATGGCCCTGTTTACATCTGTGCAGCCAAGCATCAGGGCGAGGATTCTTCCTCGCTTTCCTGCCCAGGTGTTGGCGGGGAACGGAATGGTCATCACCAAGTCCGGTGGCAAGTATATCTTCGAGGTGAAAGCGTTTGCGGACATCCCGCTTGGCGCACTTCAAGATATGCCACCGAACACTCTGGTAGGCCGTGATGGCCCTGACGAGGGATCACCGGGAGTTATTACTGTAGGCGGTGGTATCGCCTTCACGGGCGGGGGCGGCATTGAGCTATCCCACAACCAGCGCGCGCGGTCTGCTGTAGTGGCCTTCGCCCCGCCTACGGTGGGCGCTTTTCAAGACTTCGTGGTGCCACTATCCTGTACGATTACCCAGGTTACTATGCTTGGTGATCCTGTCGGCTCGGCGGTGCTCGATCTTAGAAAATCGAATTTTGCCAACTATCCACCCAATGCGGGCAACAGTATCTGCGCCACGGCGAAGCCGGAGATAGTCTCGGGCATCAAATACCAAGACAGCGTGTTAACGGGTTGGAATAAGAACGTTGTCGCAGGGGACATTGTAAGGCTGATCGTGGAGTCTACGACCGGGTTCACCCGACTGTCGTTCAGTGTCGATGTGGAGACACTATGAAGACCACCAAGACACGGCAAGAGCTTATCAGAGAGGCGGCAGACAAGTTGAATATTGTCGGGACCGGACAACCGCTGGAGGCGGATTATGCGGTCAAACTCGATAATGCGCTCGACCCGCTGTTTATGCAACTCGCTGCCGATGGCATAGCCAGTGTGGTGAATGACACGAGTATCCCGAGTGAGTGGTTCGACTCGATCGCGGGCCTGTTGGCGAATATCTGCGCGCCAGTGGGCGGTAAAAACTTTGATCCCCAGATCAAACAGTACTATGAGGCCATGTTGAAGCGGGTTAATGCGATGGGACCTACGTATAACGTACAGGATGCTGAGTACTTCTGATGCCGAGTATTGTGTTCCCGCCCACGTCTAACCCCGGGCTCCGTCCACAGGAGTCTGCGGGACGGCTCGTCAATGCCTTTGCCGAGAAGGCGCTTGTGGGTGCCCCGTCGCAGATTATCCACCGTCGATCTGCGGGCCTGCTCCGCATGGCCCAGACCTTTCTCAGTATTCATACGAGGGGGTTTCTCGATGTCGGATCTCTCTGTATTTGGATGCTTGACGAGAGGGTACTCGCGTTCGCGAGCGATTTTGCGGTGGCCGACCTTGGAACTCTCTCTGGAACCGAGCCCGTTACCACAGCTCGAAATAATGCTACGCCGAAACAGAATGTCGTGGTCACCGAACTCGGTTGTTTCAACCTGTTCGACAGCGGCCCTCCTACTGCGTTTGCCGATCCTGATCTCCCGGCGTCCCCCACGAGCGTATGCGACTTTGAT
>Ga0111538_10012343_pt1 | contig 11295 bp, 13 predicted proteins | sample SoiMethybrSBSTD1_FD_79669 | JGI IMG/M metagenome (GOLD analysis project Ga0111538, IMG submission 79669) | Bulk soil microbial communities from a Populus tree surrounding site in Tennessee, USA - Soil MetaG P. TD hybrid SBSTD1 (version 2)... | ecosystem: Environmental > Terrestrial > Soil >... | reverse complement strand
AAGCTATCAGGAAAGCTACAGGCGGTAATTACATCCTCGTAGGAGTGAACAATCAACCTCTTAAAATTTTTAGTCAAAATTTTTATTGATTTTCAGTAGATTACAAAACTCCGGTAAAAAATACTTCTCAAAATTTATTCTTTTAAAGAGGCATCCCCCTACCTTTGCGCTCCATTTTAAATATTATTTCTCCCCGGGTTGGCGGAGGGATATCAAAAAAAGTATAAATGAGCAAATTACATTTCACTACAAAACATGCTAACGCGGCTACCGTTAAGCACAACTGGTATGTTGTGGACGGTACCAATCAAACCGTTGGACGCATGTGTGCCAAAATAGCTTCAGTTCTTAAAGGTAAGAACAAGGCCTATTACACGCCACATGTTGATTGCGGGGACTTTATTATCGTTATAAATGCGAGCAAAGTAAAATTCACCGGTAACAAGCTTGAAGAAAAAGAATACCTGACCTATTCCGGATATCCCGGGGGCCAGAAAGCTGAAACAGCCAAGAACCTTCTTACACGTCGTCCTGAAGCCGTTATTGAAAGAGCGGTAAAAGGTATGTTGCCAAAGAACAGGCTCGGGCGTAAAATGTTCAAAAAGCTGTTCGTGTATGCCGATGCAGAACATCAGCACACTGCACAGAAACCACAACCTTTAACTTTCTAATCGAGTATACATGGAAAAGCAAAAAAATGCCGTAGGCCGCCGTAAGGAAGCTGTAACAAGGATCTTCCTTCAGAAAGGAAGCGGAAATATTACGGTGAACGATAAAAATTACAAGGAATATTTTTCACTGCAATACCTGCAAAACCAGGTAGAGCTTCCGCTCAAAACCATTCAATCGCTCGACAAGTTCGATGTAAAGATCAATGCAGCGGGTGGGGGTATGAAGGGTCAGGCTGAAGCTGCGAAGCTTGGTATAGCAAGGGCGCTCGTTGAGCTGAATCCTGAGTTTCGTCCTGCATTGAAAGCAGTAGGTGTTCTTAAACGTGATCCAAGATCAGTAGAGCGTAAGAAATTCGGACACAAGAAAGCACGTAAGAGCTTCCAGTTCAGCAAGCGTTAATCACAACTATCAAATTTCAACTCATAATAAATGGAAAATAACACTTCATTGCAACAGCAATTACTTGAGGCAGGCGTACATTTTGGTCACCTGCGTAAGAAGTGGAACCCTAAAATGCTGCCTTTCATTTTCGCTGAAAAGAAAGGTATTCATATCATTGATCTTAATAAAACGACTGAGAGCCTTCAGGAAGTTGCAGGTGTGCTTAAGCAGATCGCACGCAGCGGAAAGAAGATCATGTTCGTTGGTACTAAGAAACAGGCGAAAGAAATAGTAACAGAATGCGCCCGCAGGATCAATATGCCGTTCGCTACTGAACGCTGGCTTGGGGGCATGCTTACCAACTTCAATACAGTGCGTAAGAGCGTAAAGAAAATGCAGAGCATCGACAAAATGCTCAGCGACGGCAGCGCAGAAAGTCTGACTAAAAAAGAACGTCTCCAGCTTCAGCGCGATCGCGACAAGATGGACAAAGTGCTTGGTGGTATCTCTCAATTGGGAAGGGTGCCTGCTGCATTGTTCATCATCGATATCGGTCATGAGCACATTGCTCTTGCAGAAGCAAAACGTTTAGGCATTACTACATTCGGTATCGTTGATACCAACTGCGATCCTAATAAAGTTGACTTCGCTATCCCGGGTAACGACGATGCTACGAAATCAATTGCCATCATCACACAATATGTTACTGCTGCAATCGCGGAAGGTCTTGCAGAAAGACAGGCTGCGAAGGATGAAGATGTAGAAGATGCAGGTGGCGATGACAATGAAAAGAAAGCTGACCGTTTACAGGCAGAAGCTGAAGCTGAAGCCGCACGCGGACGCGGAGAAGGTGGAAGAGGCCGCAGCGCAGGCGGTGGCGGACAAAGACGCCGTACTCCAAGTGCAGGCGGTGGAGCCCGCAGACCTGGAGGACCAAGATAGGAAGAAGGAAAAACGAGAGACGAGAAACGAGAGACAACAAAAAATAATTCTCGTTTGTCGATTGTCGATTCCCGAAAAGGATTAAACAATTAAAATTTACAAATGTCAACAGCAACAATAACAGCGGCTGACATCAATAAGCTTCGCCAGGCAACCGGCGCAGGCATGATGGATTGCCGCAAAGCATTAACAGAAACGAACGGTGATTTTGAAGCAGCAATCGATTGGCTCAGAAAGAAAGGAGCAAAAGTCGCGGCGCTACGCGGCGACCGTGAAGCAAAAGAAGGTGTGGTGATCGCTAAAACTACTCCCGACAATAAAACAGGAATTGCATTTTGTGTGAGCTGCGAAACAGATTTCGTGAGCAAGAATGCAGATTTTGTTGCTTTTGCGCAAAGCATCGGTGATGCGGCGATCGCAAAAAATGTAAAGAGCACAGAAGAACTTAACAATACAACTATCAACGGCGCCAAGATTGCCGACCTTGTTAACGACAAGCTCGCCAGCATAGGTGAAAAAATAGGCGTCACTAAATTCGTACGTGTGGATGCAGATTACGTGGCTTCATACATTCATGGCGCAAATCGCATAGGGGTACTCGTTGGTTTCAACAAACCTGCCGCCGATGCTGGTAAAGATGTGGCCATGCAGATCGCTGCGATGAACCCTGTAGCAGTTGATGCTGACAGTGTGCCAGCTGCTACCATCGAAAGAGAAAGAGCTATTGTTACAGACCAGATCAAGGCTGACCCGAAAATGGCGGGCAAACCTGCAGAAATGATCGCTAAGATTGCTGATGGTAAGCTCAATGCATTCTTTAAGGAACAAACGCTGCTCGCGCAGGTGTTTGTGAAAGACGGAACAAAAAGCGTTGCAGATCATTTGAAAGGTGTAGATTCAGGTTTGAAAGTAACAGTGTTCAAGAGAGTGGCTCTGGGATAATTTTTCCTATTAAAAATTGCAGAGATTTAAATGCTTCCCAAATACAAACGTATTCTGCTGAAATTATCGGGTGAATCATTGATGGGTGATAAAAGTTTCGGAATGGATCCCAACATGATCGAACAGTATGCAAGGGATATCAAAGGAATCACGGAACTGGGAGTGCAGGTTGCAGTTGTGATTGGTGGTGGCAATATTTACCGGGGGATGAATGAAAAAGAAACCGGTATTGAAAGGGCTCACGGCGATTACATGGGTATGCTTGCTACTGTTATAAATGGCATGGCCATGCAGGCAATGCTTGAAAAAGTAGGCGTATACACCCGGTTGCAAAGTGCCATCAAGATGGAGCAGATTGCCGAACCATATATCAGGCGGCGCGCTATAAGGCACCTTGAAAAAGGAAGAGTGGTGATATTTGGAGCCGGTACCGGTAACCCCTATTTTACAACTGATACAGCAGGCTCACTCAGAGCCATCGAGATACAGGCAGACGTTATCCTGAAGGGTACAAGAGTAGATGGAATCTATACTGCCGACCCTGAAAAGGATAAAACAGCCAAAAAGTATACTAAAATCACCTACCAGGAATGTATTTCTAAAAATCTTAAGGTAATGGACATGACGGCTTTTACCTTATGCATGGAAAATAAGCTCCCGATCATTGTTTTTGACATGAATAAATCCGGAAACCTACACCGTGTGGTTACCGGAGAGGGGGTAGGAACGCTTGTGGAAGACTGATTGCACCGTATTTCTTACCTTATTTTAGGGACTTTACTTGTATTATTGAACTTTCAATAGTATTTTTCACTTCTGAAAAGCCGCTATCCCCTTAGTGGCTTTTTTAATTACACGGCTCAATATCCTCTGAAGAACGGTTTTTTTAAACCATCTTAAACCCTAAATGCTACCCGAACCGTTATGAACTCATTGGCAATCATTCTTGGTTATAATGTGACAATTGGGCTTCCGGAAATGATCATCTTTCTTCTGGCTGCCATACTCTTGGGATTTTCCATTCATTTTTATTGGTCAGGAAAGAAGTCGGTACCCGGCATCCGCAATGCCATGGTCATGGATGATAGTAAGATTTCAGAGGAAGATCAGTCAAGGCTTCAGTTATATGAGCAAATTGAAAAGCATGAGAAGTCTGAAGACCGGCTGAAGAAGGAATTAATAAGAATGTCGGAAACTGAAAAATCACTGCTTCGGGAGCTTGAGGAAACGAGAGATGAGGTTTCCAGGCTTGAAAGAACAGCCGAGAAAAATATTGTTTCTGAACCGCTACCCACTATACAACCTACTATACAATCAAGCCCTGCAAGGCAATTCTCGGAGTTGGTGATCGCTCAACAACACCTCAATGAATCTCTTTCAAAAGAGATGACAGAAAGGCTCGAGAAGGCATATTCGGAGTTTAATTTTCTGCAGGAAAGGATCAACAAAATTCATTCTCAGGTAATAGATCCTACTAAAAGAAATTTTGAGTTCGATGAACTTGAACAGTCCTATTTCAGATTGACCAAAGAATACGATGAACTGAAGATCAGGCATCTTACTTTGATGGATGATACACAAAGAATAACAAGAGCCCTTGCTGATTCCGAGGAAAAACTCCGCGACGCTAATTTTCAAAAACAACAACTCTCCAAAAAAGTAATATTTCTTGAAGAGCTTGCCAATGATCTTCAGCAGTTATCGGGGCATCATAAAAAATTAGAGGGACAGTTGAGGAGGATAAGTGAGATTGAGAGTTTGTTGAGCAGGACTGCTCAGGATAAACGTAGTTAGCAGAGGGGAGAAGTGAGAATGGAGAAATGCTTACTTTTATTCAATGTCGTCCATTGCCGAAATAAGAAAAGATTATCGTTTAAAAGAATTTACAGAAAGTGACGCAGATCTAAATGCGATCAGACAATTTGAAAAATGGTGGAAGGAAGCACTCGCCAGCAACATTCCCGAAGTTAACGCAATGACTCTCGCCACGTCCTCTTCTGACGGCGTTCCATCTGCAAGAATTGTTTTACTCAAAGACTTCGACGACAACGGATTTATATTCTTCACTAATTATAATAGCTTCACAGCACAGCAGCTCGCCGAAAACCCGAGAGCATGCCTTGTTTTTTTCTGGAAAGAAATTGAAAGACAGGTTCGCATTACCGGTATTATTGAAAAAGTAATGGATGAAGTAAGTGATGAATATTTCAATAGCAGACCGGAGATGAGCAGGGTAAGTGCAATAGCTTCTCCACAAAGCGAGGTGATCGAAAACAGGGACTGGCTCGAAAATGAAGTAAAAAAAATAATGCAATCAAAAGCTATCAGGCGTCCGCCGAACTGGGGTGGCTATACTGTCAGACCCATTACAATTGAATTCTGGCAGGGTAGAGCAAATCGACTTCACGACAGATTACAATACACGCTTGAAGATAATGGTGGGTGGAAAATTGAGCGCCTCGCTCCGTAGTGATATTATTTCTTCTTAGGAGGTACGTTTTTTTTCTTTGGATTCGCAGGTCTTGATTTACCAAATGAACCTTTAAAGATCTTTCCTTTTTTTGTTTTTTTATCTCCTCTTCCCATAATTATATTTTTAGGTATCGATTTATAAAATTAAAGGTAAAGTTTAAATCCGCATTCTGCGATTTTTCAAACTTTACCTTCCGGCGAGCTTATACTGCAACTTATAATTTGCCTTGCAATTCTTTTCCTGCTTTAAACCTTGCAACTTTTTTAGCTTTGATCTTGATTACAGCGCCGGTCTGTGGATTACGTCCATTTCTTGCCGCTCTTTTAGAAACGGAAAAAGTTCCGAAGCCTACAAGAGTTACTTTTCCTCCACCCTTCAATGTTTTGGTTACTGCTTCAACGAATGAATCAACAGCCATGTTGGATTGAGTTTTTGTAATGCCAGCGTCATCGGCAATTTTAGAAATTAATTCAGCTTTGTTCATAGTGTAAATTTTAACTGCGGCAAATTTATATGCTTTTTCAATCCAACAAAATTTTTAAACCGCACTTCAATCATTTAGATCCGCGTTAGGTCTGCATTGCATCAAAATCGTAAGTTTACTACCAGCCTTATCCACAATCAGTTAATAACTTCCATCAGCGATGCAAATGAAGTAACATAATCTCCCCAGGCATTTTTTTCTTTTTTCTGAAAGTGATCTAAGTGTTTCCCTCTATATGAATTAAAATGCGAATTATCTTTTAAATATAGCTGAAGAGCATAGGTAGGTCCTTCATCTTCGTCCACTTCCATCAGCCGCACAACCTGGAAATGCGAGAATAGTTCTGTACCCATCAATTCAGGAATGTATTCATACATCAGCCATTCTTTCCACGCGTCATGAATAGGCCAGCTTACAAGTGTCGTGATGTTATAGATGATCATTATTACTGATGATTCTGCGACGGGGGATCAGGCATATTCAAGTATTGGCATTAACCATCTTTCAATTTCTTCCAGTGGCATATTTTTACGCCGCGCATAATCTTCTACCTGGTCCTTATTGATTTTTCCGACACCAAAATACTTACTTTCCGGGTGAGAAATATACCATCCGCATACCGATGAGGCAGGGTACATGGCAAGAGATTCTGTAAGCTGTATTCCAGCATTTTCTGTAGCCTTAAGCAGATCGAACAACTTATATTTTTCCGTATGATCCGGACAGGCAGGATACCCCGGCGCAGGGCGTATTCCGCGGTATTCTTCCCTGATCAGTTCTTCATTGCTCAGTGTTTCATTGGTGTCGTAAGCCCAATATTCTTTACGCACCAATTCATGAAGTTTTTCAGCAAATGCTTCAGCGAACCTGTCGGCAAGTGCCTGGAGAATTATTTTATTGTAATCATCGAGTTGCTGCTCGAAACGTTTGATATGTTGTTCAATTCCATGAATGCTCACGGCAAAGGCACCTATATGATCATTTTTATTTTCGCTCTCCGGAGCAATAAAGTCTGCAAGAGAAAGATTAGGCTGCCCGCCCGCTTTTTTAGATTGCTGCCTTAAAAATTCAAGATCAATTTTTTCTTCTGTAAGATGAACCGTATCCTTATCGTTTGATGCGGCTTTCCAGAATCCAATCACACCTTCGGCTCTAAGCCATTTCTCATTGATAACTTTTTTCAATAATGATTGCGCATCATGATAAAGCTTTGTTGCTTCTGTTCCGATCTTTTCATCTTTTAATATCTGCGGAAACTTTCCATGTAATTCCCAGGCGATAAAAAATGGCTGCCAGTCTATGTATTTTGAAAGCTCACCCAGATCAAAATCGTTGAAACACTTTATACCTGTAAAACCTGGAATAGGAGCCTTATAATCTTTCCAGTCCAGTTTCATTTTATTGCGCTGCGCTTCGGTGAAGGGTAAAGATTGCTTTATGGTTTTTTTGCTTGCAAAATCATCTGCCAGTTTAGTATACTCTTTTTTTATGAGCGACATAAAATCCGTCTTCTGTTCTTTGCTCAACAAAGAACCGGCAACGGTAACGCTCCTCGAAGCATCCAGTACATGGACTACCCCATTATCATATTGCGGAGCTATTTTAACAGCAGTATGCATGCGTGAAGTAGTAGCTCCGCCGATAAGCAAAGGCTGTTTCATCTTCCGCCTTTTCATTTCATGGGCCACATGCACCATTTCATCAAGTGAAGGAGTGATAAGGCCGCTTAGCCCGATAATGTCGGCATTTTCTTTTTCCGCGGTGTCCAGGATCTTGTCTGCCGGAACCATCACCCCGAGGTCAATAACATCATAACCATTACAACCCAGCACAACACCAACGATGTTCTTTCCGATATCATGTACATCACCCTTAACGGTGGCCAGTAATATTTTTGCTGCACCGCCTTTCTGCGCTATGGGGTTATTCTTTTTTTCTTCTTCAATATATGGAGTAAGTACAGCTACACTTTTCTTCATCACTCTTGCACTTTTCACTACCTGTGGCAGGAACATTTTTCCTGCGCCGAAAAGATCGCCTACCACATTCATTCCATCCATCAAAGGTCCTTCTATCACCTCAAGCGGTTTTGCGTATTGCTGTCTTGCTTCTTCGGTGTCGGTCTCAATATAATCTGTAATACCATTTACAAGTGCATGTTTCAATCGTTCCTGCACGGAAGAACTTCTCCATACATCATCTTTTTTCTCAACTTTTCCATGCGATTTAACCGTTTCCGCGAAGGTTATTAATTTCTCGGTAGACTGGTTATGATCATTGTTCCTGTTAAGGATCACATCTTCACATAAATTCCTTAGGCCGGGTTCAATTTCGTCATACACTACAAGCTGGCCCGCATTCACGATTCCCATGTTCATGCCGGCTTTGATTGCGTGAAAAAGGAACACGGAATGCATTGCCTCTCGTACCGGCTCATTGCCGCGGAATGAAAACGAAAGATTACTCACGCCACCACTCACGCCTGTTAAAGGCATGAGTCTTTTTATTTCCCTGGTGGCTTCAATAAAATCAACACCATAATTGTTATGCTCTTCAAGCCCGGTGGCTATAGCGAATATGTTGGGGTCGAAGATGATGTCCTGCGGATCGAAGCCAACTTTTTCAGTTAGGATCTTATAGGCCCGATGGCATATTTCTATTTTTCTGACTTTTGTATCCGCCTGCCCTTTTTCATCGAAGGCCATTACGATCACTGCTGCTCCGAATCCCTGGCAAATGATGGCCTGCTCGATGAATTTATCTTCTCCTTCTTTCATGGAGATGGAGTTCACGATAGATTTTCCCTGCACACATTTCAGTCCTGCCTGGATGATCTCGAATTTCGAGGAATCTATCATCACCGGGATCTTTGCGATATCCGGTTCGCTTTGCAATAAATTGATGAATGTGGTCATGGCTTCTACGCCATCTAGCATGGCATCATCCATGTTCACATCGATGATCTGTGCGCCATTTTCCACCTGCTGGCGGGCAACACTGAGAGCTTCTTCGTATTTATTTTCCTTGATGAGGCGCGCGAATTTTTTCGAGCCGGTAACGTTTGTACGTTCGCCGATGTTCACAAAATTTGTTTCGGGGCGAACAACGAGTGGCTCTAAACCTGATAAACGGAGATATGGCCTGATCCGGATATGTTCACTCATGATTGAATCCTTCTTTATGCTAATTCCTTTTCAGTAACGGGTAATTCCCTTGGCTTTATCGATTTTACATTTTCTGCTATATGCCTGATGTGTTCAGGTGTGGTACCGCAGCATCCTCCAACAATATTCACGAATCCTTCCTTTGCCCAATCCTCAAGAAAATGTGCGGTCTGCTCCGGCAGTTCATCGTATTCACCCATCGCATTGGGTAATCCTGCATTTGGATATGCCGACACATAGCATGACGCAAGTTGCGAGAGCTCTTCGATGTGCGGCCGCATTTCTTTTGCTCCAAGCGCGCAGTTGAGCCCAACGCTTAATGGCCTGGCATGAGCAACCGAAGTGTAAAAGGCCTCGAGGGTTTGTCCGCTCAGTGTACGGCCCGACGCATCGGTTATGGTGCCACTGATCATAATGGGCAATGTTTCCTTTCCTGTTTCCCTGAAGTATTTTTTGATGGCGAAGATCGCTGCTTTTGCATTCAGCGTGTCGAAAATTGTTTCAATGAGCAGCAGATCAACGCCCCCATCCGATAGCCCTTTCACCTGTTCGTAATATGCATTCACTACTTCATCGAATGTAACCGCGCGGTAGCCCGGATTATTTACGTCGGGTGATAGTGAAAGTGTTTTATTCAGAGGACCAATGGCACCTGCTATCCAGGCAGTTTTACCGGATTGATTGATCGCATCCTTCGCGCATTTTACCGCAGCTGTATTGAGCTCATATGCCAGCGACTGCATGTCATAGTCTGCCATGGAGATGGATGTGCTGTTGAAAGTATTGGTTTCGATGATGTCGGCACCGGAATCAAGGTATTGTTTGTGAATTTCGGTAATGATCTGTGGTTGCGTGATGCTAAGCAGGTCGTTGTTGCCTTTTACATCGGTATGCCAGGCAGCATAACGCTCGCCGCGGTAATCTTTTTCCGCAAGTTTGTAGCGCTGGATCATAGTGCCCATGGCGCCGTCGATGATGAGTATACGTTTGTCCAGAACTTCCCTGATATTATGCATACGGGTGTTTTTGTTGTTAATAATGAACAATCTAAACGTTTGGGAAACTGGTGTGAGGTGTTTCGCTGGCGTTTATTAGTTCAGTTTTTGGAACAGGCTGAACAATAAACAAATCGGCCTGTGAACGCGAAGGTAAGGAAAAATCGGCAGGCTGCAAACGCAGACCGCAGAGGAAAGCAGGAGTTCATATTCCCCGCTGGCGGGGAGTGGTCCCGGCTTAGCCGGGACCGGGGGTGGATAAATGATAACCATTCGTACCTTTAGTCCATGCAGTTTTCCTCCTCTCTCTTAGAAAATGCGGTGAATGAATTTGCCCGGCTCCCGGGAATAGGAAAAAAAACCGCCCTTCGTCTTGTACTCCACCTCATAAAGCAAGATGCCTCAATTGTTCAGTCATTCGGTGAAACAGTCCTCAAAATGCGCCAGGAGATCAAATTCTGTCAGCGTTGCTGCAACATTTCCGACGGCGACATCTGCTCCATATGTGCTAATTCAATGCGCCACCAGGATATGATATGCGTAGTGGAAAACATCAGGGATGTGATTGCTATAGAAAGCACACAGCAGTATAATGGTACTTACCATGTGCTGGGAGGAATAATTTCACCGCTCGATGGCGTAGGTCCAGACCAGTTGAATATTGAGTTGCTCATCAACAGGGTGCAAAAAGAAAATGTACAGGAGCTGATATTTGCTCTTAACCCAACGATACAGGGAGATACTACGATCTATTACATACAGAAAAAACTTCAGCCCCACACGATCAGCATTACCACTATTGCCAGGGGAATTGCTTTTGGAGGAGAGCTTGAATACGCCGATGAAATGACCCTGGCCCGCAGTCTTCAAAACAGGGTACCGGTAGAAAGGTTTGTGAATTATTAATAGGAATTCGTAAAAATCAAATTTCTGTACGGGGGATATGATCTCACTTTTGACTTTTCACTTTTAACTTTTCACTTTCATAATTGAATATCTATCTCATTATCCCAATTCGCCTTCACATTGATCTTCCTCGTGATGCGCCGCACAATTTCAGGTTGCCGGTGTTCACCAAAAAACTGACCTGTATCCCACACTCCATTTTTATTCCTGTCAGAAACTATGCGCATCTCATACTCTCCCGGCCTGAACAAAGGAGCTAAGAAGGTATTGTTCTTGAAAACATAAGAATATTTCACATCATCACCCTGTATAAATTGCAGAACAGGATTGTCTTTT
>Ga0111538_10012342_pt1 | contig 11296 bp, 9 predicted proteins | sample SoiMethybrSBSTD1_FD_79669 | JGI IMG/M metagenome (GOLD analysis project Ga0111538, IMG submission 79669) | Bulk soil microbial communities from a Populus tree surrounding site in Tennessee, USA - Soil MetaG P. TD hybrid SBSTD1 (version 2)... | ecosystem: Environmental > Terrestrial > Soil > Tree... | reverse complement strand
GCTATGTCCCTGGTCGGATGGTTGGATGTGAAATTGTCCCGTGCTGAGTCAAGTATGTTTCAAGGAGCCGGTGTTTAGCCAGGCGCCCTCGTTCAGCTGAGTCGTTGAAACCGCTAAACTCGTGCGGCTATCCTTACGCTCTAACAACTCCCTGGGAGAAACCAATGATGAAGCGTCTAGCGTTCGCCGGCGCGGTGGGAACCCTTCTGTTGCTGCAAAGTGTTCTTGGGCAGATCACGTCACCCATGGCGCAGCCGGGCGTGGTGATACAGGAACCGCCAACAACCCATGCCCTTGGTGTGGAGTGGCGCATTGGGGGGGACGACAATCGCAATGCGTCGGTGGCCCTGGCGTGGCGGAAGACCGGAGAGACGGCGTGGCACGATGGCCTCCCGTTGCTTCGATTGCAGGGAGAAGCCGTTCAACAGGGCGCATCCTTCCACTACGTCGCGCCCAACATGTTCGCAGGTAGCGTGTTCGACCTGCAGCCCGGGACGTCTTACGACATCCGTCTTCGTCTTTCCGATCCGGATACACCGGCAGGTACCGCTCCGATCGAACGAATGGTGACCGCGCGTACCCGGCCTGTACCGAAATCAACGCCAGGAGGGGCCATCTATCACGTTTATCCACGTGATTTTACCGGGCAGAAACTGGAGCCAAACTTCAACAGCCTCATGGCCGCATACAACACCGGCGCAAACGGTGCCGACTTTGTGAACTCGTTTCAGCCCCGGGTGAAGCCCGGCGACACTATCCTCGTTCACGCGGGAATCTACCGGGAGGACCGGCGGCGTTATGCGGGACCGAATTCCACGCTGTTCGACGGCACGTTCTATCTCACGGCGGACGGCACGGCGGAGCAGCCCATCGTGATCAAGGCAGCGGGCGATGGCGAAGTCATCTTTGACGGAGGAGGCAATGCGGTGCTGTTCGATCTGATGGCGGCGGACTACAACTATGTCGAAGGCATCACGGTTCGCAATACCGACGTCGCCTTTCTCCTCGGCAGAAAGCGCATCCTGGGCGCTGTCGGATTCACGCTGAAGAACTCGAAGATCGAAAACGTGGGGCGCGGTGTCTTTAGCGACTGGGGTGGGGCCAGGGATTTCTATATTGCCGACAATGTGTTCACCGGGCGCAATGATCCCGGGCGGCTGATGGGATGGATTGGCGCCACCTGGCAGAACCTGCCGGGCTTTCCCCAGCCGCTGCTCTCGGAATACGCGGTGAAGATCTTTGGTTCCGGTCATGTGATCGCGCACAACCGGGTGGAGAACTTCCATGACGGCATAGACCACGCGACCTACGGCGATCCTGACGGTTGGCCTGACAATCCGGTGATGCCGGTGTCGAGCGATATCGTCGGCAACGATATCCGCAACGTCGACGACAACTGCATCGAAGCCGATGGCGGTGCGCAGAACTTCCGGATCATCGGAAACCGATGTTTCAATATGGCGCATCGCGCCCTGTCCACGCAGCCGTCACTGGGAGGGCCGATCTATTTCATCCGCAACATCGTTTACAACGCCCCGGAAGGAGGCGCCCTGAAGATCACCGCGAATTCCGCCGGTGTGCTTGTCTATAACAACACGCTGCTGACGGAGGCGCATCAGATGGGGGCTGCGTCCAATCTTCATTTTCGAAACAATTTGATTCTGGGACAGGGCGCCTGGCCGGAGGTGTTTTCCGTGGAGACGTTCACGAGGTGGTCTACTTCGGATTTCAATGGCTTTTCTGCGGCGGGAACAGGCCCTTCGCAGTTTGCCTGGGCCGCGCCCGAGAATGGGGCTGCCGACTATGGCGCCCGCTCTCCGCGTCCGGCGAAATCGTTTCCGACGCTGAAGGATTACTCCGAACAGACCGGACAAGATTCCCACAGCCGGATGGTCGATTGGTCGGTGTTTCAAAAGGCAAGTCCACCGGCCAAGGGCGATGCCACGCGGCTTTATCACCCCGAAGACTACGACTTCAGGCTCACACCCAACTCCGCAGCGATCGACGCCGGAACGGTACTGCCGGGCGTCACAGATGGCTACACGGGCCGTACGCCGGACCTCGGCGCACTGGAATCCGGTCGGCCGGCTCCGACGTACGGCCCACGGCCCCTTGCCGAGCAGCCCTGACCGCTGCTCAGTGAGGATCTGCGACTACTCGGCAGACTGAAGCTTGCTCCGAATGGATTGGGAAGACGGCTCTGGAAGCACGGACGCCGGACCACGAAGCTTTCGCATCAGATCGCGCGCGATTTCGCGACCATGAAAGCGGCCGTTTTCGATGAATATTTCGTGGGTGCGATTTCCAGCCACGACAACGCCGGCAAGATAAACTCCAAGCACATTCGTTTCCAGCGTTTCGAGATTCACTGCCGGGCGGCAATCCGGAGGGTCCCCAATCTGCACTCCGATACTTCGGAGAAAGTCGAGGTCGGGCCGATAACCGGTGAGCGCCAGCACAAAATCGTTCCTAAGACTCACTTGTCCGTCGGGCGTTTCCAGAAGAACGGACGTTGGAGTGATTTCATTCACCATACTGTTGAAATACGCTGCGATCTCGCCGTTCTTAATCCGGTTTTCGATGTCCGGCTTGATCCAATACTTCACATTCTTGTGAATCGCCGGCCCTCGGTGAACCAGGGTCACCCGAGCACCGTGACGCCAGAGTTCCAGCGCAGCGATAGCAGCAGAATTCCTTCCCCCGATGACAAGAACGTCGGCGTCGAAATAAGGATGCGGCTCGCCATAATAGTGAACGACCTTTGACAGGTTCTCACCGGGAATGCCTAGAACGTTCGGCAGGTCGTAAAAACCAGTCGCGATGACCACTTTTTTCGCATGATAGTGCCGTGCATTTGAAGAGCGGTCGAGTGCGTCGATGACAAAGTCGCCGTCAGCACCGGAAACCTTTTCCACGTTTTCATACTGACGGACATCGAGATGATAGTGCTCCGTCACTTTCCGGTAATACTCCAGGGCCTCTGAACGCGTCGGTTTCTGGTGAGCCGTTGTGAAAGGGATGTCGCCGATTTCGAGCAACTCCGGCGTCGTGAAAAAAACCATGTTCGCGGGATAGTTATACAGCGAATTCACAAGGCAGCCCTTATCCACATTGACTGCGCGAAGCCCCACTTTCTGGGCTTCAATCGCGCAAGCAAGTCCCGTCGGCCCCGCGCCGATTACCACCAGGTCAAACGACTCGTTCATGGGTACAGACTAACAGATTTAGCCGAGGCGCCATGCCTTGCCCAACAGAAGGGGGCGGTGGGAAGTTAGCCACGGATTTCACGGAAAACACGGATTCAGAAGATGCTGTCCTTAACGACTCGTGATCTTTCTCGCCACGAGCCATTCTTGCAGCCGATCGACCCAGTCATCCACCGGCAACCCCCTCTTCGACATTCCAAAGCCGGCGCTTACCTGGTCGTAGACGTGAATCTCTGCCGGCTTTCCTGCCGCCTTCCAGGCCGCGAACAGCGCGAGGCAGCCGTTAGTGACGTTGAAATGTGTCGCACCAACTGCAATAAACAAAGGTGGCGCGTGGGCCGGAACATTGACGTCCATCAGCGAGGGGCCGTAAAGCGAGATAAGAAAGTCCGGCGACGCATCGGAGCGCTCAGCAAGAGCGGCCCCAATTGCAATGCCACCGCCCGCGGAGAACCCCATGATGCCCACGCGTGCTGGATCCACGTGCCATTCGCCTGGGTTGCTGCGGATAAGCCGCAGCGCCTGCTGCGCATCGGCAACGCCCATCCGGACCACCTCTGCGAGCCCCGGATCGTTGGGCTCGGGGTTGGCGTTCGCGTTTCGGATCTCTAATTCCTGACGGGGCCCGGCGGCGCCGCGCGCGCCGGCTGGAGCGCCCCCACGGCCTGTCCCGCCTGCGGGCGCGGCCTGGAGCGTTCGGTATTTCAAAACGAATGCGGCGATGCCTTTGCTGTTCAGCCACTCCGCCACTTTTACGCCCTCGTTGTCGAACCCCAGAACTCGCAGGGCGCCGCCTGGAGCGACAACGATTCCTGCGCCGGTCGCACGGGCGGCATCAGGCAGGAACACCGTCAGAGTTGGATCGCTGACGTTTGAGATGGTTCTGTCGCCGGCCGGCGACCTCGTCACCGATTCCGCAACCGACCAGGACTCGGAGCCCGGCGCCTTTCCGGGCCAGAGGCGAATCTCTTGAGATTGCGCGACCGCGGCGCTTTCGATGAACAGCAGGGACGTGATGACGGCGAGAATGCAACTTCTCATGATCTAAAACACCCCTACCTTGAATTAAGGCTTCACTCGAATTGTTACGACGCGATTTTGCGGATCGGAAATACCGTCCGGCCTCGCCACGCCTGGTTCAATGCGAATCTTCACCGAGGCGGAATCGGTCCCAAGGCCACGCAATAGATCGGCAACCTTTTCCGCGCGCTGCGCGGCAAGAGCGTCGTTTTCGGTCAGGATCCGGCCATTCGATAGCAACGCGGCGCCGCGCTGTGCGGTGATTTCCACAGTCTTCGCCTTTGCGGCAATCGCGAACTGAGCCGCCTGACTCACCAGTCGAGTGTCACGCGAGAACAAAAATGAGCTGTCGAAATCGTAGAAAATCTTCCATTCGCGCTCCTGGAAAGGAGGAGTAAACCGTTCCGGAGTTTCGCGGGGCGCTGCCGCTGCCGCGGGTTGTCTTGTAGATGGCCCGGCAGGTCGCCTTGTTGGAGGTGCCTCAATTCCCGGTTCGGCCGGCAGAATTGCGTTGCAGGCAAGATTGATTTCCGGCAACACCGACAGTTTGACGGGCTTCAACGGAATACCGCCGCATACACGTGGTCCAGGCACCACTGTTCCTTCGACGAGTACTTCATGTAAGAGCTGCGGAGGATAGAGGTCGGCCGAGATGTCCTGTTGAACTGTCAGGTAATACGTTTCTCCTTCGTGTTCGGCCAGGAAACAGGGAACTGTCTTCGTGTCCCGCACGATAGGGCAAGTTACGAAGCTTCGTTGCTGTGCGGCAAGGGAGACCGGCACGAGGACCAGGGCAAGAAGAGATTTGATCGTCATAGCACCCCCAGGAAATTGATAAGGTCCTGCTTCTCGGTTTCCGTGAGTTTCATGTCAAAACGCCGATCGTAGTAGTCCACCAGTTCCCGGAGGTTTTTCGCCGAGCCATTGGAAAAATACGGCGCCCGCGCAGATAACCCGCGGAACTGTTGCATCACGATCGAGCCGACGTCCACACAACGGCCGGAGATTAAGGCACGGCCGGGATCGCTGGTGTAGATCACTCGGCCCAGGTAGGGATGCGGTAACGCGGAAGCTTTGCAGGTGACCTTGAAAACGGGCAACTCCCGGGACTCGCTATAAAGAGGAGGTTCGGTCCACCGGGGATAGTTGGTGGTACCCAGATCGACGAAGCCGGCCGAAAGATCCTGACCCGTCATTTGGTGGTTATGACACGTCGCGCAGGTCCGCTTCAGCGGATTACCCAGGCCGATCGAATTGATGTGGGCGACATCTCGCAACCAAAACTGCCGGAACATGAACAGATCGGCGCCACGCGCTACGGACGCTCGAAACTCATCCTGTGCCGTGGCGCCATTTTTCTTCCAGGCGTCAAATGACAAAAACACGGAGTTGTAGTCGTTGTCACCCAGCACACCTGGCCGGTGTTGGGCCATCGCCTCGGGCCCGAGCGCAGCCGGGCCCGCCGGATCCACAAGGTTGCCTCCTGAGCGATCGAATACCTGTGCGGCATAGATCTGGCTTTCGAATTCCACGATGCGCTGCAACTGCTCTGTGGTGACGGACGGCGCTTGCCCATGACCTGTTGCCGCGCTGCGGGCCTGTGTCGTGAGCGTGGCCTCGCGCGCGTCTGCCATGAAGTTCATTCCGACGGGTCTGCCCGTCGCGGGATCTGTGTCTGCCAGGCCACCCAACTTCAGCACGATACGGGCGGCAGGATTGGTCACGTACTTGAGGTTGGCTGCCATGCGGGGACGGCGATAGACGGAAACCGTTGGAGTTGAACTCTTCATTCCGTAGACGGGGCTGGCGTTACACCCGGCCGGATCGCTGACCAACTCGATCGCAAACTCCGCGTTTTTCGGGACAGGAAGAAACACGCGAATTAGACCGCGGTTCAGGAGCAGGGAATGCGACTTCTCGTCAGCTTGCGGCAAGTCCGGGCAGTTTGAGCCATCGATCGCCGCAAACAACGGATCCTGGCCGTTGGACCGGCGCCACAGTTCGCGTGCGGACTCCGCAGAGAAGCTCATAGCGTACGCTGGTTGGTGGCATGTCACGCAGGCCCGGCCGTTGCTGCCGAGCGGTGTGAAGAAAGGGTGCCCCTTCATCTCGACAGGACCAGCCTCGAACAGGACGCCCAGACGTCCCGTTGGCGTTGGGAAATCCATCTTCTGTGGCAACAGGCCGGATGACCCTGGGGTTATCCAATTGTTGCCAGGCGGCTGCTGCGCCAACGTCAAAACTGCAGATATGGCAGCGATCAGGACTGCAACAATCCAGCGGACCCTCATCAGCATCCTCCTCTCATTTGATTCCTTTCTTCTCAACAGACCAGGCGGGTTCCTTGCAGAGCCGGCAGTCGGCGCCGACGAACCATTTGGCCGCGTCAGCATTTCCTTTAAGTTGATAGTCGAGCCACGCTACAGCCACTTCACCGAACCAGCCACCGCCCGGTTGCCGATACGTTCCGCCATGGCCGACGTTGAGATTGCCCTTAAAGACCGGCACCTTGCTGATACGCGCGAAGTCATCTTCTGCATTGGGGTAGGCTACGTCCGAAGGACCGCCGATAAAGTAGGCCACCGGCCCATGGATGAGGTTCAAGCTGTTCTTGTTTCCCGCGCTCTGTTTAAGCGCCGGCGACGTGGACCCGGCGGGCAGTGCACCGCTGTTCCATACGACGGTCGTTGTGATCCGCGGATCGTGGGACACTGCAATCGCCTGCAGGCCGCCGCAAGACTGGCCCATCACGGCGATCTTCGTCGCGTCGAGTTTGTTGTAAAAGGGACTGGATGAGTCGCCGTTCTGCTTGACGGCCCAGTTGATTGCATCGAGCAACAACTGGTCATCGATGGTCGGTTCTGCCGCCGGCCCTGGAGGCACGTTCTTCGGACCGACAGCAATTGCGAGATAGCCGTGTGACGCGATCTGAGTCAGGAATTCCGAGAAAGCCATGCCGTTGCGAGCGCACGCCCCGTTCCCCCACGAAACAATCGGCAGTCGTTTTGACGATCCCCAGTCACGGAGGTCTGCCGGGTGATACGCCGTATGTGTGGCGAGCGTGCTGTACGACTCGACGGCCACGGTGTACGGACCTCGCGAAACCGCGCGAGGCGGCGGCGTCTGACTCTGCGCGAATAGCGCGCCGCTCAGCGTGGTGCATGAGGCGAACAGCAACACCATTCTCGAAAATCTTATTCTTGTCCACGTCATGGGTCTCTCCTTGCGATGATGCGGGATCACTTGTAACGATTGAAGAATTCGAAAACGCGGGGCCATACCATCGGCACCATGCTCCCGTGGTTGCCGTCGACTTCGAGGTATTCGAACACGAAGCCGCCTTCGCGCATGTACCGCGCCATCGCGCGGCTGCCTTCGAGCGACGGCGTCGCTCCCGTGCCTTCGGTCATATAAATGGGGAGCTTCTTGATTCGATCGAACGGATATGTTGTGACATCAACGAACGGGCCGGACATCGGCGCCACGGCGCGCCATCGGTCGGGATACCGCGCGGCCAGATGCCACGCGCCGCCACTGCCCATCGAGTGTCCCACGAGGAACGTGCGTGACCGATCGGCACCATATTCTTCCGTGACGACTTCAAGGGCAGTCATCACTTCGAGTTCGCTCAAATTCAATTCACGCTGACGTACCGGCGTCACCGCCGCGCGCTGGGTTGCCGCCGCGGCGGTTTCCCCGAACACCGCCGGAAGGCGCAGGGGATTCCCGTAGGCGCCCATCGCGGTGAAGCCCAGCGGCGTGACGACGATATAGCCATGCTGCGCCGCGAGTTTGGGCAGCAACCCGTCAGACTGGTTCATGTAGGTGTTCTCGTCCGCGCCGGCGCCGTGCAGCATCAGGATGATCGGCAAGGATGCCTTGCCGTCCCATGTGGGCGGCACGAAGACGCGATAGGGCATCTGCTGCCCGGTCGGCGCGAAGACATACTGCCGGTGCTGGTTTCCGGTGGCGCGCGTTGGTGATGTCTGAGCCGAGAGGCCGAGAGTCAGTGTGACGATCGCGCCTGTCCACATCAGGAAGTTTCGGAGCATGGTTGTGTATCTCCTTTTATTCGAGCGGCGCTATGCAGCGCCGCAAGTTCTACTGGCCGCCCCTAGGTAGTGCACCACCGCCGCGTGCGGCGCCACGGCCCGCCGGAGCCGCACCCGGATTCCCGGCGCGCCCCTCGGCGTCGATCTCCTGTTCCCACCGCGCGAGCATGGGACGCAGGCGGTTGGCGATATCGGTCCGCTGGGAGGTCAGGTCGTTCCGCTCGCCAATGTCCTGCCGCAGGTTGAAAACGAATAAGTGGTTGGCATCGACGACCAGCTTCCAGTCGCCACTGCGAATCGCGCGCATACTGCGGTTGCCCACGTCCGTCCGCCAGTAAAGAGTGCGCTCGACCCTTGGCGTCCGTCCTTCCAGAATCGGAAAAAGGTTGATGCCCTCGTAGTTCGCCGGCACAGTTGCGCCTGCCGCTGCGAGAATCGAAGCGCTCAGGTCCATTGTGATCCCCACCTGATCGGAAACACGCCCCGGCTGGATGTGGCCGGGCCAGCGCATGACCATCGGCACGCGAATTCCGCCCTCCCACACCGTCCACTTACGGTTGAACAGCGGCCCGCCGTTCGACAGCCATTCGCCGCCGTTGTCATTCGTGAAGATCACGATCGTGTTGTTCGCGAGCCCCAGGCGTTGGAGTGTTTGCAGGATCTTCCCGACGCCCTGATCGACAGCTTCCACCATGGACGCGTAATCCGCGCGCGTGGCGGTGTTGTCCTGCTGCGGCAGTTGGTGAGCGCCGGTCCCAGGCGCCGGCGACGGTTTGCCGGGCGGTTGATACGGCCAGTGTGGCGCGTTATAGGCGACGTCGACGAAGAAAGGCCGTTGCGCCGCCGCGCTTTGCTCGATGAACCGGATGGAGCGATCGGTGATGAGCTCCGTCATGTACTCGCCGTCGAATTGTGGATAGACACTTGCATCGTTCTCCCAGAGATCCGGTGCCATCGGTCCGCGGTTATGGTGGTAGAAATCGATGTGGCTGCCCAGGAACCCGAAGAAATACTCGAACCCATGGGCGCGCGGACCGGTTTCCACCGTGCTGCCGAGATGCCACTTGCCGAAGAGACCAGTGGCGTATCCGCTGTTCTTCATCGACTGAGGGAGGGATGCGCCCGTGATCTTCAGGGGAGGCGTCGCGCCTCCGACGACATTGTCGATGAGGTAACGCTGCTGATACCTTCCGTTGATCAATGCCGCCCGCGTCGGGCTGCACAACACGCCGTTCGCGTAGAAATCGGTCAGCTTGACGCCATCGCGAGCCAGGCTGTCGATGTTGGGCGTCTTGATGTCGGTAGAACCGTAGCTGCCCAAGTCGCCATAGCCCATGTCGTCGCTCATGATCAGTACGATGTTGGGACGGCCCGCCGCGGGGGCTTGAGAACGCAGCGACGCCGCGCCCAGCGCGGCCAGGACACATACCGTCAGGATGGAAATCACTCGGCGCATAAATTCTCCTTCATCGTTGGGCACGCATCGCTATGTCGTCCGCTCCCCCATACTGCGTCCGCCGGTGATGCGATAGAGCAGCACGATCAGCCCCAGCGTCAGGACGTCCGCAATCGCGACCATATAAAAGCCTGCGGCGAACGAGCCGGTCCGGTCGCGCAGGATGCCCAGCATCTGCGGGCCGAAATAGCCGAACAGACCGGCGCCGAGACTGACCACGCCCATCGCGTGAGCCGCTTCGCGCCGCGGCATCACGCTGCCGGCGAGGCCGTACAGTTGATTCGCCGCCGTAAATCCGAAGCCGATTACCGCCGCCGTGGATAAGCGAAATATTGTCAGATCCTCGATGGTCATCGATGCCGAGGCCACCGCCAGCAGGGTAAAGATGCCGCCGAGTACCACGAGTTTATTGAAGCGGTCGGTCAGCAACCCGACGATGAGGTTCACGACGATGGCCGTCATGTAGCCGGTGCTGATGATGATGCCGGCCGCCTTTGCGTCGAGGCTATATAGCGCCTTTGCCACACTGGGCACGAAGTAAGTAACGGTAAATTGTCCGAAGCCGCCCATCCCCACGATGAGTGCGAGCATCCAGACGACTGGCGAGAGAAACGCACTGCGCCGCGAAAGGGAGTCTCCGGCGTGAATATCGGCATCGGCTGAATCCTTCATCGTGGTCGGCCGGTAGAATAACCAGAACGCACCCACGCCGATCACGGCCATGGCCGCATAGCCAAGGATCGCGACGCGCCATCCGAGCTTACCGACGAGCGCGCCGCCGAGCGGTGCTCCGATCACGGACGCCATGGCCGATGTAGCGCCAAGGACTCCCATCGTGCGGCCCCGAAGCGACGGCGGCGCCGTGAGCGCGACGGCGATGAGCACGGAGACGAAGGCGAACCGGTAGCCGAAAACCGTCAAGCCGCGAAATGCCAGGGCCGACTGGAAATTCCACGCCTCGCCAAGCAGCACGCTTCCCACCGCTACGCCAATCAGTCCGGCGCCAAGCACTCGCTTCTCGCCGAAACGTCTGGCGCTGAGGCCTGCGGGAACACTGAGAGCGAGCGCCAACAGCCCGTAGATGCCGGTGAAGAGGCCCAGCTGCGTGTAGTTCATGCCGAACTCCTGCTGAATCGAAGGCAGGAGCGGCGAGAACCCGAGATTCGATAGCTGCAACGCGAACATCGCGACGAGGGTGACGCCGAAGGGCAACGCCCACGTGCCCAGTGTCACGCGACCGGTGAGCGCCGGTGTCGTCGTCATCGTATTACCCTCGTTTCGAGAAACGATTTCACGGCAACACGCGCCGCCGTCGCATCCCATGCGCGTGCATCCACGACGTCGCCTTCGATTGGCAGTACTGGAATGCCCGCTTCCTCGAGAGCGCGCTCGATGAACAGGCGTCCTGTGCCCGCGGGTTTCATGCTGCGGGGCCGCAGCACGAGCGCGCCGTCGATACGGTGGTCGCGGGCCTGCTGCACAATCCACTCGGCTGCCCACGGTGGGTTATGCAGATACTCGTTAAAACTTGCTGTTCTGCTGGCCAGCGCGGTCATCGGGTC
>Ga0111538_10012337_pt1 | contig 11298 bp, 10 predicted proteins | sample SoiMethybrSBSTD1_FD_79669 | JGI IMG/M metagenome (GOLD analysis project Ga0111538, IMG submission 79669) | Bulk soil microbial communities from a Populus tree surrounding site in Tennessee, USA - Soil MetaG P. TD hybrid SBSTD1 (version 2)... | ecosystem: Environmental > Terrestrial > Soil >... | reverse complement strand
GTCTCGTCTCACGATCTGTCTCGTCTCACGATCTGTCTCGTCTCACGATGTGAGATAGAGTTCCCAACTAGTGGACAGTGTAAGCGGCGTCGGCGTGCTCGACAAGGCGATGGTCGTGCTGAGCGCGCTCGAGGCCGGACCCCGCACGCTGGCCGGACTGGTCGACGCCACCGGACTCTCGCGTGCCACGACCCACCGGCTGGCCGTGGCGCTCGCCGCGCACGGCCTCGTGCGCCGCGACGACGAGGGCCGCTTCTCGCTCGGGCTGCGGCTGATCGGGCTGGGCCACGCCGCCGCCGAGCAGGTCCCCGGCTGGCTCGACGCCCGCCCGGCGCTCGCCTGGCTGCAGGGCGAGACAGGCGAGTCGGTGCAGCTCTTCGTGCGCGACGGCGACGAGCGCGTGTGCGTCGAGTCGCTCGAGGCCCCCCACGAGCTGCGCACGATCGTGCCGGTGGGGGCCCGGCTGCCGCTGGACCGGGGGTCCGCCGGCCGCGTCCTGCGTCCGGGCGCCCCGCCGCTCGCACCCCCGGGGTGGGTCGACAGCGTCGCCGAGCGGCAGCCGGGCGTGGCGTCGGTCAGCGCCCCGGTGGCCGACCCGTCGGGCCGGGTGGTGGCGGCGGTGAGCGTCAGCGGCCCGATCGACCGCACGACCCGCTCGCCCGGCCGCCGCTACGGCGCCGCGGTGGTCGAGGCCGCGGCCCGCATCTCGGCCTCGCTGGCGTAGCCGCCGGGCCCGCGCGACCCACCCCCGCGCGATTTCCCCGTCAGATCTGGGGGCTCCGACCCCCGAACCTGACGGGGAAATCCTGTGGATCAGTTGATCTGGCGGTCGCGGCCCTCCCAGTAGGGGGAGCGGAGCTTGAACTTCTGCAGCTTGCCCGTGGCGGTGCGCGGCAGGGCGTCGCGCACCTCGATCGACGTCGGGCACTTGTAGTGGGTCAGCCGGCCGCGGCAGTGGTCGATGAGCTCGCGCTCGTCCGCGCTCGCGCCCTCGGTCAGCACGACCAGGGCCTTGACCGTCTCGCCCCACTTCTCGTCGGGCACGCCGATCACCGCCACCTCGGCGACGGCGGGGTGCGAGTGGAGCGCGTCCTCGACCTCGATCGACGAGACGTTCTCGCCGCCGGAGATGATGACGTCCTTCTTGCGGGCGGAGATCGTGAGGTAGCCGTCGTCGAGCGTGCCGCCGTCGCCCGTGTGGAACCACCCGCCCTCGAGCGCGTCGGCCGACGCCTCGGGCTGGTCCCAGTAGCCGTCGAGCACCACGTTCGACCGGGCGAGCACCTCGCCGGCGTCGCTGACCTGCAGCGACACCCCGAGCGCCGGTGCCCCGGCCCGCACCAGCCGCGCGGCCCGGTCGGCGGGGGAGAGGTCGTCCCACTCGGCCCGGCGCCGGTTGACCGTGAGCAGCGGCGAGGTCTCGGTGAGGCCGTAGATCTGGATGAACTCCCAGCCCAGCTCGGTCTCCATGCGCTCGATCACGCGGGTGGGCGGCGGGGCGCCGGCCACCACCATGCGGGTGCGGCCGTGGCCGGGGATCGGGCCGTCCCACGTGGCGGCGGCGTCGAGCACCGCGGCCACGACCGCGGGCGCCCCGCACAGCAGGGTCACGCCGTGGCGCTCGACCCGGCGCAGGATCTCGGGCCCGTCGACCTTGCGCAGCACGACCTGCTGGGCCCCCATGCCGGCGAGACCGAAGGGCATGCCCCACCCGTTGCAGTGGAACATCGGCAGGGTGTGCAGGTAGACGTCGCGGTCGGACACGCCCGTGTGCAGGGCGAACGTCGTGGCGTTGACCCACAGGTTGCGGTGGGTGAGCTGCACGCCCTTGGGCCGGGCCGTGGTGCCGCTGGTGTAGTTGATGGTGGCCGTGGCGTCCTCGTCGCGGTCGTCCCACGGCGCGGGCTCGGCGGGCTCGGCGGCGGCGGCGCCGTCGCCAGCGGCGGCGTCCCCGGTGGCGCCCGTCGCGGCGCCGGGCCACAGCGTGGCGTCGGTGCCGGACCCGAGCACGAACCGGTGCTCGGCGGTGACGCCGGCGAGCGACTCGTCGAGCTCGGGGTCGACCAGCAGGACGCGGGCCCCCGAGTGCTCGACGATGTAGCGCACCTCGTCGGCCGCGAGGCGGAAGTTCACGGGTACGAGCACGCGCCCCCAGGCGCTGACCCCGAAGAACGAGGTGAGCAGCCGGGCGGCGTTGTGCGACACGACGGCGACCCGCTCGCCCCGCCCGATGCCGAGCGCGTCGAGCGCCGCCGCCTGGCCGCGCGCCAGCTCGGCCATCCGGCCGTAGGTCACCTCGCCCCACGAGGCCGCGGGCTGATCGGGCTCGTCGACCACGCCCACGCGGTCGGGGTAGACGAGCGCGGCCCGCTCGAGGTGGTCGGCGATCGTCAACGGAACACGCATCGTTCCCCCTCGTCGGCCCGCACCGGGCACCGTCGTGGCTCTCGCCCCAGTCCTAGCGCGTGCGGTGCCGGGATGCGTCGGCGCGACAGGGCGGTGGCGCGCCAGCGCGAGCGGCGCGAGCCTGGTCGACAGATCCCGTCGACCGGCCGGTGGCTGGACACATCGCCGTAACAACCGTGGCGTAGCAAGGCGGTCTGCCCGGTGGCCCGACCGCCCCGGGCGGCGGGCGACCCAGGAAGGGATGACATGGCCGACGTCGTGAGGTCCGCGCTGGTGCAGGCCACCTGGACCGGAGACAAGGAGTCGATGATCAAGGTCCACGAGGAGCACGCCCGCACGGCCGCCTCGCAGGGCGTGCAGGTCATCTGCTTCCAGGAGCTGTTCTACGGGCCCTACTTCTGCCAGGTGCAGGACGCGGCCTACTACGAGTACGCCGAGTCGGTGCCCGGGCCGACGGTCGAGCGCTTCCAGGCGATCGCCGCCGACACCGGCATGGTCATGGTGCTGCCGGTGTACGAGCAGGAGCAGCCCGGCGTGCTCTACAACACCGCCGCGGTGGTCGACGCCGACGGCACCTACCTGGGCAAGTACCGCAAGACCCACATCCCCCAGGTCAAGGGCTTCTGGGAGAAGTTCTACTTCCGGCCCGGCAACCTCGGGTACCCGGTGTTCGACACGGCCGTCGGCCCCATCGGCGTGTACATCTGCTACGACCGCCACTTCCCCGAGGGCTGGCGGGCCCTCGGCCTCGGCGGCGCCCGCATCGTGTTCAACCCGTCGGCGACCAGCCGCGGCCTGTCGATGTACCTCTGGAACCTCGAGCAGCCCGCGGCGGCGGTGGCCAACGAGTACTTCGTCGGCGCCATCAACCGGGTGGGGGTCGAGGACCTGGGCGACAACGACTTCTACGGGTCGAGCTACTTCGTCGACCCGCGGGCCCAGATCGTGGGCGAGGCGGCGTCGGACGGCGCCGACGAGCTGGTCGTGCGCGACCTCGACATGGGCGTGCTGGCCGAGACCCGCGAGCAGTGGCAGTTCTACCGCGACCGCCGGCCGTCGATGTACGGCTCGCTGACCGAGGCCTGACGGCGAAAGGGACGACGGCATGACCATCCTCATCTCCGGCGGCACGGTCGTCACCGCCGCCGGCGCCACGGCCCAGGACGTGCTGGTCGACGGCGAGACGATCGCCGCCGTGCTGCCGCCGGGCTCGTCGGCCCTCGGCGACGTCGTCGCGAGCGCCGACAAGGTCGTCGACGCCACGGGGAAGTACGTGCTGCCGGGCGGCGTCGACGTGCACACCCACATGGAGCTGCCGTTCGGGGGCACGAACGCGTCCGACACGTTCGAGACCGGTACCCGGGCCGCGGCCTGGGGCGGCACCACCACGATCATCGACTTCGCGGTGCAGCGCACCGGCGAGCGGGTCATGGACGGCCTCGAGGCCTGGCACGCCAAGGCCGACGGCGAGTGCGCCATCGACTACGGCTTCCACATGATCCTGGGCGGGGTCGACGACGACTCGCTGGCCGCCATGGACACGCTGGTCGAGCGCGAGGGCATCACCAGCGTCAAGCTGTTCATGGCCTACCCGGGCGTCTTCTACAGCGACGACGGCAAGGTCCTGCAGGCCATGCAGAAGGCCGCCTCCAACGGGGCGATGGTCATGATGCACGCCGAGAACGGCATCGCCATCGACGTGCTGGTGCAGCAGGCCCTGGCCCGGGGCGAGACCGACCCCGTGAACCACGGGCTGACCCGGCCGGTGGCGATGGAGGAGGAGGCCACGTTCCGGTCGATCAAGCTGGCCCAGGTGGCCGGCTGCCCCGTCTACATCGTGCACATGTCGGCCCGCGAGGCCGTCGAGCGCGTCGCCGAGGCCCGCGACGCCGGCGCCAACGTGTTCGGCGAGACCTGCCCGCAGTACCTGTACCTGACGCTCGAGGACCACCTCGGGGCCCCGGGGTTCGAGGGCGCCAAGTACGCCTGCTCGACGCCTCTGCGGTCGAAGCACGAGCACCACCAGGAAGACCTGTGGCGCTTCCTGCGCACCAACGACCTGCAGGTGGTGTCGACCGACCACTGCCCGTTCTGCTTCAAGGAGCAGAAGGAGCTGGGCATCGGCGACTTCTCGAAGATCCCCAACGGCATCGGCACGGTCGAGCACCGCATGGACCTGCTGTACCAGGGGGTCGTCGAGGGCCACCTGACGCTGCCCCGCTGGGTCGAGGTGGCGTGCACCACGCCCGCCCGCATGTTCGGCCTCTACCCGCGCAAGGGGGTGATCGCCCCGGGATCCGACGCCGACATCGTCGTCTACGACCCGCAGGCCACCACCGAGATCAGCGTCGAGACGCACCACATGAACATCGACCACTCGGCCTACGAGGGGACCAAGATCCAGGGCAAGGTCGACACCGTGCTCAGCCGCGGGCGCGTGGTGATCGAGGACGACGCCTACCACGGCGAGAAGGGCCACGGGCGCTACCTGCACCGCGGCCTGTCGCAGTACCTGCTGTAGCGAGCCGGCCGGCGCGTCGGCAGACGCAGAGGGGATCGCATGAGGACCATCCACCACCACATCGACGGGACGTCGGTCGCCGGCACGTCCGGGCGCACCGGCCCGGTGTTCGATCCGGCCACCGGCGAGGAGCAGGCGGCGGTCGACCTGGCCTCGCCGTCCGAGGTCGACGCCGCGGTCGCCGCGGCGCGGGCCGCCTTCCCGGCCTGGCGGGCCACGCCGCTCGGCGCCCGCACCGAGGTGATGTTCCGCTTCCGCCACCTGCTCGACGAGCGACGCGACGACGTGGCCGCGCTGCTCACGTCCGAGCACGGCAAGGTGCACGACGACGCCCTCGGCGAGGTGGCCCGCGGGCTCGAGAACGTCGAGTTCGCCTGCGGCGCCGCCCAGGTGCTCAAGGGCGAGTTCTCCGAGCAGGCGTCGACCGGGGTCGACGTGTACTCGATCCGCCAGCCGCTGGGCGTCATGGCCGGCATCACGCCGTTCAACTTCCCGGCGATGGTGCCCATGTGGATGTTCGCCACCGCCGTCGTGGCCGGCAACACGTTCGTGCTGAAGCCGTCCGAGCGCGACCCGTCGGCGTCGGTGCTGCTCGCCGAGATGCTGGCCGAGGCGGGGCTGCCGCCCGGCGTCCTCAACGTGGTCCACGGCGACCGCGAGGCCGTCGAGCGCCTGATCGCCCACCCCGACGTGGCCGCGCTCAGCTTCGTCGGCTCGACGCCGGTCGCTCGGCACGTCTACGAGTCGGCCACGGCCCGCGGCAAGCGCGTGCAGGCCCTCGGCGGGGCCAAGAACCACATGGTCGTGCTGCCCGACGCCGACGTGGGCGCCGCCGCCGACGCCGCGGTGTCGGCCGCCTACGGCTCGGCCGGCGAGCGGTGCATGGCCGTCTCGGTGGCCGTGGCGGTGGGCGACGTCGGCGACGACCTGGTCGCCGCCATCGGCGACCGGCTCGGCAAGATCGTCGTCGGGCCCGGCGACGACCCGCATTCCGACATGGGCCCGCTCATCACCCGCGAGCACCGCGACCGCGTCGCCGGCTACCTCGACACCGCCACCGGGGAGGGCGCCACCGTCGTCGTCGACGGGCGCGACCACGCGGCCCCGTCCGACGGCTTCTTCCTCGGGCCGTGCCTGGTCGACGACGTCACCGCCGACATGGCCGTCTACGAGGACGAGATCTTCGGGCCCGTGCTGTCGGTCGTGCGGGCCGCCACCTACGCGGAGGCGGTCGAGCTCGTGAACGCCAACCCCTACGGCAACGGCGTCGCCATCTTCACCCGCGACGGCGGGGCGGCCCGCCGGTTCCAGTTCGACGTGCAGGTGGGGATGGTCGGCATCAACGTGCCGATCCCGGTGCCGGTGGCGTACCACAGCTTCGGCGGGTGGAAGGCGTCGCTGTTCGGCGACCTGCACATGTACGGGCCCGACGGGCTGCGCTTCGCCACCCGCACCAAGGTCGTGACCTCGCGGTGGCCCGACCCGGCCACCAGCAAGGTCGACCTCGGGTTCCCCCGCACCCGCTGACCGCCCATCCCGCGTCCCCGCCGACCTGCGACAGGAGGTCGCCATGGCCCTCGACATCGGCATCGTCCTCCAGACGAACCCCCCGGCGTCCGCCGTCGTCGATCTGGCGGTGCGGGCCGACGCGCGCGGGTTCAGCCACGTGTGGACGTTCGACTCGCACGTGCTGTGGGAGGAGCCGTACGTCATCTACAGCCAGATCCTCGGCCGCACGTCGAACGTCGTGGTCGGCCCGATGGTCACCAACCCCGGCACCCGCGACTGGACGGTCACCGCCTCGCACTTCGCCACGCTCGACGAGATGTTCGGGCCCCGCACGGTCTGCGGCATCGGCCGGGGCGACTCGGCGCGGCGCTACCAGGGCGACCGGCCGGTGACGCTGGCCGAGATGGGCACGGCGATCGAGGTCATCCGCGGGCTCGTGCGCGGCGACGAGGTCGTCTACGGCGACACGACGCTCGGGTTCCCGTGGTGGCCGGGCACGCCGAGCTTCGAGGTGTGGATGGCCGCCTACGGGCCGAAGGCGCTGGCGCTGTGCGGCCAGGTGGCCGACGGGTTCATCCTGCAGCTCGCCGATCCCGACGTCACCGCCTGGATGGTCGGGGCCGTCCGCGACGCCGCGGCCGCCGCCGGCCGCGACCCCGACGAGCTGACGATCTGCGTGGCCGCCCCCGCCTACGTGGGCGACGACCTCGCCCACATGCGCGACCAGTGCCGCTGGTTCGGCGGGATGGTCGGCAACCACGTGGCCGACATCGTCGGCCGCTACGGCGCCGACGGGGCGGCGGTGCCCCGGGCGCTGACCGACTACATCGCCGGCCGCGACGGCTACGACTACGCCGAGCACGGGCGGGCGGGCAACACCCACACCGAGTTCGTGCCCGACGAGATCGTCGACCGGTTCTGCATCCTCGGGCGGGTCGAGGCCCACCTCGAGCGTCTGGCCGAGCTCGAGGCTCTCGGCGTCGACCAGTTCGCGATCTACCTCCAGCACGACGCCATCGACGCCACCCTTGAGGCCTACGCCGCCTCGGTGATCCCGGCCCTGCCCGCGTAGGACGCGTCGGATCGCGGCCGGGTTCCGCCCCCACGGTGTGGTCCGACGGGCGGGGGCGCCGGCGGGAGCTCCGGCCGGGCCCGTGCGGTGCGGGCTATCTGCGCCCGGCGGGGGTACCCATGACCCGTGCCCGACGTGACCCGCTTGATCCTCGACGACCACGAGACCCTGCGCCGGCGGTTCGCCGACCTCGACGACGCCCAGGCCAGCGGCGACCTCGCCGCCGTCCGCGCCGCCTGGGAGCCCCTCGGCGACCTGCTCGACCTGCACGCCGAGGCCGAGGAGCAGGTGTTCTACCCCAAGCTGCTCGAGTACGGCCTGCGCCCCCGCGCCGAGGACGAGACCGAGGACGCCATCGACGACCACAACAAGATCCGGCAGGGCGTGCGCGACGCCGCCGAGCGCGAGCCGGGGTCCGACGGCTGGTGGGAGGCCGTCGGCCGGGCCCGCACCGAGAACAGCAAGCACATCGCCGAGGAGGAGCGCGAGGCGCTGTCCGACTTCCGGCTCACCGTGCCGCTCGCCGAGCGCTACGAGCTGGGCCTCGCCTGGATACGGTTCCGCGCCCGCCACGGCGGCGAGTCCGACATCGAGGGCGTCGACAAGGACGCCGAGGAGTACATCGCCGAGCACGAGGACGGCTCGGCGGGCGCACGGTCGTCGGACGAGGCCACGCCGCGGTGACGCCGCGGCGCCGTGAGGGCACGGCGAACGTCGGGGGTCAGCCGCGGCGGTGCGAGGGCGCGACGGCGTCGAGGGCGGCCAGGTCGTCGGCCGTCGGGATCCAGCGGCCGGCGGCGACGTTGGCCTTGACCTGGTCGGGGCGGGTGGCGCCGGCGATGACCGACCCGACCGCCGGCTGCGCGGCCAGGCCGCCGATGGCGACGTCGAGCAGCGAGACGGACCGCTCGGCGGCGTAGGCCTCGAGCGCCTCGACCACGTCGAAGCGCTCGTCGGTCATCTGCCCGGCGAAGCGGGCACCGGCCAGACGGGTTCCGTCGGGCGCGGGCTCGCCCCGGCGGTACTTGCCGGTCAGCAACCCGCTGGCCAGCGGGAAGTACGGCAGGACGCCGACCCCGTACTCGAGGCACGCCGGCACCAGCTCGGCCTCGACCTGCCGGTCGAGCAGGCTGTAGTGGTTCTGGGCGCTCACGAACCGCTCGTGCCCGTGCGTGCGGCTGAGCCACTCGGCGTCGGCCACCTGCCAGGCGGCCAGGTTCGACGAGCCGAGGTAGCGGACCTTGCCCTCGTGCACCAGCTCGGTGAGCGCGGCCAGCGTCTCGTCCATCGGCGTCACGGGGTCCGGGAAGTGCAGCTGGTAGAGGTCGATCCAGTCGGTGCGCAACCGCCGCAGCGACCGCTCGACCGCCCGCCGGACGTACCGCCGCGAGCCGCGGGCGCCCCAGTCGGGCCCGTTGGCCCCCTGCAGGTCCGACCCGAACTTCGTGGCGAGGAGCACCTGGTCGCGGCGCCCCTCGAGCAGCTCGCCCAGGATCGCCTCGGACTCGCCGTAGCTGTCGGACGTGTCGAACAGCGTGATGCCCTCGTCGAGGGCGGCGTCGACCACGGCGCGGGCATCGTCGAGCCCGATGCGGCGGCCGAAGTTGTTGCACCCCAACCCGACCCGGGAGACGACGAGCCCCGAGGTGCCGAGCGGGCGGTGGTCGGACGGGGACGGGACAGCCGCGGGCATGGAGATGACGTTACGGCCGGCCGGGCCCGACGACGACGCCGGCGATCGTGGCGGGCGAGCGCGGCGGCGATCGCCGGGTCAGTCGACCGAGACGACCTCGACCTGCAGCTCCGCGCCCGTCGGGGCCGTGAACGACACCGCGTCGCCGGGGGCCGAGCCGATGAGCGCCTCGCCGAGCGGCGACGAGGGGCTGATGACGTCGAGGTCGTCATGGCGCTCCTCGATCGATCCGACGAGGTAGCGCTCGACCTCGTCGTCGCCCTCGTAGCGGATGCCGACGACCGAGCCGTGCGACACGACCTCGCCGCCCTCGGGCTCGACGATCTCGGCGTTCTCGAGCATGAAGGCGAGCGCGGCGATGCGGCCCTCCATCTTGCCCTGCTCCTCCTTGGCGGCGTGGTAGTCGCCGTTCTCGGAGAGGTCGCCCAGCTCGCGGGCGGTCTCGATCTTGCGGGCGATCTCGACCCGGCCGCGCGTCGTCAGGTCGTCGTGCTCGGCCTGCAGCCGGTCGAACGCCGCCTGCGAGAGGTGGTGGGTCTGTGCCATAAGCCGAACAGAATACCGTCCGAGGCGCCCGCCCCGGCTCGAGGTGCGGAAGGTCGCGGTCGCGGCCGACCACGTTCCGCCGTCACGGGCCTCCCGGGTCCGCCCGACCGCCGCCCGGATCGTCCGTGCGGCCCGGCGCACGACCGCAGCTCAGTTGACGTCGCCGACGGCGGCGGTGGACACTGGCAGGCGATGAACCGCCCGTGCACCCCGGTAATCATCATCCTCTAGCGGACGTCGGCACCCCCGATGTCCGCTCACGACCGTCCACCTCGGTGGGCGGTTTCTCATTTCCCGGCCCGGTCGCGACCAGCCGACCGGCCCTCCACCAGGAATGACGGAGCAGCAGTTGAGCCACAAGATCGGAGTCATCGGCGGCGACGGCATCGGCCCCGAGGTCATCGCCGAGGCCCTCAAGGTGGTCGGCGCGGCGGGCGTCGAGCTCGACACCGTCGACTACGACCTGGGCGGCGCCCGCTACCTGCGCGACGGCACGATCCTGCCCGACAGCGTGCTCGACGAGTGGCGCGGCCTCGACGCCCTGCTGGTCGGGGCCGTCGGCACGCCCGGCGTGCCCCCCGGCGTGATCGAGCGGGGCCTGCTGCTCAAGATGCGCTTCGACCTCGACCTCTACATCAACCAGCGCCCGTTCGTCGACGCGGAGACGGGCATCGACATGGTGGTCATCCGCGAGAACACCGAGGGCCCGTACGTGGGCGAGGGCGGCGTCCTGCGCAGGGGCACCCCCCACGAGGTCGCCACCCAGGGCTCGGTCAACACCCGCATGGGCGTCGAGCGCTGCGTCCGCTACGCCTACGAGCTGGCCGAGGCCCGCAGCCGCAAGCACCTCACGCTGGTGCACAAGACCAACGTCCTCACGTTCGCCGGCGACCTGTGGCAGCGCACGTTCGACGCCGTCGGCTCCGACCACCCCGACGTGGGCACCGCCTACAACCACGTCGACGCCGCCTGCATCTACTTCGTGTCCGACCCGCAGCGCTACGACGTGGTCGTCACCGACAACCTGTTCGGCGACATCCTCACCGACCTCGATGGCGCGGTCTCGGGCGGCATCGGCTTCGCCAGCTCGGGCAACCTCAACCCGGCGCGCACCGGGCCGTCGATGTTCGAGCCGGTGCACGGCTCGGCACCCGACATCGCCGGGCAGGCCAGGGCCAACCCCACCGCCGCCGTGCTGTCGGCGGCGATGATGCTCGACTTCCTGGGCGAGGCCGACGCCGCCGCCCGCATCCGCAAGGCCTGCGCCGACCCGTCGGCGCAGGCCGGGTCCACGCCCGAGATCGGCGACGCGCTCGCCGCCCGGGTCTAGGCGCCCGACCGTCCACCCCGATCGCCACTCACCCAACCTCACGAGGGGAACCCACCGACATGCCCATCACGCCCACTCCGCAGATCTGGTTCAACGGCGAGCTGATCCCGTGGGACGAGGCGAACATCCACATCCTCACCCACTCGCTCCACTACGGCATGGGGGTGTTCGAGGGCATCCGCGCCTACGAGACCGACGACGGCCCCGCCGTGTTCCGCCTG
>Ga0111538_10012335_pt1 | contig 11300 bp, 10 predicted proteins | sample SoiMethybrSBSTD1_FD_79669 | JGI IMG/M metagenome (GOLD analysis project Ga0111538, IMG submission 79669) | Bulk soil microbial communities from a Populus tree surrounding site in Tennessee, USA - Soil MetaG P. TD hybrid SBSTD1 (version 2)... | ecosystem: Environmental > Terrestrial > Soil >... | reverse complement strand
GACCTTTTCCTGCCCCCGTCGCCCCCAAGGCCCCATTCGGCCCAAGGTCGTCCCCGCATGGTGATCGGACGCTCGGAGCCGGTTCCGGGACCCCCGTCCCGGATCCGGCCCGATCCCCTTCGTCGGCTCCGGCACCCCCGTCCCGGGACCGACCTGCTCCCCCTGCCGGGAGGTCCGCGCGACCGCCCGGCGAATCAGCAGACCCGGATCGCCAGGGGGAAGAGCGAGCCGGGTCTGTCCCAGACGGTATGAAAGTGAACGTCCGTACGGGAATAGGGCGTGATACCTATTCGTGCCCGGGCGTGCACGCGCCGTATCGATGTAGCTAAGACACGTGTCCGATGGTCAGTGGCAGCCCTGTTGGCCCTCGTCGGTGAAGGTCTTGCCGGCCTCGTGCAGGAACTGCCATGCGTAAGAGCCGTCGCTCAGGGTGAGCTTCAGGACCCCGAACGTCTGATCGTCGCGTACCTCGGTATTGGGGTGGATGGCTCCCTCGCTGAAGCTGTAGTGGCTCCGCCCACCGGTGCCGACCACGAACTGACGGATCCCCGACGCGTCGCTCTGCCCGCTCGGGGTCATCGGCGCGAGGCGCTCGTACGTGTGGTTGTCCCCACTCAGGACCATCTCGACGCCGGCGCCTTGAAGCTCCTCCCAAAGCGGCTGGACGCGGGGCTCGTTCTCCTTCCGCCCGGAGCTGAAGCGGGGGTTGTGGATCACCGCCAGCGAGCATGTGGCCGGCGTCCGCGCGAGCTCCGTACGCAGCCAGGCCACTTCCGGTGAGGCCGCATCGCAGCCACCGATCCGATCGCAGATCGAGTTCAGCACGATGATCCGCCAGGCCCCGAGGTCATAGGCGTACCAGCCCATCGTCGGCTCGTTCGCCGTCGGGGCGAACGGCGCAAGTCGCTTGGCGAAATAACCGAAGTAGCCCGCCCCACCGGCGGTCATGTAGTCGTGCCCGCCGAGGGCCGGTTGCAACCGATCGAACGCGACGCCCCATGTGTCGTCGAAGCACCCGAACTGGCGCGGGGTGCCCTTGTCGTAGGCGTTGTCGCCCAGCGTCTGGACGCGCGCCTCCGGGTAGCGCTTCAGGATGGCGGCCGTCGCTGCGTCGCCGTCCTTGCTGCAGGCGGCGATGTCACCGGCGGCGAGCAGCGTCACGTCGGGCTGCGGGTCGGGGGTCGTGGGTGGGGTCGCGGTGTCGGTCGGTGTCGGCACCTGTGCTGCGCTCGACGGGGCGGCTGAGGTGTTGGCCTGGGTGGACGGGCCGGGGGATAGCGTCGGAGCCTCACCGGTTCCCTGGCCGCAGGCGGCAAGGGCTAGGACGATCGCCATGACCGGCGCGAGACCGGCAGTCCCTCTCGATCGCGACACCCTCATCCCCCTGACGCCGATCGTCGACGACACGCCCTCCGGGTAACGCGTTCGGATGGTATGGCATGGCCGTCGACCGAGGAACGTATCGGTGTCCGGGCTGATCTGACAGGTCGCGCGCATCATCGTCGTGGCGATCCGCGAAGGGACGTCAGGGAACTCGGACAGTGGCACGGAGGGCTCGATGCTGACTGACTATGCGGTCCATCCCAGCCTCGCGACCCAGGACGTCGGTCGGGCGCGGGACTGGTACGCCGAACGGCTCGGTCTGGAGCCGTTCCTGACCTTTCCGAACCTGCTCGCATACCAGGTCGGGCAGACCGTCTTCACGATCTTCGAGACGCCGGCTGCTCATACAGCGAAGAACACCGTCGCGCTCTGGCGCGTCCCCGACCTCCGTGCCGAGGTCGGGGACCTCCGTTCGCGAGGCCTGATGTTCGAGGAGCAGGACTTCGGCGGAGGCGAACGGACGATCGATGGGATCATGACCTCGACGGAACCGGATGGCGGCACGGTCCTCAACGCGTGGTTCCGCGACGGTGACGGCAACTGGATCGGGATGGTGGAGCAGCCCGATCGGCCCGGCGAGCCGCCGGTCCAGATGGGCTTCGGTGCCTCCCTGGCGGCATCGGACCTGACCCGGGCGCAGGCCTGGTATGCCGAGAAGCTGAGCCTGGAGCCGCTACACGTCTATGACGATGAGTTGCTCGTCTACCGGCAGGGTGCGACTCACCTCTCGATCTATGCCACGCCCTCGGCGGGCACAGCCAAGAACACGGTCGCCGTGTGGCGCGTCGATGACCTGCGCGCCGAGATGGCGGCGATGCAGGCGCGTGGCGTCGTCTTCGGGGATTACGACATGGGGGACACCGGGACCGTGGAAGGCGTTTACACCGACCCGGATGACGGGACCCTCGCCGCGTGGTTCATGGATTCGGAGGACAACACCCTCGGCCTGGTCGAAGACCACGGAGAGCCCGTCCGACCACAGTAGGGTGCGCGACGCGTCGATGCGGGTCGAGGGCGACTAGTCCGTCGAAAGCGGCTGATGGGTCTTGGCGGCCTGGACGGAGGACCAGCCTTCCCGTGCGACGATCACCGAGATCAGGAGCGCGCCGACGGCATCGGCCCACGCGACGCCGGCGACCTCATCGAGGACCAGTGAGATCAGCCCGATCAGCGCCAGAAGCGCGGCGATCCCCGTGAGGATGCTGTCCGCCCGGAGGGCGCCGCTACCGAGGTCCCGCGCCGTGCGGTACTTGGCGACCGCGAGCGGCGGCAGGGCCACGACGGCGATGAGCAGCAGGATCGCCCGGACGGGACTGGCCTCGGGGTGCACACCGTTCACCAAAGCGTTGATTGCGCTCAGCGCCAGATAGACCGCGACGCCGATGAGGACCGCCCCGACCGCGCGCTCGGCGATCCGCTCGATGCGCTCGGCACGATGTGGCTCGCGGACCTCCGTCCGGAACCGCCATACGAGGACGATGGAGGCGATGGAATCGATGGCCGCGTCGAGCCCGAAGCCCAGCAGCGACACGCTGTCGGTCGCCAGCCCGACGACCACGGCGATCCCTCCGAGCACGCCATTGAGGACGATGCTGATGACGGAGAGGGCGAGGGCACGCCGCAGAAGGCTCGGCCGGTCCATAGGGCCCGAGGATACGGGTGGCGTAGAGCGTCCTGCCTAGCCGCCCGGCGGTAGCGCGGTCGAGTCGCGGACGATGAGGGTCGGCTCGAGCACGATGTCTCCGTGCCGCTCGGCTCCGTCGTCGGCTTCGATCATGTCGAGCAGCAGCCCTGCCGCTCGCCGGCCCATCTCCACACCGGACTGGCTGATCGTCGTCAGCGGCGGCACGGTGTACGCCGCGATCGCGATGTCGTCAAAGCCCATGATCGAGACATCGCGAGGGACGACGACGCCGCTCTGATACGCCGCCCGGAGCAGACCGATCGCGATCGTGTCGGACGTCGCGAAGATCGCCGTGGGGAGGTGCCGAGCGCCGTTGCCGGCGAAGAGCTCGAGGCCCAGTCGATAGCTCGGCTCCGGATCGGGTTGGCCGATCGGATATGCGACCGCAAGGTCGCCGACGCCGCGCTCGCGCATGAATGTCTGATACAGCGTCGTCCGCAGCCGCTGGTCCTCCGTTGCTGGGTCCGACACGCACACGATGTTCCGGTGGCCAAGACCCCAGAGATGCTCGAGCGCGAGGCGCGTCCCCTTGGCAGCGTCCGAATACACACCCGGGAATGCTCCCGCTCCGACGCGGTCCGAGACGCCGACGACGTACCGGTGATGGGTCGTCAGGTCGGCGAGCGACCACGTCCCGTCGACCAGGTCGCCGAGCACGATGATCCCGTCGGCGTGGGAGCGCTCGAACATCGACCCGTAGGTGAGGGCGACGTCCGGCCGGTAGTCGACGTGACCGAGGAACAGCCGGAACTCGCGGGCGCGTGTCACCTCGTTGATGCCCTGCAGGACCTGGATGTGGAATGGGTCGGAGACATCGCGGGCGATGACCCCGATCAGCGAGCTCCGGCTGCCGCGCAGCCCGCGTGCCAGGAGGTTCGGCTTGTAGCCGAGGTCGGCAGCGGCAGCCAGCACACGGTCCCGAGTCTCATCGCGGATGGGGACGCCCGATGTGCGCCCGTTCAGGATGCGCGAAGCGGTCGTGACCGAGACCCCCGACCGCTGGGCGACATCGCGCAGCGTGGTCGAGGCTGACCCCCTGCGACGTCGGGCCTCGTCGACGGACCTGGGCTTGGCCTTGGGTGGGATCGTGCGGTCCTCGCGACGCGTCGTCCTATTGACTGGCAAGCGGCCCGGAGTATCCTTCGGCCGGAATGGTAACGTCAAGCGTCAACGTTCAACCGTAGGATGTGCGGCATCCTGCGCCTTGACTGACGAGGACGCAGACGTCGCTGATCGAACGATGAGGAGGGCCGTCTCGGTGCAGACCATCGAAACGCGGCGGTGGTCGCGAGCGCTCGCGGCGCTGTTCGCCGTCGTCGCGCTCGTCGCCGCAGCCTGCAGTTCGCAGCCGACCGCCAGCAGTGGCGGATCGTCACCCGCCGCGAGCGCCAGTGAGGCCGGGTCCCCGGCCGCGTCCGGCAGCGCAGCCGCCGGCACGAAGCACGTTTCGATCCTTAACAAGGACATGACCGACGACGAGATCAAGGCGGAGATCCAAAAGGAAGGCAGCCTGATCGTCGCCAACTGGACGTACACGGCCAACGATGAAGTCGTCAACCAGTTCCAGAAGTACGTCAAGGACACCTACGGGATCGACATCAAGCTCGACTACGAGGGCTCCCAGGCCCCGAGCGTCTACCTCACGAACCTGTACGCCGCACAGAAGGGCGGCAACCCAGTGCCGTACGACGTGATGAACATCGAGGAGCCCTACTGGGCCGATGCGATGACCCACGACGCGGTCGCCGACTTCCTGCCGTCGGACCTCGTCCCGAATCAGTCCCTCGTGCTTGACCAGTTCCAGCACGTGCCGACGAGCATCGCGTTCCAGTCCACGGCGTTCCCGGCCGTCGTCTTCAGCAACAAGAACGCCGGCTGGATGACCAAGATCCAGGACCTCGCCGATCCACGTCTCAAGGGCAAGATCACCATCCCTGCCCCCGGCGACATCACCGCGGGCGGCTTCCTCCTCAACCTCGCGAACGAGATGGGCAAGGACTACAAGGACCCCGCCCAGATGAAGGAAGTCGTGGACTGGGTCGTCGCCAACATCAAGCCGAACATCCTCAAGGTCACCAGCGACAGCTCGGAGATGCAGCAGCTGCTGCGCTCTGGCGCGGCCAATGCGGTGACCTTCTGGAATAGCCTTGCCCGCCTCGAGTACTTCGGCGGCAACACGGACGCCAAGCTGCTCGTGCCGGCGAAGGTCCTCCCTGTCAACGGCTACCAGTGGATCACCAAGGGCACGACGAAGCCGGTCCTCGCCCAGATCTACGTCAACTGGCGTCTCGGCAAGGATGTCCAGTTCCCCAACGCCTGGCCGATCGACCACGGGCCGTGGGCGGAGCTCTCCGAGGGCTTCCTTGGCCCTGACTATGTGGACCAGGTGCCAGACTGGTTCAAGGCTGACTACAGCAACTACTACCCCGACCTCGACACCATCAAGGGCGGTTTCCAGCAGGTCGACTGGGCGGCCTACAACGCAAGCTCCAAGGAGTGGATGGACTACTACGCCCAGCAGTTCGGGCAGTAGTCTCTTCGAAGCAAGGCGCCTCCCCCGGGTCGCGACGCGGCCCGGGGGAGAGCCATACCCCTGACGTGACGCACGGCGAGGTCACACGTGGCCGGTGAGACCAGCTCCCTCGCGCCGCCGATCCCGACCTTTGCGCCTGACCTGGGGCGACGGGACCGCGCTACCAGGCGTCGGAACATGGTCCTCCTGGTCCCGGCCGCCTTGCTGGCGCTGCTCTTCCTGTACTACCCGCTCGTCTTCATCGTCCAACTCAGCTTCACGGTGGCCGACTCCTTCCTCTCGCCGGCGGGGCCTGTCTACACGCTGGACAACTACAAGGCGATGTTCGATCGCTATCTGCCCAACGTGCTGGTCACGCTCCAGCTGGCGACGCTGGCCACGATCGTCGATCTGCTCTTTGGTTTTCCCTTCGCCTACATCCTCGTGCGGCGGATCCGCTACCGGACGCTGGTGCGGGCCCTGATGGTCTTCCCCATGTTCGGGGCGCTCTACATCGCCTTCGGGATGCGCTTCATCCTCTTGCCCGGCGGCTTCGCGACACCGATCCTCCAGCTCTTCGGCATCGACCCCGCGAGCCTGCTGTACAGCCTCCCGTCGGTGGTCTTCGCGATGGCGATCTTCACCTTTCCATTCATGGTCATGAACGTGGCGACGGCCCTGTCGAACGTGGACCCGACGCTCGAGGAGGCGGCCGCCTGCCTGGGAGCGCGGCCGTGGCAGACGCTGATCCGCGTGATCATCCCGCTGACGCGCGCGGGCATCGTGGCGGGCATGCTGATGGTGTTCGGCTGGAGCGTCGGTACCTTCGCCGAGCCCTTGTTGCTGGGCACCATCAATGAGCAACGCGCCCTGGCCCTGACCCTCTACCAGCGCGGCGTGGTCCAGACCGACTACGGGCTCTCATCAGCGATGGGCATCGTGCTGCTGGTGATCGCGTTGCTCGTCTCGTACTTCTCGCTGCGCTACTCGCGCGGGGCACTCATCGAATGACCGCGACTGCCGACCCGCGCGCCCAAGGCACCACCGCCAGTCCGCCAGAGGAGAGCCGTGCACCGCTGCTCTCATCTCGGCGGGTCACCGCTGCCCTCAGTCACGTCTACATCTGGGCTTGCTTGCTGGTCTTCGTCGCGCCATTCCTGGCGCTGCTCGGCTACTCCCTGACGGGGCCGGGCGGGACATATGCCGTGGCGAACTTCCAGTACGTGCTCGGAAGCTTCGGCGACAACCTCGTGTCCAGCTTCCAGGTCGCGGCGCTGACGTTGATCGTGGACCTTGCGGTGTGCCTGCCGGCTGCATATGCGCTGGTGCGCTTCACGTTCCGTGGGCGCCGCCTGATCTTCTCGATCCTTTCTCTGCCGCTGTACGTGCCGGGCGCTGTGATCGGCCTGTCGCTGATCCTGACCTACAACTTCACGTATCACATCAGCTCGATCTGGGGCCTCGTCCTGGCCATGGCAGTGGGTACCTTCCCCCTGATGCTGACACCGATCGTGGTGGCCATGAAGGATCTGCCACTCGTATTCGAGGAGGCCGCCGAGTGTCTCGGCGCATCGCGCTGGCAGGCATACCGGCGGATCGTGCTGCCGCTCATCGGCCCGGGCATCTCGGCGGGCCTGCTGCTCGCGTTCATCATCGTCTTCAACGAGTACCTCGTGACGCTCTTCGTCCATCCGCCCGGACTGGTCACGGCACCGCTGCGGGTCTTCAACCTGATCCGTACGGCAGGTCTGGCGCCCACCACGGCGGCCCTGGCCGTGACCCTCCAGCTGGTCTCGTTCGTCGCCGTGCTGATCTTCTTCCGTCTCTTCGGTTCGCGGAATCTCAAGGGCACCTACTTCGTCTGATGGCTACCGTCCACTTGCGCTCGGTCTCCAAGCTCTACGGCCAGACAGTGGCCGTCGATGACTTCAGCCTGGATGTGGCCGACGGCGAGTTCGTCACGCTGCTGGGTCCCTCGGGCTGCGGCAAGACCACCACGCTGCGCATGCTCGCCGGGCTGATCGAGCCCAGCGGCGGGCGGATCCTGTTCGACGATCAGGATGTGACGTGGCTCCCGCCGCGCAAACGCAACATCGGGTTCGTGTTCCAGACCCCGGCCCTCTTCCCGCATCTGTCGGTCGCGGACAACATCGCGTTCGGGCTCTCGGTCAAGGGCCAAAAGAAGCCGGCGATCGCCTCGAAGGTCGAGGAGATGCTCGCGATGGTCGGGCTCACGGGCTACGGCGCGAGGCTGCCCGGGCAGCTGTCCGGCGGTCAGCAGCAGCGCGTGGCCCTTGCCCGCGTCCTCGCCACGGATCCACGCGTCCTTCTCTTCGACGAGCCGCTCAGCGCGCTCGACAAGAACCTGCGAGACACACTCAAGTACTCCATCCTCGACCTGCAGCGGCGGACCGGCAAGACGGCGATCTACGTCACCCACGACCAGTCCGAGGCGTTCGCGATCTCGGATCGGATCGTGGTGATGAACAACGGGCACATCGAGCAGGTCGGCACGCAGACGGACATCTACCTCCAGCCCGAGACGCCGTACGTGGCGGAGTTCATCGGTGCCAACAACGGTCTGCGCGGCACGATCGCCGGTCGGGATGGGGATGGCGACGATGCGGGCTGGCTGATCGAAGCGCTCGGTCACACGATCCGCGGCGCCGCGCGACCAGGTCTCGCGATCGGGCAGGAGGTCGTCGCGTATGTCCGGCCCGAAGACATCGAGATCGTCGAGGTCGGCGACGGTGCCGGGTATGCGAATCTCCTCGACGGCACGATCGACCGGGTCATCTTCGAGGGTGCCACCGCGCAAGTGCGGGTCGACGTCGGCGGGCGGGAGATGCGGGTCGATGTCAGTGGCAACGAGCGCCTGACCCTGATGCGGCGCGACGGGACGGTCCGGCTTGGGTTCCACCCGGTGACCGTCATCCCGGTGCCCGAGGTGCCAGAGGCGTCCTAGCCTACGCGGGTCCACGGATCAATCCGGGAAGGGCGTCCCCAACGTCTGTCCGCCATCGACGACGAGCAGGTGACCGGTGATCCACGCCGCGTCCGCCGACACGAGGAAGGCCACGGCTGCGGCGACGTCGTCGGGCGTGCCGAACCTGCCGATCGGGATCTGGCGGAGGTACTGCGCCGTGTTCTGAGGATCCTCGGTGACGCTTCGTGTCAGGTCCGTGGCGATCAGGCCCGGGCCGACCGCGTTGACGGTGATCCCGTGGGGCGCGAATTCCATCGCCGCCGTCCGCGCCATCGCCAGTACGCCGGCCTTCGAAGCGTTATAGGCAGCGAGGTCGGTCTCCATCCAGAACGCATTCGTCGAGGAGGTCACGACGATGCGGCCACCACGGCCAGCAGCCCGCATAGCCCGGGCGGCCGTCTGGACGCCGATGAAGGCACCCCGCAGGTTGATCGCCATCACGCGATCCCACGTCGCGTCGGAGGTGTCCAGGAACGGCGTCGGTCCGCCGATGCCGGCATTCGCGACGAAGATGTCCAGCCGACCGGCGTCCGACACCACACGTTCGACCAGGGCCTCGATCGCGGCCCGGTCCGATGCGTCGACCTCGACGGCTTCCGCCCGACCGCCGCTCGCGGCACCGCGCGTCAGGTCGTTCGCCGTGGTTCGTGCCGTCTCGAGGTCACGATCGGCGATGTAGACGGTCGCCCCATCACGCACGAAGCGGGCGGCGATGCCACGCCCGATACCCCTCGCGGCACCCGTGACGATCGCCACCTGGCCGGCCAGGGGCGCGGCTGGATCGCGAGCTGCCGCTGTCGGTCCGTCGCCCATGTGCCAACTGTCGCAGGTCTGGGAACCGGTCGTCGCGCCGCGGACGTGAGGGGGCTAGGATGGACTGCCACGCACCACACCTATCCGAAGGGACAGCCCGATGAGCCGTGAAGCCCTCGACGCCCTCGAGGCGTGGCACTCGACCACACTCGCGCTCCGCGAGGCGACGCCGTGGACGGCCGAGTGGGTCCGGCTGCGGATGGTCGCGCAGGAGCAGCGGGCTGCGTACGAAGCGCTCGTCGACCGCCGGCCAGCGACGTCCGAGACCGACAGCGTGGCGTCCGGCGACACGAAGTCCGCCGCCCCGGCCGAAGCGTCTCACCGCTGACACCATCCCTGGGCTGACGCGCCGCTCGCGCCGCCCGGCGCGATGAGGCGTCCAGACGATCAGGAGCCCGCGGCTCCGGGCATCGGGTCGATCGAGTCGACCACGAGCGCCGTCCGGCACCAGTAGCCGACCAGGGCCCTGGCGTCGGACGCCGACGTGCCGCCAGGCGTCGGCGCCTCGCATGTCGCGGCGTCGCCGTCGTCGAAATGCGCTTGGATGGTATGGATCGAGGTGTCCTGGCCGCCACAGCTCTTCGGCAGGCCTAGCTCCGGACGGAAATGAGCGTTGACGACGTCCGTGCCGTCCGAGATCGCCACCGTGTAGAGCGCGTGTGGCCCAAGCCAGTCCGGCTGGACCAGCCACGTCGGGCGAGCCTCACCGCACGACATCTCGACCTCGCCCTTGAAGGTGATCGGCTCGTCACCGAAGCAGGTCAGACCGCCATGCGGCTCGCCTGTGCCCATCAGCCGTGCGAGATCGGCGACGGTCACGTCCGACGGCGCCGGACATTCGAGCGTCCGCCCGCTCAACCATCGCTCACCGCCGTGGTCCGATTGCGCCACCCAACCGACGCGGGGCGCGCCATCGACCTCGAGGCTCGGGACGATGACCTGGAACCATTCGTAGTCGTCGGCGACGACCGGGCCGTCGACGACCCACACTGGCGTCCCCTTCGCGAGGAGCTCGTACCGAGCGCCGTCGAGTCCTGGTGTCGAGCGGACGCGAAGCCGGTCGGTAGCGGTGACCGCCGCACCGAGCTTCGGATAGGCCGGATCGACCGTGACGTCACGAACGACGAACCTCGCACGGCACTGGAGGCGCGCCGCGAGATCGGTCGTCGGTCCTGCTGACGAGCCAGCAAGCGCGCGGCACTGCTGGGCAGCCGGGGCGTCGAATGACCCGTCGAGGATTGCCATGACCCCGGAAGGCATCGACCGATCCCGGACCGCGCCATCCGGGTCGATCGCCAGGATCGGTCCATTGCCCGCCGCTGCGGACTGAGCGTCGACCTCCGCGGTCGAGCCGCCGAGGTCCGTCAGCCAGCTCGGACCGTCGTTGGTGCAGCCCGGGTCGGCGGTGCATGCATAGCTCTCGGAGCCATCGGTCACGAACGCCCTAAGACGCAGCTCGCGATGACCGAAGCAGGCGACCCGCTCGGCCGGCGCGAGCCCGACCACATCGGCGATCGTCACCTCGCCCGTGGGGCAGACGTCGGCCGCCTCGCTGATCCAGGGTGTCCCGTCGTGATCGCCGCGGGCCACCCAGCCGGCGGGGAACGTCGCTTGCGGATCCTTCGGATCCCAGGCGGCCACCTGATACCAGTCGTAATCGTTCGCGGTCACGGGACCATCGAGGATCATCAGGCGTGCCCCGACGCCGAGCAGCGGCTCGTACTTGATCGAGTCGTCGGCGACACGTGGTTGCGACCGGATGCGCAAGCGCCCCGACACGACTTCGGCGATGGAGTCGCGCGGCAACGGCGCCCCGAACGCAGACCCGCCTCCATCCGAGGGAGATGCGGACGGATCGACCGACCGACTCGGTTCGGGCGAGACGACATCGCCGAGCGCCGGCGGTGACGAGGACGGGACAT
>Ga0111538_10012334_pt1 | contig 11300 bp, 7 predicted proteins | sample SoiMethybrSBSTD1_FD_79669 | JGI IMG/M metagenome (GOLD analysis project Ga0111538, IMG submission 79669) | Bulk soil microbial communities from a Populus tree surrounding site in Tennessee, USA - Soil MetaG P. TD hybrid SBSTD1 (version 2)... | ecosystem: Environmental > Terrestrial > Soil > Tree... | reverse complement strand
TTCAGTATCGTCCGGGGCGATGCGATATCGGCGAAGTAGAGAACGCCGTTCGTGGCCGTCAAGGACGCCTTCGGCGAAAGATTGGGCGTGCCGTCCTCGTTGACTGTCGCGACGAACGACAGTATCGCCTGCTTGATGATCGCCTCCATGTCGGCAGTGATTTCAATCATAGATATCCTCGAATTCGCTTCTCAGCGCCGATGCCTTGTGACGCACCGGCGACGACAAAAACCTTCTGTGACTTGTTCATGCTTTACCCATGAAAATATCGGCATATCCGAAAGGCCCAGACTGGGTGCAACTGGGCCTTGGCGTTACGCTCGCATCACATGAAACCTCCAAGCACCCTCGGAGATGGTACCGTTACGTGGCACGCCCATTACTGGCTTTAGGGGTGGTTAGATGAAGTCAAGGACCTCGGTGACCGGACGAGTTGGCTTTTGCAGCCAGTTTCCGGCACGCCCCGCCCCGATGGCCAACAGCATGACCGGCACTTCGTCGGGGCCTAGTCCGAACTCGCGATGCACGGCTTCCGCGTTGAAGCCGATCATCGGGGTCGAACCCAAGCCCCACGAGGTGGCTACATAGATCATTGCCGCTGCGCCAAAAGTGGCGGTGCGCACGGCTTCGTCGCGCCGGCGCTGCGGGTATTCCATGTACATATCCCGTGCGGCGATTTCCGACCCGGCTACCATCGCCGCCGGCATGATGCCCGCTTCAACGACCGGTGCCAGACGCTCGGGTATTACGCTGGCTTCGACCAGCTGGCCGATGACGATGAAGGTGACGGCTGCTTCAGTGACTTGCGGCTGACTCTGGGCGATCGGACTCAGCCGGGCCTTGGCTTCAGGCGAACGCACAGCGATAAAACGCCAGTTCTGCAAGTGGAAGGACGTCGGCGCCTTGGTGCCGATCTGCACCAGCTCGCGGATTTGGTCGTCGCTCAGGGTGGCGGCGGGGTCGTAATACTTGGTCGCGCTGCGGCTCAGAATGCAGTCGATGACGGGGTTAGTCATGGTCAGTCCGTGAGGCATAGTCTTTCCTTTGGATAACACGTCTTCGTCGTCGCGGCCTCAGCGCCATCATTGGATTGTGCGAACAGGGACGACATCATCGTTCCGGTCGCGACGGTCACGCTAACCGCCAGGATGCCTAGGTACCGTGTACGCATCGCTGCACTCCCGCTGCTCTGTCCTTGAGGCGTCGCGCATGTTTCGTCTGGCCTCTTGATATCGCAGCGTGGGACGAAGTTTTCCAATACGCTGGAAGTATGGTTTCCATACCTTGGCGATCAGTCCTGTGCTTGCGGTCCGGGTTTCGTCTCTCATCACTGTGTGCGGCCGAGAGCGCGGCGACTATGGACATGACAGGCATGATCGTCTTCAGCGCCAATGCTGTTTCGATCCCTTGTCTCCGTGCACGAACAGTACGGCCGCGATCAGGATGGAGAACAGCGCCAGCGCAACCCAGCGCGTCTGGATTCTCAGCACGAACATTGCGCGCCAGCAGCTTCGGCCGCGAACGCCGCATATGCAACTAACCGGCAGGCCCTCGGTCCCAAAGAACGCGGCAGTGCCCGCGAGCCTGTACGTCATCAGCTTCAACGCCACGCTGTGGCCAGAAATATCTCGCGCCCATGAAGGCGCCGCTCTCGGTCAGCTTCTGCAGGGCCTATGCGTTAGCCGTTTCACCGTGGCTTGCGGCGATTCACCGGGCTTAACTAGCCATCGAAGCCAGAGCGCTCTAGCTATCGCGAATGACTATAGCTGCCCGAGCCTGGTCCGATCACGATCGGGCCCCCAGTTCCAACATCGCTCCCGTGCGCGATGCCGGTCGAGCCAAATCGAAGGTTTCGTCATGAAGAATATGCTTGCCATCTTCGCGGTCGCTGTTTCGGCCTTACTGACTTCCGTTACCGCTAATGCGGCGGAACACGAAGTCAAGATGCTCAACAAGGGTGCCGATGGCATCATGGTGTTCGAGCCGAACGTGGTGAAGGTTGCTCCAGGTGACAGCGTTCACTTCGTAGCGGCCGACAAGGGCCACAATGCGGAATCGATTGACGGCATGATCCCCGAGGGCGCCGCACCGTTCAAAGGCGAGATGAACAAGGATGTGACGGTGACTTTCGACAAGCCAGGCGTCTACGGCTTCAAGTGCAAGCCACACTACTTCATGGGCATGGTCGGGCTGATCGTTGTCGGCGAGCCGGTTAACAAGACGGCGGCTGCCGCCGTCGAACAAACGGGCAAGGCCAAGAAGAAGTTCGAGGAACTGCTGGGACAGATCGGCGGCTGACACAAGTGCCGGATGAATGCGAGGACTCCCTTCGAGTTTCTAGCGCTGCGTCTCCGGCGGTGTCGCGACGGCGACGTCGAGGCGCATGAAAGACAGCTTCGGCCGTGCGCGGGCCCTTGGTTCCCATCCGCGCTTCGAATTGCTTAAGGAATTCCTCCGAGGTCGTTGCGCGGCTGGGCGGTACGCCTTGTCCCTCCGCGATCTTGACCCAGTCGAGCGTCGGGCTGTCGAGATGCATCATCGAGAGCATTCTGGCGTTGGCTTCGCTGTCGCGAACCATGCCAATTCGATTTCCGGGATCGCATGATTGTCCTTCTCGAGCAAGGCAGTGGTGATATCGGCCTTCTCCATCGCAATCGATCAGAGCGCCTGCACCGTGTACATCCCACACCCGTCACCTTCGAAGACGATGGTCTTGCGGTTCGCACACGCCACTGCGGCACCCAAGGCACCGGGAGTCCGACGCCGCTCGCGCCTCCCCTTTCAACTAGGTCAACCTAGCATTTAACAAGTAATAGTCTGGCAGATGTCGGTAAGTTGGCTTCGCGAACGGCAGCCGTTGTCTTTGGCGGGGATATGAAAATCAGCGTTGGAATCAAGATTGCAGCCGTCGTCCTGGTGCTGGTGGGCCTGGTCGGTACGGTCGCGTGGATCAATGCCCGCAGCGCCCACCACGTCGAATCGCTGATCGAGAACGTGCAGACAACCTATGTTCCTGCCTATGGCGCCCTGGCCCGGGCCAATGTGCGTTTGCTGGAGGAAGGGCTGTTTGCCCGTCGATGGCTATACGCGAAAGCCCAGGCGACGGGAGATGAAACCCTGACGCTAAAGCTCAAGCAAGGCATCGCAGAGAAGTCGCGGGAGGCCGATAGCGAGTTGAAAGATGCGCGCATTTTCATTCAAGAGGAAATCGCCGATCCGACTAGTTTCGGGGACAAGCTAGAGCTCGCGCGTCTGAACACGGAGCTCGATTTCCTGCAACGCCGGCACGGAGAGTACGAGGCGGCACTGGCTGCGGTGATGAGCTCCGCGGATCAAGGCGATACGGCGGACGCAACGCGCCGGCTGGACGAGCTGGATCGGATCCGTGACAAATTCAACGCCGAAGCGGATGCGGCCCGCCGCGCAATGCTGAGCCTCCTTGATGGCGCCGGCGGCCAAGCTGTGCAGAAGCAGGATGTCTCGGTCAAAATCGGGCTCCTGCTGTTGGCGCTCGCGCTCGCGCTCGGCGCCATTGCTGGAGCCCTGATCACGGTAGGCCTCGTTCGTCCGCTGCGGCGCCTGCTGGAGGGCACGGCTCTCATTGCGCAGGGGCGGCTCGATATCGAGGTGCCCGTCACATCACGCGATGAGGTCGGGGAACTCACGGTGGGATTCAACGCCATGGTGCGCGACCTTCGCTCGAAGGAACGCATCCGCGAGACCTTTGGGCGATATATGGACCCGCGCATCGTCGAGGGTCTTATCGACCGGCCGGATCGCCTCGAGGCGACGGGCGAGCGGCGCGAGATGACGATCATGTTTTCCGACATGCGGGGCTTCACCAGCCTCAGCGAGGGCATGACCCCAGCAGGCATGATGCGGATTCTCAATCGCTATCTGGCGCTGATGTCGGCCCCCGTGCGGCACAACCATGGTGTCATCGACAAATACATCGGTGACGGGATCATGGTGTTCTGGGGGCCGCCGTTTTCCCAGCCCGAGGATCAGGCGCGGCTCGCGTGCCTTGCAGGCCTCGAGCAGCTCGCCGCCCTGCCGGGTTTTCGCGCTGAGCTTCCCGAGGTCACCGGCTTTCGGCGCGGTCTGCCACCCATCGACATGCGCATCGGCGTGGCGACGGGCGAGGTCGTCGTGGGCAACATCGGCTCCGACGTTTCCATGAGCTATACCGTCATGGGAGACTCGGTCAATTTCGCATCGCGTCTGGAAGGGGTCAGCAAGGCCTATGGCACGCGCTTCCTGGTGAATGCGCGCACGGCGACAATGGCGTCAGATGCGATCGAGTTCCGCGAGGTGGACCAGCTTCGGGTCGAGGGCAAGCAGGACCCCGAGCACATCTTCGAGGTGCTTGGGCGCCGGGGCGAGATTCCGGCCCCGGTGAGCGAGATGGCCAAGCACTATGCCGAAGGGCTCGCCGCCTATCGGCAACGGGCCTGGCAGGCCGCAGCAGCCGCGTTCGCCGCTGCCTTACAGGCCGTGCCCGATGACGGGCCCAGCCTCGAGTTCATGCGGCGCGTTGCGCGGCTAGAGGCCGATCCGCCGCCAGCCGAGTGGGACGGCGTGTGGAATCTGCGCGAGAAGTAACAATCATAGGCCCTAGCCTTGAGCTGATTCCTATCTATTCCGCTAAGCTGGCAGAGAGCGTCCACGGCATAGGGCGACCAAAGATTGCCGCTAGTTTGGATGCGGCGGTCGTCGAACAGCGCAAAGGGACTCGACAACCCGTTGGCTGCGGCCAGCCGCAGCATAAATCCGGCAAGACTCTCGTCCGATTCTAGGCGACCTCTTATCACAGGGCGCATGCTATTGGGTGCTAAATGTCACTGCCTGTGAGATGCTTACTTGGTCGCGGCGGGTCGGAAGAAACCTAGAGTCTATGGATGCCTCTTGTTGAGTTTTCAGGCCATCTACTTTAGCAGTAATCCTCTGATTTCTTAGGGTTCGCTATCTGCTTTCATTGTGCGTGGATCAGAAATCCCAGTAGCTTAGACGTCCAGGTTCGCCACGTTGAGCGCGTTCGCCTGGATGAAGTCGCGGCGCGGCTCGACCAGGTCGCCCATCAGGGTGGAGAACACCTCTTCCGCTTCGTCGGCGTGGGTCACCTTGACCTGCAGCAGGGTGCGGGCGTTGGGGTCGAGCGTAGTCTTCCAGAGCTGCTCGGCCTGCATCTCGCCGAGGCCCTTGTAGCGCTGGATGTCGAGGCCCTTGCCGCCGATCTCCATCACCGCCTTGGCAAGGCCGATCGGGCCGTTGATGCGGATCTCGCGATCCTTCGAAAGCAGGGTTGCCGCCGTGGAATAGACCTCGGCCAGATCGCCCTTGGTCGCATCCAGCCGGTGGCAGTCTGCCGAGCGGATCTGGGTCGCATCGATCTTGTGGCTTTCGGTGATGCCGCGCAAACGGCGCTTGAAGCCAAGACCACCGTCCTGGTCGGCAACCCCGGTCCAGCCGCGCTCCGCTTCCGTTGCGAGACTGTCGAGACGATCGGCGATTTTCTTGGCCACCGCCGGGTCGGCGGCAGCTTGCGGATTGAGCGCGCCGACGATCGCCGCCTGCTCCACCACGTCGGACGAGCCGACCTTGCGCACCAGCGGCTCCATCAGGTGCTTGGCGGCCATCGCCTGATCGAGCACGCGGCGCAGATCGGCGCCCGCGATGCGCGCGCCGCCGCCCAGCTGCAGCACCGCACCTTCAAGGCCGAGATTGATCAAGAACTCTTCATACGCCCGGGCGTCCTTGAGGAACGTCTCAGACTTGCCGCGTGCGGCGCGGAACAAGGGCGGCTGGGCGATATAGAGATAGCCCTTCTCGATGATCTCCGGCATCTGGCGATAGAAGAAGGTCAGCAGCAGGGTGCGGATGTGCGAGCCGTCGACATCGGCGTCCGTCATGATGATGATCTTGTGATAGCGCGCCTTGGCGATGTCGAATTCCTCCGGGCCGATACTAGTGCCCAATGCCGCGATCAGCGTGCCGATCTCGGCCGAGCTCAGCATCTTGTCGAAACGCGCCCGCTCCACATTCAGGATCTTGCCGCGCAGGGGCAGGATGGCCTGGGTCTTGCGGTCGCGGCCGCTCTTGGCGGTGCCGCCGGCGCTGTCGCCCTCGACCACGAACAGTTCGGAGAGGGCCGGGTCGCGTTCCTGGCAGTCCGCCAGCTTGCCCGGCAGTGACGAGACATCGAGCCCGCCCTTGCGGCGCGTAAGCTCGCGCGCCTTGCGTGCCGCTTCGCGCGCGGCGGCCGCCTCCACCACCTTGGCCACGATCTTCTTGGCATCAGCCGGATGCTCTTCGAGCCACTGGCCGAGCTTTTCGTTCACCACCGCCTCGACGATCGGGCGTACTTCGGAGGAGACCAGCTTGTCCTTGGTCTGGGAGGAGAACTTGGGGTCCGGCACCTTGACGGAGAGCACGCAGGTCAGGCCCTCGCGCACGTCATCGCCGGTCAGCTCGATCTTCTCGCGCTTCGCGATCCCGCTTTCCTCGGCGTATTTGTTGACCTGCCGCGTCAAGGCGCCGCGATAGCCGGCGAGATGCGTGCCGCCATCGCGCTGCGGGATGTTGTTGGTGAAGCACAGCATGGTCTCGTGATAGGCGTCGGTCCATTCCATCGCCACGTCGACCGTGATGCCGTCCTTCTCGCCCGACACCACGATCGGCGGCTCGTGCAGCGCGTTCTTGGAGCGGTCGAGATAGCGCACGAAGGCTTCGATGCCGCCTTCGTAGTGGAGCTCGGTCGATTTCGGCTCGACCCCGCGCGCATCGGTGAGGATGAGGCGCACGCCCGAATTCAGGAATGCCAGCTCGCGCAGGCGATGCTCCAGCTTCGAATAGTCGAACTCGGTGTTGGTGAAAATCTCGTCCGACGGCCAGAAGGTGACTTCGGTGCCACGCTTGCCGTGGGCATCGCCCACGACCTTCAGCGGTTCCTCGGCATCGCCCCTGCGAAAGCGCACGAAATGCTCGTAGCCGTCGCGCCAGATCTTGAGATCGAGATGCTCGGACAGCGCATTCACCACCGAGACGCCGACGCCGTGCAGGCCGCCCGACACCTTGTAGGAGTTCTGGTCGAATTTTCCGCCGGCATGGAGCTGGGTCATGATGACCTCGGCCGCGGAAACGCCCTCTTCCTTGTGGATGTCGACCGGGATGCCGCGGCCATTGTCGCGCACCGTGACCGAGCCGTCGCCGTTCAGCAGCACATCGATGCGGTCGCAGAAGCCGGCCAATGATTCGTCGATCGCATTGTCGACGACCTCATAGACCATGTGGTGCAGGCCGGACCCGTCGTCGGTGTCGCCGATATACATGCCCGGACGCTTGCGCACCGCATCGAGGCCTTTCAGGACCTTGATGGAATCCGCATCGTAGCTTTCGTTGTCGCCCGCCGGAGTCGGCGGGATATCGTTCTTGTCATCGGTCATCATGGTTCACTCGATGTCATCGGCTGAAAGACGCCGGGATTTCTAGAGAGTGCGGACGCGGCCATCCTCGACCGCGAAAAACTGGGCGCCGCCAAAGAGCGGGCGAAACGGATCGCGGTCGGTGCCGGTCAGCCAGGCCTGCAGGCCGAGCGCCAGGATCTCCGCGAACAAGGCCTCGCGCCGCTGGCCGTCCAGATGCGACACCGCTTCGTCCAGCAGCAGGATCGGCGCCCGGCCGCGCCGGCGCTTGGTGAGGCGCGCTTCCGCGAGTGCGACCGAGAGCAGCAGCGCGCGCTGCTCCCCCGTCGAGCATTCCGCCGCGCGCAACGGAGCATTGCCGAGCGCCCGGCCGAGATAGATCACCTCCAGGTCGCTGCGGTGGGTGCCCCATTCCGTCACGCCCGAGGCCGCATCGCCGGTGCGCGCGCCGTTGAGGTGCGCCTTCAGCCTGTCCTCCGCCGCCAGCGCGGGACCTTCGGCGAGCCAGGTTTCTACTGCCCCTGCAGCCGCCAGGCTGGCGCGCGGAAACGGCCCGTCGCTTTCACCCAGCGCCAGATTGAGCGCATCGACCGCTTCGCGCCGCGAGGCCGCGATCGCCACCGCGCTGCCCGCCATCTCCGCTTCCAGCGCATCGAGCCAGGCATCGAGGTCCGCTTGCGCCGCACCGACTTCGCCGCGCAGCAGGCGCGCGCGTTCGCGCATGGCCGTCTCGTAGGTTGCGACCCGCGCGGCGTGGCTGGGATCGATCCCGGTCACCAGCCGGTCGAGATAGCGCCGGCGGGCCGAGGCGGCATCGTCGAACAGCCCATCCATCGCCGGCACCAGCCATTGCACCGAGAGTATCTCGGCGAAATCGGCCTGCGAGCGGGCCGGCGCACCATTGATCCGGGCCAGGCGCCGGTCCCGCCCGATCTGCGCCGGGGCCAGCGGATCGCGGCCTGTCCCGAGGGCGAAATCGCCGCCTTCCGTCTGCAGCTTCGCGTGCACCGCCCAGGCCATGTTGGTCTGGTTGCCGGGTCCGCGGAAATCGATCTCCGACAATTTGGCGCGGTTGAGGCCGCTGCCGGGCCCGAGCAACGAAATGGCTTCCAGCAGGTTCGTCTTGCCCGCGCCGTTGGGGCCGACCAGCACCACCGGGCGCAGATCCAGCTCGAGCGCGAGATGGCGGTAGTTGCGGAACCGGGTCAGCGCCAGATGCGTCAATCCGGCCTGCGTGACGCTGGACGCCACCGCCGGCGGGGCGCCGGTCGCAGTCATCGCATCCCTGGTCCTTGGTTCCTGCGCGTAGCCTGCCAAGCCGTCACACTCGCATCGGCATCAGCACGTAGAGCGCCATGGCGTCGGCCATGTCGCGCACCAAAGTGGGCGCCACCGCGTCGGCCAGCACCATCTGCAGGCCATCGCCGTCGATCTCGTCGGCCACATCCAATAGATAGCGAGAGTTGAAGCCGATTTCGAGGGGCGCGCCCTCGTATTTGACTTCCAGCTCTTCCACCGCAGTGCCGTTTTCCGGCGAGGTGGCGGAGATCACGACGATGCCCGATTTGAGGGCGAGCTTCACGGCGCGCGATTTCTCGCTGGAGATGGTGGAGACACGGTCGACCGCATCGCGGAACGCACGCCGGTCGACCTCCAGCACCTTGTCGTTGCCGGTCGGGATCACCCGCTGATAGTCGGGGAACGAGCCGTCGATCAGCTTGGAGGTCAGCACGATATCGTCGAAGGCAAAGCGCACGCGGGTGTCGGAGAGCGAGACCTCCACCGCGCCGTCGACTTCCTCGATCAGCTTCCTGACCTCGCCTACCATCTTGCGCGGGATGATGACGCCCGGGATCTTTTCCGCCCCTTCCGGCAGCGGCATCTCCACCCGCGCCAAGCGATGGCCGTCGGTCGCCACCGCGCGCAGGGCATGCTGCTTGCCGCTGGTATGGGCATGGATATAGATGCCGTTGAGGTAATAGCGCGTCTCCTCGGTCGAGATCGCGAAGCGGGTATGGTCGATGAGGCTCCGGAGGTCGACTGCCGAGAGCGGGAACCGGTGCGGCAGGTCGCCGGCCGCCGTGGAGGGAAAATCCTCCTTTGGCAGGGTCTGCAGCGTGAAGCGCGAGCGCCCGGCCTTGATCGCGACCTGGCCGCCATCGCCCGCCAGCTCCAGCTGGACCTGCGAGCCCTCGGGCAGCTTGCGCACGATGTCGTAGAGCATGTGGGCTGGGACCGTGGCGGCGCCCGGCGCGGCGATTTCCGCCGTCGCATGGTCGACAATCGCCAGGTCCATGTCGGTGGCGGTCAGCGCGACGCGCTCGCCCTTGGCTTCCACCAGCACGTTGCTGAGGATCGGAATGGTGTTGCGCCGCTCCACCACGCTTTGTACGTGGCCCAGGGATTTCAGCAATGAAGTCCGTTCAATCGTCAGTTTCATGGTCCTTGCAACCCCATCGCAATTCTTTGGCGGCCGGTTCGCGGAGCCTGGAACAAGGGGTTCCGGCCGCTCCGGTCGCTGCTCGTTTTCCTTGCTGGAGTGCCCGGAGAAGCCCGGCGGAGGGGCCCGAATCAAGGAGCCGTTACAGCAAGTCAGGGATTATATCAGGACGGGCGGGAAGCAACAGCCAAAAGCGCAGCAAATAGCCGCCCGGAAAGGCCAATTCGCCGCTCCGTCCAAGCCTATTTCATGCTTTTTGCGGGCCCTTCGGGACCTCTCCCAGAGGTGGCCCGCGACCGGCCTGATGCCGGCCTGCCGACCGCCTATGTCCCCTGCGTCTGCAATCCCCCAAGGAACCCCAGAGCTGGCCTCAGCGGGGCCGGCTCAGCCATCCAGCATGCGGCGCAGCAGGTCGACATCTTCGGAAAAGCCGCTGTCGGCGGTGCACAATTCCTCGACCTTCTTGACGGCATGCATGACCGTGGTGTGGTCGCGTCCGCCGAACTTGCGGCCGATCTCCGGCAGCGAGCGGGTGGTCAGCTGCTTGGCGAGGAACATCGCGATCTGGCGCGGCCGGGCGACCTGGCGGGCGCGGCGCGGCGACTGCATGTCGGCCAGCTTGATGTTGAAATGCTCGGCCACGCGCTTCTGGATCTCCTCGATCGTGACCCGCCGGTCGTTCGAACGCAGCAGGTCGCGCAGCAGCTCCTGCGCCGATTCCAGCGTGATCGGGTGCCCGACCAGGGTTGCATGGGCGGTGATGCGGGTCAGGGCGCCTTCCAGCTCGCGCACATTGGAGGAGATGCGATGCGCCAGGAACTCCAGCACCTTGTAAGGAATCGGCACGCCCGATTGCTCGGCGCGCGATTGCAGGATGCCGAGACGCAATTCGTAGGTCGTCGGGTGGATGTCGGCGACCAGGCCCCAGCCGAGGCGGGAGCGCATGCGCTCTTCCAGCCCCTCGAGATCGGAGGGCGACTTGTCGGCCGAGAGCACGACCTGCCGGTTCTGGTCGGCGAGGGCGTTGAAGGTGTGGAAGAACTCTTCCTGGGTCGAATCCTTGCCGATGATGAATTGCACGTCGTCCACCATCAGGATGTCGACCGAGCGGAACAGCTCCTTGAACGACATCGTGTTCTTGTTCCGGATGGCGCGGATGAACTGGTACATGAACTTCTCTGCCGAGAGATAGATGACCTTCTTCTGCGGCTTCTTGGTGCGCATGTGCCAGGCGATGGCATTCATCAGATGGGTCTTGCCGAGCCCGACGCCGCCATAGAGGAACAGGGGATTGAACGGCACGCTGTCGGCCTCGGCCACGCGCAGGGCCGCCGCGTGCGCCAGCTCGTTGGACTTGCCGACCACGAAATTCTCGAACGTGAGGCGCGGATCCAATGGCGCGGAGACGCTTTCCACGCTGTCATCGTCGCGCACCGGCG
>Ga0111538_10012333_pt1 | contig 11300 bp, 9 predicted proteins | sample SoiMethybrSBSTD1_FD_79669 | JGI IMG/M metagenome (GOLD analysis project Ga0111538, IMG submission 79669) | Bulk soil microbial communities from a Populus tree surrounding site in Tennessee, USA - Soil MetaG P. TD hybrid SBSTD1 (version 2)... | ecosystem: Environmental > Terrestrial > Soil > Tree... | reverse complement strand
CAGGCCGAGCGCGTGGCCTCGCGCATCCTCGGCATGGGCGACGTGCTGGCCCTGGTCGAGAACGTCACGAAGACGGTCGACCGCGAGCAGGCGGAGAAGCTGGCGCGCAAGCTCAAGAAGGGCAAGGACTTCGACCTCGAGGACCTGCACGACCAGTTGCAGCAGGTCGAGAAAATGGGCGGCCTGAGCACGCTCATCGACAAGCTGCCGGCGCACTTGGCGGGCAAGGCGGCGCAGGCGCCGCAAGCGAACGACAAGGAGATCAAGCGCCAGATGGCTGTCATCCGTTCGATGACACCGGGCGAGCGGCGCTACCCGAAGAGCATCGATGCGTCCCGCAAGCGCCGGATCGCGGCCGGATCGGGAGTCCACGTCTCCGAGGTCAACAAGCTCCTCAAGAACTACCTGCAGATGCAGAAGATGATGAAAGCCATGTCGAAGGGCGGGGGGCTGCGGCGCCTCATGGGAGCCTTCGGCGGCGGACGATTCCCCCAAGGCTAGGCTGCCCGGTCCTTGTAGCTATAACCCTTTGCCTCAGGTAACATTCGCGCCCTTTTCCGGGAGGGGTCTCCCGGGTTCCGAACGCATTCCGAGGCTTTTGCAGATGGTCACGATCCGGCTCACCCGCCGCGGGGCGAAGAAGCAGCCCTTCTACCACGTCGTCGTCACGGACAGCCGCATGCGCCAGGGCGGTACGACCCTGGAGCAGGTGGGTTATTTCAATCCCATCCCGGCCGGCAAGCAGAAGCGCCTGGAGCTGAGCCTGGACCGCATCGACTACTGGGTCGGCAAGGGCGCCAAGCCGTCCGAGCGCGTTGCGGAGCTGGTCAAGAAGCATCGCAAGCAGGCCGCTGCGGCCTGAGTTAGTCGTGGACCGGCGCGTCGTCCTCGGCCACGTCGGCGGGGCGTTCGGAGTCCAGGGCTGGGTCAGGATTCAGTCGTTCACGGATCCGCCCGGCAACATTCTCGATTACGGCCGCTGGCAGCTCGGACGGGCCGGCCAGTGGCGTGAGGTCGAAGTCGAAGACGGCAAGGTGACGGCGAAGGGCGTGCTCGCCAAGCTGGTCGGCGTCGAAACGCCCGAGGATGCACGTCTCGCCACGGGGTCGGAGATCGCAGTCGGGCGCGACGAGCTGCCCGAGCCGGCGCCGGGCGAGTACTACTGGAGCGATCTCGAGGGACTGGCGGCGTTCGGCCGCGAGGACCAGCCGCTGGGACGCATCGAGGAATTCCGGACGACGCCGGCCGGCCCGGTCGTCGTGATCCGCGGCGAGCGGCAGCACTGGGTGCCCTTCGTCAAAGAGCGGATCGTCAAGGTCGATCTCGACACCGGGCGCGTCGTGTTCGACTGGGCCGCGGACTGGTCGTGATCCGAACGCGAGCGGACATGCGCATCGAAGTGGTGACGCTGTTCCCGGAGTTCGTGGCCCAGGCAGTGCGCGTCGGCGTGCTGGGCCGCGCGATCGAAGCGGGCCGCGTCGACGTGCAGGCGACGACGCCGCGCGAGTTTGCGACGGACGTCCATCGCACGGTCGACGATCGACCGTACGGCGGCGGGCCGGGAATGGTGCTGAAAGTCGAGCCGGCGCGCACGGCGATCCGTGCGGCGAAGGCGCGATTGCCGGCGGGGAGCCGCAGCATCTATCTGGCCGCGGACGGCGAGCGCCTCACGCACGCACTGGCGCGCGAGCTGGCGCAGCTGCCGGGGCTGATGTTGCTCGCTGGTCGCTACGAGGGTGTCGACGAGCGGCTGATCGAGTCGGAGATCGATGCGAGCGTGTCGATCGGCGACTACGTGCTCTCGGGCGGCGAGTTGCCGGCGCTGGTGCTGATCGACACCGTGGTGCGCTTACTGCCGGGTGTGCTCGGCGACGACGAATCGGCTCTGCAGGATTCGTTCGCGACGGGATTGCTGGATTGGCCGCACTACACGCGGCCGGAAGTGTTCGAAGGGCGCGCGGTGCCGGAAGTGCTCGCGAGCGGCAACCACGCCGCGATCCGGCGCTGGCGCACCAAGCAGGCGCTCGGCCGTACCTGGCTGCGGCGGCCGGAGCTGATCGAGAAGCTGACGCTCAGCGAAGAAGAGCGGCGTCTGCTGGATGAATTCAAGATTGATAAGGATGGGTTAGCAACATGAGCAACATCATTGCCCAGCTCGAGAGCGAAGGCCTCGACAAGAAGATTCCGGACTTCTCGCCCGGCGACACCGTCGTCGTCGAAGTGAAAGTGAAGGAAGGCGATCGCGAGCGCGTGCAGGCTTACGAGGGCATCGTCATCGCGCGCCGCAACCGCGGCTTCAACTCCTCCTTCACGGTGCGCAAGATTTCCCACGGCGAAGGCGTCGAGCGCGTGTTCCAGACGTACAGCCCGTCGATCGGCGCGATCACTGTGAAGCGCCGCGGCAACGTGCGCCGCGCCAAGCTCTACTACCTGCGCGATCTGACCGGCAAAGCAGCCCGTATCGAAGAAAAGGTGTAAGGGGTGTCGGGCTGCAGCCCGACCTACAAGGTACACTGCACGCGCGGAGGAACTTCTTCATGCGCGTGACTCACGGATTGCTTTGCATGGCGTTGACGCTCGTCGCCACGGCGGCGAGCGCCAGCTCCAAGACCGACAAGGTCCTCGAGAACGTCCGTCTGCCGACGGGCTTCAAGATCGAGGTCTACTCCGACCAGGTTCCCGGCGCGCGCTCCATGGCGCTCGGCCAGCGCGGCACGCTGTTCGTCGGCACTCGCGCCCGCGGCGGCAAAGTTTACGCAGTCACCGGCACGCCCGGCGCTGCGGGCACACCCGCCGTGCACATCCTCGCCAACAATCTCAACACGCCGAACGGCGTCGCCTTCCGCGACGGCGCACTGTACGTCGCCGAGATCAACCGGCTGCTGCGCTACGACGACATCGAGAACGCGCTCGACAATCCGCCGCAGCCGAAAGTCGTGCGCGACGACTTGCCGAAGGACGGCCATCACGGCTGGCGCTACATCGCGTTCGGTCCCGACGGCAAGCTCTATTTCCCGATCGGCGCGCCGTGCAACGTGTGCAATGAGCCGAAGTACGGCGTGATCACGCGCATGAACGCCGACGGCTCCGGCCAGGAAGTGTTCGCGCGCGGCATTCGCAATAGCGTCGGCTTCACCTGGCATCCGGTCACGAAGGAGCTCTGGTTCACCGACAACGGCCGCGACTGGCTCGGCGAGGACGCGCCGCCGTGCGAGCTCAACGTCGCGCCGCGCGCCGGACTCGACTTCGGCTTCCCGTACTGCCACGGCACCGGCATCAAGGATCCCGATCCGCAGCTCGCCAAGCTCGGCGAGTGCAGCAAGATGACGCCGCCGGTACAGCCGCTCGGCGCGCACGTCGCGCCGCTCGGCGTGAAGTTCTACACCGCGAACAAATTCCCCGAAGCGTATCGCGGCGACGTGTTCATCGCCGAGCACGGCTCGTGGAACCGCAAGGAGAAGAACGGCTACCGCATCACGCGCGTGAAGCTCGATGGCAACAAGGCCGTCAAGTACGAGCCGTTCGCGACCGGCTTCAACCGCGGCGACGACGTGTTCGGCCGCCCGGTGGATCTGCTGATGCTGGAGGACGGCTCGATGCTGGTCTCCGACGACACGTCCGACGCGATCTATCGCATTAGTTACGCGACCCCATGAAAGCTATTGCTGCCTTCTTCACGTTCGTGTGGCGCGCACTGGACGCGCTGCGCAAAGTGCTGCACCTGATCGTGCTGCTGGCGATGTTCCTGCTCATCGGCGCGGCGTTGTCGCCCAGCGTGCCGATCGTGCCGCACAAGGCCGCGCTGGTGATCGCGCCGCAAGGCGCGCTGGTCGAGCAACTCGCCGGCGATCCGTTCGATCGTGCAATCGCAGAGCTGTACGGTCAGGAGCGCGCCGAGACGCTGGTGCGCGATCTCACCGATGCCATCGAGGCTGCGAAGACCGACAAGCGCATCGAAGTGCTGGTGCTCGATCTCGGGCACATGTCCGGCGGCGGCGTCGCCAAGCTGGCGGAAGTGGCCGCGGCGATCCGCGACTTCCGCACCAGCGGCAAGAAAGTGATCGCGTTCGGCGAAGGCTACGACCAGGCGCAGTACTACCTGGCGGCGCAGGCCGACGAGGTTTATCTCGATCCGCAAGGATTGGTGCTGATCGACGGCTTCGGCTACTACCGCACGTTCCTCAAGGGCGTGATCGACAAGCTGCAGGTCGACGTCAACGTGTTCCGCGCCGGCAAGTTCAAGTCGTACACCGACCAGTTCAGCCGCAGCGACATGGCGGAGACGGAAGAAGAAGAGAGCCTCGCGTGGCTCAATGCGCTGTGGGCGCAGTACCAGGCCGGCATCGTCAAGGCGCGCAAGCTCGATCAGAACGCCATCGCCGACTACGCGAACAACTTTGCCGCCGCCGCCAAGGAACAGCGCGGCGATCTTGCGGCCGTCGCGCTCGACAAGAAGCTGGTGACGGACCTGAAGTCGCGCCGCGAGTTCGAAGACGAGCTGAAAGCGATCGTCGGCGAAGACGACAAGGAGCACACGTATCGCGGCGTCCCGCACTGGGACTATCTCGCCTCGGTGCGTCCGGCGCGCGCGCTGCACCTGGACGGCGACCGCATCGGCGTGGTGGTCGCGTCCGGCGAAATTCTCGACGGCGAGCAGCCGCCGGGCACGGTCGGCTCGGACTCGCTCGTGCACTTGTTGCGCGACGCGCTCCACAAGGACTCGATCAAGGCCGTCGTGCTGCGCATCGACAGCCCCGGCGGCAGCATGTTCGCGTCAGAAGTGATTCGCCGCGAGATCGACGCGCTGCGGGACGCTGGCAAGCCCGTCGTCGCCTCGATGAGCAGCGTCGCCGCTTCCGGCGGTTACTACATCGCAATGGATGCGAACGAGATCTGGGCGAGCCCGGCGACGCTGACCGGCTCGATCGGCGTGTTCGCTGTGTTTCCGACGGTCGAGCGCACGCTCGGCAAGTTCGGCATCACGATCGACGGTGTCGGCACGACGCCGCTCGCGGACGCGCTGCGGCTGGATCGCTCGCTGCATGACGATGCGAAGCAGGTTCTGCAGTCATCGGTCGAGCACGCCTACAGCGTTTTCGTCGACAACGTCGCAACGGCGCGCAAGAAATCGTTCGACGACATCGATGCCGTCGCGCAGGGCCGGGTGTGGGCGGGCGTCGACGCCAGCCAGCATGGGCTGGTCGATCATCTCGGCTCGTACAAGGACGCGCTAAACGCTGCAGCGAAGCTGGCCAAGCTGGGTGACGACTACAAGGTCGAGTACATCGAGCCGCCGCTCGGCTGGCGAGAGGCAATCGCGCTGCAGTCGCAGGCACTCGCCGCGCGCTTCGGGCATGCGGTTGCACCGGAGCGCCAGCTGATCGCCGGAGCGAAGCGCTGGTTCGCGCCGCTGGAAGAAGAGCTCGCGCGGCTGTCGCGCTTCACCGATCCGAAGCAGGTGTACTACTACTGTCCCTGCGCGGTGGATTAGAGAGAGTCGGGCTAAAGCTGCTGCGCAGGGATGCGCGAATGGCGTGGGCGCAGGATGCGCTGGAGCGCCCCGACCTACGCTTTCTCCCAGTCCATCACCACTTTGCCGGACTGGCCTTTGCCCATGATCTCGAACGCGTGCTGGTACTGCGTGTAGGGCAGGCGGTGCGTGATCACGGGGCGGATGTTCAGGCCGCTCTGCAACAGCGCGGCCATCTTGTACCAGGTCTCGAACATCTGGCGGCCGTAGATGCCCTTGATCGTCAGGCCCTTGAGGATCACTTCGTTCCAGTCGATCGCGACTTCCGTCGGCGGGATGCCGAGCATCGCGATGCTGCCGCCGTGATGCATCGTGCGGAGCATGTCGCGCAGTGCGGCCGCGTTGCCTGACATCTCCAGGCCGACGTCGAAGCCTTCCTGCATGCCGAGCTGCTTCATCGCGTCCTCGAGCTTGTCGCGCGTCACGTTGAGCGCGAGCGTCGCGCCCATCTTGCGCGCGAGTTCCAGGCGATAGTCGTTGACGTCGGTGATCACGACGTTGCGCGCGCCGATGAAGCGCACGATCGCCGCCGCCATGATGCCGATCGGACCCGCGCCGGTGATCAGCACGTCTTCGCCGACAACATCGAACGCGAGTGCGGTGTGGACTGCGTTGCCGAGCGGATCGAGGATTGCGGCGATCTCATCATCAATCGCAGCTGTCAGCTTGAATGCGTTGAACGCGGGAATGACCACGTACTCGGCGAACGCGCCGGGGCGATTCACGCCGACGCCGATGGTGTTGCGGCACAGGTGACGCCGGCCGGCGCGGCAGTTGCGGCAGTAGCCGCAGGTGATGTGCCCTTCGCCGGAGACGCGGTCGCCGACTTTGAAGCCGGACACTTCGCTGCCGACTTCGACGACTTCGCCGCAGTACTCGTGACCGACCGCCATCGGCACCGGGATCGTCTTCTGCGCCCACGCATCCCAATTGTAGATGTGCATGTCCGTGCCGCAGATGGCGGCGCGCTTGACGCGGATCAGGACGTCGTTCGGACCGGGGGTCGGCTTCGAGATGTCCTGGAGGTCGATGCCGGGGGCGGAGCGGGCTTTGACGAGTGCGTGCATAAGGGCGCGATCTTAGACTACGCCCAGCGCTTTGCCGACCTTGCTGAACGCCGCGACAGCGCGATCGAGCTGCTCGCGCGTGTGCGCGGCCGACATCTGCGTGCGGATGCGCGCCTTGCCCTGGGGCACCACCGGGTACGAGAACCCGATCACGTACACGCCTTCATCGAGCAGCTGGCGCGCGAACTCCGAAGCAATCTTCGCATCGCCGAGCATGACCGGAATGATCGGATGTTCGCCCGGTACGAGATTGAAGCCCGCCGCGGCCATGCCCGCGCGGAAGTGCGCAGCGTTCTCCCACAGACGAGCGCGGAGCGTGGTGTCTGCTTCCAGCATATCGAGCACGCGCAGCGTCGCCGCAGCGATGAACGGCGGAATGCTGTTGGAGAAGAGGTAGGGCCGCGAGCGTTGCCGCAGCCACGCGACGAGTTCCTTGCGGCCCGAGGTGTAACCGCCGCTGCCGCCGCCGAGCGCCTTGCCGAGCGTGCCGGTGAGAATGTCGACGCGATCGATCACACCGCGCAGCTCGTGCGTGCCGCGGCCCTGTGCGCCGACGAATCCCGTGGCGTGCGAGTCATCGACCATCACCAGCGCGTCGTAGCGATCGGCCAGGTCGCAGATGTCCTTCAGCCGTGCGATGACGCCGTCCATCGAGAACACGCCGTCGGTTGCGATCAGGCGCACGCGATATTTGCTCGCCTCTTTCAGGCGCGCTTCCAGCTCGTCCAGATCGTTGTTCGCATAGCGCAGACGCTGCGCTTTGCACAGACGCACGCCGTCGATGATGCTCGCGTGGTTCAGCGAATCGCTGATCACGGCGTCCTGCTCGTCGAGCAGCGTCTCGAACAACCCGCCGTTCGCGTCGAAGCACGACGAATACAGAATCGTGTCCTCCGTGCCGAGGAAGCGGCTGAGTCGCGCCTCCAGGTCCTTGTGAATCTCCTGCGTGCCGCAGATGAAGCGCACCGAGGCCATGCCGTAGCCGTAGCGGTCGAGAGCGCGCTTAGCCGCTTCGCGCACGGAAGGGTCGTTGGCGAGACCGAGGTAATTGTTCGCGCACAGGTTGACGACTTCCGCGCCGGCGCCGACGCGCACCACAGAGCTCTGGGCGGACGACAACACCCGCTCGGGCTTGAACAGGCCCTGCGCTTTCAGTTGCTCGGTCTCGCGGCTCAGCCGCGACAGGATCTCGTCCTTCACAAAATGTGTCCTTCATGCACCGGAAAGGAGCGGATTGTGCCATCGCGCAGAATCAGGCAGCGAGCGGGAGGCTGCCGACGAGAACCACCGGCCCTGTCGACGTTCAGGGTTTCGCTGAGGAGGGCGGGGTTCCATGGTGCGGGACAAGTCGCGTATTGCTGTCCCGCACCTGAGTCTCTTACCATCGAACGTGACCGCAGAGCGATCGTCAATTCTGCACACAAATATTGTTCGGGCCTCTCATCGCTCGGCCCGAGTGGGGGTTGCAAATGTTGAAGTCGAAACAGCGAACGCTGCTGTCGTGCGCGATCGGCAGCGTTTTGGGCCTTGGGAGTGGCGCAGCGGCGCTCGCGCAGGAATCCACGCGGACATCAGTACTCGAAGAAGTCATCGTCACCGCGGAAAAACGCGCAGTGAACGTCCAGGACGTACCTGTGGCCGTATCGGCTTACACCAGCGAGACGCGCACTCTGCTCGGCGTCAACACGGTGGAAGACCTGGCTCGCTTCACGCCGAGCGTCGCTTACCGTAACGACGACCGACTCGCTATCCGCGGCGTCGGCCGACTCACGAATGCGGTCGGCACGGATCCAGCGGTAGCGCTGTACTCGGACGGCATCTTCTCGACTTCGATGGCGGACACTTCCACGCCGCCGCTGTTCATCGAGCGCACCGAGATTCTGCGCGGCCCGCAGGGCACGCTGTACGGACGCAACTCCGTCGGCGGCGCGATCAACGTGATCTCGAAACGCCCCACCGACAAGTTCGAGGGCGAAGTTCGGCTGCAGGGCGGCAACTACAGCTTCTATCATGTGGACGGCCTGGTGCGCGGCCCGATCACCGACAACCTGCGCTACCTGTTCGGCGCGTACTCGGAGAAGCGCGACGAAGGTTTCATCAAGAACGTCGGTCCTGCCGAGGACGGCGCCACCAGCGACCGCTGGATGGTCGAGGGGCAGATCGAAATGGATCTCGGCGAGAACGCCGTGGCCCGTCTGCGCTACTCGAAGTTCGAATGGGACGACACCTACGGCGTCGGCAACACGCTGTTGTCGAGCATCTCGCCTTTCGACACGGAAACGCCGTACACCGGCGGTCTGTACTACAACCCGACGTTCGGCTACACCGGCACGAATCCGGCGATCGCCGACAACTACCGCGCTGACACGAATCGCACCGTGGTCGGCACGCTCGAGGACCACCAGCGCATCCATCTCGATTTCACCTGGGATCTCGGCGGCGCGACGCTGAAGTATTTCGGCGGCTACCAGGAATACCTGTACCACACGGGTGACGACGACGACGAGACCGCGCAGACCGCCCCGATCGACATTCTGGTGCCGACCGACACGCCGGGGGTTGCGAACACCATTACGCTCGCGCTGGACGGCACGCCGGGGTTCACGTTCGACCGTCCCGCCTTCCTGGCGAGGGGAATCACGACCGATCGCGAGGGCTGGTACGAGGAGCACCAGCGCTGGTGGTCGAACGAGATCAACCTCTCGTCGAACGGTGACGGCCCGCTGCAGTGGATCGTCGGTCTGTTCCAGTACAACACCACGTGGGACAACCCGCAGCACACGACCGCGCACGGCGACACGTCGTTGCTGGTGCCGGCGGACGGCTCGCGGGAGAACCCCGAAGGCTGGAATGGCTTCATCAATGGCCATCTGGAAGGCGAGTCGTATGCCGGCTTCGGCCAGATCGATTGGTCCTTCGCCGACAAGTGGACACTGACCCTCGGCGCTCGCTACACCGAGGACAAGAAGGAGGGCTTCGACGAGGCCTGGTACGTCGGCCGCAACCCCGGCACCGCGATCGGCGCCGCCGAAGCGAACTTCGAAGCTGTGTTCCGCAACACCCTGGCGACAAATCCGGCGCTGGCGCCGTTCGCTGGGCTTGCGCAGGCGCCCGATGCCGTCCTTTACGACTTCCTGGTCAACAATCCGGCGACGGCCCCCACCCTGCAGTTCGTTGCTAACCAGGTTGCGACCGGCCTCCTGGATGCTACGCAAGGCATCGCCCTGGACGTGACGCAGGTCGGCACCGGTTGCGTCGGCTGCGTGCCCAGTCCGAACGGTGGCCTGCGTCGCAACCTCAAAGGCGACTGGGATGGCGTGACCGCCACAGCGGGTCTGCAGTTCCGGCCGACCGATGACACCAACCTGTACCTGCGCTACGCGCGCGGCTACAAGGCGGGCGGCTTCATCGCTTCGGCGAACATGGCGCCCGGCGTGTATGCCGATCCGGAGTACCTGAACTCGTACGAGCTCGGCTGGAAGCAGACGTTCGGTGGACGATTCCAGCTGAACACCGCGGTGTTCTTCTACGACTACAAAGACTTCCAGGCGCCGCTGTCCGTGCAGTTGCCGAGCAGCGGCGGCCAGACGATCTTCGCGACCCAGTTCGTGAATCTGGACGCGGAATCGAAGGGTGTCGAAGTCGAGGCCCAGTGGTCGCCGATCGATCCGCTGCGCCTGTTCGTGAACGCGTCGTACGTCGATTCCGAGATCACGCGCGGCTGCTGCTTCCAGGACACGGCGGATCCGACGGGCTCCACCGACCCTGGTAGCGTCGTCAGCTCCGACGGTGCGCAGACGCTGGTGGGCAATTCGCTGCCGAATGCGCCCGAGGTGAAGTACACGGTCGGCGCGAACTACACGTTCACCTGGACACCCGGCTCGCTGACCTTCGGCGGCAACTATTCGTACACGGACGACCTGCAATCGAACGTGTTCTCGAATCCGATTGCGACCGCGCCGTCGAACGAGATCGCGGACTTCCGCATCCTGTGGAACGACGCGCAGAACCGCTACACGATCATCGGCTTCGTGAAGAACGCGTTCGACGAGGAGGGCTACATCCGCTCGAGCGGATCGTCGCCCACCGCAGTCGGCTCGCGCCGCACGGTCGGCCTGATCTATCCGCGGACCTACGGGGCGGAGGTGCAGTTCCGCTTCTAATAACGTCCCTGGGGTGAATGAAGGCCGGCTGGTGCAGACCAGCCGGCCTTTCTGTTGCTAGCGAGTTGTTGCTAGCGAGCCCGGCCTTCCTTCCACGCCTGCAGCAGCTTGTCGTAAGCGATCGTCTCGCCCTTCGGCTTTTCGTTCGCGAGCTTCGACCACGGCGCTGCGTTCGGCGACAACCACGCCGCAGGATCCTTCTTCGCGTTGAGCTTCGGCGGGCAGTTCTTCATTCCCGCGCGCTCCAGCCGCGCGAGGATGCGATCCATCTGGTCCGCGAGATCGTCCATCGCGGCCTGCGGCGTCTTCTCGCCCGTGACTGCAGTCGCGACGTTCTGCCACCACAGCTGCGCCAGCTTCGGGTAATCGGGAACGTTGGTGCCGGTCGGTGTCCACGCGATGCGTGCGGGGCTGCGATAGAACTCGATCAGGCCGCCATACTTCGCCGCGTTCTTCGTGAAGTACTCGTGCCGGATGTCGCTGTCGCGGATGAACGTGAGCCCGGTGATCGATTTCTTCAGCGACACCGACTTCGACGTG
>Ga0111538_10012331_pt1 | contig 11302 bp, 10 predicted proteins | sample SoiMethybrSBSTD1_FD_79669 | JGI IMG/M metagenome (GOLD analysis project Ga0111538, IMG submission 79669) | Bulk soil microbial communities from a Populus tree surrounding site in Tennessee, USA - Soil MetaG P. TD hybrid SBSTD1 (version 2)... | ecosystem: Environmental > Terrestrial > Soil >... | reverse complement strand
GCAAGGTTTTGATGTCTTGGTGAACGAACCGACCGTAGGGCGCAATAAGGCGTCAGCCGCATTGCGCCGATCTATCTCTGCGCAAGAACGGCGCAATACGGCTAGCGCCTATTGCGCCCTACGGCGCCCGCGACCACCCGCAGCGATGGCGGACTTTGCGTCACGCCTCGCACGGAGTATGGTGGGCCCGCGAGATTGACTGGGGATCTTAGGGCTTCAGGGCCGGGCGACGGCATGGCATCGGCCAAACGCATCATTTGCGTCGGACACGCAGCCCTCGACCGCATCTATCGCATCGAGGCATTCCCGCCGGAGCCCACCAAGGTGCGGGCGCTGGAGCACGTGGAGTGTGGCGGCGGCATGGCCGCCAATGCCGCGGTCGCCATCGCCAGGCTCGGCGGCAAGGCCGAGCTGTGGAGCCGCACCGGCGACGATGGCGCCGGCAATGTCATTCGCGCCGGCCTCAAGTCCGAGCGGGTCGACGTGCGCTACGTGCAGGGCTTCGAGGGCGCCCGCTCCTCCACCTCCGCCATCATCGTCGACGACAAGGGCGAGCGGCTGATCGTTGGCCAGCGCGATGCCGGCATGCCCTCGGGCACCAGCTGGCTGCCGCTGGAGCGCGTTGGCGAGGCCGATGCGGTGCTGGGCGACGTGCGGTGGCTCGAAGGCATCCGCGCCGTGTTTGCCCGGGCGCGCAAGGAGAAGGTGCCGACCATCCTCGATGCGGATCTCGGCGCCCGGGAGGCGCTGGGCGGCATCCTCAAGCTCACCGACTACGCCATCTTCTGCGCCCCGGCCCTGCGCGAGTTTGCCCCTGGCGCGTCCAATGCCGCGCGGCTGGAGCACGTGCTGTCGCTGGGCCCCAGGCATGCCGGCGTGACCTTGGGGCGGGAGGGTTATCTCTGGCAGGAGCGCGGCACGGGCGGCCAGGTGCCGGCGTTTCCCGTGAGCGTCACCGATACGACCGGCGCGGGCGATGCTTTCCATGGCGCCTTCGCGCTGATGTTGGCCGAGGGCCGGCCGGCGCCGGAGTGCGCGCGCATCGCCGCAGCGGTCGCCGCGCTCAAGTGTGCGCGGCTCGGCTCGCGCTCCGGTTTGCCCACGCGCGGCGAGCTCGACGCTTTCCTGGCGAGAAACCCGGCAAAGTCATAGTGATCGTGTTGGCCGGCGGCCACGGCCAAGCTTGCGCGGGCCAAGTCCTCTACAGGTGCCGAACTTATCCACAGTTTTTTACGCGTCACCTGAAATTGTGATTTGAAAATCGGTGGCGCTTGCACTTCCCCGTCGTAGAATCATGAGGGGGCATCCTAGGCAGCGGAGGATTGCGTGCATGCCTGACAAGACCAGCAATGGGCGGGCCGACTTCGGGTATCCGCCGATGATGCTGCCGTTCAACTTCGAGCAACTCATGGAGTTGAACCGGCCCGCGCTCAACGCTATGGCGCAGATGAACGGCAAGGTCTACGACGGCCTGGCGACCATCAACAAGAATTGGGTCGCCTTCATCAACCGCCGGCTCAAGGAAGACCTGGCCGTGCCGCAACAGCTGGCGGCCTGCAAGACCGTGCAGGACATGTATGGGGTGTACGCCGAGTTCTTCCAGAACGCCTGCTCCGACTACCAGTCGGAGTTGGAGCAGATGACCAAGATCGGCAAGTCGCTGGCCGACGACACGCTCCAGGCCATCCAGCGCGTGGACGAGGTCGTGCGCGAGACGCGCCCGAGCAACTGACGTCCGGCTGAGCCGAAGTTCGTCGCGAGCTCGCGCCCAACTAGCTAGGGCGTGCGGGGTCGCTTGCGCTTCGCAAGAGCCCTCACCCTCCTCACTCCATGGTACAGGTCGTGGTGCCGGATGCTGGCGCGCCGGTGCTGGACGCCGTATTCGTTGTTGCCGATTGCATGAGGATGCGTCCGTTGCAGGAGCCAAGGTCGCAAGCCGCAACCCACGCCGGCACCGCCGCAATGCGCTTCCGCGGCGTGACGATCGAGTTTGCGCTGCCCCGCGGCGGGCACTATCCCGCTGTTGCGGCCACCGATCTGGCCGTTGGCGGCAACGAGTTCGTGGCCATCGTCGGCCCCACCGGCTGCGGCAAGTCGACGTTGCTCAACGTTGCAGCCGGCCTGCTGGCCCCCACCTCCGGGGCAATCGAGGTGCTGGGCGCGCCCCTCGCCGGCCTCAACCTAAGCGCCGGCTACCTCTTCCAGCAGGACGCTGTGATGCCCTGGAAGACGGCGCGCGACAACGTCGCCATCGGCCTGGAAGTGGCGGGCATCACCCGCGCGGAGGCGCTCGCGCGCGCCCAGGCCTGGCTCAAGCGCGTCGGCCTTGCCGCCTTCGGCGAGCGCTATCCCCACCAGCTCTCGGGCGGACAGAGGAAGCGCGTGGGCCTCGCGCAGGTGCTGATCCGCGACCCGAAGATCCTGCTGATGGACGAGCCGTTCGGGCCGCTCGACGCACAGACCCGGCAGATCATGGGCAACCTGCTCTTGGAGCTGTGGGCCGGCGACCGCAAGGCGGTGCTGTTCGTCACCCACGACCTCGAGGAGGCGATCGCGCTCGCCGACCGCGTCATCATCATGTCGGCAGGGCCGGCGGCGCGCGTCATCGGCGATTACACCATCGACCTGGGCCGGCCCCGCGATGCCCAGGAGGTGCGGCTGCTGCCGCGCTTCCACGAGCTGCACAAGGCGATCTGGGGTCAGCTGCGCGCCGAGGTGCTCAAGGCCTACGCCGAGGAAGTGGCATGAGCGTCGGCCGGGCCAAGCTCCTCGTCCTGCAGGCTCTGGTGGCCGTGGTGGTGATCGGCGCGTGGCATGTCGGCTCGAGCGTGCCGATCGGCGGCGTCTATTTCTTGCCCAAGTTCTTCTTCTCGACCCCGGCCGACGTCGGCCTGCGCGTGTGGACGCTGTTTGCGGACGGGACGGCCAAGATCGTCGGCTGCAAGGAGGCGATCGAGATCGGTCGGCTGCTCAGCATCTCCGACCCCTGCTTCGGCAAGACCATCTGGCAGCACCTGCTGATCACGCTGACCGAGGGCGTGTTGGCCTTCGTGATCGGCGCCGTGGCGGGCATCGCACTCGGCTTCTGGCTCGCCCGCCACGCTCTCATGTCCGCGATCTTCGATCCCTACATCAAGATGCTGAACGCGCTGCCGCGCGTGGTGCTGGCGCCGATCTTCATGCTGTGGCTGGGCTTGGGCATCTGGTCCAAGGTGGCGCTGGGCGTGACGCTCGTGTTCTTCATCGTCTTCTTCAACGTCTATCAGGGCGTCAAGGAGGTGAGCCCGACGGTGCTCGCCAATGCTCGCATGCTCGGCATGAGCGAGCGCCAGCTGTTTCAACACGTCTACTGGCCCTCGGCGCTCTCCTGGATGTTCTCCTCGCTGCACACCTCGGTCGGCTTCGCCATCATCGGCGCCGTGGTCGGCGAATACCTGGGCTCCGCCGCGGGCCTGGGCTACCTCATCAACCAGGCCGAAGGCACCTTCGACACCACAGGCGTGTTCGCCGGCATGGTGATCCTCGCCGTATTCGTGCTCATCATCGACGGGCTGGTGACGCTGGTGGAGCGCCGCCTCCTGGTGTGGCGCCCGCCGTCGGCTGCGGGGCAGGGGTGAGCGGTGGATCGCCCGTTTCGGTGCCTCCAGCTAGCCGTCCTTTTGGCCGAGGTCCCGTCGACCCCAATCTTGCCAGAGCTCGAGCACGGCAAGGATTGAAACGACCGCGCCGAGGGCCCAATGCCAGAGGCGAAGATGGTCCTGATGGGCATAGTGGAAGATAAACGGGGAAGCCGACAGCCACAGACCACAGGCCAGCTGGGCGATCTCCTCCCAGCGCCGCAGGCGGACGAGCTCCAGCTGAGCCAGCGCGAGCACCGCTAGCCCGACCAGTGCGGAGTTCAGGACGACGGCGGGCACGACAGGCTCGTCGTAGAACCAGGGGCTGAGGCCGATGATAAGGCCCAACGTGAGCCCCACGCCGTCCTCCCAGGTGCGATGGGTCTTCAAGAGATCCTTGAGTGCCATTTGTCCCCTCCGCGGGCCCGGGTCGCCTCAGCAATGTAGCTTATCCGGGAAGTTTGGCTCCTGTTCGCGGGAGCAAGGGCGGGTTTGATTCACTTAAGCGCCCCGGAGGGCTTCCCAGGACATGGCGGGCATCGCATGTTACAAGGGAGCAGCTTTGCGGGTCGCGGCTCGACGTGACCGCGGTCAATTTTGGCCTGGCGATCTCGGCCTGTCGCCGCCCTCGGACGTATGCGTTCGGGAGGACCAGTCATGGCCAATACGGATGTCATTCTTCCAACCGCCGCGGCGCGTGAGCTGCCTGCGGTTCGCTCCATTGGCGTGCGGGACCTCAGGGACGCCTTGGCGATGGGCCTGGAGGATTTCTGGGCCATGCCGACGCATGTCATTTTCCTGAGCCTGATTTATCCGGTCATCGGTCTCGTGCTGTTTCGGGCCATGTTTGGGTACGATCTTATTCCCCTGCTCTATCCTCTTGCCGCCGGTTTTCCGCTCATCGGTCCTTTTGCCGCGATCGGGCTCTACGAGCTCAGCCGCCGCCGCGAGCTCGGATTGGACACCTCCTGGAAGCATGCCTTCGACATCGTCCACTCACCGTCCCTTCAGTCGATTGTCGCGCTTGGCCTCCTACTGCTGGCGCTCGTGGGCGTTTGGCTCGCCGTCGCGCAGGCCATTTACGAGGCGAATTTCGGGCCTGATGAGCCCCTCAAGCTGGCGGATTTTGTACAGCGGGTGCTCACGACCCCCGAAGGCTACAAGCTCATCATCGTGGGCAATGCCGTCGGCTTCTGCTTCGCGGTAGCCGCGTTTTGCCTCAGCGTGGTGTCTTTCCCGTTGCTGCTCGACCGAAACGTCGGCATCGCGACGGCCATAGCGACCTCGATCCGAGCGATTGTCCGCAATCCCGTTGCGATGATCTTGTGGGCGGTCCTCGTCGCTGGCCTATTGGTCATCGGCTCCCTCCCGTTTTTCCTGGGGCTGGCGATCGTCGTGCCGGTCTTGGGTCATGCCACGTGGCACCTCTACCGCAAGCTCATCGAGCCCGACCCCAGTCCGCGCCCGGAGTATCAGCCCAAACCCAGGGGTCGACACTCCGCTGTGGATTTTCCCGTCGCGCTGTTCATGCCCACCTCGCCTCCTGAAAAAAAGCCGGTGGCGATGCAGGAGGCGGCTGAGCCGGATCACATGCGAGGCAATCGCAACCCCCGCACGATCGAGGAAGCGCGCGCCTTTGTCGCCCACGTCGAATCCCTGTTCATGCCCTGGAACGTCGAGGCCCTGGTCGACGGCTTCACCGAGGACTGCGTGGTGCGCTTCGGCACAGTCCCCGAGTTCAGGGGGCGTGAGGCGCTCCGCCAGTTCTTTCTCGCACGGAGCGCGCGACAGAAAGGCTACCGCCTCAGGAAGCAATTGCGTGGGCTCATGCACGACGTCATATGCAACGTCTGGGAGGGAGAGTGGGAAGACGCGGCGACCGGCCGGCACATGCAAGGCTTCGGCGTGGAAGTGTGGATGATGCGGGATGGAAAAATCGCGATCTGGGAAGCGTCCTTCAATACCGGACCGGTCGATCAGCCTGATGATGTCGGCAAGATGCTCGGCTAAGGCGAGGAGTGCGAGTGAGGTTGGGTCATCTTCCCCTGCTCCACTTGGGCGGCCGGGCACGCGGAATTCTGCTTTAAGTCGCCTGCGCGAGGGGGCTGCCCCGTGTGCCCGCCTTCGGCTTCAAAAGACGGGGTGTTCGAGGGGTGTCCTTTCGAGCGGGGCGCGGGGCGGCAGCCCCGTTCGCGTAGCGACTTGCGGTCCGACTGCGATTATCGTCTCCTGTGATCCGCACATGAGCAAGACTAGGGAGACTCCCGATGAGGCTCTGGAGAACCGCGATTGCCGTCGCCGCGGCCGTCGCGCTGGCCGCCGGTACCGCGAGCGCGCAGGCGCCAGAGAAGAAGGACATCAAGCTGGGGGTCGGCGGGGCGCCGGCGCTGTATTACCTGCCGCTGGCGCTGACGGAGAAGCTGGGGCACTTCAAGGAGCAGGGCCTCAACGTCGAGGTCAGCGACTTCAAGGGTGGCTCGCAGTCGCTCACCGCGTTGGTGGGCGGGTCGGCTGACGTCGTCACCGGGGCTTACGAGCATACGCTGAGGATGCAGGCCAAGGGCCAGGACATCCTGGCGGTCATCGAGCTCGGCCGCTATCCCGGCATCGCGCTGGCCGTGAAGAAGGACCGCGCCGACAAGATCAAGACCATCGCCGACCTCAAGGGCGCCAAGATCGGCGTCACCGCGCCCGGCTCCTCCACCAACATGATCGTCTGGTACCTGATGGCCAAGGCCGGCCTCAAGCCTGACGACGCCTCCTTCGTCGGCGTGGGCGCCACCTCCTCGGCCATTGCCGCCATCCAGCGCGGCGAGATCGACGCCATCTCCAACGTCGACCCCGTCATCTCCAAGCTGCAGTCGACGGGCGAGGTGGTGGTGCTGGCGGAAACCCGCACCACCGAAGGCACCACCAGCGTGCTGGGCGGGCCGATGTCGGCGGCCGTGCTCTACCTCAAGCGCGACTTCATGGAGAAGAACCCCAACACCGTGCAGGCGCTGGTCAACGCCTTCTACAAGACCTTGAAGTGGCTGGACCAGGCCACGCCCGAGCAGATCACCGACAACGTCCCGCAGGAGTACTGGCTCGGCGACAAGGCGCTCTACGTGGCGGCCGTGAAGAACAACCTGCAGGTCTATTCCCGCGACGGCATCGTCAGCGCGGGGAGCCAGCAGCGCTCGCTCGATTTCCTCAAGCAGTTCGACAAGGAGATCGCAGCGGCGAGCATCGACCCGGCCAAGACCTGGGACGAAAGGTTCGTAAAAAAAGCCGCCGAAATGATAAAGTAGCAGGCGGAAAGGCGGGGTCAGACCCCATTCCGAGCGCGTGCCAGATGGATAGACGGATGTCAGGGGTCTGACCCCATCGACGGAGAAATCCCATGCCCAAGTTCGTCATCGAACCGCATTTCCGGCTGCAGGAGTGGGTCGCCGAGGAGAAGGGCTACTTCCGCGCCGAGGGCCTCGACTACGAGTTCAAGGAGTTCATCCGCGCCAGCGGCGGCGCCCACCACGTCAAGGGCGACAAGGTCGGCGCCTTCCAGTCGATCGAGAAGGGCCGCGAGGCCAATGTCACCTGCGCCTGCCATTGGACGGTGAACGTAGCGGCGTCCCGGGGCCACACCAAGCTCTATGCCGATGCCTACTCGGTGGCGCCTTGCGGCATCTTCGTGGCTCCCGACTCGCCCATCAAGACGCCGGAGGAATTGGCCGGCGTGCCGATCTCCGTCGGCTACCAGTCCGGCAGCCACTACGCCACCGTGCAAGCGCTCGAGCAGTACCTGCCGGCCGACCAGATCAAGCTGTCGTACGGGGAGGGCATGCTATTCGGCCGCATGGAGTCCTTCATCGAGGGACGCGCGCCCGCATGCACTCTCTTTTCCGGCCCCTACTACTTCGCGGAGCAGCTGGGCTTCCGCAAGATCCTCGACAACACCTTCATGATCGCCTCCATGCTCAACGGCACGCCGGACCCCGAGGACATCAAGAAATTCTTCCGCGCGCTGCGCCGCGCCCAGCGCGACATCGACCTGCGCCCCGAGCTCTACACGCACTACTACAAGGCCGAGTTCCCCGAGCGCTTCCACGCGCGCATGGACACGCGCCGCTGGGGCCCCGGCGAGCGCATCGTCTTCGAGCCCTACACCAAGGAAGTGTTCGAAGAGTCCTTCGCCTGGATTGCCAAGCGCGAGATCTTCGAGGACGGCAATATGGGCTCCGGCAAATACGAGGACTCCGTCGTCACGCTGGCGGCCCGTTAATCATTCGGCGACTTTGCCGACTCGAGCCCAGGGCCGGGCGGCCATCGGTATTGTGGGTTTCCGTGGCGACGGTCTATGCTGCACTGCCTCGTCGCCAAAGTATCGATGCGGTCGACGCTGAGGTTTGGTTTCGCGGTCCTTTTGCTTTTGGTCGGGTCCATTCGTGCAACTCAGCATACTACAAATCGATCGCGAAACGGCTCGCCGCCATACCTCGGTGCTTGCAGCGCGTGCTCCAGGCCGTGCCATCCGTTTCGGCCGCACGTGGGCGATTCTAGATGATGAGGCCGCCGCGCGGTCCCTACCGGCCACCGCCCGCAGCAGCGAAACCGTCCCCGACGATGAGAAGCTTTGCCTGGTTGTCCAAAAGGGCCGGCTTTTTCAGAAGGAATATCCTGGAGCGCGCGTCCTGATCGATAAGGGGCGTCACCTCCTCGTGCGGATGCCGGCGCGTCAGCTGGCCGCAGTCGCACGGCATGCCGCGCCTTGCTTTCGCATTGAGGAAGTGTCCGGCGATCGCACCGTCTACGAGCATCGCGAGCGCGCGGCGGATGCCGCCGCCGGCGGCGATCCGCGCATTGCCTCGGCGCTGGCCTCGATCTCTGCCTCCCGCCTGGTCCAGCATCTGACGACGTTGACGGGCTTCGGCACGAGATTTTCGACCTCGGACGGATTCCGCAGGGCGATCGAGTTCTGTTCCGGTGTTCTGGGCTCGAGCGGCTACCAAGTAACGCAACAGGCCATAACCGTGCCTGGCCATGGCATGTCCGCAAACCTGATCGCGCGGTTGCCCGGCTCGAGCGCGCCGCCACGCCTGCTGGTCACCGCCCATCTCGACAGCATCAACCTGGCGGGCGGACCGGCGGCACTTGCTCCGGGCGCCGACGACGATGGCACCGGCAGCGCCGGCGTGCTGGAGATGGCGCATGTGTTGGCATCGCTTGGAGCCGCGGCAGACGTCCTTTTCGTCCTGTTCGGTGGCGAGGAACAGGGGCTGTTCGGGAGCAAACAGTTCGTGGCTGCCGGTCAAGGCTTCAGCCCAGGGGCCGTAGCCGGCGTCGTCAACATGGACATGATCGGCTCCGACAATACGCTCGACACGCCGGGTGCCCCTCAGTTTGGCGTCTTGATCGAAGGCGCCGAGATCTCGCGAACCCTAGTGGAGAAGCTGAGCGCAAGCGCCGCGGCCTATACTAGTCTCGACGTGACCGTCTCATTCGATCCGCACGACAGCGATCACTTCTCGTTTATCGAGGCCGGCATTCCCGCCGTGTTGACGATCGAGGGGGAGGATGCCGCCAACCATGCCATTCACTCGGCCCACGACACGATGGATCGCGTCAAGCCGGCTCTGGCCGTCGAAATATTGAAAATGAACTTGGCGACTATCCTTGGATGGAATGCCCAGCCTGGCATCCGACTTTCCCAAGCCGCGACGGCCAAACCGAAGGAGAAGCTCATGCCCACGCATCGACAATGTGCGACAGTGCTCGTCTATCTCATGAACCTCGAGAAGCATCCGAGCCTGCGCCTGCGACAGGGAAGTGCACGCCAGCGCCTGGCGATGAGCGCAAGCTCGATCGTGCCCAAGCCCCGCAATATCCCGGTCGTCGTTCACATCCTCTTCAAGGACGACGCTGACAACATCTCGGACGCCCAGGTGCACTCGCAGATCGACGTCCTCAACAAAGACTACAATATGACCAATGCGGACCTGGGCGCGGTGCCCGCCGCATTCAAGCCGTTGATCGGCAATCCGCAAATCACCTTCCACTTGGCCAAGGTCGATCAGACCGGTGCGCCAACCAGCGGCATCACCCGCAAAAAGGTGAGCGTGAACGCGTGGGGTGCAGACGACAAGATGAAGAGCACGACTGCCGGCGGTGTCGATGCCTGGGATCCCAACCGATATCTCAACGTCTGGGTCTGCAGGTTGGGAGACAACCTTCTCGGCTACGCTCAATTCCCCGATGGTGGGCCACTCGAGACCGACGGTGTGGTGATCACGACGCCCGGCTTCGGAGTGGGGGGGACCGCTGCTTCTCCATTCGATCTGGGCAGGACCGCCACGCACGAGATAGGACACTATCTCGGGCTGTTTCATGTTTTTGGCAACAGTGCGGTGCCGAATTGCACCGACTCGGATGAGGTGTCGGACACACCAAACCAACTCGGCCCCAATTTCGGCAGACCTTCGTTTCCTACAATGTCCTGTCCAAGCGAGCCGAACGGCGATATGTTCTGCAACTACATGGACTACGTCGACGATGTCGCCATGATGATGTTCTCCAAGCAGCAGGTATCGCGCATGCAAGCGTCCATGGCGGTCAGCCGACCGAACCTAGGAGTGGATCCGAGCGTTTAGTGACCGACAAACCGGAGGAAAAGATGATTGGTCGAACGTGGCGGCGTCCCTCAGGTGGGGCGCGCCCGTTTACCTCTGCCGCCGGGCCGATGACGCTCAGCCGGGGCGGTACCGAAACGTTATCCCTGCAGCCAGATGGGCGCTTCGTGATGCGCGCGGCGGGGCCGGACGATCGGCCGCGCGACATTGTCGGGTCATGGCGTGCCGTCGACGATGGGGCGGAACTTCAATCCGACGACGGCTCGCTGCGTGCCGTCGCCCGGCTCACCGCAGAGGACCAGCTCTTCGTTACCCCGGTAGAGCCCAAGAAATAGCGCGGAGTGGCGCACCCGTCCTTTTGGCATGTCCTGTCCTGGGCCATACGCCGCGCGCCTTGCGGTGGCGCATCGAATTGGCTAGCAGGTTGTGGGTGGCGGCGCCGGGCGTTAGGGGATGCAGGCTGTGGGGAAAGATCGCTCCAACAAACTCCGCATCGCCGTCATCCCCGGCGACGGCATCGGCAACGAAGTGGTGCCGGAGGGCATCCGCGTGCTGGAGGCGGTAGGCGCCCGCTTCGGCATTGACTACGCCTGGGACCACCTGGACTGGTCGTGCCAGCGCTTTGCCAAGACCGGCGCCATGATGCCGGCCGACGGGCTCGACCAGATCGCCAAGCACGATGCCATCTACCTGGGCGCGGTAGGCTGGCCGGGCGTGCCCGATCACGTCTCGCTGTGGGGGCTCCTGATTCCGATCCGCCGCGGCTTCCAGCAATACGTCAACTTGCGTCCCGTGCGGCTCTTCCACGGCCTCAAATCGCCGCTCGCCGACCGCAAGCCCGGCGACATCGACTACTTCATCGTTCGCGAGAACAACGAGGGCGAGTATTCCTCGATCGGCGGGCGCATGTACGAGGGCACGGAGCTCGAAGGGGCGATCCAGACCGCCGTCTTCACCAAGAAGGGCTGCGAGCGGGTGATGCGCTACGCCTTCGATCTCGCCATGACGCGCAAGCGAAAGGAAGTCGTCTCGGCTACCAAGTCGAACGGCATCTCGATCTCCATGCCCTACTGGGACGAG
>Ga0111538_10012330_pt1 | contig 11303 bp, 12 predicted proteins | sample SoiMethybrSBSTD1_FD_79669 | JGI IMG/M metagenome (GOLD analysis project Ga0111538, IMG submission 79669) | Bulk soil microbial communities from a Populus tree surrounding site in Tennessee, USA - Soil MetaG P. TD hybrid SBSTD1 (version 2)... | ecosystem: Environmental > Terrestrial > Soil >... | reverse complement strand
GCGATGGCGTTCCAGAGGTCGTCGGATCGTGTCTCGGCGGGGTGCTCCACCCGTCCTCGCGGTACTCGGGGGTCGTCAGGAAGGGGCGAGCATAGCACCGTCCCCGTGTGGGCTCAATGCTGCCGCGCGCCCGGCTGTGGAAGAAAATACGGCTGTTTTGCAGGGATTTCGCTTCTTCCACACGCCTGTCCACAGGTGTGGAAGATGATGTTCCTGTTGCGCGCTTCGACAACGGCGAAGCGTGATGAGCAGCGTTTTCGATCCCGAGGCGAGCACGCGCGACTGTGGAAAACATCGGCGCCAGGCGGTCCGTCTATACTCGCCGCTCCCGCGGGCTGAGCGCAGAAGACACCACGTGAAACGCACCTATCAACCGAACGTCCGCCGCCGGAAGCGGCGTCATGGGTTCCGAGCGCGGATGTCCACGCGCGGCGGCCGCGCGATTCTCAAGCGGCGGCGGGCGCGTGGACGCAAGCGCCTCTCCGCCTGAGACGCGCGCAGTGCAGCGCCGCAACCGGCTCTCCCGGTCGAAGGACTTCGACACCGTCTATCGCCGCGGCCGCTCGGCCTCGACGCGGTATCTCGTCCTGCACTGGTTCCCGCGCGACGACGACCCGGACGGTGAGCCGCGGCTCGGACTCGCGGTGCCGCGCTCCGTCGGGTCAGCCGTTGCGCGCAACCGGGTGAAGAGGCTCCTCCGCGAGTCCTGGCGCGAGCTGCTCCCGAACGTGCCACAGGGTCAGGACTACGTCCTCGCCGCACGCCCCGGACTGGCCGAGCCTGCAGACGTTCGAGGAAAAGATTGGCTCGTCACCGAGATCGCGGACGTCCTCGAGAAGGCACGCACGTGAAGTACCTCGGGATCGGGCTCGTGCATGCGTGGCGCTGGACCTTCGGGCTCCTCACACCCGAGGGCACGTGCAAGTTCCACCCGAGCTGCTCGCGGTATGCGCTCGACGCCCTCCGCGAGTTCGGTCTCGTCCGCGGCAGCGTGCTCGCCGGCTGGCGAGTCCTCCGCTGCAACCCGTGGAGTCACGGCGGAGTCGACTACGCCCATGATCAGACGATGTTCCCCCTCTTCCGCTCGAAGAAGGCCCGCGCGTGATCCTCGGCGGGATCCTCACACCGCTCGAGAACGTCATGACGGACGTCCTCACGTGGCTGCACAGCTCGGTGGGGTTCACCTGGGCGTGGTCGATCGTCGCGCTGACCGTGATCGTCCGCATCCTGCTCGTCCCGGTCGCGATCAAGCAGATCCACTCGATGCAAGGCCTGCAGATCCACGCGCCGGAGATGAAGGCGATCCAGCAGCGCTACAAGTCGGACCGCCAGAAGCAGTCCGAGGAGCTCATGAAGTTCTACAAGGAGAACAAGATCAACCCGTACGCGTCTTGTCTCCCGATCGTCTTCCAGATCCCGATCTTCATCTCGCTCTTCTTCGTCCTCAAGGACTTCGAGAAGGAGATCTTCCCCAAGTACCCGGAGTCCTCGCTCGACTGGCTGGGCCTCGTCAACATCACGGAGCCGGTGAAGGACGGCTGGGGGCCGGTGCTCATTGCGGTGTACGTCGCGAGCCAGCTGCTTTCGACATACCTCATGTCGACGGCGATGCAGTCGAAGGCGCAGCGCTACATGGTCATGATCTTGCCCGTCGCCTTCCTGCCGTTCATCCTCCGGTTCCCGTCAGGACTCATGATCTACTGGCTGACGACGAACCTCTGGACGACCGGCCAGGGTGTCATCACGCGGCGCCAGATGCCGAGGCCGGTGGTGCCGCCCAAACGCTCGAGCCGTACGCCGCCGAAGGAGGAGCCGCCGGCATCGAGCAACGGCGAGCAGTCGTCGACGGACGGCGCACCCAAGGCGAGCTCTGGCGGCGGCCCGCGGCGAGTCAAGCGGAAGCGCGGAGGGAGGACACGCAGGTGACCGCCGAGACGACCATCACCGTCGAAGCCACGGGCGAGACCGTCGGCGAGGCGAAGTGGGCGGCGCTCCGCGAGCTCGAGCAGCGGGTTCCCGGGCTCGATCGCGAGAGCGTGCAGTTCCAGGTCGTGTCCGAGGGGGAGCGGGGGCTGCTCGGCGTCGGGTTCACACCCGCCCACGTGATCGCGTCCGCCGAGGCGATGGCGGCCAGTTCCGCGGACGAAACCCCCGCGCAGGTCGAGTCCGGCGACGAGGCACAGGCCGCCCGCGAGATCGTCGAGCGCATTGCGTCCGGGATCGGAGCCGACGTCGTCATCACGACGCGCGCACACGAAGCGGGCGTCACGGTCAACTGCTCGGGAGCCGACGTGGCGCTCTTCATCGGCAAGCACGGGCAGACGATCGACGCCATCCAGTACCTCGCGAACGCGATCACGCGGGCCGAGGGAGGCGACCACGAGGTGATCGTCGACGCCGCGGGCTACCGAGCGCGCCGCACCGCCACGCTCGAGAATCTAGCGCGGCGCACGGCACAACGAGCGTCCGCGCCCGGTCGCAGGGTTGCGCTGGAGCCGATGACTCCTGTCGAGCGCAAGATCGTCCACGAAGCGCTGAAGGACGATCCCGAGGTGGAGACGGCGAGCGAGGGCTCGGAGCCCAATCGCTTCGTCGTCGTCTTCCCGCGCGCCGTCGCGACCTGACGATGTCCGACGACGTCCTCGAGCGCTGGCTCGAGGCTGTCCGGAGCGCGCCGGGAGCGACCGCTCTCACGGATCCGGAATCCGCACGCCGAATGCTGCTCGACGACGCGCTCCGCGCGGCCGACATCGTCGCGGAGAATGACGGGCCGGTCGTCGACATCGGGTCGGGTGGTGGCTCTCCCGGGATCCCACTCGCCGTCGCGTTGCCCCAACGCGAGTTCACGCTGCTCGAGGCGGAGCGACGCAAGACCGGCTTCCTCGAGAGTTTCGCGTCCGAGCTCCCGAACGTGCGGGTCGTCTGGGGACGGGCGGAGGAGCAGGCGAGCGAGACGTATGGCGTCGCTCTCGCGAAGGCCCTCGCCAAACCGCCTGTCGCTACCGAGCTCGGCCTCCCGCTCGTCCGCCTCGGTGGTGCGCTCGTGCTCTGGCTCGGGACGTCCGCTGACAGGCTCGAGGTCGCTCGCGTCGCAGAGTCTCTCGGCGGTCGCCTCGAGGGCGAGAGCGACGGTCTCGTCGTGCTGAGGAAGGTCGAGCCGACGCCGGCCGGCTTCCCGCGTCGACCCGGGATGGCGAATAAGCGACCGCTCACCGGATGACTAGCCATCCGGCTCGTTGACTCGCTGACGGCAGCAATGAGAATGTGCGCGCGGCGGTGGCGAAAGGCGTTCTCGTGGCGTTGGGAATCTGCGTGCTGGCAGCGCTTCCGCTTGCTGCGTCCGCCGAACCGGGCGCGCCGCCGTCCACCGCGAACTCGCCGACCTCTCCGTTCGTCATCGGGGTCGATGACGACCATGCGAAATGGCTCGCGAGGCCGGACGGGCTCGTGGCGAAGTACCGCGACCTGGGCCTCGACGCAGTTCGACTGACGATTCCGTGGCGGCACGGTCAGAGCCGGCCGACGCACGTCCGCGTCTACCTCCACCGTGCGGCCATGCTCATCGAGCGCGGCCAGCGGGTCGTCGTCTCCGTCTTCGGGAGACCGAAGGACGCACCGGTCGACAGGCTCGGCAGAAGCCAGTACTGCGGCTTCCTGCACTACATCCTCCTCCGGATCCCGTTCCACGACGTCGCGATCTGGAACGAGGCCAACTCACCGCAGTTCTGGCCGTCGACAGCGGGGGCGAAGGCGTACGAGGAGCTGCTCTCGGCGTGCTGGCGGCGCCTCCACAGGCTGCGTGCGGACGTCAACGTGATCAGCACGACGGCCGCCCATCACGATCCGGCCGGCTTCATGCGCGCACTCGGTGACGCCTATCGCGCGTCGGGTCGCCGCCACCCGATCGTGGACACGTTCGCCCACAACCCGTACCCGGAGAACGCCGCAGAGCCGCCCTGGATGCAACACGAGGATCCCGCGACCGTGGGCCAGGGGGACCTCGACCGTCTCCTCCACGCCATCGCGGACGGGTTCGGCGGTACGGGTCAGCGGCTGCCGGGAGAGGGCCGAACGACGATCTGGTACCTCGAGACGGGATTCCAGACGACCGTGCCGCGGGCGAAGAAGCGGTACTACTCCGGCGAGGAGACCGACTCCTTCGTCGTTCCGCCGGTGGCGCCGGAGGACGCAGAGCCGTGGGTGCGCGACCAGGCCGGTCAGCTCCACGACGCGCTTCTCCTCGCCCGCTGTCAGCCGTCGGTCGGAGCGTTCTTCAACTTCGAGCTCCTCGATGAGGATCGGCTCGCGGGCTGGCAGTCCGGCGTGCTCTGGCGGGACGGAAGCCAGAAACCGTCGTACGACGCGTTCAAGGATGCCGTGGCGCTGGTGCGGTCAGGGCGCGTCGACTGCGCGACGGTCGCCGGTGTGTCCGGCGCTCCGCTCCCGCCGGAAAAGCCACGTCCGTCCGGCCTCGGGGTCCGGTAGCGGTCTCAGGCTGGGACCCGCAGCGCGTTGTGCAGCCGGATCCCGCTGAACTCGAGCGACGACCCGACGACGCGACTCCACATCGGCCACAGGTTGTCGAGCGTGCGGAGCTCGATTGCGGCGGAGCGATGTCGCTCGACGAGGTCGTCGAGCTGGACGACGTCGATCGGTAAGACGGTGTCGCGGCTCAACCAGTACCCGCCGACCTCCTCGTCGGGCGCGAACGACTCCTCGGCAAGGCGATAGGCGTAGACACGGGCCGCCTGCATGCGATCGACCCAGCCGGTCTCCACGATGTGGACACGGTCGGAGCCGGCGAGAAGCTCGGCGTCGTCGGCCGTCGTCTCGGCGGTCGCCCAGAACGTCCCGCGCGGGCACTCCCGCGGAAACCAGTACAGCGGCAGGTGCCGCGTGTCGACGGCCCAGACCCGGGGCTCCGGGCTGCTGGCCGTCGCGCTCACGTGCGGCTCGAACCGCTCGATGGACGGGTTCTCGCTCACGTGCCAGAGCGCGTGGGACCCCTCTCCGACGTACGGCGGAGCAGGCGTGCGCACGGTCACGGACTCTAGCCGCCTCCCTCTCTAGGCTTGCCGTGTGACCGCGCTCGAGGTCTCTCCGGAGCCGGGAATCCGCGTGCGCGGAGGTCCTGCCGCGAGCACGACGAGGATCTACGCGGTCGCGAACCAGAAGGGCGGGGTCGGCAAGACGACGACGGCCGTCAATCTGAGTGCCTGCCTGGCCGAGGCGGGCGAGCGTGTCCTGCTGTTCGACCTCGACCCGCAGGCGAACGCCACGTCGGGACTCGGCATGCGCGCCAACGGCGTCTCCACTCACGACCTGTTGGACGGAGCTCCGCTCCGCACCCTCGCGAAGCCGTCCAACGTCGAGAACCTCGACGTCGTGATGGCGAAGAGCGACCTTGCGGCCGCCGCGGTCGATCTCGCGAGCAGGGCGGGCGGCGAGCGCTACCTTGCGGACGCGCTCGAGGGAGCCGTCGACCAGTACTCCTACGTCCTGCTCGACTGCCCGCCGTCCTTCGGCCCGCTGACCGTCAATGCGCTCGCGGCCGCCAATCGGGCGATCGTCCCGGTTCAAGCCGAGTACTACGCGCTCGAGGGCCTCTCCCAGCTGCTCGGGACGATCAACCTCGTCAAGGCGCAGCTGAACCCGCAGCTCGCGGTGGCCGGGATCCTGCTGACGATGGCCGACGCCCGCACGCGTCTGGCGGCCGAGGTCGAGGCCGAGCTCCGACGGCATTTCGGGTCCCTCGTGTTCACGACGACCATTCCTCGCTCGGTGCGGCTCGCCGAGGCCCCGAGCCATGGTGTCCCTGCGATCGCCTACGACCGCCGCTCGGCCGGCGCCGAGGCGTACTGGAAGGTGGCGATGGAGCTTGTCGAGCGTTCCTAAGGAACGGCGCGGCCTCGGCCGCGGCCTGGAAGTCCTGCTGGGCGAGGCCGGGCAACCCGAGCTCGTACACCTCCCCGTCGAGACGATCCACCCCAACCCGCGCCAGCCCCGCCGGAGGTTCGAGCCGGAGGCGGCGGAGGGTCTTGCGAGCTCGATCCGGCTGCAGGGCGTGCTCCAACCGATCGTCGTCCGTCGTCGCGCCGAGGGTGGGTTCGAGCTCATCGCGGGTGAGAGGCGCTGGCGTGCTGCAAGGGCTGCAGGCATGGCAACGCTGCCGGCAGTCGTCCGCGATGTCGAGGATCGAGATTCGCTACTCCTGGGCCTCGTGGAGAACGTCGCACGCGAGCAGCTGTCCCCGGTCGAGGAAGCTCGCGCCTACGCCTCGCTCGTCGACGAGTTCGAGCTGTCGCTGGGCGACGTCGCCGAGCGGGTCGGTCGGTCGAAGCCCGCTGTGTCGAACCGTCTCCGCCTGCTCGAGCTTCCCGAAGAGGTGCTGTGGATGCTCGCGCGGGGAGACATCACCGAGGGTCATGCCCGCGCGGTCCTGTCACTGCCCGACGACGATGCGCGCAAGCGACTCGCCCGACGCATCGTCAAGGAGGGCATGACGGTCCGCGGCGCCGAGCGGTGTGCTCGCGAGGGCGGAGCCCGCCGGCGCCCACGCCACGCTTCCGCCATCGACCCCGCGCTCGTCGATCGCGCGCGCGCGGCGGCTGAGCGGATCACGGGGATGCCGACGCGCATCGCGGCCGGAACGCTCCAGATCCGTTTCGGCGACGAGAACCGTCTCGCCGAGCTCGTGGAAGCGCTCGAGGCGATGAGCCCAGTCGCCGCGGAGAATCAGGCCGCTTAGGCGGGTAGAGTTCGAACCCCGGGCGATTAGCTCAGTCGGTTAGAGCGCCGCTCTGATAAGGCGGAGGCCCCTGGTTCGAGTCCAGGATCGCCCATGTCGTTGGTTCTCATGCACGCGGGATCTGACGTACTTCCGGATCCCGCGTGTTGAAGTGCCCTGACTAACATGCGCTCGTCGGGATGCGCGAGATGACCCTCTACGGCGTGAGCTTCGAGCCGATCGGCAAGCAGCCGATCGTCCTCCTCAAGACCGTCGACGAGGACCGCTTCCTCCCCATCTGGATCGGCCAGGCGGAAGCGGCGGCGATCCTCATGCGGCTCCAGGGCGCGACCCCGCAGCGGCCGATGACCCACGACCTCCTGACCGACGTCGTGTCCGAGCTCAACGGCGAGGTGGTCAAGGTGACGGTCACCGAGCTGCGGGAGAACACGTACTTCGCTCGCATCACGATCGTCCAGAACGGCAACGAGGTGGAGATCGACTCGCGGCCGTCGGACGCCATCGCGCTCGCGGTGCGCTGCGACGCCCAGATCTTCGCGGCCGACGAGGTCGTCGAGGAGTCGAGCATCGAGTTCCAGGCGGGCGACGAGGAGGCGAGCCTCGTCACGGCCTCGAACCTCGCGGATCTCGATCCGGAGGAGTTCCGCCAGTTCATCGAGACCGTGACGCCGGAGGAGTTCGCAACGAGCCTCGAAGAGGTGCTCGGCGAGCAGTCCGACGAAGAGTTCGACGAGGAAGACGAGGAGGAGAACTGACGCCGCTCAGCCGGCTACCGAGACGATCAGCGCGATCGCGTTGAACGTCGCGTGCAGAAGCATCCCGGGGTAGACGCTTCCCGTCTTCACGCGCAACGTCCCGACCACGATTCCGAAGAACGCGAGGATCGGGAAGCCGAGCACGAGTCCGTGTGCGGCCCCGAAGAGGATCCCGGTCGCCAAGACCGCAAGCGTGACGCCCCAGGGCTCGATGAGCGAGATGCCGAGCCCGCGGTAGGTCAGCTCCTCGATCGCGGGCGCGAGGATCGTCACCACGAGGAAGAACGCGATGAACGCCCCGACGCGGCTCGAGTCCCAGCCGCTCGGCACGAGACCCTGCTCGTCGCTCGTGCTCCAGTCGCCGAACAGCGAGAGCGCCTGCTCGTATGCGAACGACCCGATGTAGATGACGACGATGCCGAGGAGCGCCAATCCCAGAGCACGCGGCCACGAGTTAGGCTGACGCAGCGCGAAGACGTCCCGCTTCGGCAGCCCGCGTGCAATGAGCAGCAAGATCCCGAGGATGAATGCGTACTGGATGATCGCCGCGACCGACGACGAATACTTGTAGGCGAGGTTCTCGGGCTCTTCCGGACCGTAGAAGCGGCCGGCGTAGGCGATGAGCGCGAGCGCGCCGACAAAGATCAACCACGCCAGGAGGCGCCCGGAGTGTTTCTCGATCACGCGCGAGATTCCAGCAGAAGCCTGGCTAGCATTCGGCCATGAGCCCGCCTCCGAGCAGGCGCACGCCGCTCGACCCGGAGACGCTGCGCCCGCGGGGCCGCCATCAGCGCGCTCTGCGCCGACGGCGTAGGAAGCGAGGAGCGGTGATCGCGATCCTCGCGATCCTCGCGCTTGCGACGGCAGCCGGGGTCGGCGGGACGGCGGCGGTCTTCGCATACGGATCGTCGTGCGACCTGGACTCGCTGAAGTCGGTCGACATCGGGGCGAACACGTTCGTCTACGCGGCCGACGGAACGCTGCTCGGCTCGATCCCCGCCGAGAAGAACCGCGAGCCCGTCGGCGCCGGCGACATGTCGCTCTGGATCCGGAAGGCGACGATCGCGATCGAGGACAGGCGCTTCTTCGAGCACGGAGGCGTCGACGTCGAGGGAATCGCGCGTGCGGCGGTGGCCGACATCAAGGCGGGTGCGCTCGTCGAGGGCGGCTCGACGATCACGCAGCAGCTCGTGCGCAACCTCTACATCTCCCGCGAGAAGACGGTGCAGCGCAAGGTCAAGGAGGCATGTCTCGCCTCGAAGCTCGACGGTGAGTGGGGTAAGCAGCGCATCCTCACCGCGTACCTCAACCAGAGCTTCTACGGGAACCGTGCATACGGAATCGAGGCGGCGGCGCAGACGTACTTCTCGAAGCCCGCAAAGGACCTCACGCTCTCGGAGTCGGCGCTCATCGCCGGGCTCCCGCAGGCCCCGTCCATCTACGACCCTTTCACCGCCCCCGGGCGTGCGCTCGCCCGCAGGCAGGAGGTGCTCGCGGCGATGCTGGACACGCACGTCATCACGCCGCGGCTCTACCGCAAGGCCATCGATGCAAAGGTCATCCTGCGCCGAGGCCGCCTGTACGACTCGATCCGGGAGCCGTACTTCTTCGGCTACGTACGGGACAAGCTCATCGAGGCGTACGGGGCCTCGCAGGTGCGGTCAGGTGGGCTGAAGGTCTACACGACGATCATTCCCCGCTACCAGCGGTTCGCCGAGACGGCGATCAAGGAGACGCTCGACGAGCCCGACGACCCTGCTGCCGCGTTGATCTCGATCAGCCCACGCACCGGCGCGATCAGGGCGATGGCCGCTGTCGTCCCGAACCGCCCGAAGAACCAGTTCAACCTCCTCTCCCAGGCCCGGCGGCAGCCGGGCTCGACCTTCAAGACGTTCGTGCTGGCGGCGGCCGTCGAGCAGGGGATCGACCCCGACTCGACCTACTACGTGTCCGCGCCGTTCACGTACAGGATCCACCCGGCCGGAAACTGCGAGGACGGCACGTGGTGGTGCGTCAAGACGTACGCGAACGACTACTACGGCTGGAGCTCGATCCGGAGTGCGACGCTCCGGTCCGACAACACCGTCTACGCGCAGCTCACGCTCGACGTCGGCCCGGAGAAGGTCGCGGAGATGGCACGGCGGCTCGGCGTTCGCTCTCAGCTCGACGTGAACGGCGCCTACGTGCCGGCAATCGGCCTTGGCTCGATCGCTGTCTCGCCGCTCGACCTCGCGTCGGCGTACTCGACGCTCGCGGCGGGCGGCATCCACGCGGAGCCCATGGCGATCCGGCGGGTCGTCCTCCCCGACGGGACCATCGACACGGAGGCAGGTTGGGGTAAGCCGAAGCGACACCGGGCGATCTCCGAGGGAGTGGCGGCGGTTGTCACCCGCATCCTCGAGCAGAACGTCCAGTCGGGAACGGGAACGCGGGCCGCGTTCGGCAGGCCAGCCGCGGGGAAGACGGGAACGGCCGAGCTGAACGTCGACGCCTGGTTCGCCGGCTACACGCCGGACCTCGCAACCACGGTGTGGATGGGGTACACCCGCGCCGAGATCCCGCTCGAGAGCGTGCACGGCATTGCTGTGACGGGAGGCAGCTTCCCGGCGGAGATGTGGCGGCTCTTCATGGAGCCTGCGCTCGAGGGCACCGAGCCGGAGGCGTTCCCGGAGCCCAAGGTCTGGCCGGAATGGAAGCCGTTCACGCGCGGCGAGTATGCGCTCACGTACGACCCGAACTACCAGGCCACCACTGACACGGAAACGGAGACCGAGACGCAGACGACCACGACGCCGCTCCCTCGCGGGGCCGACTCCGGCGGGACCGGTCCGTGCCGGAACTGCTGACCGTCGAGCAGGCGCTCGCACGGATCCTCGAGCACGCCGACCTCCTTTCCACCGAGACCGTCGCGCTCGATGACGCGTTCGGGCGCGTTCTCCGGGAGCCCGCCCGCTCCGTCGTCGACCTCCCCCCGTTCCCCAGCTCGGCAATGGACGGCTTCGCCGTACGCGCGGCCGACGTGCCGGGCGAGCTGCCGATCGCCTTTCGCGTCGCCGCGGGTGCTGCGCCCCCCGGCCCGATGCCGGCCGGCGCGGCTGCGGGCATCGCCACGGGAGGGACCGTGCCGGAGGGCGCCGACGCGGTCGTTCCGGTCGAGGTCGTCGAGGATCACGGCGACCGCTTGATCGTTCCCGGTCAGGCCGCCCCCGATCAGCACATCCGTCCTCGCGGCGGCGACGTCGGCGCCGGCGACGTCGTGGTCGATCCGGGGGGCCAGCTCGGCGCAGTACAGATCGGCGCGCTCGCCGCAGCGGGAGTCCCGACGGTCGTGTGCTCGGCCCGTCCGCGGGTCGCCGTCCTCGCGACGGGCGACGAGCTCCGGTCTCCGGGCGAAGCGCTCGAGCCCGGCCAGATCTACGAGTCGAACCGCAGGATGATCGCCTCCGCCCTCGTCGGCTCGGGAGCCGTGACCGAGGTGCTCCCGGTCGCGGCCGACGACGAGGCCTCGCATCGCGCGGCAATGGAGCGCGGTCTGAATGCGGACGTGCTCGTGACCTCGGGCGGGGTGTCGATGGGGCCGCACGACCTCGTTCGTCGCGTCGCGGTCGAGCTCGGCGTGGAGGAGGTCTTCTGGGGCGTTGCGGTCAAGCCCGGGAAGCCGCTCGCGTTCGGCGTGTGCGGCTCGACGCTCGTGTTCGGTCTTCCCGGGAACCCGGTCTCCTCGCTCGTCGGGACGCTCTTGTTCGTGCGCCCCGCTCTCCTGGCCCGCCAGGGCCACGCGCATCCCGGGCCGCGGTATC
>Ga0111538_10012329_pt1 | contig 11303 bp, 13 predicted proteins | sample SoiMethybrSBSTD1_FD_79669 | JGI IMG/M metagenome (GOLD analysis project Ga0111538, IMG submission 79669) | Bulk soil microbial communities from a Populus tree surrounding site in Tennessee, USA - Soil MetaG P. TD hybrid SBSTD1 (version 2)... | ecosystem: Environmental > Terrestrial > Soil >... | reverse complement strand
TGGCGCGAGGCGCGCGACCTGGTCTACAACCTGATCAACTGCTCGAAGATCGTGGTCTCTGCAATGCACGGACCCGCGGTGGGCGCTGGCCTCGTCGCCGGGCTGCTCGCCGACATCTCGATCGCGGCGAAGAATGCCCGCATCATCGACGGCCACACGCGCCTGGGCGTCGCCGCCGGCGACCATGCGGCGATCGTCTGGCCGCTCCTCTGCGGAATGGCGAAGGCGAAGTACTACCTCCTGCTTTGCGAGCAGGTGAGCGGCGAGGAAGCGGAAAGGATCGGCCTCATCTCGCTGACATGCGAAGAGGCCGAGCTGCAGGCGAAATCGCTCGAGGTAGCGCGCAAGCTCGCCGCCGGGGCGCAGACGGCGCTGCGCTGGACGAAATCGTCGCTTAACAACTGGTTGCGCATGGCCGGCCCGTCGTTCGACGCCTCGCTCGCCTACGAGATGCTCGGCTTCACCGGCCCCGAGGCGAAGGAAGGCATCGCCTCGCACCGCGAGAAGCGGGCGCCGAAATTTCCGCCGGAGCCGAAGGACTTCTAGTTCAGGCCGGCTTGCTGAAATCCAGGCCGGGTGCGTCGGCGGCTGGAGCGGCGGCAGCGCCGCCGCCGCACAGGCGCTCGAGGTCTTTTGCTACTACCGCGGGATCGGGTCCGACGCGGCCCATCGCCGTGAGGAAGAGACGCACCGGGAGGTCGACCAGCGTCGGCTGCGGATGGTCGCGCAGGTGCGCGACGTTCTGCACGGCCGGGATGATGCGGCCGCCGCGCACGCCACCCATCTCGCTCTCCAGTCCCTGCACCAATCCCGCTTGCGCGCGCGCGATGCCGGTGAGCAGTTCCGCGAGCTGTAGCGACGAGATTTCCATAGACGTTTTCCCCTGGTGGATCGTTGCGGCGATGGTAGCATCCTCGCCATGTTCTCCGGCACGCGACCCGACAATCTCGGCGTCAAGAACGGCCGCTTCGCGCCGTGCAGGCCGACGCCGAACTGCGTCTCCTCGCAGGCCGATCCCGCGGACAAGGAGCACTACATCGCGCCGATCGCGTTCAGCGGCACGATGCCCGAGCTGCGCCGCGCGGTGGAGTCGATGACGCGCGCCACCGTGATCAGCGAGGAGGGGAACTACCTCTACGCCGAATACAAGAGCGCGCTGCTGGGCTACGTCGACGATGTCGAGCTGCTGCTCGACGAAAGCGCGCGCCTCGTGCACGTGCGCTCCGCATCGCGCCTCGGGCGCAGCGACTTCGGCGTCAACCGCAAGCGGATCGAGGAGCTGCGCGTCCTCATCGGCAGCCGGAACTAGCTGCGGGCCTTGATCTGCGAGCGGTGCATCAAGCGCCGCGCCGCAGGGTCGAACGGGTCGCGGCGGTGCAGGGTGCAGCGGTTGTCCCAGACCACCACGTCGCCGACGCGCCACTGATGGCGAAACACGAACTGCGGCTGCGTGGCGTGCGCCCAGAGCTCGTCGAGCAGCGCCTCGCTCTCGGCGAGCTCGAGTCCCTCGATGTAGCTGTTGCGCCGCCGGCCGAGGAACAGCACCTTGCGCCCGGTCTCGGGATGCTGACGAACCAGCGCATGGCGCGCACCCGGTGCGCGGCGCGGATCGGTGACGTCCTCGTAGCCTTTCCGCTTGATGCCGGCGCTGTTGTAGGTCGCGTCGTGGACGGCACGGCGTCCCTCGATACGCTTCGCGAGCGCCGCCGGCAGCGCGTCGTGAGCGGCGCACTGGTTCGCCCAGTAGGTATCGCCGCCTGTCGGCGGGATCTCGAGCGCGTGCAGGATCGCGCCCATCGGCGGCTGCTCGACGTAGGTCATGTCGGCGTGCCAGATCGCTTCGCCGTCGCCGAGGCCGCCGATCGGCGCGCCGTCGACCTTGATGTTGGAGATGACGTTCAGCTCGGGATGCTCGGGGAGGAACGGCTTGCCGTAGGGATTCGGTCCGGGCGGATCGAGCTCGCCGAAATGACGGGTGAAGGCGATGAGCTGGGGGTCGGTGAGCCGCTGCCCGCGGAAGCGCAGCACCGCGTGCTCGAGCCATGCCGCCCGGATCGCAGCGAACGTCGCTTCGCCGAGCGGCTGTGAAAGATCCACGCCGCTCACCTCGGCGCCGAGCGCGTCGGCCAGCTTCGTGACCTTGATCACGCGAGCTCCACGATCACCGGCTGGTGATCAGAGGCGCGGTTCTCCGTGTCGACGCGAATCGAGCGCAACCGCGGCGCGAGGTCTCGCGTGACGAACACATAGTCGCAGCAGTAGGGCGACTCGCCCTCGGCGCGCTCGTGGACGCGGAAGGTGTGTGGATGCGGCTTGCCGGGATGGAGCGACTGCCAGGCGTCGACGAGGAATCCGCCCAGCAGCGGATCTTCGGGCGGCATGTTGAAGTCGCCGCAGGCAATGACGCTGCGCGGCCACGGCGTGGCGCGGAACGCACCGTCTTCCTTCCCGCCGCCACTGCCTTCGTCGCAGATCTGGCGCAGGCGCTCGACCTGTGCCGCGCGGTGGGTGCGGGAGTAGTACTCGAGGTGCGTGGTGATGATCCGCACCGGACCGAACGGCGCGTCGATCACCGCTTCGACCGCGGTGCGCGGCATGCTCGGCCCTTCGCGCGGCGGCCAGGGAAGGGAATGGCGCAATACGCGGCCGACCTTCAGCCGCGACAGGATCACGTTGCCGAAGCGGCTGCGCCGGCCGTTCTTCGCGGGAAGGTCGACACCGCTGACCAGGCAGCCCTCGTACTCGGGAAGGGCATGCATCAGCGTGTGCGGCTGGTCCTCGCCGCTGCTACCCGGCAGGTCGGGAAAGTTGGCAGCGACTTCCTGGAGGCAGATGACGTCCGGATCGAAGCGCCGCAGCTCGGCGGCGATGCGTGCCGGATCGACCGTGCCGTCGAGGCCGCGGCACCACTGTACGTTCCAGCAGACGAGGCGCATATCGCGCCGCGAAGCTTAAACGAGATTGCGCTTCTGTCCGGGGGCGGGAGTGGCGGGGCTGTCGGGCGAGGGATTCGCGGCGGCGGCTTCCCGCTCGGCGAGAAACGCGATCACTTTCGTCATCACGTCCTGCGGCACCTGCTCCTGGCCGCGCATCCAGCGGTACAGGTCAGGGGCCGGCACCGACAGGTAGGCGCGCAGCTGCGGCTCGCCGCCGAGCTGTCTTGCAGCGATGCGCAAAGCGCGCAGATGGAAGGATTGCGCCACATCCACATGATGTTCAACGGCTTGCGCCTCGTATGCAGCGGTCTACGTATTCTTGCGTAGCGGCTTGGCGACCGATTCTCGGCGCGGCGTGACGTTGTACCTGTGCTTGCGCGTTGCTTGAGTACAATTTCTCGCAGCGTGCGTCTCCTATTCACGACACTGGTTCTGGTTGCATCCGCCGCTCTCGCGCAGGATCGCCCAGAGGACACGCTCGCAGCGGTGATCGGCGTGCAGGCGAAGATCCAGCCGAACGCGCGCAGCGTCGAGTCTCTCGGCACGCAGCGGCGCGGCACCGGCGCGCTGATCCGCGATGGCTACGTGCTCACCATTGGCTACCTCGTCATCGAGGCCGAATCGATTCACCTCACAGGCGCGGACGGCCGCACCGTGCCAGCGACCGTCGCCGCCTACGACCATGCCTCCGGCTTCGCGCTGCTGCGCGTGGTCGGCACGCTCAACGCGAAGCCGCTGGCGCTCGGCGATTCGGTCGCGCTCGCCGAGCGCGAGCCGGGCCTCGTGATCCCCGCCGCGGCGCGCGAAGCGCCGACGCTGGTGCACGTCGTCTCGCGCCGGCCGTTCAGCGGCAGCTGGGAATACATGCTCGATTCGGCGATCTTCACCTATCCGCCGGTCGCGGACTGGTCGGGCGCGCCGCTGATCGGCGCGCAAGGCGAGCTGCTCGGCATCGGCTCGCTGATCGTGCCCGACGCCGCCGCGCCGGGCACGCAGTCGCCGGGCAACATGTTCGTGCCGGTCGATCTTCTCAAGCCGATCCTCGCGGACCTGATCGCCGACGGCCGGCGCCGCGGCCCCGCGCGGCCCTGGCTCGGCGTCAACGCCGACGAATTGCGCGGCCATCTCTTCATCGCGCGCGTTTCGCCCGAGGGGCCGGCGGAGCGCGCCGGGCTGCGCGCCGGCGACATCGTCGTCGCTGTCGGCGGCGAGCACGTCTCTACGCTGGCGGAGTTCTATCGCAAGATCTGGGGACGCGGCGGCGCGGGCGTCGAGGTGCCGATCCGCGTGCTGCAGGGTGCGCAGCTCAGGGAAGTGTCAGTGCGGTCGATCGACCGCGTCGAGTACTTTCGCGCTTCGAAGACCTACTAGAGGCGTGGGGTAAGGCACGGCTTCCGGCACGAGGGTGTGCGGCGGCTGGCGGCGCAGCAGCTCGCGGATCTCCTCCGGGACTGGCCGCACCTGCGACACGCGCTCGGCGTGGCGCACGTTTTTCTCCATCTCGTCGAGGTAGAGGTTGCTGCCGTTGAAGTAGCGCGTCGCGTAATCGTAGCTGCGCGCGAGCTGCAGGCTGAGGCGCTTCTTCGCGCCGGCGTAGAAGCCCGGCGTCTTGTTGACCAGATCCTCGCCCGAGGCGTACACCGGGATCGAGCGCGCGATGCCGCGCGCTTCGCCGGCGAGCCGGCCGAGCACGAACTCGGGATAGAGGCGATCGCGGCATTTCTCGAGATAACAGCGGTCGGACATCTGGGCGAGGATGTCCGCGGTGCCGAGCATCTGGCCAAGACGGCGCTCGCGCTCGCCCGAGAGGCGGATGGTCTCCGCCGGGCGCTCGTAGCCGGTGAAGTGCACCAGCGTCGCCGCGAGCTCGGCCATTTCGCGGCCCAGGCCCAGCCGGTGGACATAGCGGCGCAGGAATGTCGCGCCGCGCGCGACGTGCACCAGCGTGTATTCGGCGCCGTAGTGGTGCTTGTGGTCATTGCGGCGGCGCAGGTAGCCGAAATCGTGGAACAGCGCCGAGATCGCGCCGACGACGAACAGCGGCTTGGTCAGGCGCCCGTGGCCGCCGTGGCCGTTTCCACTCACGAGGCTCTTCTGGTAGCCGTCCATCAGCCGCGCCATCGCCAGGGTCACGTCCAGCACGTGCTGGATGTCGTGGTACTCGGTGTCGCAGGCGAAGTAGTCGGGGTGCTCGCCGCGGTACAGGAGGTCCGCGTCCTGGAAGGCGCGCTTCAGCTCCGCGGAGCGGGTACAGCCGAACATCGCCTTGTAGATCCGCCCGACTTCAGCCGCTACCGCGCCGGGATCGGTGACGCGGATGGAACCAGTGACGTCGTAGTCGCTGCGGCGCATGCGGGGGCTATTCGGTGGAGAAGTATAGGGTTACGATGACCGCGGGCGATGACAATTATCACAGGTGACGGACCTTCCCCTGACCGAAGAGGAAAAGGCGCAGATCCGCGAGCGCCTTCAGAGCCTCGAGATCGAGCACCACGATCTGGACGATGTGATCAACCGGCTTGCCGCCGATCCGTCGCAAGACCGCCTGCAATTGCAGCGACTTAAGAAGCGCAAGCTCATCCTCAAGGATCAGATTCAACGCCTGCGCACGCGGCTCATTCCCGACATCATCGCTTGATCGAGGCTTTCACAATCGCGTGATCGCTCTGCTGCAACGCGTCAGCGAAGCGAGCGTCACCGTTGAAGGGCAGATCATAGGTTCGATCGGCCGCGGCATCCTCGCGCTGATCGGCATCGAGCGCGGCGACAGCGAAGCGGAAGCCGATCGCCTCGCGGAAAAGATCATCGCCTACCGGATCTTTCCGGACGACGCCGGGAAGATGAATCGCTCGCTGAAGGACGTCGGCGGCGAACTGCTGGTCGTGCCGCAATTCACTCTGGTCGCCGACACGAACTCCGGGACGCGCCCGAGCTTCTCCTCCGGCGCGTCACCCGCGGAGGGAGAGAAGCTGTTCGCCTACTTCGCGAACAAGACGCGCGCCGCGACCGGCCGCTTCGGCGCCGACATGAAGGTCAGGCTCGTGAACGACGGGCCGGTGACTTTCTGGCTGCAGGTTGCTCCGCAGAGTAGGTCCTGAATCTCGCCGGCGCGACGAACTCGATCATCGTCAGGTCCTGCGAGTGGCGGATCTCGCGGTGGCGGATGCGCGGCGGCTGGTAGAAACAGCTGCCGGCCTTCATGTGGACACGGCCGATGCCCTCGTACTCGAACACCGCCGAGCCCTTCAGCACGTAGACGAACTGTACGTCGACGTCGTGCCAGTGCCAGTCGCCGTGCGGCGCCTTGCCGGGGCGTGCCCGAATGACGTGCGCTACCACCCTGCCGCGCGTGGCGCCCGCAATGCCGAGGTCGCGGTACTCGAAGTAGCCGCGCAGGCCGCGGCGCGAGAACTTCGCGCCTCTCGAATGCGAGACGTTGAACCTTTTCGGGTAAGCTTTTGCCGGCATGTTCGAGCAGTTTATCGGCACAAAGCCCGTCGAGGAAAGGCACCGCATCGATGCGGCTGCCCTCGGGAATTTCCTCGGCTTCAAGATCGACAAGATCGAGCAATTCAAGGGCGGGCAGTCGAACCCGACCTACAAGATCAACGACAAATACGTTCTTCGCCGCAAGCCGCCGGGCAAGCTGCTGCCCTCGGCCCACGCGGTCGATCGGGAGTTCAAGGTCATCAGCGCCCTGCACAAGGTCGGGTTTCCCGTGGCGCGACCCCAGGTCCTCTGCCAGGACGAGAGCGTGATCGGCACCGCCTTCTACGTCATGGACTACGTCGAGGGGCGCGTGCTGTGGGATCCGGCCCTGCCGGGAATGACGCGCGAGCAGCGCGCCGCGATCTGGGACGAGAAGAATCGCGTCATCTCGGCGTTGCACCTGATCGACTATCGCGCGGTGGGGCTGGAGGACTTCGGCAAGCCCGGCAACTACATCGGCCGCCAGGTCGAGCGCTGGAGCAAGCAATACCGCGCTTCGGAGACGCAGAAGATCGCGGCGATGGACCATCTCATCGAGTGGCTGCCGCGGAACATTCCTCCCGAGGCGGGAACCGCGGTGGTGCACGGTGACTTCCGGCTGGACAACACCATCTTCCATCCGACCGAGCCGCGCATCCTGGCGGTGCTCGACTGGGAGCTCTCGACGCTCGGCGATCCGCTCGCCGACTTCGCCTATCACTGCATGGGCTTCCACATCCCGCCGGACAAGTTCCGCGGCGTTGCCGGGCTTGATCTGGCGCAACTGGGGATTCCGGGAGAGGCGGAGTATGTGAAGAAGTACTGCCAAAGAACCAAGCGAACATTCATCGAGCCGTCGCACTGGGATTTCTATCTTGCCTACAACCTGTTTCGCATCGCCGCGATCTGCCAGGGCATCGCCAAGCGCGTGCTCGACGGCACGGCCGCGAGCCAGCACGCGCAGGAGGCGGCGAGCAAGACCGTGCCGCTCGCCGAGCTCGGCTGGCAGCAGGTGGAAAAGATTCTGAGGAGAGCCGCTTGAACTTCGACTACACGCCGAAGGTACAGGACCTGCGCAAGCAGGTGACCGCCTTCATGAAAGAGCACGCCTACCCCAACGAGCACAAGTGGCACGAGCACGTAAAGAGCGAGAAGCGCTGGGAGGCGGTGCCGATCATCGAGGAGCTGAAGCCGAAGGCGAAGGCGGCGGGCCTGTGGAACCTGTGGCGGCCGAAGTCGCACGGCGGCACGCTCACCAACCTCGAGTACGCGCCGCTCTGCGAGATCATGGGCCGTATCACCTGGGCACCGGAAATCTTCAATTGCTCGGCGCCCGACACCGGCAACATGGAGACGCTGCTCAAGTACGGCACGCCGGAGCACGTCAAGCAGTGGTGCGAGCCGCTCCTCGAGGGAAAGATCCGCTCGGCGTTCCTCATGACCGAGCCGGCGGTCGCGTCCTCCGATGCGACGAACATCCAGACGAAGATCGTCAGAGACAAGAACGATTACGTCATCAATGGCACCAAGTGGTGGTCGAGCGGCGCCGGCGACCCGCGCTGCAAGATCTACATCGTCATGGGCAAGACCGACCCGGACAACAGCTCGCGCCACAGCCAGCAGTCGATGGTGCTCGTCCCCGCCGGCACCAAGGGCGTGAACATCCTTCGCTACCTGCCGGTGTTCGGCTACGACGACGCGCCGCACGGGCACATGGAGATCGAGCTGAAGGACGTGCGCGTGCCGGCCTCGAACGTGCTGCTCGGCGAGGGCCGCGGCTTCGAGATCGCGCAAGGACGCCTCGGACCGGGACGCATCCACCACTGCATGCGCCTCATCGGCCAGGCCGAGCGCGCGCTGGAGAAGATGTGCAAGCGCGCCACCGAGCGCGTCGCCTTCGGCCGGCCGGTCTCCGACCAGGGCGTGACGCGCGAGCGCATCGCCGAGGCGCGCATCATGATCGACTCGGCGCGCTTCATGGTTCTCAACGCCGCCTGGAAGATGGACACGGTCGGCAACAAGATCGCGAAGAAGGAAATCGCGATGATCAAGGTGCTGGCGCCGACCATGGCCTGCCAGGTGATCGACTGGGCGATGCAGGTGCACGGCGGCGGCGGCGTGTCGGAGGACTTCGGCCTCGCGCACGCCTACGCGCACGCGCGCACGCTGCGCTTTGCCGACGGCCCGGACGAGGTGCACCGCAACCAGATCGCGAAGCTGGAAATCGGCGAGCAGACCTCGGTGGTCGAGGCGCTCGCCAGGAAGAAATCTAGTCCGAGGCCTTGATGTTCGCTTCGCGCACCACGCGCGCCCACAGGCCGAGCTCCTGCTCGATCAGGCGCGAGAACTCCCGCGGCCCCGCGGGCGGCACTTCGACGCCGTCCGCCTGGAAGCGCGCCGCGACCTTGGGCGAGCGCGCCGCGCGCGTGAGCGCAGTGGACAGCGCGTCGATCGCTTCCTGCGGCGTGCCGCGCGGCGCAAGGGCGCCGATCCACAGGTAGCCCTCGTAGCCCGGGAAGCCCGACTCGGCCACGGTCGGCACGTTCGGTAGCTGCGGCAGGCGAGTGCGCCCCGCGGTCGCAAGCACCTTCAGCTTTCCGGCCGACAGCATCGCCGCGCTCGTGGCGTACGTGTCGTACTTGAGCTGCACCACGCCGCCGACGAGATCGGTGAAAGCCGGTGCCGCGCCCTTGTAGGGAACGTGCGTCACCTGCAGGCCCGCGCCGCGCAGCAGGAGTTCCATGGTGACGTGCGGCAGTGTTCCCAGCCCGGCGGACGAATAGCTCAGCTTGCCCGGGTTCGCCTTCGCGTACTTGAGGAAGCCATCCATGCCGTCGAACGGCACCGAGGGATGCGCCACCAGCAACTCGGGGATGTTCGCAAACAGCGTGATCGCGGCAAAGTCCGCCGCGGTGTTGAAGGGCAGCGCGGGGCGCAAAGCGGGATTGATCGTGTGGTTCGGTGTCGCGACCAGAAGCGTGTAACCGTCGGGTGCGGAGCGAGCGGCCTCCTGCGTGGCGATCGTCCCGCCGGCGCCGGGCCGATAGTCGAGGACGAGCGGCTTGCCGAGCGTTTCGCTCGCTTCGGCGGTCACCAGGCGCGTCAGGACATCCACGGTGCCGCCGGGGGGGAACGGCATCAGCAGCTTGATCGCGCGTTCGGGATAGGCCGCGTTCGCCGCGCCGGCGAAAAGCAGGCATGCCAGCCAGGTCGGAAATCTCATCGCTCCTATAATGCCATCGCGATGACCACCACCGATGCGCTGGTTCTCGGCGCGGGGATCGTCGGCGTCTCGGTCGCCGTCCACCTGCAGAAGCGCGGCCGCGCGACGGTGCTGGTCGACCGGCGCGGCGCCGCCGAGGAAACCTCTTTCGGCAACGCCGGCCTGGTGCAGCGCGAAGGCGTCTATCCCTACGGCTTTCCGCACGACTTCGGCGCGCTGTTCCGCTACAGCCTCAACCGGACGATCGACGCGCACTACCATCCATCCGCAATCCCGCGCCTCGCGCCGTTTCTCTGGAAGTACTGGCACCATTCGCGGCCGGCGCGCCACAAGGCGATCGCCCATCAGTACTCGAAGCTGATCGAGCATTGCATCAGCGAGCATGAGGCGCTCGCTGACGCGGCCGGCGTGCAGGACCTGTTCCGCCGCACCGGGTGGATGAAAATTTTCAGGACTGCGCGCGAACGCGATCTTCGTTTCGCGGAAGCTGAACGCTGGCGCGCCGAGTTCGGGCTGAATTTCAAGACACACGATGCGAACGCGCTGCAGGCGATGGAACCCCACCTCGCACCCGTCCTGGTAGGCGCGCTGCACTGGACCGACCCGCTCGCCACGGTCGATCCGCAGGCGCTGGCGCTGGGTTATCTCAGGCTCTTCGAAAAGCTCGGCGGCCGCTTCGTGCAGGGCAACGCCGGCAGTCTCGAGCCCGGCTGGCGGGTGCGCACCGCGGAGGGCCCGATCGAGGCGCGCGACGTGGTGGTCGCGCTGGGTCCCTGGGCCGACGTCGTGACCCGCAGCCTCGGCTACGACCTGCCGCTCGCGGTGAAGCGCGGCTATCACATGCACTATCGCTCGGCGGGACGGGCGGTGCTGAACCACCCGGTGCTCGACACCGAGCGCGGCTATTTCCTCGCGCCCATGCAGCGCGGCATCCGCCTCACCACCGGCGCCGAATTCGCGCTGCGCGACGGCATGAAGACGCCGGTGCAGCTCAACCGGGCAGAGCCGATCGCGCGTGAGCTCTTTCCGCTCGCCGAGCGCCTCGACGCGGACGCGTGGATGGGCGCGCGCCCCTGCACGCCGGACATGATGCCGGTGATCGGCGCCGCGCCGCGTCACCGCAACCTGTGGTTCGCCTTCGGCCACGCGCACCACGGCCTCACGCTCGGTCCGGTCACCGGGCGCGTCATCGCCGAGATGGTGTGCGGCGAGAAGCCTTTCGTCGACCCCGCGCCCTACCGCGCCGACCGGTTCTAGAATCGAGCCAGGAGGGTTCATGCTGAAGCTTTGCGGCTTCCACATCAGCAACTACTTCAACAAGGTGTACATCGCGATGCTGGAGAAGGGTGTCGCGTTCGAAGCCGACACAAGCTGCCGTCCGTCGCAGGAAGAGGCGTTCCTCGCGCGCACGCCGATGGGCAAGGTGCCGTTCCTCGAGGTGGACGGCGGGACGCTCGTCGAGTCGGACGTGATCTGCGAGTATCTCGAGGACGCTTATCCGCAGACGCCGCTCCTGCCACGCGATCCGCTGGCCCGCGCGCAGGCGCGCGAGCTGATCACGATCCTCGAGCTGCACGTGGAGCTGGTCGCGAGGCGCCTCTACGGCGAGGTCTTCTTCGGCCGGCCGTCGATTTCGGCGGAAGCGAAGCAGGCGGTGGAGAGGGACCTCGCCAAGG
>Ga0111538_10012327_pt1 | contig 11304 bp, 5 predicted proteins | sample SoiMethybrSBSTD1_FD_79669 | JGI IMG/M metagenome (GOLD analysis project Ga0111538, IMG submission 79669) | Bulk soil microbial communities from a Populus tree surrounding site in Tennessee, USA - Soil MetaG P. TD hybrid SBSTD1 (version 2)... | ecosystem: Environmental > Terrestrial > Soil > Tree... | reverse complement strand
GAGGTAAGATTGGAAAACTGTCCTTTCTTCTCAAAAGATTTTGTTGAGATTGAGGTCTCATTTTTGTTAGAATCACCAAGCTTTGCTCCATTTTTGTCAATTAAGACCAATCTGGTATTATTTTGTAAATTAAGTGACTGCAGAAATTTGTCATAGTTGTTAATATTAATTGTTCCTAACAGTATTCCTATCGATTCATTTTGATGGTTGATTACTGGAGTTGCAATTACTGCCAGATTTAATCCTGTTGCTTTAGAGAGAATTGCATCACTCAAGTAAGTGTTTTTAGTCTGATTCACTCCTTGATAATAATCTCTAAATGCAAAATTAGTTGCAGTTAGATTTAATTGATCATGAAATGGTTCATCAAAATATATATCTCCATTATTAAAATAATATAAAATTGAATTAATATCTTTAAATTGACCCAAAAGTATTTTAGCTATTTTTCTCTTTTCTATATCAGCATCTTCTGGTATACCCTTAATTTTTAGATCTACCAAATTTCTATCAGGAGGCTGTAAAATTTCTGGTAGATTACTAGCAATTTGCAGAGCAGTAGCTAGTTTTGTTACCTTACTTTCAAGTATTGTTTTTACATTTTTTAGTTCATGTAAAAGGGATGATGAGTTATTATTTTCATTTGTGTAATTATAGTATTGAGTATCCTGAGCATAAACAGAGATAGAAGGTGAGTTTGCAGAAAATAAAATAATACTACTGCTGATAGCAATAATACCAAATAAAAAACTTGGAATCTTTAACATTGTCTAATCTTGAGAATTTGAAAAAGAATTCAATATAATTCTATCTATGACTGAATAATTTTGCACTTTCTAATGTATTTGGTATACTATCTTATATTGAAAGATATTAGTGAAAAACATATTCAAAAAAATGATTCTTTCGATTGGAAATCACATTAACTTGTTTACAATTCTTTTATTACATTTTCATTAATAGTATATGAATTCAATTTGTTAACTGGTTCGGATGAGTGTAAACTGATTTTGACAAGATTCTGTAGTTCAAAAATTAATAATATGCAATTTTATAACATTAGGATGATATTATAAAAGAGAGGATTATGCTACACAATCTCTATTGATGTCTATAATTATTAGAACATCACAAACAAAACAAATAATTAAAGATCTTAATTAAGCAATATTTTTCTTGTTATTGTTTCACGATAGTGTAATATCTTTTGTATTTTTGTTCATAGTATAATATTTTATATTAAAATATATAATAAAAATATTAGAAATAACTATTTAAAACATTTAAAATTTCTCTAATCTAATTTTATCATTAAATATTAAAAGAGATTGTTTCTACTTTACTGATAAATATAATAGTAGTTCTTTATTCACATGTCTTATAATAAAATAAGAACTTTCAGCATATTAATATTACTTGGGATAGCAGCATTGTTTGTTCCAGTAACAGCACTACAGAATTCTATTGTAATGGCACAAAAATATTATCCTGAATATAAAGAAAATGGATATTATAACCAAGAATATGATCCATACCAAAATGACGAAAAAAATGCTCCAATAGTCAATGTAGAGAAAAAATTATTCATATGTAATGATGTAAATAATCTTCCGGATAACGTAACTGATACTCCAGTCTTTTTTGAATGTCCAAACCCAGCAAATTTCTTCTTTCCTGCAGGACCAGATAGCGACGACTACATACCATGTGACGATGAATTATGTCCACCAAACTATATAGATGAATCAGACTTCAGTGTTCAAATCTTTAAGAATGTTGCAACTGTGCGCGATCTATCACCTGAAGGTACACCAGTAAATCTTGACAAATTTCATTATACTGTAACTGAAGATGAAATAAACCAGAGAATAACAACAGGCGATGGATGTTCTGATGTTGGATTTAACCATTTTAAGTTTTACAGAACATTATTAGAGGATGGTTATGTGGTTGAAGCTTTTATATGTGTCAATTATTTGGGAGATTGTGAAGGAACCATATATTCTGATGAAGTAAAGACATGTACAGTAGAGAACTATATTTTTGCAGGATCGCTTATCCCTCCTCCCAAACCTGAGGATAATGCTGAAGATAATACCTTATCATTACAACAATCCAACAATCAAGCCATACAGCCTCAAACTTCTCCTTTAAGAGATACATTCTCTGATCGAACAAACTAAACTTACAAACACAAATATTATTTTTTTTAAACATACATTATTATTTTTAAAGACAAATAAAATTATCTCACTTTTATAAACAATAGCGATCTCCTTGTTGATTATAATGTTGTAACAGTTGATTTTTTTTAAAACTATAATAAAAAAAATAAAAACTTTCTCATTATTAATTAATGTATATTATTTTTATACATTAAATGGAATTTAACTGTTATTAGTGAATTGTTGTACAAATTTTATATTTACAGACAAAATTATTGTATGTCCAATTTGATAGATAGACTTAAGTGTCGTTTCGATACGAGTGAGGAGGTGTGTGAACTATTTGATTTCGACACAATTTTGTAGTTCAATGTTTAAAAATTTGATATCTACTTTTTCTAATTAATGAGTTTAAACAATAATAATATATAATTCTAGATTTCGAAAGAAAATTGTATTTAGTTGAATAGACTTATATCTTTTAAAAGATTATCCAAGATAGAAGAAATAAATAATGAGCAACTACAGCAACAATTAAAACTAAAGATATTGCTGGAAATCGACTTGAAAAGACAAGAGTTGATGGATAAAAAGGGATTTGTTACAAAAGAAGATATGGAATTAATTTCTATAAACTAAAATAAATTAAAGGATAAAATAGAAATATAGGATTATTTTATTTCTAAATTTGGTTACAATTTTTGAGTACTAGTAAGATAGGAAAATGTTTTAATAAATGTAATATAAAATTTACCAGTTCTAGAAAAAGTATTCTTTTTAAAGAAAATCTACAAGAATGTTGTGACCGTAACCTTATATTTTATATATTATTTTAATTACTAAAAATATGTCATTAAACCTTGGATATTTGACAATTTTTGTTGTTATTATCGTTTTTACAATTATTTATACTACTTCAAATGGTTCTATTTCGTCTAATCAAGAGTTTTTCCCAATAGTTTATGCTCAATCACTACCTTTACCATTGCCAACTTTATCTCCTGATCCAATTGAAGCTAACATTGACGATGAAAGATCTGGGAATTTGACGGCTTCACTATTTGATCATCAAAATGCAGTAGAATGTAGAGGTGATATCAACACTGGTTCAAGAATATGCCTCCCTTATACATTTAATATTGATGGTAATGTTGCTGGTACTTTTAACGTAATTAATGAAACAATAATTCCTACTGGAGAATGGAAATTTACATGTTCTGCTATTAAACAAGGAGGTGTCTTCTTTTTTCCTCCTCTTGTATTAGACTTTGCTTTAAATGCTGATGGTAGTGATAAAGATAAAATTGATTTTTCTTATAAATTGGATGATCCAGAGCCTGGAAGGGTTTCAATACATGTTATAGGAGAACATCCAGTAACTGGAGTTCCTTGTGAAATAGGTATAACTTATTTCATAGGCGATATCATACTGAGGACTGGATTGATTCCAGCTAGAGATACAGGACTTCAAGGAGTTTTTAAAAATCCCTCTTATACAAAAGATGTTGATGGAAATATTATTTCAATAAATAAAACTAGTACAAGCAAAAATTTTGGTAATATTGATGGATTTGGAGAAATATCTAGATCTAGGGGATCAGAATGGGATTTCGTTACTGTCAATCCTGCTAATCATCCACCCATAGCCAAAGGGTCATGGACTTCTTCTCCACCTACTCCACCAGATAAAGCATTCATAGATGGTCAAATAAAATTAGATGGTAGTAAAAGTTTTGATCCCGATGAAAGTGAAGGTGATGATGTTATAAAATGGGAGTGGAAAAAATTATCTCCATCGGATAATTATGTAGAGAATACTCTGTTAAATGCAAATTCGGAAATTGCAGATTTTAAATTACCGAATTATATACCAATGGAATTTACATCACTTTCCACTCCCCCTAGACCACTTCCAATAGAATTTTCGTTAGTAGTAGAAGATAGGCATCAAACAAAGAGTCAAAATAATGAAAAAGTCTCTGTAAATGTTGAATGTCCTTCTTCGTTGATAAATAATGCTAACACTGCGTATAATATATTCAATAAATTAAGGAACTTTCCTTCAGGAGCTACGCTACTTCCACAGACAGTCGATAATTTTAATTATTTTCTTTCTGGAAGAGGAGATACTGTAGGAATGCCTGAAGGTGTTTCTACTAAAGGAAGTCAACCCAAACCTCTGCCAGTTCTTTGGTTAGAGATAAATCCTAAAGCACCACAATATAAAGAAGCCCAAATTAATTTGGGAATTAAAATCTTAGGAGATATAGAAGTACTATTAAAGACCATGAAATCTGGCGAAACAAAACACCTGCCAATTACGACATATGTTCAAACTATTGGAGAATATGGAGAACATTTTCCAATTAGTTTGTTTAGAGGACTTGATTTTCAGAATGCAGTACATAGTGCTCCTCTTGAGGCTACTTTTGATTTAATAGTAACAAAAAGAGCGATTCTGCCAAACTTAGTTTCTGGAACAGTAAAACTCACGATTAAGGATATATATGACTTTAATACTGGTGAGGTTACGCCAATTCCTAAGGCTTTAGGTGGAGGAATTTTGGATCATTTTGATGTTCATGCTATGATCAAATGCCTGGGGGCAAGAAATTTTGATCAGACTACCACATATATGAAAACTCTTACAGATGTTCCTGTATTTTCATTCGTAAATAAATTTGTTAATTGTGATAGTCGATCATCATGTACATATAAATGAATTTAGTTCCTGTTTCTTAGTATTGTATAAATAAAATATTTCATTTATTTTGTCTTTTTAAAATGTAACAATAGATGCCTAAACGGAAGCGGGCTCTACTAGCCAAATGGGATCTATAACTAAAATTCAAGGCTTAGAGGGCTTCGAGTTCTCATTATAACAGGGTTCGGTAACCTAATAGATAAAGTTTTTGAAAAGTTGAGAATTTGAGATTATTTTGGTATATTTCATCAATTTTAAAATATACATAAAAATTTTTAAAAATAAGTTCATCCATTATTTTATAACTTTTGGTGACAAGCAATAATATAATTATAGCTGGAATAATTACCGTATCTCTTACGGTTATTGCCGCTCTTCTCAGTGATGTGTTTTCTCCTCTCAGTGAACTTTTAAAAGATAAAATATCTACAGTTCCTTCTGTAACTAATAATGATATTTCTGCAAAAGTATTTGATAATGAAAAAAAATCAATATCTAAAGAGATATCTCCTGGAGATAACAATGTATCCGCAAATTCGGTTACTTTTGATTTTAAAGCCAACGAAAAAATAGAAAATATTTATTATTTTTTAGTTTTTCCCTATTCATTATCGCCAATATATCAATTATTACCTAAATTTCAGGGATATGAAGATAGTTATGAATGTAGTTTTGATGGCCAGCCTTTTGAAGATTGCAGCCCGCCAAAACCATATTATGATATTTCAACAGAAGTAATGCACATTTTCAAAGTGAAGAAGAAGGGAATTCTAGGTAATACTCAAGATGAACCAGCAACATTTAGTTTTACATCTGTTACGTCGAGCGTTGTCAAAGGAATAGTGAAAAAATATCAGAAAGAAGTAGAAGATGCTATCGTAAAAATAGAAGATTCTAACAAGACTGAAGAAACTAGTTCGGTAGGTAGATTCTCATTTAAAGGAATTGGACAAGGAGAACATTTGATAAGATTCTCTGAGCGATATAATCAAGGAATAAATAATCCAGAAATAAACGTTGCACAGCCAAAATCCTTAACTTATGAATATTCTATTTTTGTTCCTGCTGGTATCCCGTGGCTAGAATTGGATCTTCCTCCTTTGGAAGAGATGGAAAAAAGTTCGCCGGTTGATTTAGGTTCATCGGCTTTTGCAGAGAATAAAACATTATCTTTGAAACAAACTATTCCCAAAAATTCTACATATGTAAAAGAACAAATAGAAAAATCAGAAATAAATCCTTTAAACCGAAATATTGCAAGTATTGGCCAAATTAATGATATGTCAATAGGACAAGATAGCCAAAATATATCTAAAAATTATAATGAATATCTATTTAAGACTCAATTATGGATTAACGCTTCTTCAGAGGACACAATAAAAAATATAAAAAATGTTAGTTATATCCTTCATCATACCTTTATTCCTAATACAATAAATTCAACTACCAAAGAAAATAATTTTACCATAAATATAGTAAATTGGGGAATATTTCCTATAAATGCAACAGTATTTCTTAATAATACAAAAGAGCCTATACATCTTGAATTGCCAAATGAAAAATGGAAATGTAGTAATTGCAAATGGTGAACGTTTGTAGTTGTTAATATGATTATATGTCATTGTATGTATCTACTTTCATAATTTTTAAATTTATTTCTTTGACTCTACCACTTATACATATAATAAATAACAACAGTAACATATATTATCAAAAAAATAATAATATTATATGGTGGATCAAGAAAAAGACCAATAAGAAAGTTTAGGCCTACAAATAGAATAACAAATAATAACAAGAATCTTTTAAATTTATTTATTTTATATGCTATGTATATATTTACAAACGGAATTATAGATAATATCAAATATAATACAATATTCATCTTTTATTTGTAAATATGTAATTAATATAATTAAATATTCTTATTTATATCTAAAAAATTTATGTGGAAATAAAATGCTTTTTCTATATTTTTTTGTATCTCAAAATTAGATTAATACAATGAGATTATTGCATTGGAGGATAATTAAGTAGTTTTGACACGATTTTGTAGTTCAAAAATCAAAATAGGAGATTGTTAATATTTTTATTGTTTTAATTATTCAAAGTTAATTCATATAAAATTTTAATCGTTTCCTTTTTGTAATGTAACAATTGTTGCCAATACCATTTTTGTGACTGACGTTAAATAATCACAATTTAAAGTCTGGTGTATCAGTTGCTGTATGATAATGAGAATTCTGATTTTCTTCAGCGGATCCATCCTATGCACCAATTACAATATGTCCTTTAGCTTCAAAATGTTCATAATTACTACAATAAATTGCCTATTGACATCATTGCTAAGCTCTTCTACATGTTTCAGAACCGTCTCAAGTTTTTGGGGCATCTAGATGTCTCTCCTTTCTATTCTATTAGTACAAAGTACATGTATATGAACCCCGATATAGTACGGGCTCGGAGGTGTGTGAACTGATTTCGACACAATTTTGTAGTTCATTGCTGGTAGATTAAAAAATTATATCCATTTAATTGGGAGCTATTATATTATTTTAATCTAAAGAGATACACTAAACTATTTATTCAGAAATCAAAATTTAGGAGAAATTCCATGTATTAATAACTTTATCTATTGCTCCATGATTCATTAAACTATTATCAGAATCTCTAAATCCGATGTACCCTAGATGATTATCGCCTACTCCATTGATGGTACATACACCGAATAGGTTTTTTAAATCACAATCATCATGATCATTATCTGCATCGGTTTGAAAGATTATTTGATTCATTACATTGATGTTGTCATAATTTGAAGGCATACCTGGAGTAGCTTCACTTAATGGTTTTTGACCTATTGCAAAATTTCCTTCCTCAAAGTTAGGATAATATTCTGGTTCCCACGATTCTAAGAAACCTCTTTTTTCTTCTAATACATCATCTTCAAAATTATACATATTATAGAAGGATATTACTTGATTCTGAATGGCATTACCATAATAAGCCTTTATATCACTATCAATTGGTAAATCATTATTATTTTTTAAAACTTCATAATTATCCACAGCACCACCTAACAAATTGACTGTTAAAATTTTAAAATGTGATGATTTCCATTCATTATTATTATCAAGACTATTCAAAGCACTTAAAATTACTCTTGAACCTAGAGAATGTCCTATAAGTCTTAATTCTATATTATTATCAAAATGTTCTATACAGTAGTTTTTTAAATCAAGTAAAAATTGAGCAAGTTTTGGACCATTTTCTTTTGCTATTATCTTTGCAATATTCCATCCTTCTCCTGCGCTATCTATCGTAGTATCTGAATCCCAACTAAAACCAATCAGTGAAGAATTGTATCCTACATCTTCTAAAGACATATTTAATCTTTCAAATATCTCTTGTGCATTTTCAACAGCAGATATTGAATGACCTCGTTCGTTAGTCCAAACTCCATGAACATAAACTGCTACTTCGTTTTTCATACAAATACTATTTAATATTTCACTATCTATTGGATTGTATGCTTCAGTAGAGGTTAAATTTCCTGTTGATTTATCAAAATGACCTCTAGTTGAAACTATTGGGATGGTTTCTGCCCAAGCAAGATATAAAATATTAGATAAAGTAAATGTAACAGTAATTATAATAATCATAAAAATAAAATTATTTTTGTTTATCAAATATTGCACCTGACTAAAATAATAAAGAATAATAATAATTTAAGAACTTTCTTATCTACTTCAATATGGATTATTCCAGCATAAAATTATAGAAAATATTAAACAATCTTCCTTGGTAATATAGGTTTTATCTAAAATTATTTTTAATTTTTTTTCGGCGCCTCAAAATTTTAACCAATATATTTATTTATTAAGATATACTATTGTAAAATTACAAAATAGAATAAGAATTGATGGAAACTCCGATAACTCAAGCAATGTATTATGTGGACGTTACGGAGATACGTTCCATCATTTATCTAATCGTCTTTAATTCAAAAATAGAAGATTCAATTTATAATTATTAAAATTAAATATTTTATTTATTTTAATGCTTAATATGACTTAATAGAATTACCAAATATAATAAATAATAGAAAAACCATATAATTATATCATTACACACAAAATTATGTAATGATAATAAGATGGATTAAATCTGAGCCATATCTTTTCCATCTTATTAGAAAATGACATTATTTATTTGATATTCTGAAAGATTTTTCTTAATAAAAGCACTGATATAAAATAATGAATTCAAATCAGAATTCTCATTATAACAGGGTTCGGTAACGTATTATATGAACCTTTATCGGAAACATGTCAAAAATATATGCAAAAATTTGATTTTATAATCTATACGGATTAAATAATCAATATTTTTTATTTTATTTCATTCTATTTCATTTTATTTTATTTCATTCTATTTCACTGCAATATTTTTTTCGATCAAATTAATCTTTTTTAACCTATCATCTGATACTTCCATTACTTCCAGTTCAGATTTTTTTATTAGGCTTATGCATTCCTTTGCATTAATTCTTACTTGACCATCTGTATCATTTCTTTGAATAGATTCAAGAAGTGCTATCGCTTTCTGATCATTAGTAAATTTGAAAATATTGCCTATTGCAGCTACTGCTGTGTTTCTAATATGGACTGATTCATGGCTTGTCAGTTTTTCAAATTCTTTGATATTTCTTTTTTCTTTAGGAAGATTAGCTATTATATCACCCAATGCAGAAGTTGCTTCTCTTATTACTTGAGGATCATCATTTGTTTCCTTTAAATCTTCTAATATTTGGATAATTTTTTGTACCACATTATCATCTTTACCAATTAACCTGATTGCTATTATTTTCAAACCTTGTATAGAACCTCGAGTGACTAATTGTCTAAATGATTTTATTTTAACAACTTTCTCCAAAATTGGAAAAGATTTTTTATGATCAAGGTAAGCTATAGCCTTAGCTGTTTCATATTGAACGTAATAACTCTCATTTTCACTATACAATATTTTCTTAAATTCGTCAAACAACTCTTCATCTTCATATTGACTTAATCCTATGACTAAAGATCTTCTAATTTTTGGATGTTTAACTTTTTGAAAACATTTTTTCAACACTTTATAAGTTTGATCGCTTTTAAAATTTTCTAAGGCTCTAACAGATTCAACAGAAACCCCCCAAAATGAATCTTCTAATATGGATTTCTTCAAGTTTTCAATAAGCAACTCTATTTTTACAATTTTTAGAGTTAAATTTTTGATAATTCTTGCCGCTTCCACCCTTTCGAAAATAGTTTCTCCATTTAATAGATTATTTATTATATTTTTTTCAATTAGTTTACTATTTCCTTCAAATTTATAATTTATCTGCTTTAAAATTTTATGATATGAATCGATAGATAATCTTATAATATGTTTGTTCTTGGGGATTCGTATAAATTCAGTAGTTTGTTTTTCTTTTATTTGTATAATTTTATGCAAGTGTTTAATATGATTATTATTTTTATCAGCTAAGAATATAGACAATTCTAATGGAAACTCAAAAATCTTATTTTGATTATAGTCAAAAATTAATTCAATATTACTATCGTTTAAAGTAACCTTGGCATCAAGCATAGGATGACCAGGCTGATAAATCCATTGGTCAAAAAATTGTTGAAAACTTTGACCAGAAGTTTGTTCCAGTATTTGTCTAAAATCATCTGTTTCTGCAGTTCCATGTTTGAATGTATTTATATATTTTCTAAATGATTCCTTGAAATATTCATCGTCATTAAGCACGTTTCTAATCATATAAATGATATATCCTCCTTTTTGATAGGAAACTGCATCAAAAAGTTCATCAGGATGTTTGTAGGTTTTATTTACAATAGGTCTATTATAAAGTTCCTTATCTGCTAAATATGTATCCGAAATAATCATCATATTATACTGAAATTCATCTTTTCCTTTGCTTTGTTCGAGATACATAGCCTCGCTGTATGTAGCAAATCCTTCATTAAGCCATATATGCTGCCAATCCTTACATGTGACCAAATCGCCAAACCACTGATGAGCTAATTCATGTACTATAACATCATCACTTGAAAAATCTAAATGTGCTCTTTCATCATGAAGCAATCTTGTTGTTAAAGTCGTACATGTAGTATTTTCCATTCCAAGGTACGGAAATTCTTCAACGATAACCTGGGTATATTTATCATAAGGGTATTCTACACCCAATGATTGTTCAAGTTTTTGCATTACGTCAGGTGTAATATTAAATGTTCTGTCTGCATCTTTAATCCTATCTTTAGGGACATAATATCTTAATGGCACTTTTCCATTATATTTTTTCTCATTACTTGTATCTACAAAATCTCCTATAGCTATTGATGTTAGATAGGCAGGATTTGGATTATGTTCTTTCCAGTTAAACCT
>Ga0111538_10012324_pt1 | contig 11306 bp, 8 predicted proteins | sample SoiMethybrSBSTD1_FD_79669 | JGI IMG/M metagenome (GOLD analysis project Ga0111538, IMG submission 79669) | Bulk soil microbial communities from a Populus tree surrounding site in Tennessee, USA - Soil MetaG P. TD hybrid SBSTD1 (version 2)... | ecosystem: Environmental > Terrestrial > Soil > Tree... | reverse complement strand
GTCCTTGCCGAGGAACTTTCCGAGGGTACCCGCCTTGGCCGGCGACTCGACGATGACGAGGGAGCGCGCCATGGGAATAAGGAAGATGCCACGCCTGTCAAGCCCCCATTGCGATCCGGTGTCCCGGATCGCCGGCGGGCAGGGGCGGCAACTTGAACAGTCTAGGCGGTTTGGCGGATTTGTGGAAAACCCGCCCGCGCGGGCCTAGGAACGAAGGCCTCCCCGCAGGCGCGCGATGGCCGTCGGTCGGCCCGTGAAGTCGACGTGGCCGCAGGCCTCGACCCGGGCCCGAAGCGGGGGCGGCAGAGCCGCGACGGCCGCCTCGGTGAAGAGGACTTCCCCCGGAACGGCGCGGTCTTCGCCGAGCTTGGAGGCCAGGTTCACCTCCAGACCGAGCACGTCGTGGCCCAGGTCCAGCATCTGGCCGAAGCCGATGCCGAAGGAGAAGACGACCCGCTCGCTCTCGGGCTTGCCGCGGTTGACCCGTTCGAGCGCGGCCGCCATCGCGATCACGGCCCGGCAGGCGCGTCCCGCGTCCTTGAACACGAGCAGCAGGCTGTCGGCCTCGATCTTGACGAGCCGCCCGCCGTGGCGCGCGACGATCGGGCGCAGAACGCGCACGGCGCGCGCGAAGATCATGAGGAAGTGCATCATGCCGTGGCGGGCGACGGTCAGCGTGAAGTCGTCGGTGTCGGTATAGACGATCGCGAGCGTGCGGTCGAGCTTGGAGTGGGTGCGCACGTCCAGCTTCTCGCGCCCCGCGGCCGCGAGGCGCTCGCGTCGGCGGAGGGCGGCGGCGAGCGTCCGGATGCGGCGATTCAAGAGAGGATTCCTTCCGAAACGGATTCCGGGGGGCGCTCTTCCAAAGCACCCCCCGGGCCCCCCGGGCGGTGCGTCAATCGAAGAACGGGAACAGCCGGCGCAGGTCGGCCTCGGTCGGGCGGCGGCCGTACTCGCAGACCTCGAAGGCCTCGGCGTCCTTCACCGCGTCGCCGCGGGCGGGGCCGTACCACTTGCGCAGCGCCGCGCGCACGTCGTCGGCGATCGGCTTGCCGCTGCGCTCCGTGCGCAGCCAGGCAAGCCGCGCGGCCGGCTCCTTGGGGACGCTGTCGAGGATCCCGTCCACCCACGGCAGCCACTCGTACATCTGTGAGGTGTGCGCGTCGAGCCCGCGGATCTTCTTGTCGATCACCGAGTCGATCGCGACGGCCACGTCGGGCCGGAACGGGTTCGGGCGCTGGAAGCCGTCGTGCGAGTAGAGGAAGACGGGGTTCTTCCGGAGCGGCGGCGTGTCGGGCGTGACGTTCGGCACGACCACCATGTACGCCGTGTCCTGGACCACGACGCCGGTGTAGCGGTGGTCGGGGTGGTAGTCGTTCGGGCGCGGCGCGATCACGACGTCGGCCTGCCACTGGCGGATCCGCCGGATCACCTGCTGGCGCACGTGGAGGTTCGGCTCGAGCTCGCCGTCGTGGTTGTCGAGCACCTCGTACTCGGCGATGCCGTAGCGCCGGCCGGCCTCCTGCGCCTCGGCGCGCCGCCGCTTCGCGAGGGCGCCTCCGCCTTCCGACTGGTGGCCGGCGTCGCCGTTCGTGAGGGCGACGAACTTGACCTGGTGCCCCTTCCCGGCCCAGAGCGCGGCGGTGCCGCCCGCATCCATGTCGCAGTCGTCGGGGTGCGCCCCGAACACGATGATGCGCAGCGGCGTCTGGGCCTCGAGCGAAGCCGGGGTGCCGAGCGCGACGGATGCGGCGCCGGCGAGTAGAAGGCGCTTCGTGAGTCGGCTCATGGCGGCTCCTCTTGGGAGCCGGATTCTAGCTCAGGCGGGGCTCCGGCTCCGGCCGTAGAATCCGGAGTCCCCATCCGAGGAGGCTCCATGCACGACGCCTGCTCCAGCCGGTCCTCGCGCACCCGGTCCAGCGGCCGGGCGCTCGCGCTCGCGGGGCTTTGTCTCGCCCTCGGCCCTCTGGCCTCGGGCGAGACGCACCGGCTGAAGCCGACCGTGGGGCATCCGACGTTTGCGAAGCGCGAGCCGGTGCTGACGGTCAAGCCCGGCGACGTGCTGGAGAGCGAATCGCTCTGGGGCGAGTGGTACGAGAAGCCAGGCGGCAAGTGGCCGGGCGAGGTCGGTCCGATCGCGATCGAGGGCGCCGAGCCCGGGGACACGCTGGTCGTCGAGATCCTGAAGGTGCGTCCGAACCGCGACACGGCGGTGTCCACGCAGGGCGGCCGCTTCGGGGCGCTCGTGCCCGACTCCCGCACCGCGTTCCTGAACGAGACGTTCCCGCGCGGCCGCTACGTCTGGAGGCTCGACCGCCAGGCGATGACGGGGACGGTGGACCTGCCGGGCAGCGCGAGCAAGACGGCCACGATCCCGCTGCGGCCGATGCTCGGCCGGGTGGCCACAGCACCCGAAGGCGACGCCGCGTTCGACGGGCTGTGGCCCGGCGACTTCGGCGGCAACATGGACGCCTCCGACGTGCGAGAGGGCACGACCGTGTACCTGCCGGTGTTCCACGCGGGGGCGCTCTTCTACTTCGGCGACGGCCACGCCGCGCAGGGCGACGGCGAGGTGTGTGGCTCGGGCCTCGAGACCTCGATGGACGTGGCGTTCCGCTTCGGGCTGCGCAAGCACAAGGCGATCGCCTGGCCGCGGCTCGAGGACGCCGAGCACCTGATGGTGGCGGGCAGCGCGCGCCCGCTGACGGACGCGCTGCGGATCGCGTTCGTCGAGCTCGTCGAATGGCTGGTGGCCGACTACGGCTTCGCCAAGCCCGACGCCTACCAGCTCGTCTCGCAGGTGGCCGTCGTGCGCGTCGCGAACGTGGTCGACCCGCTCTACACGGTGGTGGCCAAGTTCCCGAAGCGCCAGCTGCCACCGCCCGCGCCCGCGCGCTGAGGCCGCGTGACGCGCCCTGAGCCGCCGTCCGGCTCATGAGTGCTATTAGCTGCAGTCTTAAGCCTTAGGAGCTTGAATTTAAGCTCAATTCATGATGAATTAACGCAGCTGGGCAGCTTGGAACGCCCTCTCAAAGGAGAGACATGGACACGGCGCTGCGCGACTTTCTGGTGATCCCCTACGACAAGCTCGAGGAGCTGAACCTTCAGGCGAAGGCGGACCGCGTGGCCGGGAAGGATCCCGGCAAGATCCGCGAGGCCCGCATGAAGTACCTGACGGACGAGAAGCGGATCAAGGCGGTGACCGTGTGCTTCACCGACCTCGAGGGCCGTTTCCACATGCTCGACTACGACAAGAAGTTCCTGCTGAAGTCGGCCGATAACCTCACCTTCGACGGCTCCTCGATCCGCGGCTTCTCGCGCCAGGCCGAGTCCGACCTGCGCCTGCAGGTCGACTGGCCCGCGTTCTATCAGCTGCCCGCCGACGTTTTCGGGCCCGGCAAGGTGCTGGTATTCGGCGACGTGTGCGACCAGGACGGCACGCCCTACGTCGGCGACCTGCGCGCGCGGCTCAAGGCCTTCGCCGCGGAGCTCCGGAAGAAGGACATGGTCGCCCACGTGGCGAACGAGATCGAGGGCTTCATCTTCAAGGGCAAGGACGCCGAGCGCCGCTACTTCGAGACGGGCGAGTTCGAGTACGTCTCGACCGGCGGCTACTACCACTCGCTCCCGGGCGACACGCTGCGCCGCTTCATCGACACCTCCGCCGAGGTCCAGCGCGCGCTCGGCTTCGCCAACGAGAAGGACCACCCCGAGGTGGCGCCGTCGCAGTTCGAGATGAACTACGGCTACTCCGAGGCCGTGGTGGGCGCCGACCAGGTCCAGCTCTACAAGCTGATCGCGCGCCAGGTCGCGGCGCAGATGGACATGACCGCGTCCTTCCTGCCCAAGCCGGTGCAGAACGTCAACGGCAACGGCTGCCACACCAACATGTCGATCGCGAAGAAGGGCAAGAACGCCTTCTACGACAAGAAGGGCCAGGACGGCCTGTCGAGCTTCGCCTGGGGCTTCCTGAACCGGATCCTGGCGAACGCCAACGACATCTGCCTGATCCTCAACTCGAGCGTCAACTCGTACCGCCGCCTCGACCCGCACTTCGAGGCGCCGAACCAGATCAAGGTCTCGGCCAAGGACCGCGGCTCGATGATCCGCATCCCGATCGGCAACGAGCGCACGGCCCGCATCGAGGTCCGCTCGATCGCGCCCGACGTCAACCCCTACCTGGCGATCTTCACGGTCTTCAAGACCGGGCTCGAGGGCCCGCTCGGCGACTTCGACAACGAGAACAAGAAGCACCGCACGCGCTTCCTGCCCGACAACATCTACGACGCGATCCGGCTCTTCAAGGCGAGCAAGTACGCCCAGGAGCTGCTCGGCGCCGAGGTGCACGAGAAGTACGCGGAGCTGAAGCTCGCCTCCGCCGAGCGCTGCGCCAAGGCGCTCGGGACGCGGATCAAGCGCGAGGAGATCCAGTTCCACCACGAGGTCACGAACCAGTACCTCTGGAATCAGTTCTGACATGCGGGGGGTGCGGGGGGGCGGCATAGGAGCCCCCCCGCGCCGTCCTGGCTGTTTGGCCGTTCCGTTAGTGCCGTAGACTTTTCCTGCGCGGTGCTCGAACGCGCGGGGGAGTGTGGGCGAAGACGAAGCGGCCGTCCGCGAGTTCGTCGAGCGCATGGGCGCCGACTACGCCGCGCGCCACTCGGGCGGCGAGATCGCCCTGCACCACGCCCTCGCCGCGGAGCTTTCCGCGTCCCGGCCGGCGCGCGTGCGGGTCCGCGAGTCGTCCCGCGGGCGCCTCGAAGTCACGATCGTCGGGCTCGACTTCTTCGCCGAGTTCGCGCTCGTCTGCGGGCTGCTCGCCGCCGCCTCGCTCGACATCGAGTCCGGCCACGTCGACACGTCCGCGCCCACGGCGGAGCCCGCGGGCCGGGAGGCGATCCGGCGGGGGCGCCGCCCGCCCCGGCCGCCACTGCCGGCGGGCGCGCCACCCTCCGGGCGCCTGATCGTCGACGAGTTCGCGGTGGTGCCGCGCGACGGCGCGAGCCGCTCCGTTTCTCAGCTCGAGCAGGAGCTCGAGCGCGAGCTCGGCGAGCTGCTGCGGCTCGTCGGGCAGGGCCGCGCCGAAGAGGCGCGCGAGCGCCTCGACCGCCGTCTCGCGGAGCGCTTCTCGCGCGCGGAGCCCGCGGCCCCGGCGCTCGAGCCGCTCGAGATCGCGTTCGACAACCGCCAGGACAAGCGCTTCACGCGCATGGAGGTGCGCGGCGCGGACACGCCCGGCTTTCTCTACGCGCTCGCCACCGCGCTCGCGATGCGCGGCGTCTACGTGCACCGGGTGGAGATCGCGAGCGTCGGCCGCGAGGCGCGCGACCGCCTGCTGATCGCGACCCGCGACGGCCGCAAGATCGAGGACGAGGCGCAGCTCGCGACGCTGCGCGCGGCGGTGGCGGTGCTGAAGCGCTTCACGCACCTGCTGCCGCTGGCGCCGGATCCGGCTGCCGCGCTGCGCGCGTTCTCGCAGCTCGTCGACCGCGTGCTCGCCTCGGCCTCTCCCGACCAGGCGCTCCCGCTGCTCGCCTCGCCCGAGGGGCTGCGGGAGCTCGCGCGCCTGCTCGGCGCGAGCCCGTTCCTGTGGGAGGACTTCCTGCGGCGCGAGGCCGAGCACCTGCTGCCGGTGCTCGACAGCTGGAAGAAGCGCCCGCTGCGCGGGAGGAGCGAGCTCGCGCGCGAGCTGGCGGCGCGCCTCGCGGCCGCCGCCTCGTTCGAGGACGAGCGCCGCCTGCTGAACGCCTTCAAGGACGAGGAGATGCTGCTCGCGGACATGCGGCACCTGCTCGACCCGCAGGTGGACCTCGTGGCCTTCTCGGCGGCGATCACGGACCTCGCCGAGGCCGTCGTCGAGAGCGCGCTGCGGGCGTGCGTCGCCGAGGTCGCGCGCACGCACGGGTGGCCGCGCGACGAGGGCGGACGCAGGCCGCCGGTCGCGGTCCTCGGCCTCGGCAAGTTCGGCGGGCGCGAGATGGGGTACGCCTCGGACATCGAGCTCGTGGTGGTCTACGGATTCGCGGGGCGCACCGAGACGTCGGGCGTCGACGCCGGCGTCTTCTTCGAGGCCGTGGTGCGCGAGATCACCGGCATGATCGCCGCGCGCGAGGAGGGCATCTTCCACGTGGACCTGCGCCTGCGCCCCCACGGCGCCAAGGGCCCGCTCGCCACGCCGCTCGCGATGCTGCGCGACTACTACCGCGCCGGCGGAGACGCCGCGCCCTTCGAGCGCCAGGCGCTCGTCAAGCTGCGCCGCGTCGCCGGCGACGAGGCGCTCGGCGCCGAGGTCGAGCGCGTGCGGGACGCCTTCGTCTGGAGCGAGGAGCCCTGGAACCGCGCGGACGCGCTGCACCTGCGCGAGCGCCAGGGGCGGGAGCTCGTCCCGCCCGGCCGCTTCAACGTCAAGTACAGCCCGGGGGCGCTGGTCGACGTCGAGTACGCCGTGCAGTACCTGCAGCTCGAGCACGGCCGGAGCCGTCCCGAGCTGCGCACGCCGTCGACGCTCGAGGCCCTCGACCGGCTCCAGGCCTCGGGCCTGATCGGTCCGGCGCGGCGGGACGAGCTGCGGGCGGCCTACCTCTTCTGGCGACGCGTCGCGGACGCGCTGCGCATGGTCCGCGGCAACGCGAAGGACCTGCTGCTGCCCGAGAGCGGCTCCGAGGAGGTGCGCTTCCTCGCGCGCCGACTCGGCTACGCGGGGCCGGACTGGGCCGCCGCGGCGGACGCCCTGCTCGCCGACGTGGCGCGGCACCGCGAGGCCGCCGCGCGGTTCTTCAAGGAGCGCTTCTCGTCCTGACCAGCCGGCCGAGCACGAGCTCGAAGATCCCGTGCACCGCCTCCGTGTGCCGCGCGAGGTCGCGCGTGAGGCGGGACGCCGCCGCGACGCGCCCGCTCCGATAGCGGAGCCGGGCCGCCAGCAGGGCGACGCCGTGCTCGTCGTCGGGCAGCACGTGGGTCTGGGTGTCGTGCGCCATCTGCAGCTTGTTCTCGACGTCGCGCAGGAAGACGTACGCTCGCGCGAGCCTGCGCTGCTGCGCGGCGGCGAGCGCGCCTTTCTTCTGTAGCGCCTCGAGCGCCGCGAGCGTGCCGCGCGCGCGCGGCCCGCGCAGGCTTCCGCCCGCGCGGACCTGCAGCACCTGCGCCACCAGCTCGATCTCGCGGATCCCGCCACGGCCGAGCTTGACGTGGCGGGCCTGGAGCTGCCGCGCGGCGAGCCGCCTGTCGCTCTCGCGCTTGTGCCGCAGCACCTCCTCGACCGCGTCGGGTCCGAACGGCTGGCCCCACACGAAGGGCCGCGCGCGCTGCAGCAGCTCGCGCGCGACGGCGCGGTCGCCGGCGACCGGCCGCGCCTTCAGCAGCGCGAGGCGCTCCCACGTCGCGCCCCGCCAGCGGTAGTACTCGGCCGCGGCCGTGAGCGAGTGGGAGATCGAGCCGGCGCGCCCCTCCGGGCGCAGCCGCAGGTCGACGCGGTAGACGTGTCCCTCCTCGGTCGTGTCCGCGAGCACGGCCGTGAGCTGGCGGCCGAGCGCCTGCGCGCGCGCGTCCGAGCTCGCGCCCGGCCCGGCGTCGCGGTGGACGTACACGAGGTCCACGTCGGAGCTGAAGTTGAGCTCGCCGCCGCCGAGCTTGCCGAGCGCGAGCACGGCGAACCCGGGCGTGAGCGGCGCGCGACGCGAAGGCGCCTCGCCGAGCTCGCTCGCGGCCACCTCGAGCGCGGCCTCGACGAGCCCGTCGGCGAGGGCCGACAGCGCGGCGAGCGTGCCGCCGACCGGGGTCAGCCGCAGCAGGTCGCGCACCGCGATCCGCAGCACCTCGCGCCGGCGCAGCAGCCGCAGCGCGTCGCGCGCCGCCCCGGGTCCGCGGCCTGCGACGAGGCGGCGCGCTTCGGCGACGATCGCGCGGGCGCTGGGGGTCCCCGCGAGCACGCGCGGCCGCGTCAGCCAGTCGGCCCACTCGGGGTGGCGGATCACCTGCTCCGCGAGGAAGGGGCTTCCGCCCAGGGCCCAGGCGAGCGCCTCGGAGGACCGCGGCCCGCGCTCGAGCAGCCTCCGCAGCGTGAGACCGCCGTCCTCGCGCGCGAAGCGCTCGAGCCGGACGAGCGCGCCCGCAGCGTCGGGGAGCTGCGCGAGCGAGGCCACGAGCGCGCCCAGGCTCGGCTGCTGGGCCGGGCCGATCTGGGCCTGGACGGCGACGAGCCGCAGCTCGCGCGCCGCCCGCTCCGGCTCGGCGAAACCCGAGCGCCGGAGCCGGGCGAGGGCGGCCTCGCCCGGCGGGTCGTCGAACAGACGCGCCGGCGACGTCACGCGCACGATGGGCAGTGTAAGCTCGGTTCGGATGAAGGAGCGCGTCGTCGTCTGCCTCACGAGCGCCGAGCAGGAGTACCAGTCGCTCCTGAGCGAGGACGCGCGCGCCGCCTCCGAGCCGCTGGCGGCGAACGTCGAGGTGCTGTTCGCGGAAGACAACGCCGTGCGGCAGATCCAGCAGGTCTTCGGCCTGATCCACGCTCCGGAAGACGAGCGTCCGGCGGCGGTGCTCGTCCACACCCGCGTGCCCGAGGGCCTCGAGCGCGTCGCGCGCAACGCCGCCCGGGTCGGGATCGGCTGGTTCCTGCTCAACCGCACGGCGCCCTACCTCGAGTCCCTGCGCGCGGAGCACCCCGGGCTGGCGATCGCGGCCATCACCACCGACCACGCCGAGATCGGCCGGATCCAGGCGCGCCAGCTCCAGGAGCTGCGGCCAGGCGCGCGGCGCGTGCTCTACGTCCAGGGACCCGCGAAGACGCCCGTGGCGCGGCTGCGGCTCGAGGGCTTCGAGGCCGCGACTCGCGACCGCGGCTACGCGCTCAGGATCGTGAACGCCGACTGGTCCGTGGCGAGCGCCGACAAGGCGGTCACCGGCTGGCTGCGGCCAAAGGACGCCGACGGCTTCGTGCCGGAAGCGGTCGTGTGCCAGAGCGACAACATGGCGCGCGGCACCCGCCGTGCGCTCGAGCTCTCGCGGCCCGACTGGACGCAGGTGCCCTTCCTCGGCTGCGACGGGCTGCCGGGCAGCGGCCGCAGGGACGTCGACGAGGGGCGGCTCGCGGCGACCGTCTCGCTGCCGTCGTGCGCGGCCCCGGCGATCGAGCTGGCGCTGCGCTGGAAGCGGGAGGGCGTCGTGCCGCCGGCCGAGACCGTGCTCGCTCCGTCACCCTATCCGGCGCTTTGAACGGTCCGCCGCGGACCACGCTCCGCCGCGATAGAATGAGTGACTGAACTCACCGTCGTTCCCCAGTGTGAAGCCCGGGAGCTCATGAAGAAGCGAAGAGCTGCGCTCGCCATCCTGGTCGTGCTCGCCGCCTCGGCCTGCCGCCGGCAGGCCCCGGGCGCGGGCGGGCCGCCCCCCATGCCGGTCGAGGTCGTGACGCTGACCGAACGCGCCGTCCCCCAGACGACCGAGTACGTGGGCACCGTCAAGTCGCGGCGCTCCACCAACGTACAGCCCCAGGTCGAGGGCTTCATCACCGCGATCACGGTGCGCTCGGGCGACAGCGTCCGCCCGGGGTCGCCGCTGATGCAGATCGACCCCGGCATGCAGGAGGCGGCGGTCGCGAGCCTCGACTCGCAGCTCGCCTCGCGCCAGGCCGACCTGCAGCAGGCGCGCCAGCAGGCGGCGCGCGTGAAGACGCTGTTCGAGGCAGGTGCCTCGAGCCAGGCGGAGCTCGAGCAGGCGCAGACCGGGCTCGCCACCTCGGAAGCCCAGGTCAAGGCCACCGAAGCGCAGCTGCGGGAGCAGCGCGTGGCGCTCAGCTACCACACGGTGAAAGCCACGACCGCCGGCGTGGTCGGCGACATCCCCGTCCGCGTGGGCGACAGCGTGACGCGCTCGACGCGGCTCACGACGATCGACCAGAACGCCGGCCTCGAGCTCTACATCAACGTGCCCGTGCAGGAGGCGGCCAAGCTCAGGGTCGGCTTGCCGGTGCAGATCGTGGACACGGAGGGCAAGGTGCTCGCGACCGAGTCGGTCGCGTTCGTCTCGTCCGCGGTCGACGCCGCCACGCAGTCGGTGCTCGCGAAGGCGACGCTCCAAGGCGTGGGTGGGTTCCGCACGGAGCAATTCGTGCGCGCCCGCGTGGTGTGGACGGAGCAGCCGGCGATCGTGGTCCCGGTGGTCGCGCTGAACCGCGTCGGCGGGCAGTACTTCGCATACGTCGCCGAGAGCGGTGACGCCGGCAAGACCGTGGCTCGCCAGCGCAGTGTCGAGCTCGGGGCGATCGTCGGAAACGACTACGTCCTGAAGTCGGGGCTGAAGGCCGGCGAGAAGCTGATCGTGTCGGGCGTGCAGAAGATCGGCGACGGCTCGCCGGTCGCCGTGCAGGCCGCGGGCGCGTCCGCCCAGCCAGAGCCGAAGGCGCCCGGAGAGAAGGGCTAGACCTTGTTCTCCGACGCGTTCATCCGGCGGCCGATCCTCGCGAGCGTCTGCTCGCTGATCATCATCCTGGCCGGCGCGATCTGCATCCCGCTCTTGCCGATCGCGCGCTATCCCCAGCTCACGCCGCCCGCGGTGCAGGTGATCGCCGTCTACACCGGCGCCAACGCGCAGGCGGTCGAGAGCGCGGTCACGACGCCGCTCGAGCAGGTGATCAACGGCGTCGAGGGCATGACGTACATCCAGTCCTCGAGCACCAACAGCGGCTTCTCGACGCTCAACGTCTACTTCGAGGTGGGGCGCGACCCGGACCTGGCCGCCGTCGACGTGCAGAACCGCGTCAACCAGGTGATGGGCCGGCTGCCCTCCGAGGTGCGCAACACCGGCGTCACCGTGCTCAAGAACACCGCGGGCTTCCTGGGCGGCCTCGGCTTCTACTCGAAGGACAACCGCTACAGCTCGCAGTTCGTGAGCAACTACCTCGACACCTACGTGCGCGACGCCATCAAGCGCGTGCCGGGCGTCGGCAACGTGATCATCTTCGGCGAGCGCAAGTACGCGATGCGCATCTGGCTCGACCCCGCGCGGCTCGCCGCGCGCAAGGTCACGGCCGGGGACGTGGTGTCGGCGCTGCGCGAGCAGAACCTGCAGGTGGCGGCCGGGGCGCTCGGCGACGCGCCCGCCGACGAGCACCAGGCCTACAACCTGAGCGTGCGCGTGCGCGGCCGGCTGACCGAGCCCGAGCAGTTCGAGAACGTCGTGGTGAAGGCGGGCGAGCGCGGCGAGGGCGCCGCGCTGGTGCGGATCCGCGACGTCGGCCGCGTCGAGCTGGGCGCCGAGACCTACTCGGCCAACCTGCGCTTCATCGGGCTCGAGGCCTCGGGCATGGGCAT
>Ga0111538_10012323_pt1 | contig 11306 bp, 14 predicted proteins | sample SoiMethybrSBSTD1_FD_79669 | JGI IMG/M metagenome (GOLD analysis project Ga0111538, IMG submission 79669) | Bulk soil microbial communities from a Populus tree surrounding site in Tennessee, USA - Soil MetaG P. TD hybrid SBSTD1 (version 2)... | ecosystem: Environmental > Terrestrial > Soil >... | reverse complement strand
GGTTGTCGTCGCGCTCGCCGTCGCACTTCCGGCCACGTCGTTCGCCGGCGCCGGCTAGACCCATGACGAGAAGGCCGAAGTCGTCTCCGTGGATGCGGCGGCGAAGACCATCACGATCAAGGACGAGAAGGGCGAGAGCCATACGGCTCCGCTGCTCGGCAAGGCCCTGGACGAGGCCAAGTCGCTGAAGGCCGGCGACAAGGTGTCCGTCACCTGCAAGGACAAGGAGACGGGCGAGCACGAGGGCGTGACCGCGATCAAGAAGATCACCCCGACCACATAGCTGTTCTCGAGGCGCGGGGGGAGTGACTCCTCCCGCGCCGTTTCTTCCTCATCTCAGCCGGAAATCGACTCGAATCGTCCAGGGGAACGGAACGATTTCTCCCGCGCGGCGCGCCGGCACATAGCGCCAGTCTCGGACGGCCTTGATCGCCTCCGCCGCGAACGACGGTCCCGACGTTCGCGTCACCCAGATCGGCCCGACCGTCCCGTCCTTCTCGATGCGCGCGAGGAGCTCCACCCGACCCTCCTCACGCTGATCTCGCTCGTACTCCGGATACCGCGGCTCGGTTTTCTCCTGGAGCCGCGGGAGCTCGAGACCCTCGAGGGTCTTGAGACCCACGGTCCAAGGTCGACTCTCGCCGCGCGGCACCGGACCGGCGACGCTCTTCCAAAGCCTGTCGAGCTCTGCCCAGGCGAGGACACTCGACCCGACGAGATCGAGGAAGTCGAGCATGACTGCATCGCCCTCATCCTGGTTGGCGTGGATCATCAGGTCGAGGATCGCGACCTTCCGAGGATCCGACTCCTCGGCTCGAAGACTCTCGATCATCGGACCGAGCTGCGCGTCCTTGCGATCGTACCGATCCCACACGAACTCGAAGCGAGCGGCCCGGCCGAAGTCGGCGCCTTTGGTCGCGGCTCGCTCCAGGGCGGCTGCGCTTTCGTCCGGCCTGCCTGCCCTGTCGAGCATCGCCGCGTAACCGCCGAGGAGACGCCCATCGTCCGGGGCACCGGCCATGAGCGCCTCGAAGGTGCCGGCGGCCTCCGCCCAACGCTCCCCGTCGATCTGCGAGCGCAGCCGCGAGGCCAAGATAGAGGACCGACGCTTCGGGTCCGGATTGTGCTCCGCCGCCATCCCGCAGACGTTCGCGGCCTCGCCGAGCTCGCGCTCCACCTGCTCCCGCGTGCCGTAGCCGCGCACCAGCCTATCGGCCTCGGCGGCCTCCACGCCGCACAGGAGGAAGTGGGCGTCGGCATGCGCATGCTCTCTCTTGATCGCGGTTTCGAGGTATTTCCGTGCGACGTCGAGGCGGCCGGCGGAGACCTCGATGCGGGCCTGCGCGACCCAGGCGTCGGCGCCTTTGGGGGCTTTGGCGAGACCCGGCCGCAGCGCGAGCGCAGCCGCTCCCAAGACCCAACACGAGCGCGCGGTACCCATGCGGGCGCGGAGTGTACTGCGGTCGGGACCTAGGGCGTGACGACGGCGGCGAACGTCGCGAGCCCACCCAGGATGAGCCCGAGCACGAGCGCGACCGAAGCGCCGATCGCCCAGCGTCGGCGTACGATCCACGGCGGCGCGTGCTCCCAGCTCGGCGCCAAGCACGAGCCGGCGCACGCCAAGCTCACGCTCACGAGCAGAAGGCTCACGCCGAAGAGCGTCCGGCCGGTTCCTTGGTACGAAGGAAGGAGCGTCGCTTCCAGGATCGCCGCGGCCGCGCCGACGGCGAAAACGCAGCGCGCGTAGCCCTGCGCCGTTGCCTCACGCTCGAGCCCCATCGAGCTCATGCGATTCACCCGACCCAAAAACCTGGCGCGGGATCCCGCCCCGAAAGTGCCTGAGTAATCATCCGGTGCTCGCCTGGTGCTGTCAAGCAACATTTTCTGGTTTTGTTCGGAAGCAACCCGTAAGCTTCCCTGTGTATGCCCAGCAAGTCTCTCGAAGCTTCACCCGCGATGGCGCGTCTCCTCCGCGAGCGGCGGCGCGAGCTCGGGCTGACGCTCCGCGAGGTCCAGAAGCTCACCCAGGAGAGCGGTAAGCCGATCCCGCACAGCACGTTGGCGCGGATCGAGAGCGGCCGGCTCGATCCGGGCGTTCGGCGGCTGCAGCAGCTCTTGAGGCTCTACCGCTTGCCCGCGCAGGCGGCCGGAGATCTTCTCGATCTCGAGTCGATCGCGGGCGCCGTCCCGTTCGAGCGGGACCCGATCAAGCTCCGGGACCAGGCGATCGACGCCTGGCAGAAGGGGCGGATCCCCGAAGCGATGGCGTGCTTCATCGAGTTCCGCGAGCGCCTCGGCAAGTCCAGGGACATCCCCGCCGAGATCCGGCACCAGGCGGTGCTCGATTTCGCCATCGCGGCGAGCGCCTTGGGGAAGCACCGCATCGCACGGCATCTCCTCGAGGAGCTGCTCCTCGAAAAGCCCGACGTGCCGATCCTCGCCGCCACCTTGATGCAGCTCTCGGTCTCGTGGCGAGCGCTCGGCTCGTCGGAGGCGGCGCTCGCGTTCCTCGATCGCGCCGCGTTCCACACGGGACCTCGCGACTACCGGCGGCGCCTGTGGGTCGAGCAACAGCGGGCGTTGATCCTGATGGACGCCAAGCAGTTCGAGGCGGCGGCACGCCATCTGGATCTCGCGCTCGCCGCCTCACGGCAGGCGAAGTCCCCGCGCGATCAGGTGAGGCTCCTCCTCTCCTTCGCGCACCTCCACTACGACGCCGGCCGCGGCCAGGAGGCGGTTGCGGCAGGGCGGCGCGCGGAGGCGTACGCCCGCCGTCACGGCTTCGCGCGCTCACGCCTGTTCGCGCAGCTCGAGACTGCGCGGGGTCTCCTCCTCCTTCCGGACATTGCGGCGAGCCGCGCTCTCCTTCGCTCGGTGCTCGCGGACTCGCTGACGTCCGACGACAACGTCATCCGCTTCTACGCGCACTACTACCTTTGGAAAGTCGAACTCGCCGGCGGAGAGCCCGCCCGCGCTGACGTCGAGCTTCGCGAGGCCGCTTATTTCGTCGGGTTCGTCGATGCGACGAGCCCGGAGGTGGTCGAGGTGCGCGAGCGCCTCGGCCGCGACGTGAACAAGCCGGTCCCGTAGCAGTACCCGAACGCCAGCACTGACGTCCCGCTTCGCGGTTCGCCGCTCAGGAGAACGGCGCCGTGCCACTCCACGTGTGTCCGAAAGCCCGCCCCCCGCCTCCATCGGTGCCCCACCCGGCCGCTCTGCCCGTCTCTCACTTCGAAACCTGGAGGGCCTTCCATGACCAAGAGAATCCCGATCCTTTGCGCACTCGTCCTGCTCGCCGCGGGGACCGTCGCCGCGATCGAGCGCGTCGTCGAAGCCACCGTCGTCGAGTTCGCCGGCCCCACCGTCGTCGTCGGCGTCTACAACCCGGAGAGCGCCGCGCAGACCGTGCGGGTGCAGCTCGCCGTGCTCGTCAGCGGCGGCGGCGAAGAGATCCTGACGAGTGCCAACGTCACCGTCGGTGCGGGGGCGACGTCCTACGTGACGCTCATCGCCGCCTCGACGATCGTCGCGATCGGCGACGACCCCGATCCGATCATGCCGTCGCCCTAAAGGGGACTGTCCCCTATTTCAACGCGAGGCCCTCGTCGATCTTGGCGCGGATCTTCTTGACGTAGCGCATGCCGACGTCGCCGGGGTATCCCGCGCCGCGGAACGCGTCTTGGAGCTGCCGCTCGGACAGACGTCCGAGGAGCCGGCAGGCCCACCGCACGTCCTCGGGCGTCAGCGCTTTCAGGAGCTTCTTGTGCCGCGCGTGATAGTCGAACAGCACGCGACCGTCCTTGGTGCCGAGGACGAACCCTTGGCTTTCGAAGTGGTCGATGTTGTTCCGCGTGCCGATCGGCCATCTCGTCTTGCCCAAGGAGCCACCGACGTCCTGCACGACGTACCACCGCTCCTTGCCGACCTCGTAGATCCGGTTGTTGCTCGGTGCGAGGTCCCAGTTGTTGAAGAGGAGGTTCGCGACGATCAGGCCGCTCAGCTCCGGAGTCCCGACGAACGGGTTGTCGTCGAACGCCCATTCCCCCTTCGCGTCGTGGTCCGACACGAGGCGGAAACGTCCCGGCCCGGGGCGCTCGTCGGGTCCTCCCGAGATCCGCCAGTCGCTCACGTAGTACAGGACCGGCTGCCGGTACCCGATCGCCCAGAGGATGCGGGAGACCGCGACCTCGGAGGGCGCCTCGTCTCCGGTCTTCACCTTCCACTTCCGCCCGTCGGCGCCGTAGACGTAGTAGCCCTTGCTGTGCCCGCCCGACTCCTTCGACTCGAACCGGAAGGTCTCACCCTCTTTCGGCGCGCCCGCGGCACCGCCCACGCCGTGGACGAGATCGCGCGTCTCGAGGTCTTTCGGCTCCGCCCACAGCGGTGCCAGCTCTTGCGCGGAGAGGACGGTCGCGGCGAGGAGGGCTGGCGCCAGCATCGAAAGACTCTACCGTGACTTGACCGGGCCCACCCGGGAGCCGACGTTCCCGTCGTGCGGAGGTGGCGCCTTTCCGTCGCCGTCTTGGGGCTCGTGCTGGGCCTGGCGCGCGACGCCTCCGCGTGCTGCCAGCTCGGCGGAACGACGTGCGGTGATCCGTTCGCGGTGGACTGTAACAACGGCGCCGTCTGCTTCGTCCCCTGGCGCACCTGCAACAACTGCACGTGCACGACCACCGCGAGCGGGAAGACCTGCCTTCCGACGGGCGCCGAGCCTGGGACGGTGCCGACGCTCACCGTGAGCCGAAGCACCGGTCAGCTGGGAAGCCTCGACCTCGCGTGGGGTGGGAGCTGCGCGCCGGGGACGCCGACGTACGCGGTCTACGAGGGGGTCCTCGGGACGTGGTACTCGCACGAGGCGCGGCTGTGCTCGGTCACAGCACTCTTCGCGACGCTGTCCCCGTTCGGCGGGAACCGGTACTACCTCGTGGCCCCCGTCGCCGGGAACTTCACCGGCAGCCTCGGAACAGGCCTTACCGGTATCGAGCGGCCGGACGGCAGCTCGTCGTGCGCGACCGATCGCGCCCTGGCCCCCTGCCCTTGAGGTTAGACTCCGCGCCGCGGAAGGGGGACGCTTCTGAGTGACCGAGGCCGACGTCGCGCTGACGGACTTCGCCCTCACGATCGAATGCGCGGCGCTTTCGGCGGCGCTCGCGCGCGCACCGCGCACACGCTCCTCGAGCGCGTTCGTCGCGCGCTTCGCGCTCTCCGCGACCGCCACGCTGCTCGGCGGGATCCTTCACGGGTTCGCGTTCCGGCCTGACCGCGCGGCACGCGGAGGATCCCGGAGCAACGTTAAGGGCGCTTCGAGGAAACGTCGGGCAGCATGCCCATAAGGAGGTTGCACCATGCGCAAGCTCTCGACGTTGCTCATCGCGGCACTGGTTTCGGGTGCCGCGCTCGCCAACCCGCACGCGGGCAAGCCCGACAAGACGCACGAAACCGGGACGCCCCCGGGGCTCGCCAAGAAAGGCGGCGTCCCGCCGGGTCTCGCCAAGCAGTTCGGAAGGATGGTCCCGGCGACGGCGTACATCGCCGTCGACCCACGTCACGACGATCGCGCGTGGTTCCTCATCGACGACCGTTGGGTGCTCCGGCAGAATTTCGACCCCGGTGTCCGCGCCGAGGTGCGCAGTCTCTTCCCGCTGCCGCCGCTGCCGCACCCGCCGCCCGTGCCGCTCCCGAGGCTCGACGCCCCGCTGCGCGTTCTCCGGTTCGGCTGATCGATCGCGGGGCCCCTCGCGGGGCCCCGCGATTCGACACCTCAGGGAACGACGATCGGCGCGCCCAGCCGGAAGATGTCGGGCACCACGTAGTCGCCGACCTCGGCCCCGTCGTAGTGGAGGCCCACCGGATCGACCGCGGTGGACCTCGAGCGGAGCGAGGCCGTCGGGGCGACCGGATAGGTCAGCTCGAGGTCGAGCCGGCCGTCGCCGTTCGCGTCCACATATCGATACCCCGTGGCCCGGATGACGTCGATGGAGTTCCCGACCATCGCATCGCGTACGTCGACGTCTCCCGCGTCGAACGTCGGGGTCGAGACGACGACGAGCCGGTAGCTCGTCGCCCCCGGGCCGAAGCCCGTGCCCGACACGTTGAAGCCGCCCGCGGCAGCCGCGAGCCCCTGCTGGCTCTGCGGCACCGAGACGACCGAGACGCTCGGCGTGGAGTTCCCCGAGGAATCGGAGGCCGTGTACGTGCACGCGTACTCGCGCCCGTCGCCCAACCCCGCGCGCTCCGAGCGGAGCTTGAACGCCGTGTCCGCCGTTCCGTACGCCGCGCCCTGGACGTCGTTGGGCTGGTCGCCGTCGCCGAGGCCGTTGTCGGGCTCGTCGGAAGCGATCGAGGTCAGGACGAACGTCGGTGACGGGTCGCAGATGTCGGTCACGACGACGGTGGCCGTGATGTCGGCCAGCTTGTGGTTCGGCGGCCAGAGGGTGTCCCGGTTGAGGGTGACCGTGATCTCGGGCGGGATCGTATCGGCGACGGTGACCTTCGCGGTGCAGTTCGAGGAGTTCGTGTGGTCGTCGGTCGCGGTGAAGGTGACGGTCGTGTCGCCGAGCCCGAAGAACCCCGGGGCGTCGTTTCCGAGCGTGACCGAGGCATCGCAGACGTCGCTGGCCGAGACACCGCCGAAGAACGCGGTGAGCTGCGGATCGTCGGCGTCGATGCCGAGGCTCCCCGTGCATTCCACCGTGACGTCGGCCGGGCACGTGATCGAGGGCGGCGTCGTGTCCACGACGCTCACGTTGAAGTTACAGGTGTCCTGGTTGTCGACCGCGTCCTCCGCGGTGCACGCGTTCGCCGTCGTCCCGATCGCGAACGTGCTTCCCGAGTCGTGAGTGCAGTCGATGTCGGGGCTGGAATCGCAGTCGTCCGTCGCGGTCACCGAGAAGGTCACGGCCGCCCCGGAGGGGCTCGTGCACTCCTTCGAGACCGACGCCGGGCACGAGATCTCGGGCGCTTCCGTCTCGTACTCCGCGAGGACCTCCTTCAGGTCGGGCATCGGCCCGATGCTCCCGGTGTTCGCACCGGTCCCCGTGTTCTGCGCGGTGCCGTTCACCGCGAGCTTCGCCCGGACCTGCGTCGAGGTGAGGTGCACGTTGGAGAGAGTCTCCGCGACGCTCGACAGCGCCGCGGCCGCGCTCGTGACGATCGGCGTCGCGCTCGACGTCCCGCTGAACGAGTTCGAGTACAGCGCGTTCGTAGCGCCGCCCTGCAGGGTCCCGTAACCGGTCGTCGTCACGCATTCGCCGTAAGCGTGAAGGTTGACGCGCGAGCCGTACGTGGACGAGGTGATGCGGCCGTGCGTCGGGCTCGTGCACCCCGGATAGTTCGCCGACCCCACGATGATCGCGCCCGAGTCCGCGCGGCCGGAGGGGAAGGGGTTCCCGTAGGTCGCCGTGTCGTCGAGGTTCTCGTTCCCGTTCCCGGCCGCCTCGAGCACGATGATCCCGTCGGAGGTGGCGCTGACGATCGCGTCGTAGTACGCCTGCACCCACTCGACCGCGACGCACCCGCTCGTTCCGTTGTTGCAACCGTTCGGCCCCGAGGCCTGCTGCTCGATGATGATCAGGTCGCCGTCGCCTAGGTTCGCGTGCGCGGTGTCGATCGAGTCGGCCAGGTCGTACCCGTCCTCGCTGTTGTTGGCATTGACCATGTTCATGTCGGCGGCGGGGACGAGCCCGGTCACGCCGAACCCGTTGTCGGTCGCGATCATCTCCCCGAGCACCGCGGTGCCGTGGTCGGTCGAGGAAAACGGATCCGCCGCCGTCTTGTTGGCGATCAGCCCGCCGCTCGCCGCGGCGAGGTCTTCGTGCTGGTCGTTCCACGAGTACTCGATGTCGATGATGTGGACCGCGCTCCCCCGTCCGCCGCAAACGTCCTCGGCGGCGACCGCGTCGATCCCTTGGGGTGCTGCGTTCCGGTACGCCTGGTTCGCCTCGAAGTCGGGGGTCACGAACCCGGGGGCGAGGACCGGCGGCGGCTCGACCTCGACCTGCGGCGGCGCGGGGCTGAAGCTCCTCGTGCTCCCGGGCGGTGGCGCGGGCAGCGGCTCGGGGTAGGCGATCTCCACGACCTTCAGGGCGTTCAGCTCGTCGATGAGCCGCGCGAGGTCGGTTCCGGCGGGCACCCGGAGGCGGTACCAGAGGTTCTTGTCGGCCTGCTCGCGCAGCGACTTCGCTTCCACCCGCCGCTTCTCCCGCTCGAGCTCGTCCTCGGGCCGGCTGAAGAGCCGTTCGATGACGGTGCCCGGGCGAGCTTCCAGAGCTTGCACGAGGCCTGAGAGATCGTCCACGCGCAGCGTGGCGAACGCCCCATCCCGCAAGCGGATCGCGGTTCCTTCCGCCAGCTTCAGATGCAAGATCTGATGCGAGTGGTCGGGCGGAATGACGGCGTGAGCCGGCTTGACCGGAACGCTGCGGGGCTGGAGGGACTGGGCCGTCGAGGGAAGGCTCGCGCACAGCGCGAGCGCGGACGCACCGACCGCGAGACGGAACATGGAGCACCCCTTTCGGATGCTCGCGACCGTACGCGGGGCGCCGTTGCGATTCAAGACCGGCGCTCACGTACCTACTCACATGGATAGGGGGACGTTGGCACCCGCCTTGCGGGTCTTTCGTCGTGGACGCACTTCACGAAAGGAGACTCATCGCCATGATCGAGACTCGAGCCAGCCGAGGGTTCCTCGTCTTCACGTTGGGGGCGCTCACCGGCGCCGCGATCGCTTACCTCACAGCACCGCGCACGGGCCCCGAATCGCGCGAAGCTCTGCGTCAATGGGGGCGCAACCTCAAGACCAAGGCCGCCGGCATCCCCGAAGGCATCCGCGACGCCGTCGAGCGGCGCCGCACGGGCGACACGACAGATTCGTATGGCACCTCCTACCATCCTGAGATTCCGCGTAACGAGCGGTAAACGATCACGGGGGTATTCCCCGTGAAGCGATGAAGCGTAAGAGCTTCGTGCATGTAGGAACTCCCCGCTTGGTTCGGACTCTCTCCGGGCTTTTTCCCGGCACCGTCTTTGCTCCTTTATCAAGACGGACCTGGGAGGAGGAAACCGGGGCACGTTGGAGGATCGATATGTACGAGACCCGAAGCTTCAGCGGCATGAATTGCACGATGGCGTTCGCCGCGGGTGCGATCGTCGGCAGCATCGTGGCCCTTCTGACGGCTCCTCGCAACGGACGCGAGACGCGCGACGCGCTCAACTATTGGACGCGCGACATCACCGATAAGGCCTCGCGTCTCCCGCGCGCGGTCCGTCAGGCCGTGGATCGTGGCCGGGAAGCCGGCGTCCAGGCTTTCACCGACTCGTACCGCACCGAGCAGCACTAGCTCGTCGTTGTTTCTCCGCGGCCCGCGCCCCCGGCGCGGGCCGCCCCCGCCCGCTTGACGCCCCCTCCTCCCCCCCGGTGGTCGCGATCGCCTAGCGGGTCATTCGCCCGGCAGCACCGGCTTGATGTCCACGACCGGCGTGCCGTCGATCGCCTCGAGCGGCCCGACCTGGATCCTCCCCCGCTCGACCTGAAGCACGCGCACGCGGTGCAGTCCGATCGGGTTGGGCCGGTCGGGCGAGCGCGTCGAGAAGACCCCCGTGAGCGGCACGGCCTTGTTCCCGCGCGGATGAACCTGGAGCGTCTCGCGTCGCGACTCGTGGAGCCAGGTCAACAACACGACCTCGTCCCCCACGGCAAGGTCCGCCGCCGCTTCGAGGACACCGTCCGCCAGCTCGATCCACGCGTCCGGCGCGCCCTCGATCCCCTGCCGCGGCGCGTTCTTCCGCGCGGTCAACGCGGACCGCACGAACCCGATCGGCCGGAGCGTGAGGTCCAAGCTACGACGCGAGCGACTTCGCGAGACGGATCGCCGCCTCGACCCCGCGCCGCTCCTTCACCGCCTTCACGCGTGCCTTCTGCGCCGGCTTGAGCTGGCGCATGTAGCCCATGTACGCGCCCTGGAGCTTGAGCTGCGCGCGCCGCTTCGGCGTGAGCGTCACGGTCCTTCGAGGACCCGCGGCACGACCGCGACGCCTGCCCGCGGACCGCTCCGCTTGTTGCACGCGCTTCGCGAGACGCTTCAGCGTGGACTCGATGTCGGCGAACGCGCGCTCGATCGAGCGCAAACTCCGTCGCACGGTGGAACGGCGTATGGCCACGTCAACCCTCCGAGCCCCGCAGCCTAACACCGGTTCCCGCGTTACGGCATCCTTTGTAGTAGTCTCGCGCGCTCCATGCTCGTTTCTTTCTTTGTGCTTGCATTGTCGGCGCTCCCCGCGGAGCCGCTCCCGACCGTCGCGAAGAAGATCGACGGGCTCGAGAGGCGCGAGGGGCTGCTCCCGCTCTTCATCGATCGCCCACGGGGGCACGTCTATCTCGAGGTCCCCGCCAAGCTTCCCTCCGGCGGCGAGATCGGCCGGTACCTCTACGTCGAGGGGATCACGACCGGCATGGGGTCGAACCCGGTCGGCCTCGACCGCGGGCAGATCGGCGCCACTCACGTCGTCAGCGTGAAGCGCGTCGGCGGGCGCGTCCTGATCGAGGCGTGGAACCCCGGCTACCGCGCTCTCACCCACAATCCCGACGAGGCCGCCGCCGTCCGGCAGTCCTTCGCGGGCTCGGTGTTGTGGGGCGGCGAGATCGCGGCCCAGGATCCCGACGGCCGGGCGCTGGTGAACCTGACCTCGTTCCTCGTGCGCGACGCGCACGGCATCGCCGCCACGCTCAAGAACGCGGGACAGGGAAGCTACGCGCTCGACGAGTCGCGCAGCGCGCTCGACCTCGACGCGTGCCTGTCGTTCCCCGAGAACCTCGAGTTCGAGGCGGTGCTGACGTACACCGGGAGCGAGCCCGGCCCGGAGATGCGTGGAACGTTGCCCGCGCCGACCGCGATGACGATCGTGCAGCACCACTCGCTGCTGCGCCTTCCCGACGAAGGCTACCGCCCACGCCGGTTCGACCCGCGGTCCAGCTCCTTCTCGGTCTCGTTCCTGGATTACGGCGCGCGTCTGGACGCCGAGATCGCCACGCGCTGGATCGTCCGCCATCGCATGGAGAAGACCGACCCGAAGGCCAATCGCTCCAAGGTGAGGGAGCCGATCGTCTACTACGTCGATCGCGGCGCGCCCGAGCCGATCCGGCAAGCGCTCGTGGACGGTGCGGCGTGGTGGGCGAAGGCCTTCGACGCGGCGGGGTTCATTGACGCGTTCCGCGTCGAGCTGCTCCCCGAAGGCGCGCACCTGCTCGATGCGCGCTACAACGTCATCCAGTGGGTCCAGCGCTCGACGCGCGGGTGGTCGTACGGCGG
>Ga0111538_10012322_pt1 | contig 11306 bp, 8 predicted proteins | sample SoiMethybrSBSTD1_FD_79669 | JGI IMG/M metagenome (GOLD analysis project Ga0111538, IMG submission 79669) | Bulk soil microbial communities from a Populus tree surrounding site in Tennessee, USA - Soil MetaG P. TD hybrid SBSTD1 (version 2)... | ecosystem: Environmental > Terrestrial > Soil > Tree... | reverse complement strand
CACCCCCTTGGCAGCTGCGCCACGACCTCTCGAGCGCGAATGCCAACAACCGCGCGCGGCGGTGACCGCGCGCGGCAGGCCGCTGCAGCCGAGAGGCTCAGCTGTATTTGATGACGTACGTCGCGATGTATCCGTTCGTGACATCGCCGCTCACTGTCATCATGAGGAAGTTGTAAGCTGCGGTGTCGCCTTTCAGCTCGACGTCTTGCGCTACGGTGACGTTGTTCTGCCCTCGTGCCGAGTAGAGCGAGCTGTTGTAGACGGCGGTTTCGACGTTCTTGGGGAAGAAGAAGTTCGTCGTGTCTTTCATCACGCCGTTGAGGAAGATCTTGCCGTGCAAATGGGTCAGACGGCCCGAGTACCAGCCCGGAAAGATCGCGGTGAACGTCGCTTCCCCGTGCGCGTCGGTATATTGGAAGCCGCGCAGGAAGATCTGTCCGCCGGTGCCTTGCGAAGCGTAGGCCGAATAGATGCCATCCTTGTCACATTGCCAAATGTCGACAACGGCGCCCGAGATCGGTTTGCAATTCGCGTCGAGCAGCGTGAAGCGGTAGGTGATCGGCACGCCCATTTTGCCGTCGGTGATGTCCGAGCGGTTCATCTTCGAGTCGTAGTAATAGGGACCTTCGTTGACGTGCGGCGTATCCTTGCTGGGACACGCGACGCTCGCATCGGAGGCCCCGCCGTCGCCCGATGCGCCACCGGTTCCGCCCGGTCCGCCATCGTTGCCCGCGTCGCGACCGGAGCCAGCCGCGCCGCCCGTCGAGCCCCCGGTACCTGCTGCGCCGCCGGTCGCGCCCCCGGTACCTGCTGTGCCGCCCGTCGCGCCCCCCGTACCTGCCGCGCCGCCCGTCGCGCCCCCTGATCCCGCAGCGCCGCCCTTACCACCAGTCGCCCCCGCCGCGCCGCCCGTTGCACCACCGGCTGCGCCGCCCGAACCACCCGTCGCACCGCCGGCTCCGCCGGTCGCGCCGCCGGCTCCCCCCGTTCCACCCACCCCCGCCGCGCCGCCCGTTGCACCACCGGTTGCGCCACCCGCGCCACCGGTCGCACCGCCGACTCCACCGGCCGTGCCGCCGGAACCCCCAGTTGCACCGCCGGCGCCGCCGTTTCCCCCCGCACTCCCGCCACTCGTCCCCGACGTTCCGTCGCTCCCGCAGCCCACGAGCAAGCTGATTCCGGTGACCCCGAGCAGCTGCAGGGCCTCGCGCCGGCTCGGCGGTACTTGGCCATCATTTTGGATGGTGGTCTGACGTTTCGATGGTCGCTTGGGTGACTCTTTTTTCGACATGACATTCTCCCTATTCCGCCTTGCCTAAGGAAGGCGGCTACACGCGCCATGCCAGCGACGATCGTCGGGTTGGAGTGTCGCAAATGATGCGATTTCTCGTACTTTGAAGGCGCGTGGCGCTCGCGCACTCCTGGACGATCTTCGTACAGCTGTGATCGGAAAGCGTTCACGTGGCGGCCCGCGACGCGCAAAACACCGCGCGGAATGTAACGACATTGCAACGCCTAAGAGCGGTCGCCCGAAAGCGTGCTTGCCGCGGGGCTCGACCGACGGCGGGGCGCGGGTACAATTCGCGCGTGAGTGACCGCCCCGTGCACCCGCGATGTTGGCTCGCGAACCCTTTGAAAAGCGTCGCGTCCGAGCCTCGCGCGGCCACCACGAGGACGCCGCTCGCCCAATAACAAGTGTCTCTGCGTCAACGCTTTCTGGTCATGCTGTTGCTAACGGTCGTCGGAATCGGCGCCGCGGGCAGGGCGGGGTTTCATCTTCGGGCGCAGAGCAATGACGTGCGCGAGAGGCAAGCGCTCGACGACGCGGATGCCGCGGTGGAAAGCCTCACGCAGCGGGTGCTTGCGCTGGGCGAATCGGGGACGGCGCGTCCCGATTCGGCTTTCGCCGATTCGAAGCAGGAGCTCGGCGAGATGTCGACGCAAGTGCTGGCACCGCTCTTCGAAGCCGCGGGCGGTTTTTGCGACGTCGACGGTACGCTGATCGTCACCGCGCGAGGCGCATCCAAGTTCGATTGGCCCATCCGCATCCCGCCACGCGCGCCAGGCGAAGACGACCGCAATCCTGGGCTGCCTCGAGCTCCGGCGCTCGAACCGCCCAAGGCCCGCGACGGCGCACCGGCGCGCGAAGCGGGCGAACGCCGACGGCCCGCCCTCTTGCCCGCCGACCGCGATGTTCTCATCGCAGCTTGTCGCGCGGCGAAGCCGGGGCAAACGGATCACAAGCGTGTTTCCCTTCCGCACGACCTTCTGATGTTCTCGCTGCGCGGGGCGACCGATCGGCTCGCCGCGTGGACGATGATCCGTCTCCCGCCGGCCGACGCCAACCGATTCGGGGCCGAGCAGCTTGCGGAGACGGGCGTGGTCGCGGCCGTGACGCTGGCCTTCGTTTTGATTGCTCTCGACGCGCTCGTCGCGCTGCGCCGCGGTGCCGCCGAGCTTCACAAGGGACTTGCCTTGCTCGAGCGCGATCTGCAGGCGCCAATACCCGTGCCACGAATACCCGAATTGAAGCGAGTCGCCACCGGGCTCAAGGAGATGGCCAGTCACCTGGCACAGACGCAGGACCGTGAACGCGCGCTCGCCGCGCGGCTGGGCCATGAACAGCAGCTGGCCGCACTCGGCCGGGTCGCGGCCGGCGTGGCTCACGAAGTACGCAATCCGCTCGCGGGCATCAAACTGACGCTCGACAACATGGCGCGAAGGCATCTCGACGATCGCTCCGCAATGGACGTCGGAACCTGCCTCGAGGAAATCGCGCGTCTCGATCGGGTGGTAAGCTCGCTTCTCCTTGTCGCGCGCAAGGGGCCCCTCGAAGCAACGACATTCGACGCCGCGAAGCTCGTCGACGAACGCATCGAAGCCGCGCAGGCGCTCGCCGCGAAGCAGCGCGTGCGACTCTTGAGGGACGGGGAGTCCACGATCACGGCCAATCGGGACGCGATGACCCGCATTGTCGACAACCTCTTACGCAATGGAATCGAGGCCAGCCCGGCGGGCGGCGAGGTGCGCATCGAGCTTCGCAAAACAGCTACGGAGGCGCGCATCCGCATCGTCGACCGCGGGGCGGGGGTTTTGCTCGACCGCGTTCCAGAGCTCTTCGAACCGTTCTTCACCCTCAAACCGGAAGGGACGGGCCTCGGGCTCTTCGTTTCGCGCGCGCTCTTGCAGGCGCAAGGCGGCACGCTCACCTACGATCATCGAGAAGGATCGACTTGCTTTTGTGCAACCCTGCCCGCGGATGTTCGAACATGACGAAGTCAGCACGCATCCTCGTCGTCGACGACGATCGCACCATTCGCCGGGCGCTGGCGCACGCGCTCGAAGAGGCTGGGTACGATAGTCGCACTGCGTGCGGTGTCGAGGAGGCGCGAACCGCGCTCGCGCAAGATGCGTTCGACGCTGTTCTTCTCGATATTCGTCTCAAGGACGGCGATGGCCTGTGCCTTCTCGATGAGCTGCGGCGAGATGCGCCGCAGCTTCCCGTGATCATGGCCACTGCTTACGGCGACAGCGAGCGCACGATCCACGCCATGAAAGCCGGCGCGTTCGAATACGTCACCAAACCGTTCGATCTCGAGGCCCTTCTTGCCAGCGTAGCGCGTGCGACGCAGGTCCCCCCCGCTGCGCGGCTCGATCAACAAGAGGAGCCCGCCGGGTTCGTCGGATCGAGCCCCGCGATGCTGGACGTGTGGAAAGCCATCGGCCGCGTAGCAAGAAGCCGAACGCCCGTGCTCATCACCGGCGAAACCGGTGTCGGCAAGGAGCTCGTGGCCCGCAGCATACATGCGCACAGCGACCGCCGTGAGGGCCCTTTCGTCGCCGTCAACATCGCCGCCCTTCCGCCGCTACTCATCGAAAGCGAGCTCTTTGGTCACGAGAAGGGATCGTTTACCGGAGCCGTCGCGCGACGCGAAGGCCGCTTCGAGCTGGCATCCAACGGTACGCTCTTCTTGGACGAGATCGGTGATCTCGACATCTCGCTGCAGAGCAAGTTGCTGCGTGTCCTCGAAGACGGAGGTTACGAGCGGCTGGGTGGAACGGCTCGTCTCGTTTCGGACGCTCGCATCGTGACGGCGACGGCGCGGCCGATCACGCCGGGGCAAGCCGATTCGGCCTTGCGCCAAGACCTTTATTATCGACTCGGAGTCGTGCGCATCCACGTTCCCCCTCTGCGTGAACGACGGCAAGACATCCCGCTGCTCGTCGAGTCCTTCGTACGCAAAATGCCGGGGTCGCGCGGTGTTTCCGAATCGGCGATGCGATTGCTCGCCGAATACGCATGGCCTGGCAACGTGCGACAGCTGCTGCACGTGGTCGAAAACGCGTGTCTCATGTCCAGCGCCGAAGTCCTCGACTGCGAAGATTTCGAGCTGCCTGATCAGCCCGCCGAACGGATCGACGACACGGTCGGCAGCGAGGACCTCGATCTTCGGCAAAACCTGGAACGGGTCGAACGGGCCCTCATCCGACGCGCTTTGCGCATGGCGGCCGGAAACCGAGCCCGCGCCGCACGTCTGCTCGGAATCCGGCGCGCGTTGCTCTACGCGCGGATGAACCATTTGCAGATCGACGAGAAAGGCTCATGAAGATGGTCGGCTTTTTCCGAACCTCATGTTGAACGTCTACCCCTGGGGTGTTTCGCTGAAAATCGTGCGGCCCTTCCACAGACTTCTGGCGGGGGTTCTGTCGCCGGCTATCGACGCGAGCCCCGGTTGAGCGGTCGGTCTTCCGACAGCGGCTCGACGTCCACCCGTCCGCTCGAGCTCGAGCGGTGTCTCGGGGCCTGGGACGGTTGCCTTATCACCATCGGAGCGGTGCTAGGTTCGGGCATTTTTCTGGCGAGCGGCGACGTTTCCCGCGCCCTGCCAGGACACTCCCTTCCGATCGCCGCGTGGTTGGCCGGCGGTCTGCTGACAGTTGCCGGTGCGGTCACCTACGCGGAGCTCAGCGGGATGTTCCCCCGGGCGGGTGGGCTCTATCACTTTCTGCGCGAGGCCTATGGACCGTTGCCGGGCTTTCTTTACGGATGGACAGCGTTCACGGTGATCATGTCGGGGGGCATTGCCGCCCTGGCGGCCGGCTTCGCGGAGTACCTCACCGTCCTCGTGCCGTCGCTCGGCGGCGCGCTCGAGCGCTGGGTGGCGGCGGCCGTGATCGTAGGGCTAACCGCCATCAATCACCGCGGCGTCGCGCCCGGTGCGGCACTGCAGCGTCTTTTGACCATCGTCGAAGTCGCGACGATTGCAAGTTTCATCGTGTTCGGCCTTGTCGTCGCGCCGGCGCCGTTGCTTGCGGCTCCGGAGTCGATTGTCCAGCAGGCGGAGACCGCTCTGCGCCCCCCGCTTTTTGCGGGTGCGGCGGCCGCGATGGTGGCGGTTCTCTGGTGCTACGACGGCTTTTACGGGCTCGCGTTCTCAGCGGGAGAAATGCGCCACCCAGAGCGAGACGTCCCGCGGGGTATGGTCGCAGGGACGGTCGTGCTGGCCGTGCTGTACATCTTGGTGAACGCTACGTACGCGCGCGCATTGCCGGGCCGTGCTTTGACCGACGCTCCACGGGTAGCCGAATCGGCGGCGGTGGCTCTCTTCGGTCACGCCGCGGCGCGCGCCGTCGCAGCCGCCATTCTGATCACGACGTTGGGATGCCTCGCCACCACCATCCTCTACAGCTCGCGCATCTATCTGCCCATGGCGCGCGACGGCATCTTTTTCCGCGCCGCGAGCATCGTGCATCCCCGCTTTCGGACGCCTACCTTCGGCTTGTGGGGGCAGAGCACATGGGCGGTGCTGCTCGCTCTGACAGGCACGTACCGCCAGCTCTACACATTCGTGGTTTTTGCGGGCGTTCTGTTCCACGCCGCGACCGGCACGGCCGTCTTCGTGCTGCGCGCACGTCAGCCGGATACGCCACGCCCTTATCGTGCCTGGGGGTATCCGCTAACGCCGATTCTCTTCGTTGGATCTTGCGCACTGCTTCTCGCAAGTACGGCTGTCGAGCGCCCGGTCGAATCCCTCTTCGGGCTCGGCCTCGTGGCGCTGGGGCTGCCGGCTTACGCTTTTTGGCGCCGTCGCTGATCAAGACCGCCCACCCCCACAGCACTTCGACCACAATCTGAACAGATCGCTGTTAACTCGAAGGCGAGGCGAACCCCGACGGTCGCTGCTATACGCATAGTCGTGCCCTTCTTTCGCCCCGCAGTGGGAGGCTAGATGCTATCGAAATCGCTTGGCTTGAGTCTTGTGATGTGGACCCTTGTCGCCTGTGGTGGACGCGACCCCTCGGACGACGGGGACGCCGGCACTTCGACGTCGGGTTCAGGCGGGGCGTCGGGCAGCGGAGGCGACGCAGGGTCATCGGGCAGGGGAGGTGACGCAGGGGCATCGGGCAGCGGAGGCGACGCCGGGGCATCGGGCAGCGGAGGTGACGCAGGCAGTGGCCCCACGACCGGCGGAGCCGGGGGATCGTCGAGCACGGGTGGCAGCGGCGGGTCGGCTGGAAAAGGGATGGTCGATGCCGGGGGCGATCGCGACGTCGGATCTGGCGGTAGTGCAGGGCGAGCGGGCAGCTCGGGGACGGGCGGCTCTTCGGGCGCCGGAGGTTCGGTACCGCCGCCACCCGAGGACGCAGGTCCGCCAGGAACGCAGCCGAGCTGTTCATCGCTCGTGGGCGCGCTCGACGCACAGGGCTGGGTGGCCTTCGACTCCGACCATGACAACTTCAATCGCAATCTCTACATGATGCACGCGGACAGGTCGGCGCTCACACAACTCACGACGGGCGTGAACAACGATCGCGAGCCGTTCTTCTCGGCGGATGGTAAGCGGCTTTCGTACACTTCCAACGTCAACGGCCAGTCGCAAATCTTTCTCATGGATGTCGCGACGCGCACTTCGATCAAGCTAACCAATCGTTCGGAAGGCGCGGATGAATCGAGTCTTTCGCGCGATGGCCAGTGGGTCGCATTTCACAGCGGGGCATCCGTCTACATCATCAAGACGGACGGCACGGAAGAGAACCGCGTTGCCACTGGGCTCGCTCCAGGCACCAATGCGTATCATTGGCCTGTTTTCAGCGCCGATGGCACCGAGATCGTCGTCGATCGCTACAACGAGATCCAAGCGATGCATCTGGACGGCACTGGGGCTCGATACATCGTCAGCAATACGACGACCCAGATCAAATCACCGGCGGTATCGCCCGGCGGGACGGATATCGCTTACCAAGGCGGATGTTACAACGAGACCGGCACCCTGTCGGTCTGGACTACGTCCTTCACCACGACGACGCAAGTCTGCATGGGACGTCGCGTGACGCCGCTCGATGCTGGTCATGATGCGAAAAATCCGGCATGGGTCGGTAATGGCGTCATCGCTTATGAGCGCGCCGACAAAGTCAGCAACCTCGCCACCATTGCCATCATCTCCCGCGCGGCCGACAGCACGCCGTGCATTCTGACGCCGTCAGCGGACGACAGTCGCAACCCGACCTGGTACGCGCCGTAGGTGCAAGCCGTCTGCGCTTGCAGTGGTTTCAAGGGCTCATCGAGGCCATTTCGAGATGTGCGAAGGCTCGAACGCCGCCCATTTCGTCGCACTGCGTCACTGCATATTCGGCTACACAATCCGTTTTCACGTGAGCGCCGAGGTCGCACATCGCATAAGATGGGCCGTCTATTTCTTAACCGCGAAATCGATGCTCAAAACTCGTGCCCTGGTTTTTGCCCTTTGTTCACTGGTAAGGTGTGCGGCGTCGACGCCCACCGCGAGCAGTCCGGAGAGCTCCGGGCCCGCAGTCAAAGACCCCGCCGCTGGTTCGTCGCTGGCGCACGCCTCCGAAAATGTTGCCGTTGAAAAGGCGCCGCCGCCACGGAGCGACGCCCGAGAGCAGAAACCATCGGCGCTCGAGATTCCGACCGAATGCGCGACTTCAAGCGCCAAGATCTGCACGCCGCCAACTGCTTTCGTCGCCAAACTCTGTCAGTGGAGATCGCCGGACGTAGCGCTTTCGATGTTTCGGAAAGGCACACCGTGGACGCGCGCCTACATGAGCCGCCGCACGGAAGCTTGGTACATGGGTGCGCGGCATTCCGCTCCCGTGCAGATGACGGTCGACGAAGAGGTCATCGTGCTAGCGGCGCGCGGGGGCGGAACGGGCGGAGTTCAGGTGAGTGGTTCGGGCAGCTACGATATCTATCGGTGGGATGGTCAATGCGCCTCGGTGGCGACGGATGAAGTCCGCCTGCGCCGCCCGCCCGCTCCGACAGCGGCGCCGATCGTATGGCAGTCGCTGAGCGAACCAACGCGCGCGGCACTACTCGATGACCACGCGATCAAGCTCCGCCTCGACCAGCAGCAAGACCGGTGCGGCAACGACAGCAGCTCCCATCGGTGCACCGACATGACCGCGGCCTTGACGCGCGTGATCGCGGACTATGTGCGCAAAGGCGGAAAGTTGCCGCCAACGAGACTCACGCCGCGTTAGTTCCGGTTCGCGGAAGTATGTGGTGTCGACCTCGCGCCGCGACTTCCCGTGGAACGACATCTTCCGCGTCGAGCGGGATTTGCGCGACGATCAGCCTGCCCTAACAGCGGCGCCAACGAGCGAATACCGCCGCCTCGGCGCTCGCGAAGATCCACCCGCCGCGCCCCATCGCGCCGTAAAGCGACAGCCCCGCTTCCCCCGTTCCGTTTTCCGGCGCCTCGGCGGCCGCGGCCCGCCCCCATCCGAAAAAAAGCACGGCTGCCACGGTCATGGCGCGCAACGCCAGCGTCCGTCGGTGGGCGGCCCCGACCTCCTGTGGCATCAATGGCTTCACGAACACGCCTGTAGCGCGGGAACGCGCGTTCTCCCCCAACAAACCTTGTGCATCGGTCGGGTCTCGTTATGTTTGCTCGGCTGCCATGACCGTAAGCGTAACCATGCCACTGCCGTCAATGGCCGACACCTTCAAAATGTTGGAACCCACCGTCCACGACTTTAGTTTCGGCGGACCAGCACTTCCGGGTGTCGACGTGCTGAGAAAAGCCTCTATCTCGGTTCCGAGTGAGAGGGAACTGTCTTTGAAAGCGCCAGCCACGAAGTGCCGAAGCATCTCGGCCTGCGTTTCCAATCGCGCCGCCGGCGCATTGACGCGATCGAAGAGCGTCATGTGAATAATATTCAGGTTGGCTCGGTCACCGTCCAAGTGCAGCATCGCATTCATTTTCTTGTCGTAGTGGTGATAGAGCTTCTCTTCGCCTTTGGTTTCGGGCGGTTGATCCATGATGGGGAAGTAGCTACCCATCTGCGATGCCATTCTGTTGAAGCTGACGCCCGTGGGCCCAGGCTGCTGGTTTTTGAATTGATTTTGAGACGGCAACTCATGATCGCCGTTATGTTTGAGCTCGCGCATTTCCGAACGTTGCGGCTTCTCCGGCGCCACACGAGCGGAGGAGAAGGACCTTTCCTTAGGGGGTTCACGCGTCGGTAGCGCAGCAGGGGTCGATGTCGACGTGGGCGTGCTGGGCGGCGGTGCGGCATTCTGTCCCGGCATCAGAAGCCAGACGAGAATAGCGGAGGCGGCGACGCCCATTGCGGATCCGATTCTACGTTGATTCATGCTCTCCCCTCCATCCATCAGCCTTTCAAAGAAGGCGAGCAAATTGGCCCGCAGACGGTGAGCGTTATCGAAACGAAGTGTTCTTTCTCTTAGCAGCCGTTCGACAGGTCGACGTGCGACTGCATCGGACCCCTGTCGCTATCAAATTGCAGTTCTCATGGCAAGCATCATCATTTAACAACGCGCATAGCGACTCGTAAAAACACGACATGAAGCTGAATGATTGCCTTCGGCTTCATCGAGTCGACAGAGCGCGGTCGAGAGATTGGCGCGCTCCTTCGCGTATGCCGGAGAATGAGACTACAGCGCGCACAAGGGCGGGCAGTGTGTTCGGGCCAGATCACGGATCGATTCGAACCAACGGGCCCAGCGCTCTCGATCTCCGCGATTGTGGCAACGATGCCCCACTCGGAGCGTGTCGATGGATTGTAAATAAATAGGCGTTGCGTCCCATTTCTTACGTCGATAGGTTCGACACTGATCTGACGGATCGCCACCTCGATCGTCGCAGTGAGTTGGGGTCGGCGCGCCTGCACGCAGCAATAGGGCGGGCGCTGTTATGGGCAAATGTTGACGTTTCGTTCTGCTATTCGTTTAAAAAATGCTCAATTTCGGCACATTGTTCGCGTTGGCCGATAGTGCGCGGAAGACGCTCACCGACTAGAGACGGTGACGGGAGGACCTATCTTAAGGAAAGAAGCTCCACGTTCTCGTGAGCTTTGGCACGGCTGAATCGGAGAGGCGCGACATGCCGCGCCAATTGGCAAGTCGTTCAACAACGGGAATGGCGCTGGCCCGACCCTAGGCGGGCACTCGCCAATGGACGACTCTCAGATTTCGAGAATTGGAGGGCAAATCATGATCAAACATCGCAAAGCAATTGTTCTCGGTGTGGTGGGTGCAGCCGCGCAGCTCCTCGTACCAAGGGATGCAGACGCTGCCATCCCGGAATGGCTGCGGAACACGGGGCTGATAGGCGAGTCGATATGGACTGCTGGTGGACAAAGCGCGTGCTGCTCGGGTTGTTCTCAGTTTGTTCATCCGGCGGATCAGGATGGCGATTGGTTGCGCGACGACCTCGAGAACCGCCTGGCCGACGTTTGGAAGCCATATTTCATCTTCGACGAGCATGAGAACGACAATGGCGGCGGCACCTCGCAGCCAAGCCTGCAAAGCTGGGAGCCGCGCATCGTCTACCAAGTCAGGCCGATTGGCGACACTTGGGGGCAGATCGTGAACGTCAAGATTGTCTACGGCATTCTGTTCCGACTCGATGGCGGCTTTCGAACAGCCAACCCAGGACCTTTTACGTGCCCCATCAACGCGCTTCCCGGTGGTGATCACCATTCGGGAGATACAGAACTCATGATCTACAACGTTCGTTCCTATGACTGGGGGACGAGCTGGCGCCTCGAATCCATTGAGGGGTTCAATAATAATGATAATGACAGAATGACCGTAGATGCGGGTCACCCTCATTTGCAATGGACGCCAATTAGCGGCGATTTTGAACGACCGCGGCTGAGGGTGTACTTTTCAGCCGGCAAGCATCACCCATTCATCAACGGTTCTTGGTGCGAAGATGCCGGTGGATGCGATCAGGATTGCGGCGAGGGCGTCGAACGGATGGCCAACCTTCACCCCTGGGAGTACTACACCAACGTTGGCGAGCCGGAGAATCACCCGT
>Ga0111538_10012321_pt1 | contig 11307 bp, 6 predicted proteins | sample SoiMethybrSBSTD1_FD_79669 | JGI IMG/M metagenome (GOLD analysis project Ga0111538, IMG submission 79669) | Bulk soil microbial communities from a Populus tree surrounding site in Tennessee, USA - Soil MetaG P. TD hybrid SBSTD1 (version 2)... | ecosystem: Environmental > Terrestrial > Soil > Tree... | reverse complement strand
TGGGAGTCCGATAGTTATAGAAGGCTCGGCGGGACGGGGCAAAGTCTTGCTGGTTACGACTACGCTGGACACCGCCTGGAACGATCTGCCGCTCACCCCGATGTTCCTGCCGCTCGTTCGTCAAATGCTCGAGTATTTAGGCGGACGAGGGGGCTCGTCCTCTTACACCATCGGCCAGGCATTTATAGCACCGGCGGACAAGGACAGTTCGCTCCCGGCCGTTGGCAGCCCCGGAGGTACGAGAATCGATGATGTGAGAAAAGCGGCTTCGGGCGAGCAATCGGTCGATGCGAGCGAGATTGGGTTCTATCGGCTGCGTTATCGGGATCGCGATGAATTCATAGCTGTGAATCTGGACACAAAAGAATCGGATCTTACAAAGCTGAGCATCGACGACCTGGTGGCCAGTATTTCTCCGGCGCCCGGAGACGCGAACACGCTGCCGGCGCAGTCATCGGGGCTGACGGCGGAAGAGAAAGAGGCGCGACAACGACTCTGGTTGCCGCTGTTGTTAACGGCGCTCGCGCTGTTTGTGGCCGAGGCGGTCATTGCGCGGCGCATACGTGTTCCAAGGCTGATTCAACCCTAGGAGTAGAGTTTCTGGTTTCTGGTTTGTGGTTTCTTGATACATCATGGTTTCGTTGATGCAACTTATACTAGAAACCAGAAACCAGAAACTAGAAACCCTGATCCTGAACCACGACCGGGATCATTGGTCGCTCCACAGAATCGAGTTATACTCGGTCCATTAGTTTCAAAGGGGGATCGCGGGATGAGTCCTCAATTGCAGAACGTCACTGAAGTCATCAAACAAGTTCGTCGTCGTATTCGCATTCGACAGGCGCTTCGAGGCGCGGCAATCACCCTTGCCGTCGCGGCGGCGTCGCTGTTGATTGTCGCGTTGATAGCGGGAGTCCTAAAGCAAAAGCCCGCAGCATTGATTGTGCTGCGATTGCTGCCTTTCGTTCTCACCATGGCCGCAGCGTGGTTGTTTCTCGCTCGTCCCCTGCGCGCAAAGATAAACGACTCCAAAATAGCTCGGCTTATTGAGGAGAAGTGCGGACTCGGCGACCGGCTGGTGACTGCGGTCGAATACTCCGAAGATCCTCGCGAGGCGTCGCCGGCAATCGTCGACCGGTTGATAACCGACGCATCCCATCGATCCAAATCCGCGGATCTAGATAGCATCGTCGATCCGCGCTCTGGCTATGCCTATGGCGCGGCGGCTCTTTTGATCCTCTTTGGCATGATTGGCGCGCTGGTGCTTGCGCCTCGATCGGTTTCAACTGGACTCGCGGCTCTGTATTCGGGCGAGAACGATTCAGTTTCCGCAAGCTCGATGTTCATCACCGTGAGCCCGGGGACTGCCAGAGTGCCTCGCGGTTCGGATCAGAAACTCAAAGCGACGCTCAGCGGATTTGATTCGGCCCTTGCTCAGGTTTTTATCCGCAAGGAAGGCGCGGATAACTGGCAGGCGCACACAATGGAGCCGGCGAAAAACGCCGACGAGTTCCAGTTCTTGATCTTCAACATCCAGGATTCAGTCACCTATTACGTCGAGTCCAACGGCGTCCGCTCGCCGGAGTTCTCGCTCGAAGTCGCCGATCTGCCCTTCGTCAAGCAGATCGATCTGACTTTGAACTTTCCTGCCTACACCAGGATGGCCAGCAAGAAAATCGAGAACGGCGGAGAAGTGGCGACTCTGAAAGGAACAGTCGTAGAAGTGTCCGCGAAGTTGAGCGCCAGCGCTAAGGCTGCCCGAATTGTTGTCAGCGACGGGACAAAGGTCGAAATGACCTGGACAGATGACGGTCACTTTGTCGGACAGTTCACGGTCAAGCAGAACGGAACTTATCGCATCGAGCTAACCAGCGAGGCCGGCGAGCGCTACAACGGTTCCAACGAGTACGACATCACCGTGCTCGAAGATCACGGACCGACGGTTCTGATCGATAAGCCCGGACGCGATATGAAGGTCAGCAGCATTCAGGAAGTCTTCACCCAGGTGCGCGCCGAGGATGACTTTGGCATTTCGTCGGTTGAGCTGTACTACTCGGTCAACGGGGGCGAAGAGAAGAAAGTCCAGCTGCAGGATTTGAAGAGCGACGCGGCGCGTACGTTGTCAGGCGCGCATACTTTCTTTCTCGAGGAGTACGGGCTGCAGCCGGGCGATTTCATTTCGTACTATGCGAAGGCTCGCGATAATTCGGCTTCTCCTCAAGAGTCCACCAGCGACATTTATTTCATGGAGGTGCGCCCGTTCGATCGCGAGTTCCGTCAGGCTCAACAACAAAGCGGAAGCGGCAGCGGCGATCAGGAATCAAATGCGCTTACTCGCCGCCAGCGTGAAATAATCGCGGCTACGTTCCGAGTTCAACGCGAACTATCGAACTACACACCGCCGGAGAAAGATGAGAACTTTGGCGCGGTAACTCTGAGTCAGGAAAAACTCAAGACGGATGCCGACACCCTGGCTGAGCGCATCAAGCGGCGACTGGGCGATCAAATCAACTCGCAGCCCGATTACGCAAAACTGGTCGAATGTCTGGTGAAGGCCGGCCAAGAGATGGTTGCGGCCGTCGATGAGCTGAAAGCAAAGAAAGCCAAAGAGGCGCTCAGTCCCGAGCAGCGCGCGTTGCAGCAGCTGCTTCGTGCCGAGGCGATCTTCCGCGAGATACAGGTTGCCCAGGGTGGCGGACAGGGCCAGGGTAACAGCCAGCAGGAACAGCAGGAACTCGCCGATCTTTTTGAGCTACAGCTCGATAAGATGAAAAACCAGTACGAGACGGTTCAACGCGAACAGCAACAGAATCAAAGCCAGCAGCAGGACGAAATCGCGCGACGTCTTGCGGAACTGGCGCGCCGCCAGCAACAGCAACTGGAACAGAGAATGCGCTCGCAGATGCAGCAGCAGGGCGGCGGCGGGGGCGGCTCGCAGCGACAACAGCAGGAAATGATCGACGAAGCGCAGAAAATGGCCCGCGAGCTCGAGAAGCTGTCGCGGGACCGTCGAGATCAGAAACTCGCCGAAGCTGCTCAGCAAATGCAACAAGCGGCCGACGAGCTGAAGCGCGCCCAGGCCTCGCAGTCACAGCAATCGTCACAGCAGGGCGGGGGAGAATCGACTGCCCAGCAGCTTCGCGCTCTCGACCGTATGGAGCAGGCGCGCCGAACCCTCGAATCGGCGCAACGCGCGGGCGGGCAGCAAAATGTTCAGCAGCTTCGCCAAAAAACTGAAGAGGCGTTGAGAAAACAAGAGGAGATCTCCAAGAGCGTGGACGAGCTCGCGCGCAGCGGACAAGCCGGCGCCAGCGAAGAGAAGAAGCAGCAGATCGGAGAGCGGAAGCAGGCGCTTGCAGATCAAGTCGCGGGGCTTGAGCGCGACATCGATCAAGCCGCGCGAGGCATGGGGCAGGACCGGCAGCAAGCAAGCGACAAGCTTCGTGAAGCCGCGGGTGCGATTCGCCAGAATAGAATCCCGGATCGTATCCGCCAAAATCAGCAACTGATCGCCAATGGGTGGTTTGATCAGGCGCGCGAACGCGAGCAGACGATCAAAGGGAATATTGAAGAGGTGCTAAAGAATCTTCAGGCTGCCGAAGGCGGCGCGAAGAAAGGCGCCCAGGGTGAGGGTCTCGAAGAGGCGCTTAATAAAGCGCGAGAGCTGGCTGACAATCTTGAATCCCTGCGCCGAAAGATGGAATCAGGCGAGCAACAAGGTCAGAACCAGAACGGCCAGCAGCAAAGCCAACAAGGGCAACAAGGTCAACAGGCCGGACGGCAGCAAGGACAGCAAGGCCAACAACAGGGCCAGCAGTCCGGACGGCAGCAAGGACAGCAAGGCCAACAACAGGGCCAACAAGCCGGACGGCAGCAAGGCCAACAAGGTCAACAACAAGGTCAACAGGGCCAGCAGGCTGGTCGGCAGCAGGGCCAGCAAGGTCAGCAACAAGGTCAACAGGGCCAGCAGGCTGGACGACAGCAGGGCCAGCAAGGTCAGCAAGGCCAACAGGGTGGACGACAGCAAGGCCAGCAAGGCCAACAACCAGGTCAACAGGGCCAGCAAGGTCAACAGGGCCAGCAGGGAGGCCAACAGGGACAAGGACAGCAAGCAAACCAGCAGGGCGGCGGCCGTCCTACAAGCAGCGGGAATCCCGATCCCAGCTCGATGGGCAGCGGACCGCCCAGCAGCGGACAGCGCCAACTCGAGAGCGAGATTCGACAGCGACTCGCCGAGGCTGAAGAACTAAAGCGCGCGTTGGGCCGCAACAGTGATCTTGCAAAAGACCTCAATCGCGCAGTCGAGCAGTTGCGGCGAATGAGTCCAAACGCATTCGCCGATCCCGCTCAGCTTGCATTGCTGAAGAGCGAAGTTATCGATCCGCTGCGTCAACTGGAGATCGAGCTCGCACGAAGGCTCCAGGCGAAACTGGGCAACAACGGCCCGGGTGCGTTTGGCGACGGAGATGCTCCCGATCGTTATCGTAAGATGATCGAAGACTATTATCGCAGGCTGTCGGCGCGTTCGCCGGGACAGAAACCCTAGAACAGACCGAGGTCCTTAATACCTTGAAATCTACCGAGCGTGTCTCGCGTGATGCTGAGATGCGCGAGCGAATACCGTGGCGCGGGTGCATCCGACAACGACGAGCAAATCGAGTTCAGTGGAGACCATCGTTATGAATCGTAGAGATATAGTGAAGCGGCTGATCGTAGTAAGCCTGCTGGCGGCGTTTCTGATGAGCGCCGCGGCCAGCCGGGTCGCGGATGCATCGCGCGATCACAAGTCTTTTGCCGCGCTCTCGGCTCGCTTGTCCGAGCCCGGCGGCTATTTCGACTCGGATAACTTGATTTCGAATGAGACTTCGTATCTTCACGTGATTACCAAGATGCGAGAGATGAGCGTTAGCGGCGGAGTGTATCTCGGGGTCGGTCCTGATCAGAGTTTCTCGTACATCGCAAAGATTCGCCCGAAGATGGCGATTATGATCGATATACGCCGAGATAACCTGCTTCAGCATCTGCTGTTCAAATCGCTGTTCAGCCGCGCCAGAAATCGCATCGAGTACCTGTGTGAGTACTTCGGCAAACCGGTTCCAAAGACAAGAGGCTGGGAGAACCGCAGCATCAAGGAGCTGATCGAGTATATCGACAACACCGCTTCGGATACGAAGTTGTTCGAGAAGAGTTTGAAAGACGTACGCCAGGACGTTCAGAAGTACGGCATCCCGCTGTCGCAATCCGATCTCGAATCTATCGCAAAGGTCCAGAGAGCGTTTTACAGCGCTGGACTCGACATACGTTATTCCAGCTATCATCGCCCGCCGCGCTCGATCTATCCTCCATATCGTGACCTGCTGCTGGAGACCGATCTCGGCGGCAACCAGCAAAACTATTTCAACTCGGAGGATGACTTTCAGTTTCTGAAACGGCTTCAGGAACAGGATATGGTTGTGCCGGTGGTCGGCGATTTATCCGGACCACAGGCGATGAAAGCGATTGGGCAATACGTAGCCGAGATCAAAGAGCGGGTGTCGGCGTTTTACGTCTCAAATGTCGAGTTCTATCTTCAACGGCAGGGCACCTTTGATAAGTTCGTCGAGAACGTAAGGTCGCTGCCAATCGACGGCCGAAGCGTGATCATTCGAAGCTACTTTAATTACTATGCGCCGGCGCATCCGCAAGCCGAGCCGAATCACTTCAGCACCCAGCTGATGGAACGGATTGATGACCTGGTGAAGCAGTGCGCCGCCGGCGAGTGCGATTCGTACAACGACATCGTGACAAAGAACTCGATCCCGCTGAAGTGACGGAGAGAAATCCGATTCGTCGGCGCGGTGGCGCGCTTTTGACGCGCCGCCGCACCTTTTCATACGCCACGCCCGGCCTGCCTGTTAGTCATCGAGATCCGAGAAAAAAAGGTCAAAAAAGCCGGTGACTTCGCTGGTGCTGCCGATGATCTGTCCCGTCAGCCTAACCTTCTGGTTATTGGTGAAGACCACCAGGCGGGCCCCGCCTTCGATTGCTGGAGCGTCAAAGGAAACGACCGCACCGTTGTTCAGGATTACTGGTGCTGTTCTGCCCTGTGACACGATCGAGTAGCCGCACACTCCTTCACTATTGCAGGTTTGCTCCCCAAAGATCTGCCAACCAAAGCTTACTCTGATCGTGTCATTCCCACCCGTTCCTAAGACCGTTAGACGAAATGTCGAACCATCATCCCGTCGCCACAGGATTCCGGTATGGGCTACCGGCTTGAGTCCTTGCTGGGCGTGGGCGGTCGAAGTGAAGCCTACCAGAGAGACAAGAAGGCTCAGGGAGAGCGCGTATGCTAATGTGCTACGAGGTCTCATAATGTTCTCCTCATTTGCTTTTGTATTGGCTAAAACCTTAATTAACCAAGATCACTCGGCGCGCCGTTATCATCTGTCCACGCACACCGAACATGTCGAGCCACCGCGGCGAAAACGCGGTAGCTCGAATATGATCACTTAGGTAAAAACCGCGGCGCCGTTAGAAAAGGATAGGAGTTCCGGTCCCCAGAATGATGCCATCCTTAAAGGCACAACAAGCTGGTCCCTTGCAGTTCTGTCGCGAAGCAGCGCCATCAAACTCACATCCATCATTGGGATTCGCAGTGGGCCCGGGGCAAAAACAAGCTGCAACGTATAAATCTCCGTTGCCCATGTTCTTAGTCCAGATTTCAGAGGCGTACGGCGTCGGCTCAAGCACTTCGCCCGCCACGACAAGAGCGTAGCCACCGTTGGAAAGCAGCCACAACGAATTGCCCTCAAGCACGGTGATGGTGTTGCCCTGAATAGCGACAGCACCACTGAATCTGGGTATTGAAAGTATTGTCTGGATCATTGGCGCCGTTAGCATCGCCTCGTTGATTCTTCCAATGATCGTCACCCTTCGCCGACGTGCTTGAGTCACCAGTTCCTCATTAAGGAAGCTCCTGGCGGAGTCATCAAGAACTGAAAAGGCCTGAACTTCTCCCGTTTTCCTGTTGATGATCTGGGCTGTCACCCGCACATCTGGGCGATTGCTCGAAACAACTCCCCTCACTCCAAATGCGATGTTAGGGATGTCGAATGAAACATCTTCACCCGGAGCGAGGGTGACTGCGTCGGAAGCGGTTTGTGATGCGAGAGTGGTTTTGCGCACTCCGTCGCTGCTGCTGACTTGCGCGTATTCCAGACGTCTAAAGAGAAGCTCTGTGCCGACGTCGCCGTCCCAATCGCCGGTCACCGTCAATCTCAGCATTTGATTCCGACTGAGCGTGATGATGCCGGTGTCTGCGACGTGTATCCGTTGCGATTGCGGTTGCTGCCCCTGCGTCGTTGGAAGAAAGTTTGCCAGTAACAGCAGTACGCCAAGTGCCAAAACTACCGATAGTGTGATTACACGTTTCATAGTTCTCTCCTTCGCCTTAAATTCTCAGGCGGATTGCGCCTTTACCTGTACACGCAAGAATTCGACTCAAAAGAGCTCATGCGTTCCGACAAGTTTGTGCCAGTGTTGCGATTAGATCGCTGTTGAATTAAAGTCGGCTGAGTTTAAAGAAGGTTGTATGGACTCAGCGCCGCCGACAATCACCCAGTTGCTTGTCGAATGGAGCGAGGGCGACCGGGCAGCTCTCGATCAATTGATGCCCCTTGTGTACGACGAGCTTAGACGGCTAGCCCGAAGCTATCTGCGGCGCGAGCGGCCCGATCACACGCTTCAAGCCACCGCGCTGGTTCACGAAGCTTACATGCGGTTGGTTGATCAACATTCGGTAAGCTGGCAGAACCGCGCTCATTTTTTTGGCATTGCATCCCAGATGATGAGGCGTATTCTGGTCAATCATGCGCTTGCCAGGGAGACTGCCAAACGAGGCGGCGACGCTGAGAGGCTTCCCCTGGATACAGCCATCGTCGTCGACGCCAAACGCGAAATTAACCTGATCGCTCTTGATGACGCTTTGAAAGAGTTGGAGACGGCCGATGCTCGCCAGGGCCGAATAGTCGAACTACGATTCTTCGGCGGGCTGTCGATTGAAGAGACCGCGGAGGTCTTGAAGCTTTCACCCGCGACCATCAAACGTGAGTGGAGCACCGCCAAACTCTGGTTGCGCCGCCAAATTGCCAGAGGCTAATCACCTATGACGAATGAACGTTGGCAAGAGGTAAAAGCATTGCTCGCTGCAGCACTCGAGCGCGCGCCGGCGGAACGTGCCGACTTTATTCGACAGGCTTGCGGTGACAATTCAGAGTTGCTTGACGAAGTGACATCGCTTATCGGGTACGAGAAAACAGGCGAGGGCGAAGGCCAGTCATTCGCACTTCAATCTAATTTTGGACTGCAAGCTGTAGCGAATCTCTCGGCCGTCAGTTTTGAGAGTGCGTTTAACAACGACGAGGCAGGGACACCTGATATGCGCATCGGGCCTTACGAGATTATCCGTGAACTCGGGCGCGGCGGAATGGGCGCGGTGTACCTGGCAAGACGAGCCGACGACGCGTACCGGCAGCACGTAGCGATCAAACTTATCAGGCGCGGGATGGATACTGATCTGGTCTTGCGTCGCTTCAGGAACGAGCGGCAGATTCTGGCCGCGCTCGATCACCCGAACATCGCCCGTTTGCTTGACGGCGGCACGACCGAAGACGGGTCGCCGTATCTGGTCATGGAATATGTCGAAGGCGAGCCTCTGGATGCTTACTGTGATCGGCAGATGCTGCACACTGAGGATCGGCTCAAGCTCTTCCGACAGGTGTGCGATGCTGTTCACTACGCGCACCAACGCCTGGTGATTCACCGCGACATTAAGCCGGGCAACATCCTGGTCACCCGTGAAGGCGTGCCAAAGCTGCTCGACTTTGGCATCGCCAAGCTGCTCACGTCAGAGCTGGCTGCGCAAACACTCGATGCTACGGCGCCCGCGATGCGGCTTATGACTCCGTTATATGCCAGTCCCGAGCAGATAAACGGCGAACCGATCACCACAGCCACGGATGTTTATTCGCTCGGAGTACTTCTCTACTTGTTGCTGACGGGACACAAGCCCTATCGAGTGAAAAGCAGTACTGCTCACGAACTGCTGAGAGCAGTGCTGGAAGCCGAGCCGACAAGACCGAGCACGGCCATTGCGTTGACTGAGGATGAACAAAACGACCCAGGTTCATTAGGCGTTGCGTTAACTCCTGAAGCAGTCAGCAAGTCCCGCCGAGCGACCCCAGACCGGCTGCGACGCCGGCTGCGCGGAGACCTGGACAACATTCTATTGACTGCTCTTCGTAAAGATCCTGCGAGAAGGTATTCTTCGGTCGAACATTTCTCGGAAGACATCCGCCGTCATTTAGAGGGGCTGCCGGTTTTCGCGCGCAAAGACACATTCGCCTATCGCGCGCTCAAGTTCGTTAGCCGAAACCAAATCGGCGTCGCCGGGGCGATAATTGTTCTAGTGATGCTGGTCAGCGGTATCATCATCATCAACCAACAACGTGCCCGCGCGGAAAGACGGTTCAACGATGTGCGCAAGCTTGCGCATTCGGTTGTCTTTGACTATCACGATCGAATCGCTGACCTTCCAGGCTCGACGCCGGTTCGCGAGCGTTTGGTAAGCGACGCGCTCGAGTATCTGGATAGGCTTGCTGGTGAATCCGGCGGCGACCGATCGTTGCAACGCGAGCTTGCGATGGCTTACCGCAAGATCGGCGATGTTCAGGGTAACAGCAACATGGCGAATCTCGGCGATACCAACGGGGCGCTTGATAGCTATCAGAAATCCCTGGTCATTCTCCAGGGGCTCGTCAAAGCGGAACCAAAAAACGCCGAGTTGATGAGCGATCTTCCCGAGAGCCTGGAACGGATTGCAGATATTCTACAAACCAAGGGCGACGTAGGCGCGGCGGACCAGACGTATCGACAGGCAATTGAACAGCTGGAGACTCTGTCTGCGTCTGCGCCAGAGGATCGGGCATTGCGTCGTAAGCTTGGGGACCTCCTATCTCGACTGGCGAATCTCAAAGGACGCCCCCGAACCGCCAATCTGGGCGACACAAAAGGCGCGGTTGAATATCATCGCCGGGCGTTGGCAATTCGTGAGGCTTTATGCGCCGGCGATCCATCAGACGCCAGCCTGCGAGCGGACTTGCAGGATAGCCACAAATCGATCGCGACTCTGCTGTCGACATCGGGCGATGATCCGATCGCCGGCGAACCGCACGCGCGACTCGCTCTGAGCATCGCATATGAACTGGTTGCCGCCGCGCCGGCGAGCGTGCGAATGCTGCGAGCATTACTTCTCTCACAAGACACGCTGGCTCGGCTGCTGCAAAAGAAGGGAGAGATCGATGAAGCCCTGGCGCTGTGCAATCAATCTTTGAACACTGCCCGCGCTATCCTATCGGCGGATCCGAGTAATATGCAGGCGCGTCACGAGCTGGCGTCAGCTCATGTTCTTGCCGGGAACATCCTTGGAAGCAAGGGCGATACGGCGGGCGCCTTGCGGTATCATCGTCAAGCTCTAACACTAAACAAGGCGATTGCCGCCGACGACCCAAATAACGAATCGGCGGATCGCTGGGTCGCGCAGGACCATATGAATATCGGGTTCGCGCTTGCGCTTGCTGGCGACCAACGGGGAGCCCTTCGAAGTCATCAGCAGGGATTGGCGATGTTTGAAGAGCTGTGCCGAAGGAACCCCAACGACTTTCAAGTGAGGTTGGGCGTCACCAGAGGGTATAAATGGCTTGGTGACGCACTTACAAAATTGGGCGACGTAAACGGAGCGCTGGAAGGGTTTCGGCGTTCGGTCGCATTTGGCGACCGAATGTTGGTCCAGGACCCGAGCCACGAGACCGCAAGGCGGATTCTGTCTCTCTCCTACTTTAGTATCGGTGAGCTTTGCGCCCGGCTCGCTGGGCAAGCGAAGGTGGCAACTCAAGGACAGCGGGAGAATTTGGGAGAGGCGCGAAAGGCGTACCAGCGCAGCCTCGATTTGATGCTTGAGCTTCGGAGCAAAGGAGTGTTGGGGAAGGAACACGCTGACAAGCCTGACCTGATTACCGGAAAGATTGCGTGGTGCGACGCCGGCCTCGCTAGAAATTCGAATTGATTTCTAAATAGGACCTATAGGACCTATATGACCTATTTCTTTGATGACCGCGAACTGATATCGGCAGTATCAAAACTGGTGACCTCCTTTGAAATGCCTCCGGCGTTGGTTTTCAATTGTCACATCACCGGGCTCGCCGTCGCACGCTCGTTGGGAAGGCGAGGCGTCCCAGTCATCGCGCTCGATCGCGACGAGAATGGTTA
>Ga0111538_10012320_pt1 | contig 11307 bp, 9 predicted proteins | sample SoiMethybrSBSTD1_FD_79669 | JGI IMG/M metagenome (GOLD analysis project Ga0111538, IMG submission 79669) | Bulk soil microbial communities from a Populus tree surrounding site in Tennessee, USA - Soil MetaG P. TD hybrid SBSTD1 (version 2)... | ecosystem: Environmental > Terrestrial > Soil > Tree... | reverse complement strand
CCGGACGGGCCGGACGGGCCGGCCGCTGCCGCGCGGGCCGGGATCGCCCCTCGCCGCGCCTCCCACCAGCCGGTGAGGAGGCGGGCCAGCAGGTACCCGACGCTCAACCCGAGGAGGCCGCCGAGGCCGTCGATCCAGTAGTGGTTGCCGGTGACCATGATGTCGAAGAGGGTCAGCAGCGGGTAGGCGATCGCCAGCGCCCGCAGCCACCGCCGTCGGATCAGCGGGGCCAGCACGAACGCGCACCAGGTCGACCAGCCGATGTGCATGCTCGGCATGGCTGCGTACTGGTTGGACACGGCCGCCATCTCGTCGCTGCCGAACGACGCCCACCCGCCGTAGACGGCCACCGTGTCGATGTAGCCGAACTCGTCGCACGGCGCCTCACCCGCGGTCGCCACGCCCCGGGCCTCGAGCTCGTCGGGGGTGGCGTCGGCGTAGACCTGGCAGCCGCCGTAGATGCCGGGGTCGTCGAGCAGGCGGGGGGGCATCAGCGAGAACGAGGCGAACCCGATCAGCGCCAGCAACGTCGTGAAGGCCAGCGTGTTGCGCCAGACGCGGTAGCGCTCGGGCGCCTTCCGGTACAGCCACACCAGGGCGAACGCGGCCACCACGAAGTGGAAGATGCCGTAGTAGACGTTCCAGAACCGGATCAGGCCGTGCGCCGGCAGGTCGAGGTACCACGACTGCAGGGTGTGCTCGAAGTAGAGGAACAGGTTCTTCTCGAGCTGGATGATCGCCTCGCCGTGGTGGAACGCGGGCTCGGGGTCGACCGAGTCGCCGGCCCCGGAGCCGAACTGGTTGCGCACCGCCGAGTACCCGACGTACACGAGGACGATGTAGGTCACCTCGCGCCACCAGCGCAGGCGGGGCGTGCGGGCCCGGGCGGCAGCGGCGCCGTCGCCGGCGCCCGTCGTCCCCGTGTCGAGGGCCGTCATGCCGCGATGGGCGTCCGCCGGCGCCCGCCGGCGGCGAAGGCCGGGGCGCCGAGCAGGCTGACGGCGAGGTTGAGCAGGTACAGCAGGAGGCCGAGCGCGATGGCGTCGGAGTGCGCCACACCGAGCGGGCCGAGGAACAGCACGAACGCACCTTCGCGCACGCCCAGCCCCGACATCGAGATGGGCAGCACCTGGGCGATGAGCACCGCCGGGAAGAACGCCAGCAGCGCCGTCAGCCCCGCCGGCCGCAGGCCCAACGCCTGGGCCGCCGCCACTGCGGCGAGGACCAACGCCAGCTGGTAGGCGAAGCCCGCCACCAGCACGTTCGCCGCCGCGGCCGGATGCGAGCGCAGACGGTCGATGCCGAGGTGGACGGCACCGAGGAAGCGTCGCCAGCCGTCGGTGGTGGCGAAGCGGCCGCCGAGCCGGGGGCTGCCCGCCGCGGCGAGCACCCCGACGAGCAGCGCCAGCGTGACGCCGGCGAGGACCAGGGCGATGCGGGTGGCGCTGCCGAGGTGGCGCAGGCCGGGGTTGACGGCGAACCCGACGATCGTGATGACGGGGAGCACGAGCCACCCGGTCAGGCGCTCGAGCACCACCGAGGCGAACGTGCCGGGCGGTTCGCCGGTGTCGCGAGACAGGCGGCTGACCCGGAGGACGTCGCCGCCGATGGTCGTGGGCAGCACGTTCGAGACGAACTGGCCGGCCAGGTAGTGCGACATCAGCCGTGGCAGCCGGGTCGGGATCTCGAGGGCGTCGAGCACCTTCTGCCAGCGCAGGGCGGACAGCACGATGCCGGCCAGGGTGAGCGCGGCGGCGACCCCGAGCCACAGCGCGGTCGCCAGCGACCACGACGGGACCAGGTCGGCGGGGTCGAACGACGGGACCTTGACGATCAGCACGACGAGCATGACCGCGCTGACGACGAGTCGCACCACCAGCGACACCGCCTGCTTGCGTTCCACCACCGACCTCCTGGCCGCACCGGGGAGGGGCGCGTCGCTGCGCCCGGCCCGTTCGTCGCCCCTGCGAGTCTACGGCGACGCCACCCGGCGTTCGACGCGCGTTCCTGGGTGGTTCGCGTGCCGAACGGTCCGTCGCTCGGTCCGGGGACCGGTCGTCGCTCGGTGCGGTCCCGGGGGCTGGGGGTGGGGATGGTGGGCGTCCCCGGGATCGGGCGTCGCTCCGTCCCCGGGGGCGGGCCTGGGATGGCGGGCCTCTCGGGATCGGGCGTCGCCCGGTCCGGGGCTGGGCGTGGGGATGGCGGGCCTCCCGGGATCGGGCGTCGCCCGGGCCGGTCGTCGCTCGGTCCGGCGGTCGTCCGGTCGGGGCTACGATCCCGAGCGCAGTGCGCGCTCGGCGGGCGCGCCCCCGGCAGCGCCGGACCCGCCTCCTCCGGTCGATCCACGACAGAGCGAGGAGGCGCTGATGCGCCCCACCTGCCCTCCCTCCCGCCCGCTGTGCGTAGCGGTGTCCGCGCTGGTCATGATCGTGGTCGTGACCGCATGCGCTGGGGACCCCGCCGACGACGACCCACCCCCCGATGGCCCGCCCGGGGGTGCCGCCGCCGCTGCGGGCCCCGGCGCCGCCGACCCGGGTGACGCCCCGCCCGACGGCACGACGCTCGCCGCAGCCGTCGCCGCCACCCGCACCGTCGAGCGCGCCCGGGTCGAGCTGCAGATCACGCTCGCCGGTCCGGCCGGTCCGGTGACGCTGCTGCACCGGGCGTCGTTCACCGACGGAGGGCTGCGGGCCGAGGCGGCGTCCGACATGACGCAGGCCGCCGCGGCGCTCGAAGCCGCCGGCCAGCGGCTCGACGGCGACTGGTCGCACCCGACCGGGGTGGTCATCGACGGCGACGTCGTCTACTCGCAGCTCGGGCCCATGGCCGACGCCCTCGGGCGAGCCCCCGACGACTGGGTGCGCGCCCGGCTCGACGAGGTCACGGCGGCCGGGGCGGAGAACGACGCCCTCGCGCTGGCGCTCGACCCCCTGGGCCCGCTCGACCTGCTCTACCGGCCCGTGCGCCAGGTGTCCGAGGTCGCCGACGCTGGCGAGGCCGGCGAGGCGGGCGGCGGGATCGGCGAGGCGGGCGACGACGGCGGCGGCGACGGGGGCGAGGTCGGCGGGGGCGAGGTCGGCGGCGGTGGCGGACGTGAGGGCGGCGGTGCTGGCGAGCGCCGGGCCGGCGACGACGGTGGGGGCGGCGGCGAGCGTGACGGCGGCGCTGACCGCGTGCCGACCCGTGGGACGATCCGCCACCTGCGGGCGACCCTCGACCTGACCGGTGCGCAGGCCGCGCCGACGGCGTCGTTCGAGGCCCGGCTCCTGGCCGCAGGCGTCGACGCGCTGCCGGTCGACGTCTGGCTCGACGGTGAGGGCCGGGTGCGCCGCCTCGTGGTGTCGCTCGACGACGCCGGGGCGCTCACGACCACGTTCGTGGTCGACGACATCGGCGCCGACATCGCCATCGAGCCGCCCGACCCCGCCGACGTCGTCACGGTCACCTGGCCGCCGTCCCCGCCTGCTGGAGGTTGATCCCGGCCCGAGCAGGCAGTTCGCCCCGCCGGCGGCCCGACCTCTGCCCCTGCGCCGGCATCTCCGTGACGTTGTGGTGGCTGGGCAACCGCAACGTGACGCGGAACGGCTCGGTCGCCTGAACTGACATTGCGTCGCTCGGGCGGCGGCCAGAACCGACGTCGCGTCGCACGGGCGGCGGCGGACCGTCGCATCGCCGCGTTGGCGGCAGCATCTGCGTGACGTTGTGGTTGCTGGGTGACCGCAACGTGACGGAGATAGCGCTCGGATGCCCGCAGCGAGGGGCGCCCCGCACGAGCGGAGCCCGGTGAGCACAACCATCCCGGCGCCCACATCTCCGTGACGTTGTGGTTGCTGGGTAATCGCAACGTCACGGAGATAGCGCTCGGGCGCCAGCAGCGATCGGGCGCCCCGCAACCGCAACGTCACACAGAAGCGGCCCGCCACCCCGCCACCCCGCCCACCCCACGCCGCCCCGCCCACGCCGCACGGCCGTCACGGCGACAGCGCCGGCTCGACGCCCGCCGCCGGGCCTGGATCAGCCGGCCGGCGACGACTCGAACGACCAGCCCGCGGGCGCCATGACGAGGCGGTGCCGGGGCCCGTCGACGCCGGGATCGCCGGCCTCGTAGCCGGCGTCGCCGTGCCACAGGACGATGCGTTCGTCGCCGACCTCGGCCACCCGCGACCGGTACACGACCGGCGGCCGCCCGTGGGCCAGCGCCAGCGCGTCGCCCACGGTGCGGGCGGCGGTGAGGCTGTGCAGGGTCATCCAGGTGGGGGCGACCACCGCGATCTCGCCCCGCTCGCGCCCGGCCACGGCGTCCGCGGGCCGGATCCAGCGGTGGGCGAGGCACTCGGCCTCGTCGAGCACGACCTCGTCGCCGGGAGCGGGCGCCAGGAAGTACCACGCCGCGTAGAGGCGGCGCTGCTTGGCGCCGCCGGTCCAGTGGCTGTAAGGCACGAGGGCGTCGGGCGGGAAGCGCAGCCCCACCTCCTCCTCGGCCTCGCGCACGGCCGCCCGGCGGGCGCCGGCGATCTCGTCGCCGGGGGCGGCGGGGTCGGCGTCGTGGGGGTCGATCCGTCCGCCGGGGAAGGCCCACATGCCGCCGTAGGCGATGGCCGCGGCCCGCTCGATCATCAGCACCTCGAGCCCGTCGGGCCCGTCGCGCAGGGGCACGACCGTGGCGCTGGGGATGGCGGCCACGGACGCATCGGACATGGCGTCGCAGGCTACCGGGACGTGCAGCTCACGAGCGTTCGTCGAGCCCGTGCTCCGGCGGCTCGCGCACGTGCAACACCCAGGATCGGCACCCGGGGGAGGGTCGCCGCTCCCTCGCTCAGGAAGGTCCCGATCTCGGCGACAGCGATGACGGGGAGCGCAAGTCCTGGCGCCACGCGACGTGGAACCACCGACGACGGACCGGCGGCGGGCGGATCGGGCGAACGAGGTGGACGATCGCCGCCCACACCTCGGTCACCCTCGTGGCGTCACTGGCACTTGTCCATGAACTTCTCGACGTCGACGACGACCCGGGTGACCTTGCCGGCGGCGATGAGGCCCCGGTCGTCGGACGCAGACACCGCGAACGTGAGGCGGCGGCCCTCGATCTTGTCGAGCCGCGCCTCGGCCGTGACCGAGAACCCGACCGCGGTGGGGGCCAGGTGGTCGAGCTGCACGCGCATGCCGACGGTGGTGTGCCCCTCGGGCACCTGGCCGGCGATGGCCTGCAGCGACGCCTCCTCGCACAGGGCGATCAGGCGGGGCGTGCCCAGCACCGCGACCTCGCCGGAGCGCAGGGCGACCGCCGTGTCGCCGTCGCGGACGTCGAGCGTCACGCGCGCGGCCAAGCCGGGTTGCAGGGGCACCCGGGTACAGTACGCAGCCACGCCTCCGGCGGGCGAAAAGGCACCTGGCAGTGGCTGATCACGGGCTGGGAGCAGGGCCGATCCGGCCGTCGGGTGGTCCCACCGCTCTCACCGCCCCCGTCCCCCCACCCCCGGAGGCCGCTCGTGCTCGACGACGCCACCATCCAGAAGACCCTGGCCGCGGCCCTCCGCACCGGCGGCGACTTCGCCGAGGTGTTCGTGGAGGACAAGCGGTCGTCGTCGGCCACGTTCGACGACGGCCGGGTCGAGGAGCTGTCCTCGGGCCGCGACCGGGGTGCCGGCATCCGGGTCGTGGTCGGCGAGACCACCGGGTTCGCCCACACGGCCGACCTGTCCGACGACGGGCTGCGCACCGCGGCCGAGGCCGCGGCAGCCGCAGCGAGGTCGGGCGGCGGTGGCGTGCGCGAGGTGGCGCTCACCCGCCAGCACGCCCCCCGGCCCAACGAGGTCGCGGTCCTGCCCGAGACGGTCTCCAAGGGCGCCAAGGTCGACCTGCTGCGGCGGGCCGACGACGCCGCCCGGGCCGAGGGCGGCTCGATCCGCCAGGTGCGGGCCCGCTACGGCGACTCGCGGCGCCAGATCCTGGTGGCCAACAGCGAGGGCCTGGTGGCCGGCGACGACCAGGTGCGCACGCTGTTCGTCGTGTCGGCGGTCGCCGCGGGCGACACCGGCATGCAGACCGGCTACGAGTCGATCGGCCGCACCGTCGGGTTCGAGCTGTTCGACCGCTACGAGGTCGACGAGATCGCCCGCACCGCCGCCCGCCGGGCCATCACCAAGCTCGCCGCCCGGCCGGCGCCGTCGGGCACCCTGCCGGTCGTGATCGGCCCGGGGGGCGGCGGCGTGCTGTTCCACGAGGCCTGCGGACACGGCCTCGAGAAGGACCTGGTCGACAAAGGCGCCTCCGTGTTCAAGGGCCGCCTCGGCCAGCAGGTGGCGTCGCCGCTGGTCACGCTCGTCGACGACGGCACGATGGCCGAGGAGTGGGGCTGCTTCGCCATCGACGACGAGGGCACCCCCGCCCAGCGCAACGTCCTCATCGAGGACGGCGTGCTCACCGACTACATGTGGGACGTCCTGCGGTCGCGCAAGGACGGCCGGTCCCGCAGCGGCAACGGCCGCCGCCAGAGCTACCAGCACCTCCCGATGGTGCGCATGACCAACACCTACCTGCTGGGCGGCCAGGGCGACCCCGCCGACATCGTGGCGTCGACCGACCACGGCGTGTACGTGTCGTCGCTCGGCGGCGGCCAGGTCAACACCGCCACCGGCGACTTCGTGTTCGGCATGACCGAGGCGTACCTCATCGAGGACGGGCAGATCACCGAGCCGCTGCGCGAGGGCAACCTCATCGGCAACGGACCGAAGGTCCTGCTCGACATCGACGCGGTCGGCAACGACTTCTCGATGGGCCACCCCGGCACCTGCGGCAAGGACGGCCAGGGCGTGCCGGTCGGCGACGGTGTCCCCACGCTGCGGGTCAAGGCCCTCACGGTCGGCGGCACCGCAGCGTGACCGGGGCGACGACGACGATTTCCCCGTCTGTTTCGGGGGCGGGAGCCCCCGAAACAGACGGGGAAAACCTGTGGATGGACGCCCGACCCCGGGAGGCGGCGTGAGCGGCGTGAGCGGCGCCAGCGGGGCCGGCGCCTCGGGCGACCTGCTCGACGTCGCCGACCGGCTGGTCGGCATGGCCGACGGCGACGAGCAGCTCGAGGCGTACGTGGGCCGGTCGTCCGACACCCAGGTGCGGGTCTACGGCGGCGAGGTCGAGCAGCTCGCGGTCGCCGACTCCCAGGGCGTCGGCGTCCGGGTCGTCCGCGACGGCCGCCAGGGCTTCGCCTACTGCGGCACGTTCGACCCCGACGCCCTCGCCGAGACGGTCGAGGAGGCCCGCGACAACGCCGCCTTCGTCGAGCCCGACGCCGCGGCCGGGCTGGCCGAGCCCGACGGCGTCGAGCCGGTCGCGCTCGACCTGTGGCGCCCGGGCCTGGCCGACGTGCCGACCGCCGACAAGGTCGCGCTGGCCGTCGAGCTCGAGCGCGCCGTGCTGGCGGCCGACGCTCGCATCACCGGCGTCGAGTCCTGCGACTACGCCGACTCGCTGGCCGAGGCCGCCATCGCCACGACCACGGGCATCCGACGGGCCTCCCGCGAGACCGGCTGCGAGCTGGTGGCCTACTCGCTGGCCGCCGACGGCGACGACGCCCAGACCGGCTTCGGGTTCTCGCTCGGCCGGGCGTTCGACGAGCTCGACGTCGAGGCCGCGGCCCGCGACGCCGCCGGTCGCGCCGTGCGCATGCTCGGCGCCCGCAAGCCGCCGTCGGGCCGCCTGACCATCGTGCTCGACCCGTGGGTGAGCGCCCAGCTCATGGGCATCGTCGCCGGCACGTTGGGCGCCGAAGAGGTCGTGAAGGGCCGGTCGCTGTTCGCCGACCGGGTGGGCGAGCAGGTGGCGTCGCCGCTGCTCGACCTCGTCGAGGACCCCACCGACGCCCGGTCGTGGGGCGCCACCCCGGTCGACGACGAGGGCCTCGCCACCCGGCGCGTGCCGCTGATCACCGGCGGGGTGCTCCGGGGGTTCGTCCACTCGACGTGGACGGCCCGCCGCTTCGGCACGGCCTCGACCGGCTCGGCGGTGCGCGGCGGGTACAAGTCGACGCCCACCGCCGGGTGCCGGGCCGTCGTGCCGACCCCGGGCACCGCGTCGACGGCCGACCTGATCGCCGGCGTGTCCGACGGCGTGCTCGTGCACGAGGTGTCGGGCCTGCACTCGGGCGTCAACCCGGTGTCGGGCGACCTGTCGACCGGGGCCGAGGGCCTGCGCATCCGGGGCGGCGAGGTCGCCGAGCCGCTGCGCGAGTTCACGATCGCATCGACGCTGCAGCGGATCCTGCACGACGTCACGGCGGTCGGCGCCGACCTCACGTGGCTGCCGATGAGCGCCGCCGGCGTCACGCTGGTCGTCGCCGACGTGGCGGTGTCGGGCTCGTGACCGGGCCCGCCGACGCCGCCCACGTCTCCGAGGACGAGCTGCTCGAGCTGGCCGCCAAGGTGGCCGCCGAGGCTCGCGGCGACGAGCAGGTCGAGGCGTTCGTCGGCAGCTCGACGTCGACGAGCGTGCGCGTGCACGGCGGCGAGATCGAGTCGCTGACCCAGGCCACGACCGCGGGCATCGGCGTGCGGGTGGTGCAGGACGGACGGCAGGGCTTCGCCTACGCGGGCTCGCTCGACCCGGCCGTCATCGGCGAGGTGCTCGCCGATGCGCGCGACAACGCCGCCTACGCCCAGGCCGAGGAGTGGGTGGGCCTGGCCGAGCCCGACGGCGTCGACCCCCCGCCCGTCGACCTGTGGCGCGACGGCCTCGCCGACATGCCCACCGACCGCAAGCTCGACCTGGCGCTCGGGCTCGAGCGGGCGGTGCGCGAGCGCGATGCGCGCATCGTCGGCGTGCGCGTCGCCCAGTGGGGCGACGCATCGGGTGTCGGTGCCGTCGTGACGTCGACGGGCATCGCCGTCGCCGGCCGGTCGACCGTGTGCCACCTGTCGGTGCAGGCGCTGGCCGAGGACGGCGACGAGACCAAGACCGGCTACGGCGTCTCGGTGGGCCGCGAGCCCGACGACATCGACCTCGACGCCGCGGCCGACGAGGCCGCCGACCGCACCACCCGCCTGCTCGGGGCGGTGCAGCCTGCGAGCGGCACCGTGACGCTCGTGCTCGAGCCGCGCATGGCGGCGACGCTGCTCGGCGTGGTGGCCGGCACGCTGAACGGCGAGTCGGTGCTGAAGGGCCGCTCGCCGTTCGCCGACCGCGTGGGCGAGCAGATCGCGTCGCCGCTGCTGACGCTGGTCGACGACCCCACCGACCCGCGCTCGCTCGGCGCCGACAGCCACGACGGCGAGGGCCTGGCGACCCGCCGCATCCGCCTGATCGACGGCGGCGTCCTCGAGGGGTTCCTGCACAACACGATGACGGGGCGACGCGCCGGCGTGCCGTCGACCGCCTCGGCGGTCCGCGGCTACCGCACGACACCCGGGGTGGGGGCGCAGGCCCTGGCGGTGGCGCCGGGCACCGCCACGCTCGACGAGCTGATCGCCGGCGTCGACCACGGCGTGCTGGTCCAGTCGATGAGCGGCCTGCACTCGGGGGTCAACCCGGTCTCGGGCGACTTCTCGGTGGGCGTCGAGGGCCTCATGCTGCGCGGGGGCGCTCCGGCCGAACCGATCCGCGAGGCGACGGTGGCGTCGACGCTGCAGCGCCTGCTGCTCGACGTGACGGCTGTCGGCGGCGAGGTCGAGTGGACGCCGGGCGGCACGGGGGCGGTCGCGCTCGTGATCCCGGGCGTGACGCTGAGCGGCGCCTGAGGCACCGCCGGCGGTCGGGTTGCGGTGTGACCCGCCGGTCGGTGACGATCGGGGGTCCGGTGGGGGGTCCCTCCACCGGCGCATCGACCGCTTGACGGGAAGCGACGGGGACCGTGTCGATCCTTCACGCCATCATCCTGGGCATCACGCAGGGCCTGTCCGAGTACCTGCCGATCTCGTCGTCGGGTCACCTCGTGCTGGTGCCGTGGTTGTTCGGCTGGGACGACTTCGCCGGCAACGAGTCGCTCGAGAAGACCTTCGACGTCGCCCTGCACCTGGGCACGCTCGTGGGCGCCGTCTCGTACTTCCGCAAGGACATCGTGCGCCTGACCAGGGCGGCGTTCTCCAAGCCGAGGTCTTCCGACGGCCGCCTCGGGTGGCTCATCGTGATCTCGGCGCTCCCGGCGGCGGTGATCGGCGGCCTGTTCGCCGACACGATCGAGGAGAACACCGACCAGATCTGGCTGATCGCGGTGATGCTGATCGTCGGCGGCCTGCTGCTGGCCCTGGCCGACGGCACCCGCGGGAAGCGGACGATCGACGAGGTCGGGCTGAAGGACGCGCTGGCGATGGGCTTCGGGCAGGCGATCGCGCTGCAGCCCGGCGTGTCGCGGTCGGGTGTCACGATCACGGTCGGCCGGTTCGTGGGGCTCAGTCGCGACGGCGCCGCCCGCTTCGCCTTCCTGATGAGCCTGCCGATCACCGCCGGCGCGCTGGCCTTCAAGTGGGTCGACGTGCAGGGCGACGGCGGCATCCCGACCGACCTCCGAGCGGCGTTCTTCTGGGGCATCGTGGCCTCGGGCATCACCGGCTACATCGCGGTGTGGGGCACGCTGAAGCTCATCCGCACCCGGTCGTTCCTGCCGTTCGTTCTGTACCGGCTCGTGCTGGGCGTGTCGATCCTGCTGCTGCTGGCCACCGGCTTCCGCTGACGCCCGTCCGCTGAGCGTCCGCCGGCGGGCGTTCCGCCGGGGGCAGCCCGCGGCTCACGCACCGGCCAGGGTGAGCACGACGGTTCCGTTGGCGATCGCCCACGCCACCCGGGCGGCGGCGCGCTCGGGCACGGCCACCGACACGGCCTGCTCGCCGACGTCGACCACCGCGGCCCCCTCGGCGAGGGCGAACGCCGGGTCGCCCGGCGCAGGGGCGTCGCCGCCCTCGCCCGACTGATCGGCGCCCTCGTCGGCGCCGGCGTCGCCCGTCGCGGCGTCGCCCATGCCGCCCGTCGGGACGACCGTGACCACGTCGACCCGGTCGCCGACCGCGAGCGGCGGCACACCTGCCGGACCGACGGGCACGGCCACCGCCCGGTGGCCGGCGGGGACCAGCGCCGCCACCCCGGTCAGACCCTCGGGCGCGAGGCGCGCCGCCACCAGGGGCTCGCCCGCCACGACCGGCTGGCGGACGGTCGACCCCCGCGGGAGGTCGGCGAGCGCGCCCTCGGGCACGAGCGCCGCGGGCAGCGACCGCACCTCGGCCGCGCCGGCGTCGACGACGTCGCCGGGCCGCAGGTCGTGGCGGGCGACCGCGACCGGGCGCACGGTGCCCCACCGGTCGCGCTCGGCCCCCGCGGCGG
>Ga0111538_10012318_pt1 | contig 11309 bp, 6 predicted proteins | sample SoiMethybrSBSTD1_FD_79669 | JGI IMG/M metagenome (GOLD analysis project Ga0111538, IMG submission 79669) | Bulk soil microbial communities from a Populus tree surrounding site in Tennessee, USA - Soil MetaG P. TD hybrid SBSTD1 (version 2)... | ecosystem: Environmental > Terrestrial > Soil > Tree... | reverse complement strand
ACTGCGTTGAGTGTGCGTCTACTCCCCCGAATGGTCGGCTCGATGCCCGACCACTTTGCCACGGAAGCGATGATCCGCGTTCTCTCTTGGGCTGTCATCGGCGCCAGGAGCTCGTTGACGGCCGTTCGAGCGACCATGCGTTCAGCAGCCGTCGATGTCGCCCAGGTCAAGCGTGTTCCTCTAAACGTGACCACGAGTTCGGGTGCTGAGGGGCGTTGCGGCGAGAGCAGCCACGCGAGAGTATCCCAGTAGTACTCGTGTGGCCGATTGAGCCCCGCCGTTGTCACAAAATATGTCGCAGGAAGTCCACGCTCGCTCAAGATTTGCGACACGCGACAATGATCGAGGCTGCCGTCGTCGAATGTGAGAGCCACCCGAGGCCGACCGTGTCGTTGACTCGGATGATCGATGAACTCGCTCAGCGGAACAATCTCGGCGTACTCGCCGATTGTCTGCACTTGCTCGAGGAATCGGTTAAGGGGAATTGACACGCCATGCGCATCGTCATCGTGGTCATCGACCCGGTGGTACATCAGGATGCCCTGATCGCGGGTGCGCGCTGGCCACATTGCCGGTGCCTGCTCCCCGCAATGCTCAGGTATAGCTGCGGGCTTGACGGCCCGTGCCGCGATGATCACTGGAAAGTACGGGTCAACCGTCTCGAGCTCCTGCGTGTCTAGTTCATCCACCGATGCTCCGTAGAGGAACATCGAGCAGGCGAACACATTCCCGAAGCTCTCGACTTCGAAGCGATCGAGCGGAAAAGTCTCAGCTAACAAGGTCCGGATGGACGCTTCGGTGAACCGCCAGTAATCGCCGTCGCGGCCCGCCCCCTCCGCTGAGACACGATTTAGGGCAGAGACTGTGCACAGCAGAACGCCGCCAGGCTTGAGCGTTCGATACGCGCTCTGGAGGGCGGCCCGTACGTCAAACAAGACGTTGAGGGTCTGCGTGCAGATGAAGCAGTCGTACGCCTCGGCCGGCAGCTGGGTTGTCTGAGTAAGGTCGGCGGTGAGAGTTGCGTCCAGATTCGTTTCGTCGATGTCGATGACATCCGATCGTTCGACAGCAGTCCCGAACCATGTGGTGTATCCGGAATCCTTGACCTCCAAGACGCGGCCGCGAATGTCGTGCCGGTATCTCGCGAGAAAGTTCTCGATGTAGTGCCGGTCGATTGGCTTACCGCGGTCAAGACCCCAAACATCGCTCAGCGGCGTCGGTCGGCGGAGTTCGCTCATGTCAATCGGCGCGAGACCGCGTCGGCCGAGTTGGCTCCGCACCACGCGAACCTGCTCTCGCCGGTCTCGCAGCAACGCCTGGAGCTCGGTCCTCCGCGCCTCGAGGTGATTCCTGTGCTCGCGCTGGGAAGCCAAGAAGCGCTCCTTTGCCAGCAGCAGATCTCGCCATTGCGGCTCGAGGGCAGAGCGATGCTTTCCGAGAATGACGGCCGTCGTTGCCACGTGGGTTTCCTGCTTCACCGCGCGAGCGGTTCGCGGCCCATGGCGAGACCTGCCCCGCACGAGAGGCTGCGGGAGCACGACGCCCCGATATCCGAGTGTCGCCACCCGTATCCAGAAATCAGCATCCTCGAGATACCTGAGTCGTTCATCGAACCCGCCTGCGTGCGCCCACACCTCGCGACGCATCAGGGTGGCGATGTGCAGGCCGCCGTGGGTCCGCAATTCGGCGACCGTATTCACAGATGGCGTCCAGATGACGTCCGGATCGGCGATATCACTCACGGCGCACGAAACGAACGCGAGGTCCTTGTCGGCGTCGAGCGCCTCGGAGGTGGCTTCGATGTAGCGCGCATCGAACGTATCGTCGCCGTCGAGATTGACGACGAGCGGGGCTTTCGTCGCCTGGATGCCCACGTTACGGGCCGCCGACGCGCCACGATGCGGAATGCGAATGGATTGGACGCCAGATCGGTCGAGGGTATTCAGGACCTGTTGAGTGAAAAGGTCGGTTGAGCCGTCATCGACCACGACGACCTCGAGCGGCGCCCGTGTTTGACTGAGCACGCTCTCGATGGCCTCCAACAGTGTCCGGCCCCGGTTGTAACACGTGATGACGACGGCGACGTCACTCATCGCGGCGTCTGGTCCATGTGGAGACGGCCTCACCGAGGTCGACGACCCATCGAAGCGGCCGAGTCACGCGCCAACTCCACGAATGTCGGAGCGCACGCACCTCGCCTTGGGCCCTGACTAGTTCCGCCCGAAGCGCCGATGACTGATCCATTCTTTGACTCCCCTGCGGAACTGCTGGGTCGAGTCGTCTTTGAACTTCAGCCAACTCGTGGCCGGCCCGGTCGACGAATGGAGTTAGCCGATCCAGGATTTCGCGCTCGAGTCGTCGGTTCGACTCGAGCATGTCTGCAATTTCGGTCTCCTTTCTCAACAGAACCGTGGGCCAGTGCGAAGCATACAGGTCATGATGCTTACGCATCAGGTACTCGACGAGCTGCAGGTGCGTATTCTCTTGAACACAGGTCGCGCTCATCGAATTGGGACGTCTGTAATCGAACAACATCTCGGGCAGAATTGTCCCGCGATGACCAGCGCCGACGATCCGAATCCAGAGGTCCCAATCCTCGTAGCCCTGTGCCGGCATGCCCCCGTCGTAGCCTCCAAGCTCCGCGACGAGTTGGCGCCTGACCAATGCGGCGGTCATGACAGTATCTTCGGCGAGCAGAGTAGCGAGGTCGCAGCTGTGCTGCTTCCAGAGACGATTCTCCACGCCGAACATCTGAATCCAGCTCGATACGAACGCCAGCTCGGGGTCTTGTCCGAATGCGCTGAGCGCCTTCTCGAAGTACTGCGGCCTGAGCCGGTCGTCGGCATCGAGCGCACAGAGATACGTGCCGCGCGCGCGCTCGATCAGAAAATTGCGGGCCCGGGCAAGGCCCTGGTTCTCAGTCCGGTATACGCTCGTTTTCGGCCATTGCGACCCCTCGAGAAGATGTTTCGTCTGCTGATCGTCCGAACCGTCATCGACGATGAGGATTTCGAAGTCCTGAGCGGTCTGGGCCAGAACGGACTGCACGGCTTCGCCGATGTAGCAGCCGAGGTTGTGGCACGTCACGATCACCGATACGAGGGGCGACGGTGCGGCCTGACTCATCTGGATCCGAGCGTGTGCTGCGCATTCGAGCCGGCGCAAGGGACACAGGATTCGCTGGCGCCGCAGACGACGACGGGTGCGCCGACCATAATGTCATCGATCGCCGATACGCCTTCGTGAGGCATTTCCAGCCAGCGATAAACTGAGGCGATACGATACTCGGCCGGACGAAGACGGGATCGGGCTGGACCCTTCATTGGGCGGGAGCGGACCAGTAGAGTCAGCGCATTGTACAGGTCAACTGAAGCACAGGGAAGACGTCGAAGGCCGCCAGTTCGCAGATGGGCACGCAGATCCGAACCGGACTCGATTTCGTCTAATCGTTGAGAGGGTGAAAACTCATGGAACCTTCCGCAGCATCGAATCCGACTCACGCCGGAACGGTGATTTCGGACTCGCTGGTCACCTGGACGCAGGTCATTTACGCGCTCCACGCGTTCAGCATTCTGACGGGTATTGTTGGGACCGCAACGGTGGTCGGGGCGTTCCTGACGGGATGGCCGTCGATCATTGCGGTCATCCTCAACTATGTGAAGCGAGGCGAGGTCCGCGGTACGTGGCTCGAGTCGCACTTCCGCTGGCAGATCCGCACGTTCTGGTTCGGCTTGCTCTGGGTCTCACTGTGTATCGCCTTCGTCATCGGAACGCTCGGCATCGGGATCATCGTGGCCTGGATCCCTTTTATCTTCGTGACCTTCTGGTTCATCTACCGGGTCGTCCGCGGCTGGATGACGCTGTCGGATCGCCGGCCGATGCTCATCTGAGCAGCCGTTTTCTTGCAATTCCGCCGCATGCGTGGAACCGCTTGACGCTGACGCCAACCTGATTGTGTCCGGCCTGCTGGCCGACCTTGCGTACGTCCAGACGTCAGTCCAGCGCCGATGGGGCTATAAACGCGCCGCGCAAGCCATCCGGCGGCTCGATGACCCGCTCGAGCATCTGTTGCGGCCGGATTAAAACTTTCCCAAGATTCCCGGCATCGGCCCGGCCTCGACACGGGTCATTACTGAAGTCCTTTCTACCGGTGCGTCAGCGACCGTCGAGCTCGCCATCGACGCGAGCGGACGCCGCGGCGAACTCACCAAGCGGCGGGCCTTGCGCGCCAACTTCCTGAGTCGCGCCCGGGTCCGCAGGATTCTCGATGATCCATCCTTGTCCGGTCCTCGACTGAGCGACTACTACGGCGATCTCCAGATGCACTCGACATGGAGCGACGGGCACCAGTCGCTGAGTGACATCGCCGAGGTTGCGCTGTCGCGCGGCTACGCCTATTCAGCCGTCACCGACCACTCGGCAGGTTTGCCTATCGCGAACGGGCTCACTCCCCAACGCTTCGCCCGTCAGCGGGCCGAGATCGACCGTGTCAACGAGATGTACGCCGTACGATTCCGTCTCTTGAAAGGCGTCGAAGCGAACATTCGCAGCGATGGCGAGCTGGACGTGGACCTTGCGGATCGCCGCCTGTTCGACCTCGTCGTTGCGGCGCCGCACTCCGATCTGCGGTCGGCGGACTTGCAGACGGCACAGATGATCGCCGCCGTGCAGGCGCCGGCGGTGCACATCCTCGGGCATCCGCGCGGGCGAATGTACGGATCTCGTCCCGGGGTCGCCGCCGACTGGTGCGCCGTCTTCAAGGCCGCGGCAGCCAGCCGCACAGCCGTCGAAATCGACGGCGATCCATCGCGACAGGACCTCGATCACTATCTCGCAGGCGCTGCCGTCGCCGCCGGTTGCCTCTTCGCGCTCGACAGCGACGCGCACTCGGCCGGCGAGTGGCCGTACGCGGAGACCGCCATTGCTCACGCGCGGCTCGCGAGCGTTCCTCCTGAGCGCATCATCAATTGCTGGGCGCTCGAGCGGTTACTCGAGTGGGCGGGCCAGCGCTCGACTGCCTGAGTGAGGCGTGAGGCGGATTTAACGAGCAGGTTGCCTGTCCAGCCGCCTGACCGCTAGCTCGAGGCCGCGATGCAGTACAGATACTTCTGCCCGCGCAGGAACATTTCGTTGTCCACGAGCGCCGGCGATGCGTCGAACCCGTCGTCGAGCGTGTTTTTCGCGAGAACCTCGAACTTCGGGCCGGAGCGGATCACAATCGTCGTTCCCTCGCGTCCCGGAATGTAGATGCGGCCCTGCGCCGACACCGGCGAGGCGAACACATTGGGAACGCTGTCGAGGCGCTGATTCTGATAGTGCGGCTTGCCGGTCTGCGCGTCGAACGCTGAGAGGATGCCCGAGTTGGTCTTCAGGAAGTACAGCGTGCCGTCGACGATCACCGGTGACGGCACGTACGGTGTATCTCGATCGAGCGTCCAGACGACGTGCGGCGTGCCGTCGAGGTTGCCGCGCGCCTCGGCTACTCGAATTGCTTTGAGATCGTTGCCCTGGAAACCGCTCATGAGAAACACCAGGCCATCCGCATAGACCGGCGACGGAATGGGATTCATGGTCAACCCATCCAATTCCCAGACGACCGCACCCGTCGCCAGATCGTAGGCGCGGTTGCGCCGCATCGCCGGCACGATGACCTGTGGCCGGCCGTTGACGTCGAGCACGAGGGGCGTCGCCCACGTGTCGATCTCCTCACGCGCCACCCGCCACAGTTCGCGGCCGTCGCGCTTGTCGAGCGCGACGACGAACGACTCACCGTTCAGATGATCCCAGACGATGACCAGCGTGTTGCCATGGAGAACGGGCGTCGAGCCTTCGCCGAACTGATTGCGCATCCGCTTGTCGCCGAGGTCCTTCTTCCAGCGCAGCGTGCCGTTCATGTCGTAGGCGTAGATACCGAACGACTCGAAGTAGGCGAAGACGCTCTCGCCGTCGGTGATCGGCGAGCTCGACGCCCAGCTGCTGTTATCGGTGTGTCCGGCTTCGTGCGGTTCCTGCTCGGTGGCCACGCGCTCCCACAGCGTACGTCCCGTGCGCCGGTCGAGGGCGAGCACGAGGAATTTGTGCACGCCGCGCGGCCTGAGGCCGCCGCGCGGTTCGTGTTGCGCCGCGCCCTGCACCACCTCTGGCACCGCGGTGAGGACGAACAGACGATCCCCCCAGACAACGGGCGACGCGTGTCCGCGGCCGGGAATCTCCACCTTCCACTTGACGTTCTTGCCCTCGTCCCACACGAGTGGAGGATTGGCGGTCGTCGAGACGCCGGTGGCGTCAGGTCCGCGCCACTGCGCCCAGTTCCGCTTCGGGTCAGCGCCCTGCGCCGAAGGCTGGATGTCCAGAACGGTGATGGCCAACAAGGCCAGTCCACCGGTAATTGTGCGCATCAGCCGCATGCCGTCTCCTGGACCGGAGTATAGCCTCGCTTTGTCAGGCGGCGCGGAACGCGCGGGCCAGCTGACCGAACCGCTGGTGTGCCCACAGCGCGAGCAGCAGCAGGCCAGTCCCAGCGGCCGCGAAGCCCACGCCGTAACCCCCCGAACGTATCGCCTGGCCCATGACGACGGGTCCGATGCCCTGGCCGAGGAAGAAGATGAAGGCGAAGAGCGAAACGGCGGTCGCCCGCGCCTGCGGATTCAGTTCCGTCGCGCGGGTCTGCAACGTGCCGTGCATGGTGTAGTACCCCATGCCGTAAATCACCATGCCGGGAATGAACAGCCACCAGCGCGGCAGGAAGCCGATGAGAATCGACGCGGTGAACAGCAGGCAGCCCCCGAGCAGAAGAATCCCGCGTTCACCGATACGCGGCACGAGGCGCTTCACGCTGATGCTGTAGAAGAGCCCGCCCAGGCCAAATCCGGCAAGCATCAGGCCGACCTGGCTGGGTCCGAGGAACGAATAGCGATCGAGCATCGACGCGCCGAGGAACGCCAGGCCGCCGAAGACGAAACCGCCCTCCAGGAACACAGTCGTCAGAACGACCTGTGCAGTTGGAAGATGCAACAGGTCCAGCATCGCCGACAGCGAGAAATGCCGGTCCTTGTGCGCCTCGACGAAGCGTCTCGACTCTCGGGCCATCAGCCCGCCGACGAGCAGTGCGGCCACGCCGAAGACCAGAAAGATGCCGCGCCAATTGAGATGCTCGCCGAACAGGCCGCCGAGCGTGGCGCTCAGAATCTGCCCCAGCATCAGCGCGCTGATGAAACGGCCGAGCGCCGTCTGCCGGGCTTCATACGGGAACTTGTCGCCGATGTAGCTGATCGACAGCGGAATGATGCCCGCGGCGATGCCTCCGGTCAGGAGACGCAGCGCGATGAACGTCCAGAGATTGGGGACCAGTGCGCAGGCCATCGTTCCCGCCGCGAACAGGAGCATGACGGTGGCCATCACCTTCAGCTGTCCGACCCGGTCGCCGAGCGGGCCGTAGAACAACTGGCACAGACCATACGGCAACGCATATGCGGAGATCGTCAACGCCGCGCGCTCGGTGGAAACGTGAAATTCCGCCGCGATGATCTTCAGCAGGGGATCGATCACCCGGGCATCGGCGCTGACGATGAATGCGGCTGCGCCAAGCGTGAGGAGAGAGGCACGGTCGGTCGAGGACACGGGTGGAGTATAGCGACTGCGGTCGCCGTTGAACGCACACGAACTTCGTCGTACTGTTCGGACGTGCTGCCTTTCGACTTTCGGCCCCGGACGCGTGTCGTCCTGCGGAACGGCGGACTTGGGCTGCTGGGCAGCCTGGCGGGTGAGCTGGGCTTCCGGCGCACGCTGCTCGTGGCCGATCCCGGTATCGTCCAGGCTGGATTTGCCGAGCGGGCGCGGTCGGCACTGGCGGACGCCGGCGTTGCTGTGACCTCCTTCCACGATTTCGGGGCGAATCCCGACACGAAGATGGTCGAGCGCGGCCGCCTCCAGGCCGTGGACGCGCAGATCGATTCCATTGTCGCGCTCGGCGGCGGCAGCTCGCTCGATTGTGCCAAGGGCATCAACTTCGTGCTGACCAACGGCGGCAACGCGCGGGACTATCGCGGCTATGGAAAGACGACCCGGCCGATGCTGCCGATGATCGGCGTGCCCACGACCGCCGGAACCGGCAGCGACGCGCAAAGCTATGCGCTGATTTCCGACGCCGAAACGCACGAGAAGCTCGCCTGCGGCGATCCTGGGGCGGCCTTCACGATCGCGCTCCTCGATCCCGAGCTGACGGTCTCACAGCCCCGGACGGTCACGGCGATTGCCGGTTACGACGCCCTCTCCCATGCAGTGGAGGCATTTGTCACCACGCGGCGGTCCGGCGCTTCGGATCTCTTCGCCCGCGAAGCATGGCGACTCTTGATCGGATCCTATGGCGCCGTGCTCGAGCGGCCCGACGATCTCGAGGCTCGGGCGGCGATGCTGGCCGGCGCTCACTTCGCGGGGCTCGCGATCGAGCAGTCGATGCTGGGCGCCACGCACGCCTGCGCCAACCCGTTGACCGCACGGTATGGAACGACCCACGGCGTCGCGATTGCGGTGATGCTGCCTCACGTCGTGCGGTGGAATGCCGACGTGGTGTCGGCGCGCTATGGCGAGCTGGTCGGCGTGGCCGGCTGGAACGGAGCCGGTGAGCCTGGTTCATACCTCGCCGAGCGCCTGCGGGAGCTGGCCGCTGCCGGGGATCTGCCGACCCGCCTCCGTGATGTCAACGTCATAGCCGCGGATCTTCCCGCCCTGGCGGATGCCGCCGCTACACAGTGGACAGGCACGTTCAATCCGCGGCCATTCGACGCGAAAGCGGCGCTCGAGTTGTACGAGCGCGCATACTGAATCAACCGGGCGCGCTCAGCTCAGTCCGGGAGTTCGGTCTGTTCCGGCTCGGGCAGCCACAAACTCGCCGCGACCCCGATGACATACGCGGCCGTACCGACCACTGCCGCGGCATGCGCGAGCTGCAGCGGCACGGTGCCACCCCACATATACGGAACGAGCGAAGTCGTCACGAGGGCGGCACATGTGCCGATCATCCGACCGCCGACGTTTGCCGCAAAGCTCTCGCCTGTGCCTCGCAGATAGGTCGGATAGACGCGAGGCAGATAGTTGCCCCAAAAGCTGAACTGGGCAATGGTCGCCATGCCGACGAGGAAAATCCCCCACTGTGCCAGCGGCAGGCCGACGGTGGGCACCAGCAGAAACACGATCGGCAGCAGGATGAGGCCAGGAATCTGGAAGACCCAGAGGAGCTGTCGCCTCGAGATGATGATCGTCGCCAGGACAGCGAGGAGGATGCGGCCGGCGAGTCCGCCAAACTCCTGGAACGACTGCACGCCGCTGATGATCTGTTCCTGCGCCGTGCGCTGGAGCGAACGGACTTCCTCCAGTCCCGGGACGACGCGGGGCATCTGTTGAATTGCGCCGAATGCCGCCGCATAGCCGCACGCCATCATCACCGTCGTGATGATGGTCGTGCGGCGGAACTCGGGCCGGAACAACTCGCCGAAGCTCGGTCGCTTCAACGTTCCCGCGCGCTTCCGCTCCTGCCACGCGGGTGACTCCGGCAGAAACGGCCGGATGACGATCAGTGGAATCGCCGGGATGACACCGGAGATGAGCGTGTAGCGCCACGCCTCGTGACCGCCCTGAACGGGTGGCAGCGACGGTCCGTAAGTCACCACCAGGTAGTAGGCGCCGGTCACCATCAGGCCGCCGATGGATCCAAACGCCTGCGTCCAGCCGACCACGCGCTCGCGCTGCTTGGGATCGGTGAAGAGCTCGGACAGCCAGGCGACGGCCGCCACGAACTCCACGCAGACGCCGACGAACGTGCAGCACCGCCAGAAGAGCAGGCTGCCGACCGAGTCGGAGAGGCCGGCGAACATGGCAGATATGGCGTAGAGCAGAATGCTCCAGACGAGCACACGCCGCCGCCCGAAGAGATCAGTGAGATAACCACCCAGCAGGCCGAAGATCCCGCCGGCGACGGCCGGGATGTACTGCATCGTGCCGACCCATTCGTTGACGGCCAGGCTGTTCGGCGGAACCTTGAGCAGATCGGCGAGCGCCGGCCGCACGATGATCGGCAGCATGAGCAGTTCGTACGAGTCGAATGCGAACCCCAGCGCGGCGACGGCGCAGATGGTCCACTGGAGCGGAGTGAGCGGAGCCGCCGAAGCTTGAGATGCCATGCGCGTCAATACGTCCTCACCCGGCGAAGTATTTCGCCAGCGTCGCTCTCCCGGGCGAGCGTGCGGCGTGAGCCTCGAGACGATGACCATCAGGAGTGCCGAGACGAGCGTCATCGGCACTACCGGCAGCAGTCCGAAAACCAGCGCCCCGGTTGCGGCGCGCGTCACCACCTCGACGCCGCCGGCGCTCAGAATCGGGACGGCCACGCCTGGTGGCGGGGCTGGCACGACGTTCTGAACGATGGCGACTGCCGCCACCGCCGCCGCCGTCCACGCCGTGCTGGCGAGCGCTCCCCACCGCGTGCTGCCGCGCCAGAACAGCGCGGCGACCAAAAGCGGTGACAGCGCGGCATAGCCGGCAAACGCGTACTGCGTGGCCACTTCGAAGATGGACTGTGGAATGCGCAGGGCGATGAGATACGCCACCAGGGTGATCACAATCACGAACAGGCGTCCGGTGCGGACCTGGGCCGCGTCGCCGTAACGCCTGGTGCCGCCATAGTAGGCGAACACGTCCTCGGTGAACATCGTCGACAACGCCAGAATCTGCGAATCGCTGGCCATCACGGCAGCCATCACCGCTGCCGCGAGGAGCGCCGCGAGAAGCGTCGGCGCGTAGCCCTCGACGAGCCGCAGAATCACGTCGTCGCCGCCAGCCTGGGCCCTGAGGCGATCACGAACCTCTACGTCCAGCGCAGGTCCCGATCGCGCGAGCTCGGCGCGCGCGGCGAGCTTGCTTTGAATCGCCGGAACGGTGCTCGCCTGGTTGGCCACCACACCCAGAAACACCGACGGCAGCCAGATGAGAATCATGCAGATCGGGTAGAGCACGATGGCCTTCTTGAAGTGCGAGAGCCGCTTCGCAGTCAGACAGAAGATCGAGATGTGTGGAAAGGCGATCGATGAGAGCGGGATGAACGTATAACTCAGGAAATAGAGCGGCGACACGCGTTCTCGTGTGAGCAACGGCGCAGTGGCCGGCGAGTCGAGCATCGCTTCGATGGCCCGGCCAAATCCGCCCATGCCGGCGCCGACGACGGTGACGGCGACTGCACCAAACAGCAGAAAGAGCAGCGTCTGAAACGTGTTCACCCAGGCCGTGCCGCGCATGCCGCCGAGGAACACGTAGGT
>Ga0111538_10012317_pt1 | contig 11309 bp, 5 predicted proteins | sample SoiMethybrSBSTD1_FD_79669 | JGI IMG/M metagenome (GOLD analysis project Ga0111538, IMG submission 79669) | Bulk soil microbial communities from a Populus tree surrounding site in Tennessee, USA - Soil MetaG P. TD hybrid SBSTD1 (version 2)... | ecosystem: Environmental > Terrestrial > Soil > Tree... | reverse complement strand
GGGCGGAGGCAAGCACGCCTCACGACCACGGTCTCCCCGCCGGAGAGGCGTGATCGCTGGCTCGCGGGCCGCAGCAAGGAGCGGCCCGATCTCGCGGCGCGGGCGCGAGATCGGGCACCACGCGCCGGGCGATCAGGGACAGGCGGGAATCGATGTGTCCCGCCCACTCGTCCCGTAGGTGCCGATGCCGCAGGAGTTCCTGCCCCGCGCCAGGTACCAGTACGCGCCGCCGATCGACGGATCGGAGCGCGCGTCGCTGAAACCTGGTCCGCCGGCGGTCTGCACGCAAACGCCCGCTCCAAAATCCAGGGTTCCAGAACTGTCCAACGGTCCGGAGGCGAGATCGTAGGTCGTTCCCGGGCCGACGGCCGCCCCCTGGTCATCCCAGGAGATGTCCGTCGGGACGGCGCCGGATACCAGAACACCGGTCACCTCCTGGGGTGTGAACCAGACCAGGGCATCGGCGTCATTGCAATCGTTGCCACCGCACACCCCGTCGACATACCCGTCCGAGTCGGCGTCCCTGAGTCCTCCGGAACTGCACGCGCCGGATGTGCACGCGTCGCCGACGGTGCAGGCGTTGCCGTCGCTGCAGGTGGCGCCCGCGCCTTCGAACTGACAGCTCGACGAGCAGCAATCGCCGTTGACCGCGTTGCCGTCATCGCACTGCTCGCCGAACTGCATCGCGCCGTCGCCGCAGACGATCGTCCCGCAGTCCGGATCGGCCGCGTCCACGGACCCGTCCCCGTCGTTGTCGAGTCCGTCGGCGCAGGTCGAGTCTCCAACCGGCCCCTCCACGTTGGGTGAGACGCTCGTGACGCCGGTGGTGTCATCGATGTGCACGAAGGCGCTCGACACTTCGATGGTCTGCATGGTCGTGGGGGCGCTCGGTGGCCGCGGGCGGGTGGCCGCGGATTCACCGGGGGGGGCGATCGGCGGTGGCGGCGCCACCTCGAGGACGACCGGCAGCCGGGCGCTCCAGAAGGCAGGCTCGGGACTGTAGCAACCGCCCGGAACCCCGCTCAGATGAACTTCCAGCTCGAAGACGTTGTGGGGGCCCGGGAAGTTGGGCGATGTCGCGTTGAAATCGACCGCCCCTTCGACGCAGCCCGCGCTGTTGTCGAAAGGCTGCCCGTTCAGGAACACTTCGACCGAGTCGCCCGCACCGCCGGCGCTCGTGGCGGGATTCGGGCCGAAATGTGTGTCGGCTCCTCCCTGAATGATGAAGACATCGAAGAAGCTGCCGTTGCCGACCTTGAACGAGATCGGGCCCACACGCTCACCGATCGCGATCGGGATCGTGCTCTGGGCCAGGTCGTACATGAGGTAGATGGCCTGGCGACCCGCGTCGAGCCCCGAGTACACCTTGCTCTTGCCCACCAGGAACGCCGCCGGGTTCACATCGCTCCACTCGCCTGTGGGGGGGCCGAACTGCCCGTCCACCTCGATCTCCTGCCCGCTCGCCGCGTTGACGATCGGCGGAACGTTCCCATCGCAGGCGTCTCCGATCGCATCGTCGTCCGTGTCGTTCTGATCGGGATTGAACTTCTGCGGGCAGTTGTCCGTGCCGTCGTCCACGCCGTCGGCGTCGTCATCCGGATCCGACGAGTTGCAGAGGCCATCGCCGTCCGAATCGATCGTGCCGGGGCCGGCGCACACATCGCATACGTCGCCGAGACCGTCATTGTCCCCGTCGGCCTGCCCGCTGTTCGGAAACGTCGGGCAATTGTCGATCGCGCAGGTGTTGGCCGGGAAACCCGGATTCCCGAAGCCATCGCCGTCGGTATCGGTGCAGGGGTCGGCATCATCCAGCGTTCCGTCGCCGTCGGCATCCGGATCGGCGGTCGTCGGGTTGGTGTAGGAGTGGGGCAGGTCATTCGTGTATCGAATGCGATAGGCGCGTCCGGGTTGCAGAGCGAGGGTCGACGCCTGGGCGGTTCCACAATTGGCACTCGTAGTGGCCCCCGTGACCGGGTCGATCTTCACGACCGTTCCCCTCGGGATGCCGGTACAGACCAGCCCGACCGCGAGGGCGAGGTCATTCGCGTTGACCAGGTTCGTTTGGAACGGAACCGAGATCCAGTAGCTGCGCGACCCCGCGGGGAGGTGGATCGACACGGGAGACTCCGTGCCGGTGATCTCGATGCTGCTCGGAGCGCTGACCCGCACCGCGAACCCTTCCCCGGGATCGACGCAGAAGCAGGAGGAGAAGGCACAACCCGGCTCGCTCGCCGCCGCCGTGAGGGCGCCCGGAGTGCAAATGCCGGTCGCGCAATCGTAGACCCACTCGCGACTCGCGCCGACGCCGTCCTCCGCCGGGAACCCCTGTGCGACGGTCAGCGCGTTGGGGATCGCGCAGAGCTCTTCCGCGCTCTTGATGGGACTGTTGCTGGGGAGCGAGATCCAGTTCTTTCCGATATTGGATTCAGGAGCTCCCGGACTGATCGGGACCAGGTTCAGCGTGAACGGCAGGTCGGTCGCCTGGACGAGCCCCGGACTCAACGACCCTCCCAGCAGAATCAACAAGAAGCCCATCCATCGAACGGAGATCGCCCTCGATCGCATGGTTCTCCCCTCCGGACCTGCGGGTCCATGACTGGTTGATGTGTTTTTCTCTGAGGTTGCCCGAGAGAACCTGCCCGTCCTGGAGATCGTGCTTCGCAGACCGGGGGCGGCGTGTCTGGGACCCTACCGCGAGAGGTCGATCGCGGTCAAGAAGAAACGTGCGGCGGAGAACGAAATCGCAGCATCTCTGGTAGATCGATGTAGGAGACCTTCTCTCTACGTCCCGCCTGCACGCACGACGAAGCCGCGGACAGTGAGATCCTGGGCTGTCGCTGCGCTGGATCGCTAGCCACTCCGGCAACCGTTGGAACGAATATGCCGATTGCCTCGCATCCGAATACCGTCGTACGCAACGTTGAACGCCGAGCCAAGGACGAAATACGAATCATCCCGGCGTCCATCCTTCGAGAGAGTCACGCCACCTCGGCAAGACTCGTCGAGACCAGTGCACTCCCTCGGCGACCTCGACCGAGGCACTGAACGCGGGCACCCGCCCCGATTGACACCCCGGGTTTCGGGATCCATCATCCGCCCGGTGCGTCTTCGCGTCGTCGTCGTAGTCGCGGTGGTCTGGATCGCCTGGTCGTTCGGCCTTGCCGCCGCGATCGCCGGTCCGCGGATTGACCTGGCCACACGGCTCAGCATCCGGACGACCGGTGAGGTCCGGGGAGCCGGGGTCGGCGACTTCGACGAGGATGGCATCCCCGACATCGCGGTGGTTCACCCGACAGGCGTCGAGATCCTTCGCGGTCTCGGGTCCGGTCGGTTCGAGTCCTCCACATCGATTACGACCACGCCCACCAGCTTGCCGGCCCAGGTGATCGCGACCGACCTCAATCACGACGGTCACCTCGACCTGGTGATGACCGGTTTGTATCCTGCGGCGGTGACCGTTCTGCTGGGAAACGGGCTCGGCGATTTCGGGACCCCGGCCAGCTACGGCACGGCACCCTGGTCGTCGTCGTCCCTGGCGGTGGCCGATCTCAACGGCGACACGCACCCGGATATCGCGGTGGCGGTCGCCCACACCTACACCGTCGACATCTTCTCGGGAAACGGCGAGGGAGGGTTCCTCGCCGCTTCGACGGTCATCACCATCCCGGGTTACGTGGAGCCCGGGACCGGCATCATCGCCGGCGACTTCAACGACGACGGCAAGACGGACCTGGTGCTCGGTACGGGCATCGTCTTCATCCCCGGCGACGGCCTGGGGGGTTATGGGACGCCGGTGATTACACAGGGCTTCGGATCCTGGGGTTTCACCTCGGCCGATTTCGACGGCGACGGCGTTCCGGATCTGGCGTCGCTCTTGGCCGGATCGATCCGGCTCCTGCACGGAACGGGGGACGGGCACTTCACATTCGCCGCGGAGCTTTTCGCGCCGCACGTGGCACGCAACGACCAGGAGCTCGCATCCGGTGATCTGAACGGCGACGGCCGTCCCGACGTCGCCGTCAGCGGCCACAGCAATCCGATCATCGTGTTCCTCGCGACCGGACCGATGCAGTTCGGGGCGGGCGTTCCGTACGAGGCCGCCTATGGCGGCTCCTCCGACACGCTCGGCATCGCCGACTTCGATCAGGACGGACGGCAGGATCTCATGGTCGGGAGCGGTGGAATCGACCTGTCGATCCTGCGCGGGGACGGCCTCGGCCGCTTCCCGATGGAGACGTTCCTGGGATTTCCATCCCTTGTTGCGGACATCGGCGCGGCCGACTTCGACGGCGACGGGATGCCCGACCTGGCCGTGCTGGACGGCCCGGCCGTCTCGACCTGCTCCGGCCCCCTGCCTGGAACGATCGATTGCGGAGCCTCGATGCAGGTGCAGGTACGGCCCGGAACAGGCCAGGCGCTCTTCGGTCCGTCGATCTCGTCTCCGGCGCGCTGCGCTCCGACCGCCCTGGCGATCGCCGATTTCAACCGCGACGGGCGTCCGGATGTCGCCACCGCGAACCGCGGCGCCCGCGGTTCGGCCGGTGTCTGCTACGCCGCCAGTCTCTCCGTCCTGGCGGGAGACGGGCACGGGCAACTGGTGACGTTCGTCGACCTGCCGGTTCCGAACCAGCCGGACGATCTCGTCACAGGAGACTTCGACGAAGACGGCATCCCGGATCTCGCGGTGGCGTTCGCGAACGCGGGCCTGGTCGCCGTCTACCGGCTCGGTCCCGGACCGGCGCTCGTCCCCGCCGCCACCTGGATCGCGCCGGCGAGCCCGGGCTTCCTCGCGACCGGCGACCTGGACGGCGACGGCCACCTCGACCTGGCGGTGGCGATCTCGAACGGCGAGGTCGCGGTCCTGCGCGGCAACGGCGCCGGCCTGATCCTGCCGGCGGCGGAGTGCGCTCCGGGCCCGGGAGGAGGGACCGGTCCCGTCTCGATCGGCGACTTCGACGGCGACGGCAGGCGCGAGATCGCGGCGACAGGCACAAAGTCGGTGCGCGTGATGCAGGTCGCCGCCATGGCGACCTCGTGCGCGACCTCTTTCGAGATCGCGATTCCCGCCGGCGCGCAGGGGCTCGGGACTCGCGACCTCAACGGCGACGGCCTCGACGATCTCCTTGTCGCCGACGGCTTCGGGTATGTCTCGACGGTCGCGAGCGCCTCCCTTCCGCCGTCGACGGCGGACGACCTGTACGGCATCAACGGCGCTCGCGCCGTGGCGATCGACGACTTCGACTCGGACGGCCTGCCCGATGTCGCGGTGGCGGGACCTCTCCTCGGTCCCTACAATCGGAGTGTGGCGGTCGTGCGCAACATCACGCCGGCGGCGGCGCATCTCACGTTGAGAGTCGCCGGGCCGCTCCTGACCGACGAAATGTCCATGGACGGCCCGGGCATGGCGGCCGGCGGCGCCGCCTCGACCCTCTTCTGGACCGGCGTGCTCGGAGCGACCGGGTACGACATCGTGCGCGGCAGCCTCGCGGCCCTGCGGACCGGCGGCGGCGATTTCACCAGCGCCGTCGACGACTGCCTCGCGAACGATCTGCCGGCGACCGTCATCGATGCGTCGGATGTTCCCAACGCCGGAGACGGCTGGTGGTTCCTGGCGCGCCCGTTGTCCCCCGCCGGCCCCGGCTCGTACGACGGCGAAGGCCCGGGCCAGGTCGGGTCCCGCGACGCGCAGCTCGCCGCCTCTTCCCTGGCTTGCCCGTAGAGCGAACCAGGCGCTCGCCTGCGAAATCGGTTGCGCCGGGCAACCTCTCGCCGTACCGGATCGACTAACCCGAGAACACGCCCTCTCGGCCAGGAGGTGGACCATGCCCGCTTCGTCCTTTGGATCGATCCGTCTTGCAACGATCTTCATTGCGGTGCTGCTGGCGTTTGCGCCGGCCGCCTTCGGCCAGACCTGCACGCCGGATGTTCCCTGCGCCGATCCGAGGGGGTGCCCCGATCTGACCATCGATGCGGGGATTCTGGCTTCCAGGGTCTCGACCGTCGTCCAGATGCACACCTTCGCGCCGTCCGACTGCGCGGTGGTGGAGGGGATGGCGTTGGCCGGCACGCGCCGGCTGCTCCTCTTCTCGACCCAGAGCAACAACCGCGGCCCCGGCGCCGTCATCCTCGGCAACCCGGCGGATCATCCGGAGTGGTTCGATTTCGCGACCTGCCACGGGCACTACCACATCAAGGACTACGCCGACTATCGCCTCTGGACGACGACCGGCTACGCGCAGTGGAAGGCGCTGCGCGCCGCCAGCCCGGGCGCGTGCGCCGCCCAGGTGCTGGACGCCAATCCGTCCCTGCTGTCCCAGCTCGTGAAGGGGAACAAGCTCGGGCTCTGCTTCTACGACGTCGTGTTGATGGGGCAGATTCGATCCGCGTCGGAGGTCTGCCCGGGGACGCCCGACCCCCAGACCTACGTCGACTGCGACTTCGCGGGGATGGGAGTCTGCTGGGCCGACATCTACGAGGCGGGGCTGTTCGGGTCCGTGGACGGCCAGTGGATCGACATCACCGGCCTTCCCGACGGCGAGTACGTCCTCGAGAACGAGTCGAACGCGACGCACCTCATCACCGAGGCCAACTACGACAACAACTCGACCGGCATCCGCATCCGGATCAAGGGGAAGAACGTCCACATCTTCGGGCCGGCCTGACACGCTCCGCGGGCCACGATGACGTCGGCCCGCTACTTCGCGTCCGGCGCCGGTTGGTCCCCGGGCTTGACCATCGCCTCCAGCTTGACGTTCCACTCCGCCGCCCTGGCGTCGTAGCCTTTGCCCGGCTCCGCGGCGTTCCAGGCGTCGTAGAGCTTCGCGATGGTTTTGGTCAGGCGGAGCCGGACGTCATGTCCCATCGGAAGCCTGGCCGCGGCGATCGCCGCGCCGGGGAGGAGCATGGCCTCGGCCGCGGCGTATTGGCCCTGGGAGCTCAGCAGGGAGCCCAGGTTGTCCATCGAGATCAGCGTCTCCGCGTGCTCTTTGCCCAGCACGCGGCCGTACTTGGTCAAGGCCTCGCGGTAGTACGGCTCGGCCTCATCCAGCTTCCCCTCGGCCCGCAGCAGGAAGCCCATGTTGCTGATCGCGATCAGTGTGTCCGGGTGCTCCTCCCCCAGCACGCGCCGGGACTTCTCCAGCGCCTCGCGGTAGTACGGCTCGGCCTCATCCAGCTTGCCCTGGGCCCGGAGGAGGGAGCCCAGGTTGCCGATCGAGAGCAGCGTCTCCGGGTGCTCCTCCCCCAGCACGCGCCGGCGCTTCTCCAGCGCCTCGCGAAAGTACGGCTCGGCCTCATCCAGCTTGCGCTGGGAATGCAGCAGGCCGCCCATGTTGCTGATCGAAGTCAGCGTGTCCGGATGCGCTTCGCCCGACAGGCGGCGGCGCTTCTCGAGTGCTTCACGGAGGTATGGTTCGGCCTCGTTCGGCTTGCCCTGAGCCCACATCAGGAACCCCATGTTGTTGATCGAGGTCAGAGTCTCAGGGTGCTCCTCGCCCAGCACGCGACGGAATTTTTCCAGCGCCTCGCGGTAGTACCGCTCGGCCTCTTCCAGCTTGCCCTGGGAATCCAGCAGAACGCCCATCTGGTTGATCGAGTTCAACGTCTGCGGGTGCTCTTCGCCCAGGACGCGCCGGCGGGTCGCCAGCGCCCGCTCTTGCAGCGGCAGCGCGGCGTCGTACAGACCCAGGTCCCGGTAGCGGTCCGCGAGCGCCTGGCGCAGGGCCGCATCCACCAACGGCTGGTCTGCAAACTGCGTCTCGATCGCGTCGACGGCGGGCTTGAGGATCGTGCTGTCGATCAATGCGCGGGCGGCGTCGGTGGCGTTCACGCGCTTCCATTGACCCATGAACATCTCGACCTGCCGGGCACGCGCGTCTCCGGAGACACCCGCGGTGGCGATGGCCGCCTCGAACCTGGCCTGCACGTCCGCCGTGAGCAGCCTCCCGGCGCGCGTCGGGTCGACCTGCCTGAGCATGTTGGCCTGGAAGTCTGAAACTTGTTGGAGCTCATCGGCGCGCTGCCTGGCCACGCGGGCCTGCCACGCGGTCCCGGCGATCCCCGTCAGCAGGATCAGGAACGATACGACCACGCCGCCCACCAGGGTCTTGTTGCGTTTCGAGAACTTGGCGAGCTGGTACCACCCGCTCGCCGGGCGGGCCGCGATCGGCTCGTCTTTGAGGTAGCGCCGGATGTCGCCGGCGAGGGCTTCGGCGGACTGGTACCGGCGGACTTTGTCTTTCTCCAGGGCCTTGGCGACGATGGTCTCGACGTCGCCACGCAGGGTTCGGTCGAGGCTCGACAGGCGCGTCGGCTCTTCCTCGCGGATGACGCGCACCTTCTCGTGGATCGTCTTGCGTTCCAGGTCATGAGGCAGGCGACCTGTCAGCAACTCATACATGACGACACCCACGGCGTACACGTCGCTGCGCGTGTCGAGCTCATTGGGGTCGCCGCTGACCTGCTCGGGGCTCATGTACTGCACGGTGCCCATGAGCTGGCCGAGGTCGGTATGGAGCGTGGTCAGCTGCAGATCGCTATCCATGGCCCGGGCGATGCCGAAGTCGAGGATCTTGGGCTGGCCGGATTCGTCGACCAGGATGTTGCCGGGCTTGAGGTCGCGGTGGATGACGCCCTTCTGGTGGGCGTGGTCAGCGGCGTCGCAGATGCGGGCGATCAGGTCGAGCCGCTCGCGGGTGCCGAGGTTCTTCCGGGCGGCGTAGGTGGTGAGAGGCACACCGCGGATGAGCTCCATGGCGAAGAACGGAACGGGGTTTCCACGCGCGTCCTCGATCGTCCCGGCCTCGTACACGTGCGCGATGCCCGGGTGCTGCAGGCGTCCGAGCACCTGCGACTCGTGCTCGAAGCGCCGGAGCAACTGCGGCGACAGGTAGCCGCCGCGGATGACCTTGAGGGCGACCACACGCCTGGGCTGGTCCTGCTCGGCCTCGTACACGATCCCCATGCCACCCTCGCCCAGGACGCCGCGAATCGTGTAGTGCCCCACGCGGGCGGGGAAGGCGGCAGCAGCGGGCGTCGCGCCCGTCGCCTGCGCCATCGATCGTGTGTTGTCCGACTCGTCGCCAGCAGGAGGGTCGGTTGGCGATTCGGGCATGGCCCCAGAATACCGCCAATCGGTTACCATCCGCAGTACAGAGGAATCACACCATGCACAGACCACTCTTGCATTCGGTCCCGCGTCGATTCATGTGGATCCTTGCCGCGCTCGCCATGGCCCTCCCTCTCTGCCTGGGCCGGAGCATCGCGAGCGCAAAGACGTCGCGAGTGATGATCCCGACCGTGGCGGAGAGCTGCGGAGACGGGATCCTCAACCTGCCGGGCGAGACCTGCGATCCGCCGGGCTCCCCCGCGGGACCGAACGGCAACATCTGCCGTGCCGACTGCACCGTCTGCGGTGACGGCATCCTGGATGCCGGCGAGCTCTGCGACGACGGCAACGCTGTGGACACGGACAGCTGCCCGAACCGTTGCTTCCCTCATGAATGCGGTGACGGGATCGTGGACCCGGGCGAGACCTGCGACCCGCCGGGCTCCCCCGCGGGAGGGAACGGCAACACCTGCCGCCAAGGCTGCACCGTGTGCGGTGACGGCATCCTCAACGCCGGCGAGGCGTGCGACGACGGCAACGGTGTGGACACGGACGGCTGCCCGAACTGCTGCGCCTTTTGCCATGAATGCGGTGATGGGATCGTGGACACGGGTGAGACCTGCGACCCGCCGGGCTCCCCCGCGGGACCGAACGGCAACATCTGCCGTGTCGACTGCACCGTTTGCGGTGACGGCATCCTCAGCGGCGGCGAGGCGTGCGACGACGGCAACAGCAACAACAGTGACGCTTGCCGGAACAACTGCGTGCTTCCCGTCTGCGGTGACGGCATCCTGGACGCGGGCGAGACTTGCGAACCTCCGGGCTCCCCCGCGGGAGCGAACGGCAACATCTGCCGTGCCGACTGCTCGGTCTGCGGTGACGGCATCCTGGATGCCGGCGAGGCGTGCGACGACGGCAACACGAACAACTTCGACAGCTGCCCAAATTACTGCTCCCCCGACGAGTGCGGGATCTTTTTTGACTGCTTCTGCGGTGACGGCATCCTGGGCAACACACCGGGCGAGACCTGCGATCCGCCGGGCGCCCCCGCGGGACCGAATGGCAACATCTGCCGTGCCGACTGCTCGGTCTGCGGTGACGGCATCCTCGACGCCGGCGAGTTGTGCGATGACGGCAACACCAACAACACCGACGCCTGCGGGAATAACTGCTTCATCGATGAATGCGGGAGCGGAATAATCTTTCCGGGCGAGACCTGCGACCCGCCGGGCGCCCCCGCAGGACCGAACGGCAACATCTGCCGTGCCGACTGCTCGATGTGCGGTGACGGCATCTTCGACAGCGGCGAAGCGTGCGACGACGGCAACACCAACAACACCGACGCCTGCAGGAATGACTGCACCCTCCCGCGCTGCGGCGACGGCATCGTGGATGAGGACGAGGACTGCGACGACGGCAACGACGTGGCCGGCGACGGATGCGAGAACGACTGCACGCCGACGCCATCCGAAGCCATCTGCCGCAGCCCCGGGTTCTGGGGCACGCACGCGGGAGTCGAGAAGACCCGCAGCAAGAACATCACCGAGGCGGTCATCGACTGCGCGGACGGGAACTGCGCGGATCACACCGCGAACGACTACCTGTTGATCTGCGGTGAGAAGATCGACAGCCCGGACAGCAACCCGGCCGACGGGACGACCGACTGGAATGACGCCGCGTCATCGACGGAGGCGCTATGCGTACCGGTGAAGGGCGCGCAGATCCTGCAGCTGGCTCGCCAGCTGACGGCGGCAGCGCTCAACTGCATCCTGAGCAACGGCGATGAAACCTGCGCGAGCACGCCCTTGTACGCGACGGCGTTCGCCGACTGCAACACCACCTGCGCCGCGTCCACGGCCACGAAGGAAGAGCTGACGGCCTGCATCGGTGAGCTGGACTGCCTGAACAACGGCAGGACGTTCATCAATGGCCTGTGCCTTGATCCAGTGCCGGGGAGCTGCTCCGAGCGGCAGCTGGTGAACGTGGCTCTGGGTCTGGACTTCGAGCCGCCGGGACCGGCGGGGAGCCCGGATGCCTGCCAGGCGGCGCACGCCACGAAGTGCAACGTCGTCGGAGCGGCGGAAGGACCTCCTCACGACGGCGCGCACTGCGGCACGGACAACCTTCCCTAGCGAACCCGCTTCTGCGCCCTCGGCCCCCTCGCTCGGCGGATCGATGCGACCGCCAGCCGGCCGTTCAGGCC
>Ga0111538_10012316_pt1 | contig 11309 bp, 10 predicted proteins | sample SoiMethybrSBSTD1_FD_79669 | JGI IMG/M metagenome (GOLD analysis project Ga0111538, IMG submission 79669) | Bulk soil microbial communities from a Populus tree surrounding site in Tennessee, USA - Soil MetaG P. TD hybrid SBSTD1 (version 2)... | ecosystem: Environmental > Terrestrial > Soil >... | reverse complement strand
CAGCAGGCGGGGGCGGAGTGGCAGGGCACGATGAACGCGGCGAACGGCACCTCCGAGCTGAGCAACCTGCAGGTGTCCGGCAGCAACGTCGGCTGCAGCGCCAAGGTCGGCACGCCGCTCGGCCAGGTCGACGTGACCTTCGAGGGAGCGGTCACCGGCGACAAGATCGGCGGCACCTGCCGCACGCAGTTCGGCAACTTCCAGTTTTCCGGCGACCGCGGTTAGCCGCGGCGCCTTGTTCAAGAGGGTCTCCTCCATGCGAATTCTTTGTTACGCCCTGGCGCTCGCGCTGGTCTGGGCCGCAGGCACGACCGCTTCGTACGCTGCGGACGCGAAGGTCTCCTGCCAACTCTCGTTCACCATGAAGGGCTGGTCGGCGTTTTACAAAACTGCGAGCGGCAGCGGTACGATCAAGTGCAGCAACGGACAGTCAAAGGCCGTCAAGCTGAGCGCCAAGGGCGGCGGACTCACCGTCGGCAAATCGACGATCGAGGACGGCCACGGCGAATTCTCCGGGGCCACCGGCCTCGACGAGGTGCTCGGCTCGTATGTCGCCGCCGAGGCGCACGCCGGCGCAGTGAAATCGTCGCAGGCGCAGGTCATGACCAAAGGCGAGGTGTCGCTTGCGCTCAGCGGCACGGGCCGCGGCTGGGACCTCGGCATCGCCTTCGGCAAGCTGACGATCGAGTGACGCATTAGAATCGGCGGTATCGGGGGACGAGCCGGATGTCAGCAAACGAGGCGCTGCAGAACGCCAGCCGGTCGGATGTCGCGGTCGTCGACGTATTGCCGCAGCATCGCTTCGACGAGCAGGCGCTGTGGCGCTACCTGCAGGCGCAGCTCGATGATTTTTCCGGACCCGCCGCGCTGCGCCAGTTCCAGGGCGGCCAGTCGAACCCGACGTTCCTGATCGAGACGCCGGCGAGGAAGTACGTGCTGCGCAAGAAGCCCCCGGGCAAGCTTTTGCCCTCGGCGCATCTGGTCGAGCGCGAGTACCGGGTTCTGCGCGCGTTGCCAGGCACGGACGTGCCAGTACCGAATGCGCGCCTGCTGTGCGAGGACGCATCGATCATCGGCACTTCGTTCTACGTGATGGATCATGTCGAAGGCCGCGTCATCACCGGCGTCACGCTCCCGCAACTGAATCCGTCGGAACGCACCAGCGTTTACGACGACTACGCGCGCATCGGTGCGGCGCTGCACGCCGTCGATTTTCGCGCCGTAGGCTTGAGCGATTTCGGCAAGCCCGAAGGCTACGTTGCGCGCCAGCTCGATCGCTGGACCAAGCAGTACATGGCGTCCAAGACGCAAGAGAACGCCGACATGGAGCGGCTGATCGCGTGGCTCTCCGAGAATCTGCCGGCGAATGACGAGACGGCGATCGTTCACGGCGACTATCGCATCGGCAACACGATCATTCATCCGACGCAGCCGCGCATCATCGCCGTGCTCGACTGGGAGCTCGCAACGCTCGGCCATCCGCTGAGCGATCTCGCCTACGCGTGCATGTACTACCACCTGCCGGCGGGTGAAGGGCGCGGCGGACTGGCGGACGTAAACCTGCGCGAGCTGGGGATTCCCGACGAAAACGCTTTCATCGCGAACTATTGCCGTCATGCCGGGCGCGCGCGCATCGACAACTGGCCGTTCTTCCTCGCGTTCTCCTGTTTCCGCATGGCCGCGATCACGCAGGGCGTGTACGCGCGCGGGCTGCAGGGCAACGCCGCCGATCCGCGGGCACTCACCTACGGCGGCATCGCGAAACAATTCGCCGCGACTGGCCTGAGGCTGGCCGGTCGCAGCACGTAGGTCGGGCTTCAGCCCGACAGAGGCATAAAAAATGTCCGCACAACTCAAATCCGTCGACGAGATCGAGAGCTTTCGCCGCGAGACGCGAGCGTGGCTCGAGGCCAATTGTCCGCCCGAGATGCGCCAGCCGGTCGCGGAGGAAGGCGACGTCTGCTGGGGCGGGCGGCGCTGGAAATTCAAGAGCGACGCGCAGCGCACGTGGCTGGAGCGCATGGCGGAACGCGGCTGGACCGTGCCGGAATGGCCGAAGGAGTACGGCGGCGGCGGACTGAGCAAGGAAGAAGCGCGCGTGCTGCGCGAGGAAATGGCGCGTCTGTCGTGCCGCGTGCCGCTGACTTCGTTCGGCATCTCCATGCTCGGCCCGGCGCTGCTCAAGTACGGCAACGAGCAGCAGAAGCGCGAGCACCTGCCGAAGATCACGCGCGGCGAAATCCGCTGGTGCCAGGGCTATTCCGAGCCCGGCGCCGGTTCCGATCTCGCGTCGCTCAAGACGCGTGCCGAGGACCAGGGCGATCACTTCGTCGTCAACGGCTCGAAGATCTGGACCAGCTACGGCGACAAGGCCGACTGGATCTTCTGCCTGGTCCGCACCGATTTCGCGGCGAAGAAGCAGGAAGGCATCAGCTTCCTGTTGTTCGACATGCAGTCGCCGGGCATCTCGACCCGCCCGATCCGCCTGATCTCCGGCTACTCGCCGTTCACGCAGACGTTCTTCGACAACGTGCAGGTGCCGAAGACGAACCTGATGGGCGAGCCCAACAAGGGCTGGACGATCGCGAAGTATCTGCTCACCCACGAGCGCAACATGATCGGCGGCATCGGCACGCAGCGGCAGACGCCGCTCAGCCAGCTGGCGATCAAGAGCATCGGGCTCGCTTCAGGCCGGCTCGCCGAAGGCACGCTGCGCGCCGACATCGCGCGCTTCGAAATGGATGCGCAGGCGTTCGCGCTGACGATGGGCCGCGTCATGGACGAGGCCAAGGCGGGTAACGAGACCGGTGCGGTTTCTTCGATGCTCAAGTACTACGGCACGGAGCTGAACAAGCGCCGCGCCGAGCTGGCGATGTCGATTGCCGGCAGCGAGGGCCTGAAGTTCGATGGCCAGACGCAGATCGATCTCGCGCCGGTGTGGCTGCGCACCAAGGCGAACTCGATCGAAGGCGGTACCTCGGAAGTGCAGCTGAACATCATTGCCAAGAACGTGCTGCGGCTGCCCGGCGCCTGAGGATCTCACCATGTCGCTCGTTCTCAACGAAGATCAACAAATGTTTCGCGACGCGGCGAAGCGTTTCGCTGCCGAGCGCGCGCCGGTCGCACAGCTGCGCAAGCTGCGCGACCAGAACGACGGCGTCGGTTTCGATCGCGAAGTCTGGAAGGAGATGGCGCACATGGGCTGGGCCGGCGTGCTCGTGCCCGAAGAGCACGGCGGCGCGGGCTTCGGTTACGTCGGAGCTGGCCTCATCGCAGAAGAGATCGGCCGGAATCTCAGTGCGACGCCGCTGCTTTCAACGTCTGTGCTCGCAGTCACGGCGTTGCTGCGCGGCGGATCCGCTGCGCAGAAGGACGCGCTGCTGCCGGCGATTGCCGGGGGTGACCTCATCGTCGCGCTGGCTTCGGACGAAAAGAATCGTCACGCGCCGCACAGCATCGCGACGCGTGCCACCGGTGGCGGCGGCAAGTTCAAGCTCAACGGCCGCAAGATTCATGTGCTCGACGGCCACGTCGCGGACCGGCTGATCGTCACGGCGCGTACGTCGGGCGACGTCGAAAGCCGCGATGGGATCACGCTGTTCCTGATCGATGCCAAGGCGAGCGGGGTCAACATCACTCGCACGCCGACCGTCGATAGCCATAATGCTGCGTCGATCGAGTTACGCGACGTCGCAGTGAGCGAAAGCGACGTCGTCGGCACGTTCGACAAAGGCGCGGGCGTTCTCGACGCGGTGCTCGATGCCGGCCGCGCAGTGCTCGCCGCAGAGTTGCTCGGCGTCGCGGAAGAAGCGTTCGAGCGCACACTGGGCTACCTGCGCGATCGCGAGCAGTTCGGCGTCAAGATCGGCACGTTCCAGTCGCTGCAGCATCGCGCGGCGCACTTGTTCTGCGAGATCGAGCTGGTGCGCTCGGTGGTGCTGCGGACGTTGCAGGCGCTCGAGGCGCAGGAGCCGGCGGCGGCGAACCTGGTATGCCTCGCGAAAGGAAAGGCCACCGACGTCGCGCGCCTGGCGACCAACGAAGCGGTGCAGATGCACGGCGGTATCGGCATGACTGACGAGTTCGACATCGGCTTCTTCATGAAGCGGGCCCGCGCCGCCGGCGAGACTTTCGGCGACTACTACTATCACGCCGACCGCTACGCGCAGCTCTCCGGGTACTAGCTGCCTACGATCGAAATCAAGCCCTGAGCGCGTGACGAACCGACGCGATTGACCGCGCGGCCGCTGACTGTATATAACTACAGAGCGGCAATTCAGGGACGGAACATGTATCTCACCGGCGCCGACCTGATCGACATGACGATCCAGCAGCTGCAGATGCTCGAGGACATTCTGAGCACCGATGCGCGCTCGTTCGCGGCGCAGCGCGACGCTGCGGGACGTGACGCACGTCGCTGTCGCGAAGCGACTGACGCAATCCGTGCGCTGATTCCGAAACTGGTCGCCGCGCGCGCGACTCAGGAGCCGAAGGGCCAGATGCCGCTGCCCGGATGCGCCAACGAGGACGAGTTGTAGCGGCGCTGCGCCGCGGAACTTCGCCACAAGACAAGGCGTTCAGCACCGAAGCGTGTCGGACTCCACAGCTTGCAACGGATGAGCGTCACCTTGTGACCTACGTCCTCACCGAAAGCCGCAGGCCACAGGTAAGTTTTGACGCGAGTGGGAAGAGGCGAAGGAGTTATGACAACAGAGCGCGATCCGGACTCCGAACCGACGGTCGAGATTCAGCGGCCCGTGCCGCCGAAATCGGGCGGCGACGAGGACGAGAATTTCGACCCTGAAAAGACGTTGGTACGCGAGGACTGGGAAAGCGTCGTGCTCCGCCGCGTTGCGCCCCATGTCGAGGCTGTGCAGGAAGCCGTGGCGGACGAGGACGATGAGAGCTTCGGCTGGGAAAGCGAAGGCCTGCGGCGCCTGTCGCGCGAAGTTCAGAACCGCAGCGACATCTAGACGCCCGTCGCCTGCAGCTCCTGTCCGACGCGTAGCTGCGCGCCGAGCCCGTCGATCAGAATCATGTTCTGACCGAAGATCACACCCTTCAGCTCGCGATCGAAGCGGAATTTGGCCAGCGCGCGCAGCGGCTCATCGCCGTCGCGCGTGCCCGTTGCCTGGTCCGTCGTGGTCACGATGCAGCGCGCGCACCCCTTGGCGCGGCGCAGCCGCACGCCCGCTACAACGATCTCGTGAATGCGATCTTCGCCGAACGGCGGCAGGCCGCTGACGACTATGTTCGGCCGGAAGCGGTTCATAGGCAGCTTCTTCGCCAGGCGGCTGTTGAGGTCCTCCAGCGAAGCCTCCGAGATCAGCAGCCACGGGAAGCCGTCCGAGAACTGGTTCAGCGCCTCGATGCCCGGCGTCCACTGCGCGTTGCTGGGGCGCTTGCGGCGGGCGTCGAAGCGCACCAGCCGGTACGGCGCGTCCAGGTAGCGGGTCAGGAATTCGGCAGCTTCCGCGCCGGCGTCGAATGCCGCGCAACGGTCTTTCCAGCAGGTCACTTCGACTTCGGCGGCGGCTGCGTCGAACGGCACGCGCAGCTCGTCGCCGCCCGGCACGCGCAGGCGTAGCGCGTCATCTCCGAGTGCGGGCTCGATGAGCGCCAGTCGCGGCTCCTCGCGTTGAGTGATGAAGCGGCCGTCGGGCCGCACGATCAACCATTCGCGATCGTGCTCGAAGCCTGTCGCGGCGACGCGCGCGGTGTCCAGCGCGATGCCGCGGCAGCCTTTGACCGGATAGACGTTGAGGGCGGTGATGCGGATCATGGGAGGTGCTAGTCTGCCAGCCACCGGTGCCCGCTCACCAGTCACTTCCCAATAATAAAGAGATGACCGCCGCCACTTCCGGGGCCCACGCCGGCCCGCTCGATTCGCGCGCCGCGCGCCTGTTCGTGGTGCTCGCGGCGTTCCTGGCCTGCAACGCGATGATCGCCGAGTTCGTCGGCGTGAAGATCTTTGCGCTCGAGCCGACGCTCGGCCTGGATTCGTTCGACTGGAACTTGTTCGGGCAGAGCGGCTCGCTGTCGTTCACCAGCGGCGTGCTGCTCTGGCCGTTCGTCTTTCTCATGACGGACGTTATCAACGAATACTTCGGCCGCCGCGGCGTGCGCTTCATCTCGTGGCTGACGGTCGTGCTGATCAGCTACGGCTTTCTCGCGGCATACCTGGCGATCGGACTGGTGCCGGCGCAATTCTGGGTCGCGGTGAACCAGCAGTACGGCGTGCCGGACATGCAGGCCGCGTTCGCGAGCATTTTCGGACAGGGCATGTGGACGATCGCGGGCTCGATCACCGCGTTCCTGATCGGTCAGCTGATCGACATCGCGGTGTTTCACCGCATCCGCAGGGCGACCGGCGAGAAGTGGGTCTGGCTGCGCGCGACCGGCTCGACGGCGATCTCGCAGCTCATCGACAGCTTCGTCGTGCTCTACATCGCGTTCGTGATCGGCCCGCAGCACTGGCCGATCCCGCTGTTCCTCGCCGTCGGCACCGTCAACTACGGCTACAAACTGCTGATGGCCTTCCTGCTGATCCCGCTGATCTACCTCGCACGCCGCATGATCCGCGCCTATCTCGGCGCCCCCACGGCTACTGCGCTCGAAGAAGCAGCGAGCAGAGTCTGATTTAGAACAGCATCCGCGACATTGCGCGGCGTGTTTGACCGACGATGGGATCTGCCTCGCCGATCAGCTCGAACGCCAACACCAGGCTGCGTCGCGCCAGGTCTTCCTTGTAGTTGCGCTGGTCGCGCATCATCTCGAGCCAGGCGAGCAGCGCCGGTTCGACGTCGCCGCCGAGCAGCTGATGCACCGCCAGCGCGTGCTTGAGATCGAGGTCAGCGGGATTTGCAGCCGCGCGCTCGCGCAATGCGCGCACATCGGGATACGCCGCGATGATGTCGCTGAATGCGAGCAGCGCGGCGAGTCGCTTCACTGCAGCGTGCGACGGATTCGAGCCCTGCAGACGCTCCAGCTCCATGCGCGCGCCATCGAGATCGCCGTCGAGAGCCTGCAGCTCCGCGAGCCCGGTCTGCAGGTCGAGGTTGTCGCGATCGCGCGCCAGCTCGTTCTGCAGGATCGTGCGCGCGCCGGCGAAATCGCCCGCCGCTTTGAGCTGCTGCGCCCGCTGCATCGGACTGTCGACAGTCTTCGGCAGATGCTTCTCCAGCATCTCCTTGATCTGCGCCTCGGGCACCACGCCGATAAAGTGATCGACGACGGTGCGGTCCTTGAAAAGCACCACGGTGGGCAGGCTGCGGACGCCGATCTGCTGCGCCAGCTCCTGCTGCTCGTCGGTGTTCACCTTGGCAAGCTTGAAGCGCCCGGCGTACTGCGCGGCCAGGCGGTCGAGGATCGGCATCAGCTGCTTGCAGGGCCCGCACCAGGGCGCCCAGAAGTCCACGAGCACGGGCGTCTGGCCGGACGCCTCGACGACGTCGGTCATGAAGGTAGCGCCGGTCACAGTCAGGGCGGCAGCGGCTTCGGTCACGAGCGGGCCTCCGGCAAGGATGGTGGAGGGCTCAACGATGGAGATTTGGCGGTCAAAATCAAGAGACCCGCGTCTGCGGCGTAGAATCGGCGTCCTGACCTGTGTAGGCTTCCGCGCCCGCCGCCCCCGACAATCCCCACAGCTTTGAGTGGCCGAACAACCATGAATCAGCCTGCAGCCGCGCAAGCGGCCTCCGACGCCTCAGTCGCAGTCGCCATCAACCGCACCTACCTCGGCGACGAAGAACAGATCGTGCGCGAGCTGGCGGACGCGGCGCGTCTGCCGGCCGCGGCTCGCGACAAGATCGCGGCGCGAGCGGCGCAGCTGGTCGAAGGCGTGCGCACGACGCGAGTGAAGCGTACCGGCCTGGATGCGTTCCTGCGTCAGTACGACCTGTCGTCGCAGGAAGGCGTGATCCTGATGTGCCTCGCGGAAGCGCTGCTGCGTATCCCAGACGACGCCACCGCCGACAAGCTGATCGCGGACAAGATTTCTGCCGGCGACTGGGGCTCGCATTTTGGCGAAGCCGAGTCGCTGTTCGTGAACGCGTCGACCTGGGGCCTGATGCTCACCGGCCAGATCGTGCGACCGAGCGACGCAGACATGCACGATCCGCGCGGCGTGATCGCGCGCATCGCGGGCCGCCTCGGCGAGCCGGTCCTGCGCGCCGCGTTCCGCCAGGCCATGCGCATCATGGGCCACCAGTTCGTGATGGGCCGCACGATCGAGGAAGCGCTGGAACGCTCGGTCTCGGCCGAGAATCGCGCCTATCGCTATTCGTTCGACATGCTCGGCGAAGCGGCGCTCACGGACGCCGACGCCAAGCGCTATCTGGACGCCTACAACAAGGCGATCGGCGGAGTGGCGCGCTCGATCAAGGCCGGCACGGCGATCGAGGCGGCGCCGAGCATTTCGGTCAAGTTGTCGGCGCTGTTCCCGCGCTATGAATTCACGCAGCGGCGACGCGTGATTGCCGAGCTCGTGCCGCGCTTGCTGGAGCTCGCCGTCGCAGCCCGCGAAGGCGGCATTGCGCTGACGGTCGATGCAGAGGAAGCGGAGCGCCTCGAGCTGTCGCTGGAGCTGATCGAGCACGTCGTGCGCTCGCCGAAGCTCAAGGGTTGGAACGGCTTCGGGCTGGCGGTACAGGCGTATCAGAAGCGCACGCGCGAAGTCATCCGCTGGCTGAGCGATCTTGCCGGCTCCGTGAACACGCGTCTGAACGTGCGACTCGTGAAAGGCGCGTATTGGGACAGCGAGATCAAGCGGGCGCAGGAGCGCGGGCTCGCCGGCTATCCGGTGTTCACGCGCAAGATCAACACCGACGTCTCGTACATTGCGTGCGCGCGCGAGCTGATTGGCGCCGGCGCAACGATCTATCCGCAGTTTGCGACTCACAATGCGCAAACGGTCGCGACGATCATGGAGCTGGCCACGGAGGCGGGCCGCGCGTTCGAGTTCCAGCGCCTGCACGGGATGGGCGAGGAGCTGTACGCGCAGATCGTCGGCCCGGGCAAGGTCGGCCTGCCGTGCCGAGTCTATGCGCCGGTGGGCTCGCACGAAGACCTGCTGCCGTACCTGGTGCGTCGTCTGCTGGAGAACGGCGCGAACACGTCGTTCGTCAATCGCATCGTCGACGAGCAGACGGCGATCGCCGACATCGTGCGCGATCCGGTCACGGAAGTGGACGCGTTGCCGCAGAAGGCGCATTCGCGCATCCCGGCTCCGCGCCTGCTGTACGGCTCGTCGCGCCTGAATTCGCACGGCGTGAATCTCGCCGATCCGTTCGAGTCCGAGCCGCTCATGGCGAACATTGCGACCGTCGCGCGCGAGCGCTGGGTCGGCGGCGCGCTCGTCTCCGGCAAGCTGCGCCAGGGCCGCGCGGTCGAGGTGCGCAATCCGGCGAATCGCAGCGAAGTCATCGGTGTCGTCAGCGATGCCGACGAGGCGGCCATCGAGGCTGCGTTTGCTGCTTCAGTGCGCGCGCAGCCGGACTGGGACATGACGCCGGCGAGCGAGCGCGCCGAAATCCTCGAGCGCGCCGCGGATCTGTTCGAGTCGCGCATGCCGGAGTTGATTGCCTACTGCGGACGCGAAGGCGGCCGGACGATTCCGGACAGCATTTCCGAGGTCCGCGAAGCGGTCGACTTCCTGCGCTACTACGCCGATCGGGCCCGCGCCGAGTTCGGCGCCGGCGTGCGTCTGCCCGGCCCGACGGGCGAGAGCAATGAGCTCAAGCTGCGCGGCCGCGGCGTGTTCGTCTGCATCAGCCCGTGGAATTTCCCGCTTGCGATCTTTACGGGGCAGATCGCGGCGGCGCTCGCGGCCGGTAACGCGGTGCTCGCGAAGCCGGCAGAGCAGACGCCGCTCATCGCGACGCGTGCGGTGCAGTTGCTGCTCGAAGCCGGAGTGCCAGCGGACGTGTTGCACCTGCTGCCCGGCGACGGCGCCAGCGTCGGTGCGCGGATCGTCGCGGATCCGCGCGTCGCCGGCGTCGCGTTCACGGGCTCGACCGAAACGGCGAAGGCGATCAATCGCTCGCTGGCGAATCGCGAGGGACCGATCCCGGTGCTGATCGCCGAGACCGGCGGCCAGAACGCGATGATCGTGGACAGCTCGGCGCTGCCGGAGCAGGTGGTCCTCGATGCCGTGCAGTCGGGCTTCAACAGCGCAGGTCAGCGCTGCTCGGCGCTGCGCGTGCTGTTCGTGCAGGAAGACATCGCGCCGCGCATCTGCAACTTGCTCGCAGGTTACATGGATGAGCTGGTCATCGCCGATCCGCTGCAGTTGGCCACTGACGTCGGCCCGGTGATCGACGAAGCTTCGCGCGACATGCTGCGCGCGCACGCCGCGCGCATCGTCAAGTCGGCGCGCTGGCATCACGCCTGCAAGCTCGGGCCGGAGCACGAGCGCGGGCTGTTCTTTGCGCCGGTCGCCGTCGAGATCGACTCGATCTCACAGCTGACACGCGAGGTTTTCGGACCGGCCGTGCACATCGTGCGCTACCAGGCGAACAAGCTGGACGCCGTGATCGATGCAGTAAACGCCACGGGATATGGCCTCACGCTCGGCGTGCACACGCGCGTCGACGCTACGGCGCGGTACATCGGCTCGCGCGTGAAGGCCGGGAACGTCTACGTGAATCGCAACATGATCGGTGCGGTCGTCGGCGTGCAGCCGTTCGGCGGGCGTGGCTTGTCCGGCACAGGTCCGAAAGCGGGCGGTCCGCACTACCTGCACCGCTTCGCAACAGAGCAGACGGTGACGATCAACACGGCAGCGGTCGGCGGCAACGCGAGCCTGTTGACGATCGGCGAGTAATCAGCCAGCCCGTTTGGGATAGTCGAGCTCGGCTTCGACACCGCTCTCCCATTCGAGCTCGCTCCAGTCCTTGAGCTCGAACTGCAGCGAGTAGACGGCGCAGGTCGGCAGGTTGTCGACCGAGCGCTCGGCCGAGATCTTGTCCGCGAACTCCGTGATGCCCGGATTGTGGCCCACGACCATCAGGTGTCGCGAGCGGCCGCCGAGCTCGCGGATGACCGCGAGCATGTCCTTCGGCGACGCGAGATACAGGCGCTCGTCCTGTTGCACCTTCTGCGCCGAAATGTTGAGCTCGCGCACCATGATGGTCGCGGTCGTGATCGCGCGCACCGCCGGGCTCGACAGCACGCGATCCGGCTTCGGGTCGTACTCCTTCAGGCGTCGCGCCATCTCCGGCGCGTCGCGCTGCCCGCGTGGCTCCAGCACGCGATCCCAGTCTTCCTGATCGGTCCGGCCGGGCTCGGTCTTCGCATGACGGACCAGAGTG
>Ga0111538_10012314_pt1 | contig 11310 bp, 7 predicted proteins | sample SoiMethybrSBSTD1_FD_79669 | JGI IMG/M metagenome (GOLD analysis project Ga0111538, IMG submission 79669) | Bulk soil microbial communities from a Populus tree surrounding site in Tennessee, USA - Soil MetaG P. TD hybrid SBSTD1 (version 2)... | ecosystem: Environmental > Terrestrial > Soil > Tree... | reverse complement strand
GCGGCCCAGCACGAGCTCGCCGTCCGAGCCCGGACGCTGACCCTGGCCTTTGCCACCCTGTTGCTGGCCTTCGCCCTCCTGTTCGCCCTGGCCTTGCCCGCGTTGTCCTTGCCGTCCGCGCGCGCGCTCGCCGAAGCGCATCATCTGCTGCAGCCGCTGCTTGCCGCCCTTGCCCTGCTGGCGCACGAGTTCGCGCAGCTCCTGCAGCCGGCGCAGCATCTGCTGCTTCTCCTGCTCTGACATCTCCTCGCGCGCCATGCGGTTGAGCTCCTCGGCACCGGACTCCATGGACTCCGCGCCCTTGCCGAGATCCTTCATCAGCTCCTGCGCCGCCTTGGCGAGCTCTTGATCCAGCTTCGAGAGCTGACGCTGGCTGCGCTCCGCTTGCTTCTTCTCGCGATCGAGGCGCTCGAGCTGCCGCTCCTTCTTCTCCAGCTCCTTCTGATCGCGCTGGCTCATGCCGCCGTCCGGCTGTTTCTTCTTGAGCAGGCTCTCCTTTTCCTGCTCGAGCTTCTGCCGCTGCTCGTTCAGGCGCTGCGTGCGCTCCTTGCTCGATGTCGCAGCCTTCTGCAGCGCCTGCCGCAGCTTCTCGAGCTGGGCCTTGTCCGGCGCGTTCTGCTTCTTCTTGAGCTTCTCGGCCAGCTCGCGCATCGCCTTTTCGGCGTCGGCGAGGCGCTTCTCCTTGAGGGACTCGGCGAGCGGCTTGCTCAGATCGCTGTTTTCCAGCTCTTTTGCCAGGCCCTTCAGGCCCTCTTCCAGGGCCTCGCGATCGGCGTCGGCGCCGCGTTTCAGCTCGCGTTCGAGCTCTTCGAGGCGCTGGAAGGTCTCGCGCCTGTCGAGACGGCGTTGCGCGATGTCTTCGATCAGCTGGTTGAAGCGGCGCGCCGCTGCCAAGGTCTCCGGGTCCTGGTTCTTCTGCTCGAGCTCCCGCGCCATCTCGCGGAACAGCTCGATGTCGTCCGCCGTCATCACCAGCGGGTCGAACGAGCGCTCCGGCGGCAACACGCGGCGCGTACGCACTTCGAGCAGCGCGATCCCGACCAGCGCCACCACGAGCAGCGCCGCCACTCCGAGCTCGGGCGGCAGGTGCAGCGGGACGGCACGGCGCGGCGCGAGCTCGCGTGCGTTCGCGAGCGCATCGTCGATCGCCGCGTCCATCAAGGCCGTGCGCTGACCCCGTGCCAGCGCGCGAAAACTGAGCGCGCTCGTGATCCGATCGGCGAGCCCGTGGTGACGATCCAGCGCCAGCGCGCCGCGGTGCGGCGGCTGCTTGCGCAGCGCCGCGTGCAGCACGCCGCCCGCAACCAGCGCGAGCACGAAGGCGAGCACCATCACCAGCGTGTCGACGACCTCGGTCGGCGGCCGCACGACTTTGACGTAGGTCAGCGCCGCGACGGCATAGATCAGAGGTATCGGCAAGAGCAGGGCGAGCCGGGCCAGAACCTCGTTGACCCGCAGGCGCAACGACGTCCAGCGCGCCAGACGCTCGAGTCGGGCCAGGCCGGATTCTTCGTCCGCCATCGTTTTATGGTCCAGGCTGCTTCGGGCTGACGGCTGTAACGCGCAAAAGTTCCACGTTGCTTCCCCGGGGTGGCATTCGAGAGCCACTCGGTCGATCCGAGTTCAGTTTCGCCAACGTCCTTCAATGCTAGCGCGGATCCCGGACCGGGCGAGAGCTGGCAAATCACCGCAAATCACAGTCAAATCACTGACTTATGACACAACGACAGCGAGAGAGCACGCGGCTTCGTGCCCATCACGTGGCGGCGCTCTCCGCACCCGGGCGGCTCGCCCGGAGGAGTCCGGACATCGGTGCACCCCGAGGACGGGTCCGGCGGGCTTGGCGTGGCGCCGATGGCGAATCTCTGGCGCGGGGCTTGACCCCGCTCGTCACGCCGGCCGAAATTGCCGCGAGGAGCGAGCGCTATGTCAAACGACGGGAAGACGGTGGTCCTCGTTGCCGACGACGAACCGAGCACGCTGGCGATGGTCGCGAGTCATCTCCGCGCCAAAGGCTACAAGGTGCTCGAAGCGTCGGACGGCGATCAGGCCTGGGAGTTGGCGCATGAGCACTTACCTCATCTCGTCGTGCTCGACGTGATGATGCCGGGCATGAGCGGCTGGGAGGTGTGTCGCAAGATCCGCGAAGCCGTGTCGCTGGCTCACACGGGTGTCGTGATGCTCACGGGCATCGGCGAGAATTTGAACGAGATGACCTCGCCGCTTTATGGAGCGGACGCTTACATCGACAAGCCGTTCGAGTTCTCGGTGCTCGACAAGCGCATCCAGGAAACGCTCGGACGCCGGCGCGCCGGCGCAATCTCGCGACTCGACGGCAACGAGGTCGGCCTCGCGGCAGAAGAAGGGGCCGAAGTCGACCTGAGCTGGTCGGAACCCGGGACGCTCCCCGGCGTCGAGTCAGAAGCGAAGCCCGAGAAACCGCGCAAGAAGAAGGCGCCGAAAACAGCACCGCCTCCCGAGGCCGAAGCAGCGTCCGAACCCGCCGCGAAGACCAAGGCGAAGGCCAAGGCCAAACCGGCGCCGAAGGCCAAAGCGGCAGCGAAAAAGCCGGCCAAAGCCGCGCCCGCAAAGGCCAAGAAGGCGGCCAAGAAGGCGCCTGCCAAGGCCAAGAAGGCCAAGGCGAAAGCCGCACCGACGAAGGCTGCAAAAGCCGCGAAGCGCGCAAAGGCCGCGAAGCCCGCAAAGGCCGCGAAAGCGGCGAAGCCTGCAAAGGCTGGGAAGGCCGCGAAGCCCACGAAAGCGGCGAAGCCTGCAAAGGCCGCGAAGCCCGCAAAGGCCGCGAAGGCCGCGAAGGCCGCGCCCAGCAAGGCCGCAAAAGCCGCGAAGGCCCCGCCGAAGAAGGCGGCGAAGTCGAGCGGCATGAAGTCGAGCGAGCCCCTGCTCAAGAGCGCCGCCCGCACCGCCAAGAAAAAACGCTAGCTCTCTACTCGGACCGATAAATCGGCAAAGGGCCCGGCTCCTCGGCGAAGCGCCGATCGATCCAATCGGCGGGCGGCAGCTCGGCGAGCCGGAACGAGATCTGGCGCGTGTGCCGGTGCTCTTCGAGCGTGAGATAGCCTTCGTCGGCGAGGCTACACAACATGCCGAAGCTGTGGCTCGGGGTCGAGATCGGGTGCGCGCCCGCGCTCGGGATGAAGTCGTTCAAGTCCCGCGCCATGAACGCGCTCGCGCGCCGCTCGGCGTCGCCGAAAAAATCCTCGAGCAGCGCCCGGTAAATCCCGCGAAAGTAGCCTTCCGCAAACGTCACCCAGTCGAGCGGCCGCAGCACCGCGACCCGGCCGTGCGGCGGCACGATCGCGCGCACGTTGTGCGTCGAAAAGAAGCGCCGCAGCACGCGCAGCGTTTGCAAGAAGCGCTCGTAGGCCATCGAGTAGCTCTGACCGGCGACGGTGAAGATCGGGATCACGAACGCCCAACTCTCGGGGCGTTCGGGCACGCCGGTGCAGATGATGGTGTCGCCCGGCACCGCCACTTCGAGCACCGTGTCGTAATAGAGGACGCAGTCCCAGGAGTGCCCCGGCGTCTTCACTGCGATGATGCCCTCGGGCAGCTGCCCGTGATCGACGAAGCGCAGCGCGCTCTTCGGCGTGCGCGCGAAGTAGCCGGCGAAACGCTTGCGGATAGCATTCTCGACCATCTCCTCGTCGCTGAGCTGGTTGTATTCGATGAGGCCCCAGTGGGCCCGCATCAGGAACAGCTCGTAGGTTTCGTTCAGGAACGCCGCGTCGGGATGGGTCAAGAAGCGGTAGCCCGCCGAGTGCAGGAAAATAGGCGCTCGTTCGCCGGGTGGACGGCCGCGCCCGGCGATCAGGCCCGAGCTGCCGGCGTGGTCGCCGTGGCAATGCGTGACCAGCACCGCGTCCAGGCGCCTGACGCCGTGCGCATCGAGCTGAGTTTCGATCTCCTGCACGATGTCGGGCCGCGCCGCGCTCGATTCGAACAAGAGCGCCGTCGAGCTCACGCGCCGGAGCACCAGATTGATCACCCTCGGGCTCGGGTAACCGCTCTGCACGGGCAGCACGTCGAGCGCGCCTTTCAAACCGAGTTTTTCGAACGCTTGGGCAAACGGCAGCAAGACGGCTTCATCCTGCCTTTGCCACGGGGCCCGGCGCGCCGGACGCGATTTCGTTCCAGAATGCGTGCACCGCTTCGAGCGAGTCGGTGCGGCGCGCGGGCGGCAACGCCTGGAGCAAGCGCTTGCCGTAACCCTTGCGATGCACGCGCTCGTCGAGCAACGCCACGATGCCGGCGTCGCTGCTGCTCCTGATCAGCCTTCCAAACCCCTGCTTGAGCGCGATCGCGGCGGCCGGCACGTGATAGTCGATGAAAGGGTTGCCGCCTTCGCTTTCGATCGCCTGCGAGCGCGCGCGTATCACGGGGTCGCTCGGAACCGCGAACGGGATCTTCTCGAGCACGACCAGCCGCAGCGCCCGGCCCGGCACGTCGACGCCTTCCCAGAAGCTTATGGTGGCGACGAGCACGGCGTCGCCGGCCGCGCGGAAGGCGCTGATCAACGCGCTCTTCGGCGCCGCGCCTTGCAGCAGCGGCTCGCGTCCCGGCAAGCGGACTCGCAACCGTGCGTGAAGCTCGCGCATCGAGCGCAACGACGTGGTGAGCACGAAGGCGCCGCCGCCGGTGATCGCGATCAGCTCGGCGATGCGCTCCGCCGAGGCGTCGATGAAATCGCGCGCCCGCGGCGAGGGCAGGTCGCGCGGCGTGTAAAGCATGGCGCGGTGTTCGAACGCGAACGGCGACGGGATCACGAGCTCGTCGGCGGCGATCGCGCTCGGCGCGATGCCGAGCCGTGCACGCACGAAGCCGAACTCGCTCGCTTCCGTCTCGAGCTCGGAGCTCTTGCTCGAGCCGCCGCTCAGCGTGGCGCTCGTGAGCACGGTGGCCGGAACCTGTTCGAGCACGCGATCTCTGAACAGCATCGATACGTCGATCGGCGTCGAGCTCAGCGCGCGTCCCTGCGGCCCTTGGTCGATCCAGGTGACCCGGCCCGGCGCACTGTCGACGATCGCGAGCAGCTGCTCGCGAAGCTCCTCGGCGCGACGCTCGCACACGCCGAGCGCCTCGCGCAGAGCGCCACCATCGACGCCGCGCGCGCGTAAAGCCGGCCTTTCGACCAGTCGGCCGCGTGTCGATGCGGCGAGCGCGCCCAGGCCCTCCAGGGCGGCATCGAGCTCGTGCCACGCGCCCTGCACCGGACCTTGCCAGAAGTCGCGCTCGACCGCGACCCGGCTGTCTCCGGACGCACTCGGCACGTCGAGCTCGGACCAGAAGCGGCTGTCAGCGGCTCGCAACGCATCCACGTGGCGCAGCGCGCTGCCGCCGTCGAGCAATGGGTCGCCCAGGCCGGCGAGCCCGAGCGTGCGTTCGGTGTCGCGGGCCAGGCGCTCGACTCGCGCGTGCGTGACGCGGACTCCGAAAAACGCCGTCATGATGTCTTCGAGCTGATGGGCTTCGTCGAAGATCACCGCGTCGTAGTCTGGGAGGATGTGGCCGGGATGGGGACCGCGCAGCGCGAGATCGGCGAAGAACAGATGGTGATTCACCACCACGATCTGCGCGAGCTCGGCCTCGCGCTTCATCCGCGTCACGAAACACGCGTCGAACCAGGTGCAGCCCGCGCCGATCCGGGTCTCGCTCGAGGCGGTGATCTCGCGCCAGATTGCGGCGTCCTCGCGCAGCGCCACGAGCTCCGCGATGTCGCCGACTTCGCTGTGATCGATCCAGGAGTTGACCGCTCCGAGCGCGCTCGCGTGTGCCGGCCGCAATGCCTCGGGGCTTGCCACGAATTCGCTGAAACGGCGGCGGCAAACGTAGTTTGCGACGCCCTTCATCACCGCAGCGCGCACGGGAAATCCCAGCACCCGCTCCACCAGCGGCAAGTCGCGCAGCGCGATCTGCTCCTGGAGTGCCCGCGTGGCCGTCGAAACGACGACTTTTTTGCCGCTCAGCACCGCCGGCAAGAGATAGCCGAGCGTCTTACCAGTGCCGGTGCCCGCTTCGCACAGGAGCACGCGCTCCTCGCGCAGCGTGCGTTCGACGGCTTCTGCCATCGCTTGCTGGCCCTGACGCGATTCGTATCCGGGCAGCGCGCGTTCGAGCGGCCCGCCCGGTTCGAACAGCTCGCCAACGCTGGCGGCGATGCTTCGCGCCCGCCGCTCCGCGGACGCCGCGCCGTCCACCACTAACGAGCTCCCGGCTCGCCCGAACCGCTTCCCTCCGGGCCGGGTGGCTTTACCGACGCGGTCGGTGCCGAAGGCGGTACCGCGCCTTCGACGTCGAGATACTGAACGCCTGCGATCTGACCGTCGGCCTCGTCTTGAACCCAAACCACGCGGCCGCGCCGGCGAACTGCTTTCTCCTCGTCGCCGATCCAGAGCTCGTACTCGCGCCCGAGCTCCACTTGGTTTTCGACGACCAAGCGCACTCCGCCGCGGCTCACGTTCAGCGTCCAACCGCTCGACTCGTAGCCAGCCGCACGCAAGATGACTCGTTCGGACGCCTCACGGCGGGCGCCCCCAGCGCTGCGCCGCTGGCCATGAACGTCCGCCTGGGGCGGAGGTAACGAGGATGTGTGGCTACGGCGAGTCACGGCGCGGACAGCCAAAACGGGCTTTGGCTCTCGCCGCGCAGCTTAACGCGGTCACGAGCCTTCGACCAAGGTCGCGGAGGGAACCCACAGCGAATCCGCGAAGACCCGGGTTGTCACCTTGACGGTCGGCGGCAACTCTGCGAAGTTTCGAGCCGAAGTTCGGCCCCGAGGGGGCGCTGAACGCGAACGAAACTTCCCGGTTCCGCGATACATGGCAAGCCGCTTAACGGCCGAGGTCCACGGCCGCTCAGCTTTGCAAGGAACATGCCCACCCCCTCCGCTAGTGAGCTGAAGAAGGCGTTAGTCAGCGAGGGCTTCGAGATCTACCGCACGCTGGGCGAGCACGTACTGATCGCCGAGCGGGTGCGCGACAACCTCATCATGGACAGCGGCGTGGCCGCCGTCGTCGGCGATGCTCTGCGCGTCGAGTTCCGCGTGCGGGCCCAGGGCAACGACTTCCCGGGCGAGTCCGAGGCCCAGCTCTTCGAGCGTGCGCGACGCCTGGCCAGCGCCGGGATCGAGCGCGGCTATAACGAGGTCGAGACCAGCATCGTTCCGATCCGCGATCCGGGTGACCGCTCGCGCACCCTCGACACCTGGTACGAGGTCGTGTTCCACAAGGACGTCAGCGACACGGCCGAGCTCTTCGACGAGCTGAGGCACGCGATCACGCTCGAGAAGACCGCCACGCGCGGCTGATCGCCTCTCAAAAGCGGCCCGCACCGCCTCGGGCCGCGCATAGACCACCCCGGGCGCGCGTGGTATGTGCCGCGCGCCCAGGTGGGACGCCCCGCCCCGGCCAAGCAGCATGCTCAGTTTTTTCCGAAAAGGCGGTGTCGCCCAGATCCTCGTAGCCGCGGTGGCTGTCGGCGTGATGGTGGTGTTCATCCTCGAGTTCCGCGCCGGCCGCGGCAGCGGCGCCAACATCCGCCGCGAGTGTCCGGTCGAGGTCGGCGGCGAGTGCATCGACACCAAGGACTTCAATGCAGCGCTCGGCCTGATCATGCCGCGCGGTGAGGTCTCGCAGAAGAAGCTGCGGCAGCTCGCCCTGCGCAAGCAGACGCTCGAAGGCCTGGTCGAGCGCGAGCTCCTGTTGCAAGAGGCCGATCGGCTCGGCATCGCGATCAGCGACGACGAGATCGACGAAGAGCTGCAGAACGGACGCGCTCGCGTGACCCTGCCGGCGTCGGAGGGGCGGCTTCCGATGCAGCTCGGCCTGTGCGAGCCGAACGAGACGCAGAGCGGTTGTGCGGTGCCCTTCGATATCTATCGGCTGCTGCCCGTGCGCAGCAACCAAAGCGGCGCCTTCGACTACAAGATTTACGAGCGCGTCGTCAAAAGCACCACCAATCGCAGTCCCAAAGAGTTTCGCGAGATGCAGCGCCGCGAGTTGATCGCCACGCGCATGCGCGACCTGGTGCGGAGCCGGGCACGGATTTCGGAGGCCGAAGCGCTGATGGCGTTCGAGCGCGACAATTCGCGCGCCGTGGTGCGTACGGTGGAGGTCAAGCGCGACTGGATGCTCAAGTACGCAGTCGACGTTTCGGACGCCGCGGTCGATCGCTGGGCGTTCGAGAACAAGGAGCAGGTCGACGCGGCCTGGAAGAGCGCCAAGGACCAGTTCAAGCCCGGCTGCCTGCTCGCCAACGAGATCACGCTCGAGTTCTCGCCGGGCATGGAAGACGACGCCAAAGCCGAGCTGCGGAAGAGGATCGAAGAGGCGAAAACGCGGATCGCCGGCGGCACGTCCTTCGAGGCAGCGGCGCTCCAGGCCGGCGCCGAAGGCGGCGAAGCCGGGCCCGGCGGGGCTCGCTGCCTGGACGCCGCGAAGACGCCGGGCTCCGAGGAGCTGGTCCTTGCCGCACAAAAGCTGAAACCGCGCGAGGTCTCCCCGATCATCGAAACCGCGAACGGCTTTCACCTGCTCAAGCTGCACGGAAAGCTCACCGAGCAGGAGGTCGACACGGTCGGCCGCCGAACGGTGGCGCGCAAGCTGGCGGCGCGTTTCCTCGCCGACGATCTGGCAAAGAAATTCAGCAACGAGCTGATCGCCAAGGTGAAGGACGGCGCCGATCTGGAGCAGGCGACGCGCGAGTTGACCGAGCAGTACGCGGGCGCGAGCGCCAAGAAGCCCGCAGCCGCCAAGCCGGGCGCGCCGGCGCCCGCCAAGCCCGCCTCCGGCGCGGCCAGCGAAGCGCCCGCGACCAGCGACCCCGATCGACCCACCGTCGACGTGTCGCCGCCCTTCAACATGGCGCTGAATCCGATCCCGGATGCACTGCCGACCGAGTCTCCGGGGACGATCGCGTTCGCGATCGACAAACCGAACGCCGTGCACACGACGCCGATCGCCACTCGTTCCGGCTTCGTCGTGATGCAGCTCAAGGAAAAGACTCTCGCCAAACGCGAGGACTTCGCCAAAGAGCGCCTGAGCTTGATGCGCAAGCTGCGCGAGGCCAAGGAACGCGACGCGGTCGTCCGTTACGTGCTCGAGCTGCGCAAGAAGTCGGAAAACAAGGTCAAGGTCGACCAGCGCTTTGCCGAAGAGACCAAAGAAGGCAACGCCAACCCGGACGAGTGAGCAGGCCGTGCCACTCTCACGCGCTCGAGCCAAACGCTCTCGATCGGGCGTCGCGCGCCGCCGCGCGAACGCGCACTCGCCTCGCAACGAGCGCTCGAGCGCCGTGTTGCCGTTCGCCAAGGCGCGGCCGACCACGGCGCGGTTGAGCAGCGGCCTTTCCGCGGTCGCGATCCCGCTCTCGACCCTGCACTCGGTGGCGGTCAGCATCCGGCTGCGCATAGGTCCGCGCTACGAGCGCCACGAAAGCAACGGCATCAGTCATTTCCTCGAGCACATGCTGTATCGCGGCACGGCCCGTTATCCGTCCGCGAACGCGCAGGCCGCGGCGTTCGAGCGACTCGGCAGCTCGCTCGCCGCGGCGACTTACGTGGACCACGGCATGCTGGGCGTGGTCGTGCCACCGGAAAATCTGCGCAAGGTGCTGACACTGCTCGGCGAGGTCTACCAAGAGCCCTTGCTGGGCGAGATCGAGATCGAGCGCGGCATCGTCGAGGAAGAGATCCTCGACCTGCTCGACGACGACAACAACCCGATCGACACCGACGTGCTGTGCCGCGGCCTCGTTTTCGGCGATCACGCGCTGGGGATGCCGATCACCGGCAGCATCGAGCGGCTGCGAGAGTTCGATCGCCGCAAGTTACGCCGACACCACGCGCGCCACTACACCGGTGCGGGCACGGTGCTGGCAATCGCCGGACCGATCGACGCGGAACGGGCGCTCGCGGCAGTCAGCGACAGCTTCGCGGGGTTGCCGCGCGGCGAGCTGCTCGCCGCGGCGCCGCCACCGCCGCAGCTCGAGCCGCGATTTTTCTACCGCGATCGCAGCGACAGCAAGACCGCGCTCAGGCTCGCGTTCCGCGCCCCCGGCGACGGCCACCCGGACGAGCCCGCGGTCGAGCTCTTGCTGCGCACGCTCGACGACGGAATGTCGACGCGGCTCTACGAGCACATCTGCGACGAGCGCGGCTTGTGTTACGACGTGTCCGCGAACTACGAGTCGTACGCCGATCAGGGGCTTTTCGACATCGCGGCCGAGACGGCTCATCACCGCGCCGGGCGCGTGCTCGACGAGTTGTTCGCGGTGGTGCGGCGCCTGCGCGACGACGGGCCGAGTGAGGCAGAGCTCGCGAAAGCCAAGACCCGGCTGCGCTGGAGCCTGACCGAAGTCCTGGATCACCCCGCGGAAGTCGCCGATTTTCACGCGCTGGCGCTGCTCACGCAGGGACCGCGCACGCTGCTCCAGCGCTTCGAGCAACTGGCGGACGTGACGCGAGCTCAGGTCCGGAGCGCCGCCGAGCACATGTTTCGAGCTTCGAACTTGAGTGCCGTCGCCGTCGGAGAGCTGCCGCGCCGCATCGAGCGCGCGCTCGAACGACGGGTCAAAAGCTTCAGCTGACCCCAGCGTTCTCCGTCGGCTGTTCGAGAAAAGGCGATCGGTTTATGATCGATCCCGATGGCTCACCGCGCCCGCGCCGCTGTCTGCTTCTCCCTCTTGTCCTGTCTGGTCGCGATCGGCTGCTACGTCGAGCGCGAACAACCGCAGTACGCCCAGCCGCCGCCACCGCAGCCGACACAGCCGCCGCCACCGCCTCCGCCGACCCAGACCGCGCCGCCGCCTCCGCCTGCAACCACGGCACCGCCGCAGCAGGGCGCGCCTCAAGGTATGCCGCCCATTCCCTCGGGCTTACCGTCCGCGATCCCCTCGGGCTGGTTCCCACAGCAGCAGCCCACCAAGTAGTCAGCGGGGGGTTGTCTCGACGCGATCTTCGATGGTGTGGCGACGCACGCGTTCGAGCACGCCCTCGACGATCAGGACCAGGCGCCGGCCGAGCACGTCCTCGGAGCCGGAGCCCGAAGCATGGGTCGTGAACACGGCCGCGTAGCAGCGGCCGACGTCGGCCCCGAAGGCCAGCGCGTGACCTTCGAGGCCCTCGTGGCCGGGCTCGACGCCGACGACCACCTCGCCGGAGAAACCTTCGGGCGCCCGCAGCGGGCGGCGCACCACGGCTTCGGCGCGGGTCGGCGGGATCGCGGGCAGCCACAGCCGCGCCTGCTGCTCGCACTCCTCGGGACGGACCAACCGCGGAGCGAGCCAGGTTCGGAG